>Ga0164241_10001952_pt1 | contig 23530 bp, 20 predicted proteins | sample OricomyardsoilBY_FD_108780 | JGI IMG/M metagenome (GOLD analysis project Ga0164241, IMG submission 108780) | Backyard soil microbial communities from Emeryville, California, USA - Original compost - Back yard soil (BY) | ecosystem: Environmental > Terrestrial > Soil > Unclassified | place: USA... | reverse complement strand
CGGAGCAGACGCGTGGTCTCCTCCTCGGTGAGCTTGAAGACGGGGATCCCGGTCCAGTTGGCCAGCACCTCGGCGATCTGCTCGTCGTCGACTTCGGCGACGACGTCCAGGTCACCGTCCTTCCACTGCTTCTCCCGCTCCGCCTTCTGCCCGAGCAGGTTCTTCTCGGAGTCACGCAGCTTCGCGGCCCGCTCGAAGTCCTGCGCGTCGATCGCGCTCTCCTTTTCGCGGCGCACGTCGGCGATCTTCTCGTCGAACTCGCGCAGGTCCGGCGGCGCGGTCATGCGCCGGATCCGCATCCGGGCGCCCGCCTCGTCGATCAGGTCGATCGCCTTGTCGGGCAGGAAGCGGTCGTTGATGTACCGGTCGGCCAGGGTGGCCGCGGCGACCAGCGCGGGGTCGGTGATCGTGACGCGGTGGTGCGCCTCGTACCGGTCACGCAGGCCCTTGAGGATCTCGATGGTGTGCTCGAGCGTCGGCTCGCCCACCTGGATCGGCTGGAAGCGGCGCTCCAGCGCGGGGTCCTTCTCGACGTACTTGCGGTACTCGTCGAGCGTGGTGGCGCCGATGGTCTGCAGCTCGCCACGAGCCAGCATCGGCTTGAGGATCGACGCGGCGTCGATCGCGCCCTCCGCGGCACCCGCGCCGACGAGCGTGTGGATCTCGTCGATGAACAGGATGATGTCGCCGCGGGTGCGGATCTCCTTGAGCACCTTCTTGAGGCGCTCCTCGAAGTCACCGCGGTAGCGCGAGCCGGCGACCAGTGAGCCGAGGTCGAGCGTGTAGAGCTGCTTGTCCTTCAGCGTCTCGGGCACCTCGCCCTTGACCACCATCTGCGCGAGGCCCTCGACGACGGCGGTCTTGCCGACGCCGGGCTCGCCGATGAGCACCGGGTTGTTCTTGGTGCGGCGGGACAGCACCTGCATGACCCGCTCGATCTCCTTGGCCCGCCCGATGACCGGGTCGAGCTTGCCCTCACGTGCCGACGACGTGAGGTTGCGGCCGAACTGGTCGAGGACCAGCGACGACGACGGCGTGCCCTCGCCGCGGCCGCCCGTCTCGGCGGGCTCCTTGCCCTGGTAGCCCGACAGCAGCTGAAGCACCTGCTGGCGGACGCGGTTGAGGTCGGCGCCGAGCTTCACGAGGACCTGGGCGGCGACGCCCTCGCCCTCGCGGATCAGACCGAGCAGGATGTGCTCGGTGCCGATGTAGTTGTGGCCGAGCTGCAACGCCTCCCGCAGCGACAGCTCGAGGACCTTCTTGGCCCGGGGGGTGAAGGGGATGTGCCCGCTCGGCGCGTGCTGGCCCTGGCCGATGATCTCCTCGACCTGCTGCCGCACGCCTTCCAGCGCGATCCCCAACGACTCCAACGCCTTGGCGGCGACACCCTCACCCTCGTGGATCAAGCCCAGGAGGATGTGCTCGGTGCCGATGTAGTTGTGGTTGAGCATCCTGGCCTCTTCTTGGGCCAGCACAACCACCCGCCTCGCGCGGTCGGTGAACCTCTCAAACATCTGCACTCCTGACTGCTGCGCCGGCGGCCCTATGCCCCACCGATTGTTTCGCGATCCGGTGGGTCCAGCACCGTGAAGACCACTGTAGTCGTCCAGCCTGTCGCTCTCAGTACCACTTGTGGCTAACCACAGTTGTCTTGCAACGACCTACAACGACGTAATCATCGTCGTATGGAACAACGTGCGGGAATCGGGAAGGATTCCGCTACATCCCGGTCGGATAGGACGTTCCGCTGTCCGCGAACACCGCACGACCGGAGAGGGGCACCCGCTCGCGATGTCGGCTGCACACCGTTAAGGTAAGGCATACCTCACCATCGAACGGCGGAGCGGAGACGCTCATGCGGACCACGACGAGCGTACCGCTCGTGACCGACTTCCGGCGGGAAGATCTCGCCGAGTCGGTGGCGCGCGCCTCGTCGCAGCAGGTCAGGGCGTCGCTTCGGGTCGGCCTGCCGGACGGCGAGCCCGGTTGGGTGAACTGCGGGCGGCTACTCTCCGACAGGACCGGCTTCGCCACCTGGCGCGGTGACCTGGCGGAATGGCTCCGAGAGCGCTACGGCGATGCGCCCGAACGGACCACGGCCGGCTACATCATGACGTGGTATCTCGCGGTACCGGGTTATCTCGCGGCGCTGCTGTTCCACCACGAACGGCGCGTGCCGTCGCTGCGGCCCGAGCACCTGGCGTTCCGCACGGCCCGGCCGCGTCCGCACCCGGACTCGATCGCTTTGCTGGACGAACGCTTCGTCTGCCTGCCAGGCGACCCGGCGGCCGGCACGCCCGAGGCGACGGTCGTGCCCGACGAGCGGGCGCTCGCGGCGGTGCTGCGGGGCCGGTTCACCGCGCACGCGGCCCGGTTCATCGCGGCGTTCGCGCCGCTGGTCCGCTTCGGCCGGCACACCCTGTGGGCTGCGGCGACGGACGCGCTGGACGACTCGATGCTGCTGGCCGGTCGGTACGCGGGCGACGAGCGGACGGGCGCGGCGGACGCCTCGCTGCTGCTGCCGTCGCGGCTCGGACCGCTGACGTCGGCGTCGACGCTGCGGGCGACGGAGACGGGCTGGACGCGGCGGCGGGAGAGCTGCTGCTTTCACTACCTCCTCGAGCAGGCCAAGGGCCCGTGCTCGACCTGCCCGCGGGTCCTGCCCAGGTAACCGGTTGTCCACAACCCCCTGAGTTGTCCACAGCAAGCGCGTGACCAGCCGTTTTGTCGGTGGTGGCCGGTAGACTGGCGCTGAGGGGTGCCCCCGGGACAGGGTGGGGGCTACGTTTCTTGCGCTCTGCACGCGCGTGCGCGCGGGGGTAGTTCTGGCTGCTGAGGGCGTGCGCGCGGGGGCGTTCTGCGAGTGCTTGGGCCGGCGCCGCGGTTTGGGCATGCGCTGCGGCTGGGCTCGCGGTCATGGATCGGTCGACGTCGGCTTGTCTTTCGATCGCTGGTCTGTTCGCCCGTGGCGGACGGGGGCGCGAGTGAGCGGCTAGCGAGAGCCGATCAGTCCTCCGGTGTGCCGGCCAGCGCGTCGCCCAGCGGGGTGCGGCGGTACAGCACCGAGCGGCCCGCCCGCGCGCGGTTCACCAGGCCCGCCCGGCGCAGCACCGCCAGGTGGTCGCCCACCGCTCCCGGGGCCAGCCGCAGCGTCGCCGCCAGCTGGGTCGTGCTCGCCGGGGTCGACAGCGTGGCCAGCAGGCGCGCCCGCGACCGGCCCAGCAGATCCGCCAGCGCGGACGGCGGCGGGACGTCGTCGGGCTCCAGCAGCGCGGCCGTCCCGCGGGCCGGGTAGATGAGCGCGTGCGGCCACGGCGGTTCCGTGTAGACCGCCACCTGCGGCCACACGAACACCGACGGCACCAGCAGCAGTCCCCGCCCTTCCATGTCGAACTGCGCGTCCGTGCGGTGGGTTATCTGGATCTCGCCGTCGCGCCACTTCACCCGGCTGTGCAGTCCCTCGAGCGCCGCCGTCCAGCCCGCGCGGCTCAGCAGGCCCGCCCGGTGCACGACGTCGCGCTCGCACACGGCGCGCAGCGCGGGCCAGTCCGCGGCGAGCAGCTCGTGCCACACCTGCTCCAGGGTGTCCGCCACGATCGAGACCACCGCCGGGTCGCGCAGGATCGCGAGCACTTCGGGCGCCGGCTCCGGCTCCCCCGCCAGGCACTTCGCGATCTCCGCGCGCGCCAGCGACAGCGTCGTCGCGCGGACGTTGACCAGGTCGGCCTCCAGGGTCTGCGCCATGCTCGACGGCGGCGGCGCGATGAACGCGGCGCCGTAGCGGCTCGTCTGCACCGCCAGCACCGCGTCCAGTGCGGTCGTCGCGCGCAGCCTGCGGAAGATCGGGCGCAGCCGGGCCGCCCACTCCGCGGGCAGCCGGGCGTGGTTGACGCCGGACAGCCGGCGCAGGGTGTTGTCCAGTTCGAACAGCGGCGAGATGGCGAACCTGCTGTTCAGCAGGTCGTCGCGGTGGACACGGAACCGGAACACACCTTCGACCTTACGTCGGGTGGCGAATCTTTGGTGCCGAGGACGGGTACCCGGCGAGGCTCGGCGGCATGACCCAAGCGACGTTCCGTCAGGTGCTGGCCGAGCCGGTGTTCCGCACACTGTTTCTCTGCCGGGCACTGGCGGTCGGCTCGGACACGTTGCGCACGGTCGCCCTGTCGGTGTTCGTGTTCGACCGGACCGGGTCGGCGTTCCTCGGCGCGCTGACGTTCGGCATCGCGTTCCTGCCGCAGGTCGTCGGCGGCGTCGTGATCGGCGCGCTGCCCGACCTCGTGCGCCCGCGCCCGCTCATCACCGGTGGCTACCTGCTCGAGGCCGCGGGCGCGGCGGTGCTGGCGCTGGCCGGGCTGCCGGTGTGGGCGTGCCTGGTGCTGGTCGCGTCGATCGGCTGCCTGCAGCCGGTGTTCAACGGCACCGCGGGCCGGCTCACCGCGGACACGCTCACCGGCGACGCCTTCGTGGTGGGCCGCAGCCTGTTTCAGCTGGCCGCGTCGACCGCGCAGCTGGCCGGGCTGGCGGCAGGCGGGCTGGCGGTCGCGGCGGTCGGCGCGCAGCACGCCCTGCTCATCACCGCGGTCTGCCACCTCGTCGCAGCGCTCGGCACGCGGCTGGGGATGCCGGACCTGCCCGCACCCGGGCGCGACGGCAGCCGGTCGCTGCTCGGGCGCAGCAGGCGGGTCAACGCGCAGCTGCTGCGCGACCGGACGGTGCTGCGCCTGCTGTTCACGATGTGGCTGCCGCCCGCGTTCGTGACGGGCGCGGAGAGCCTGCTGGTGCCGTACGCGGCGGTGCGCGGGTTCCCGGACGGCGCGGCGGGCCTGCTGCTCGCGTGCGTGCCGGTCGGCATGATCCTCGGCAACCTCGTGGTGGCGCGGCTGCTGTCCCCCGCGACGCGGGAGCGGGCGGTGCCGGTGCTGGTGGCGCTGCTCGGCCTGTCGCTGCTGGGGTTCGCGCCGGACCTCGGCATGGTCGCGCTCGGCGCGCTGCTCGTGGTCACCGGCTTCGGGTTCGGCTACGGGATCGGCGTGCAGCGGGCGTTCCGCGACGCGGTGCCGGCCGGGGTCCGCGGGCAGGCGTTCGGCCTGGCCTCGACCGGCCTGATGACGCTGCAGGGCGTCGGACCGGCGGTGTTCGGGCTCCTCGCGGAGGTCATGCCCGTGGGTGTGGCGATGGCGGCCGGGGGTGTCGCGACGATACTGACCGCCTGCTGGATTGCGCTCGGCGGGCGCACGGCGCCAATCGTTGTCACGGAAAGCGAAAACGCCGGTTCTCACTCAGCCGCGAATCGGCGGTGAGAGTGAACCGGCGCTTTGCCGAATGCATCACGCCTGTGCGTTGTAGGCGTCGGTGACCTCCTTGGGGATTCGACCCCGATCGGAGACGTTCATGCCCTGCTTGCGTGCCCACTCGCGAATTGCCTGGTTCTGTTCCCGATCCGCCGACGCGGTACGCGGTGCGCGGCCTGCTCCACCGCGCCCGAGGAGGCGCTTCCGGCCACCGGTTTGGCGACGCGCGTGTTCCACGTATTGGGAGAGCGCGTCCCGCAACCGCTCCGCATTGTCGTCGGAGAGGTCGATCTCGTAGAACGCACCATCCAAACCGAACTCGACGGTCTCCCCGGCTTCGGTACCGTCAAGGTCGTCGACCAGGGTAACCATGACCTTCTGCGCCATCTGCGCCCTCCTAGGTTTGAAACACGAGGCCGAACGAACGTCCGTGCGTCAGCACCCGATATAAATACTCCCACTAAGGAGGTTAACGCAAATCGTTGGACCTGATTAGTAGCGATCGCGTTGCGACCACCCTCATTCTGGGCGTACGAGAGGAAACAGGATCCTCTCGCGTATGCCGGGCTCGGTGAGCACCATCAGCAACCGGTCGACGCCCATTCCGACACCGCCACACGGCGGCATTCCGCACTCGAGTGCGCGCAGAAAGTCCTCGTCAAGGCACATGGCCCCGTCGTCAGCGGTAGCCGCAGGCTTGTCTGTTCGGTGCGCCGCGCGTGTTCGACGACGGGGCGGACGAACTTGCCGTGCCTAGGTCCGCGAGCTAGTTCGAGGCCGATCGTGGTCCACCCGCCGGACACGTCGTGGCGCTCGCCGTCGTCGCAAACTCAGGTGAATGCGAGGAGTCCATCATCTCGTTACGAAAGTTGCGATTGATACAGCTTCGGCGCGCCGCGCGGTAAGGGTCCAGGTCCAGCGCGTTCGAGTGTGTGACAAACGGGCGTGCGGTGGCACCTCCGTGCATGCTCTGCATGCATCGGTGTCTCGACCTCGATGTATCCGCGCCGATTGAAACTGTCACCTGCGGGCGCAGAATGCATGTTTCCTCGGCAAGCTCCTTGTGGGCGACCCGGCAACGGGCATAGCGCCTGGCTGCGATTCGTCTCGTCTACCAGTGCGGACAGCCCTCCGCGCCGGGAAACGATTACCTCGCCGTGCACGAATACGTGGTCGCCGAGGTGGACATCGCCCTTCCAGGCCGAGTTCAGGCTCGGCATCGCCTCCAGTTCGTCGCCGGTGGCGGTGCAGGCGGGCAAATCGGAATACGCGGCGCGGATCTGCGCGAGCCCCAATAGGGAGGCGGCGGAGCAGCCGATGTCACTACGTTTGGGGCCATGGATGCCGAGGAGTTGATGAGCAGGCGCGCGCGCTCGTTCGGGGCGACCGCCGCCGCCTACGCCGAGCACCGCCCCGACTACCCAGCCGACGGCATCCGCTGGGGGCTGGCGGCGGCGTCCGGGCAGGTGACGCGGGTCCTGGACCTGGCGGCGGGCACGGGGAAGCTGACCGGCGGGCTGCTGGCGCTGGGCGTGGAGGTCGTGGCGGTGGAGCCGGACGCGGCGATGCTGGCCGAGCTGGCCGCCCGGTACCCGGCGGCACGGGCGGTGGCAGGCTCGGCGGAGCGAATCCCGCTGCCGGACGGGTCGGTGGACGCGGTGGCGGTCGGGCAGGCGTTCCACTGGTTCGACCGGGACGCCGCGCTGGCGCAGATCGCGCGGGTGCTGCGGCCGGGTGGCGCGCTGGCGGCGTTGTGGAACCGGGAGGACGACAGCGTCGGGTGGGTGGCCGACATGGGCCCGTTCGCGCAGTCGAGCGTGACGCAGTCGTGGACGTCGAACCACCTGACGTTCGACGGCGCCGAGTTCTCGGCGGGCGAGAAGGCGGAGTTCGGCCACACGCACCGCCGCACGGCGGACTCGCTGACGGCGACGATCGGCACGCAGTCGCACACGCTGGTGGTGAGCGACGAGGAGCGGGCGCAGGTGCTGGGCCGGATCCGCAGCTACCTGAGCTCGCGCCCGGAGACGCGGACGGGCGAGTTCGACATGCCCCTGCTGACAACGGTGATCCGAGGCCGCCGAAGCTAGAAACCTCCCACGCGCACACACGCGCGTGCAGAGCGCAAGAAACGTAGCCCCCACCCTGTCCCGGGGGCACCCCTCAGCGCCAGTCTATCGGCTACCACCGACAAAAAGGCTGGTCAGCCGCGGTCTGTGGACAACTGGCCGGGTTGTGGACAACCTCAGCCGGGTGGCTCGACGCGGGTGGCGCCCCGGTATGCGATCGGGCCGTCGGTGTCGAGCACCACGTGGTGTGCGGGGGCGGCGCGCAGTGCGATCGCCCGTTCCCGGCCGGTCAGGGCGAGCAGCAGCGGCACCGACGGGTCGGGGTCGGGCACGGCGCCGGGCGGCACCACGTAGACCCCCGCGGGGCGCCGGTCGGTCCGGGCGATGCGGGCGGCGAGTTCGGTGACCGTGGCGCGGGTGAACTCGGCGGCGATCCACGGCGATCGCGGATCCGGGTGCAGGCCCACGAGATCCGGGAAGGCGGCGCGCATGGCCCGCAGCTCGTCGCCGTCGCGCAGGGCGGCGCGGACGGCCTCGTCTAGCGCCGTGGAGAAATCAGCGGCCAGCTCGACCCGCAGCACCGGGGTCGGCCGGCACGGTGAGGGTCGGCTCGAAGCCGTTGGTCTGTGGGAACAGCGAGCGGCGGGCGAGCACGGGATACCTGCGGTCGCGGACCAGCCGTCGACTCGCCGCCGGGGCCGGCTGCCGAGCAGCCACGCGAGACGCCCGGCGGCCGCGACGACCGGCTCGGGTCTCACCGGGTGTTGCGCTCGAACACGAGCCGCAGGCCGAGCAGCGTCAGGTCCGGGCGGCGGTCGACGATCGTGGTGGACTCGTCGACGACCAGCGGTGCCAGGCCGCCGGTGGCGATGACCGTGACCTCGCCGGCGTGCGTCGTGCGGTCGAGCTCGTCGACGATGCGGCGCACGAGCCCGTCGACCTGGCCGGCGAAGCCGTAGATGATGCCGGACTGCAGGCATTCCACGGTGTTCTTCCCGATCACGTTGCGCGGCCGCACCAGCTCGACCTTGCGCAGCGCGGCGGCGCGGGCGGCGAGCGCGTCGACGGAGATCTCGATCCCGGGCGCGAACACGCCGCCGAGGAACTCGCCCTTCGCGGAGATCACGTCGATGTTCGTGGACGTGCCGAAGTCGACAACGATGCACGCGGTCTCGTGCAGGTAGTGCGCGGCGAGGGTGTTGATGACCCGGTCGGCGCCGACCTCCTTGGGGTTGTCGACGAGCAGCGGGACGCCGGTGCGCACGCCGGGCTCGACGATCACCCGCGGCACGGCGCGGTAGTAGCGGCCGAGCATGACCCGCAGCTCGCGCAGCACGGCCGGCACGGTCGACAGCGCGGACACGCCGGTGATCTGGTCGGCGTGCTCGCCGAGCAGGCCGCGCATGGTCAGGGCGAGTTCGTCGGCGGTCATCTGCGGGTCGGTGCGCATCCGCCAGTCCCGCACCAGTTCCTTGTCCTGGTACAGCCCGAGCGCGATGTTGGTGTTGCCGACGTCGATGGCGAGCAGCACCGGGTCAGCTCTCCGGCTGCAGCAGCGCGTCGAGCATCGCGGCGTCCGCGGTCTCGGCCGGCTCGTCGGGCACGGCAGCCCGCGGGGACCCGGCGTCGACGATCCGGTTCTGCTCGTCGACGAGCACCGCGCGCGTCCGGTGCGCGGCGGCCTCGGCGGCGTCCAGCTGCGCGTAGGAGATGAGCAGGACGGTGTCGCCGGGGTGCACGAGGTGCGCGGCGCCGTCGATGCCGACGACGCCGGAGCCGCGCTCGCCCTCGGTCACGTACGACTCGAAGCGGGCGCCGCTGGTGACGTCGACGACCGCCACCCGCTCGCCGGGCAGGAGGTCGGCGGCGTCCAGGAGCACCGGGTCGACGGTGACCGAGCCGGCGTGGTTCTCCCCGGCCCTGGTGACGGTGGCCCTGATCGTGGACTTGAGCATGGTGCGGAACATCGTGTGGCCTTCCCCTACCCCGGTTCGCCGAGGAACACGGGAGCATTGTCGAGCAGCCGGGTGGTGCCGACGCGGGCGGCCACCAGCAGGCGCGCCTCGCCGCCGGCCGGCACGGGACCGAGGTCGCGGGCGCGCAGCTCGAGGTAGTCGACGTCGAGGCCGGGTTCCTTGGCGAGCACGCCGCGGGCGGCCTCGAGCACAGCCTCGGGACCTTCGGCGCTGACCCGTGTGCCCGCGGTGAGCGCGGCGGACAGCGCCACGGCGGCGGCGCGCTGCGCGGGCTCGAGGTAGACGTTGCGCGAGGAGCGGGCCAGCCCGTCGGACTCGCGGACGACCGGCACGCCGATGACCTTGACCTCGAGGTTGAGGTCGCGCACCATCCGCCGGACCAGCACGAGCTGCTGGTAGTCCTTCTCGCCGAAAACGGCGAAGTCGGGGCGGATCAGGTTGAACAGCTTGGCGACGACGGTGAGCACGCCGGCGAAGTGACCGGGCCGGGCGGCGCCCTCGAGCTCGTCCCCCAGCGGTCCCGGGTGGACGGTCGTATATGCGTCCTCGTGGTACATGGCGGCGCGATCGGGGGTGAACACGAGCTCGACGCGCTCGGACCGGCACATGTCGAGGTCGGCGTCGAGGGTGCGCGGGTAGCGCTCGAAGTCCTCGCCTTCGCCGAACTGCAGCGGGTTGACGAAGATCGACGTGGTGAGCACGGCGTTGGGCAGCCGGCGGGCGGTGCGCATCAGCTGGCGGTGGCCGTCGTGCAGGGCGCCCATCGTGGGCACGAGCGCGATCCGCCTGCCGGTGCCGCGCAGCGCCCTGGTGATCTTCACGACGTCGTCGAGTGCACTGTGGACGTTGAGCCGGCCGGGGGTGAACTTGGGGGCGGTCATGGTTGCTCCTCGAGCGCGGCGATGACGTCGGGGGCCAGGTCGGCGCGCAGCAGGCCGGCCTGCTCGGCGCGGATCGCGGAGCGGCCGGCGAGCACGCGGTAGGCGGGCAGCAGGTCGGGGGCGTGCTCGGCGAGGACGCGCAGGTGCGTGCGGACGGTGCCGGCGTCGCCGCGGGCGACGGGCCCGGTGAGCGCGCGGTCGCCGTGGCGCAGCGCATTGTCGAGCGCGGCGGACAGCAGCGGGCCGAGCATGCGCTCGGGGTTGTCCACGCCCGCGCGGCGGAGCAGGTCGGCGGCCTCGGCGACGAGCGTGATCAGGTGGTTCGCGCCGTGGGCGAGCGCGGTGTGGTAGAGCGGGCGGGCCGCTTCGGGGACGCGGACGGGCTCGGCGCCCATCTCGACGACCAGTGCCTCGCCGACGCTCCAGGCGGTCTCGTCGGCGTCGGCGGCGGTGACGCCGAAGCAGCAGGTGGCGATGCGTTCGAGGTCCTCGGCGCGGCCGGTGAACGTCATGACGGGGTGCAGGGCCAGGGGCAGCGCGCCGTGCTCGACGGCGGGCGCGAGGACGGCGGTGCCGTGCGCGCCGCAGGTGTGCACGACGATCTGGCCGGGCCGGAGCGCGCCGGCGGCGGCGAGGCCGCGGACCATGCCGGCGAGGGCGTCGTCGGGCAGTGCGAGCAGGACGAGGTCGGCGCGCGCGACGACCTCGTCGGGCGGGAGCAGCGGCACATCGGGCAGGAGTTCCTCGGCGCGGCGCAGCGACTGCTCGGAGACGCCGGAGGCGGCGACGACGGTGTGGCCGGCGCGGGCGAGGGCGGCCCCCAGCACCGCGCCGACCCGGCCGGCGGACACCACGCCGACGGCCAGGCGCGCCGGTCGGTTCATGGCGCCTCCCCTGAGTTGTCGGAAACGAGCGTAACCACCTGAGCGGGAAGTCTCGTCACCGCTGCCGCTGGGCGTGGCGCGTGCTCTGCAGGGCGGCGACGAGGCGGGTCTCGCGCTCGGCGACGTCGGGTCCGGCGAGGCCGAGGCGGGTGGCGTGCCAGAGGAAGGCGAGCTCGGTGACGGCGGCCTGGAAGTTGGCGAGGTCGCGGGCGGCGGCCTTGCCCTGGCGGCGGGCGGTGCGGGCGCGCCAGGCGCGGCGGGCGGAGAGGTTGGTGAGCCGTTCGGTGTCGCGTTCGTCGACCCAGCCGCGGCCGACCATGACGGGCAGCGCGCGGGCGACGATCTTCTGCTCGCGGCGCCGGTGCCAGCCGACGAACAGGACGCCCGCGATGAAGATCGGGACCATGACGAGGAAGTAGACGTTGAGGAAGGTCTGCGCGGTGCCGAGGGTGGCGGCGGCGTTCCACATCGCGTGCAGGGTGACGGCCGCGAGGTAGCCGCCGACCGGGGCGAGGATCTTGAGGCTGCGGTTGGGGGTGCGCACGGAGATGCCGACGCCGATGCCGATCATGGCGGTGAACAGCGGGTGGCAGAACGGCGAGAGCACGCCGCGGAGGATGAACGCGGTGACGACCCCGGCGGTGCTGGTGTCGCCGAACCCGTGCTCGGCGAAGGCGCGGCCGAAGTAGTAGATGTTCTCGGTGAACGCGAAGCCCGCGGCGACGAACCCGGCGTAGACGACGCCGTCGATGACGCCGTCGAGCTCGTTGCGCAGCCAGAGCAGGATGCCGAGTACGAACGCGCCCTTGGCGGCCTCCTCGAACAGGGGCGCGCTGACGACGGCGGAGATCGTGTCGCCCTTGCCGTGGCCGAGCAGTGCGTCGCCGACGGCCTCGGCGGTGTTGTTGATCAGCAGCGCGGTGATCGCGGCGACGCTGGCGCCCCAGCCGAAGGCGAGCCACAGCAGGCGGGCGGGTTCGGGCTCCCACCGGTCGATCCAGAGCAGGGCGGCCACGATGGTCCCGACGGGCACGAGCGCCGCGACGATGCCGACGAGCTCGGCGAGCAGCCCCACGCGGGCGGTGCTGAGCGCGAGCAGGGCGAGCCCGCATCCGGCGAGCCCCACCAGCCCGGCGACGGGCGCCAGCACGGTCCGGCGGCGAGGCCGGTGCCGCAGCGCGTGCCGCGGCGGCAGGGGGGCTTCGTGCATCCGACAACTCTACGGGTTTGTGACTTTCAGTCCTCGCGGCGACGGCGTCGGCGCGGGGTGTCCGGGCCGCTGCCGTTGGAGGCGAGCAGCTCGCTGACGGAGCGGCCGGTGGCGTGCGAGCCGCTGGGTCCGTCGGTGTCGGGGCGCGCGTGGCTGCCGCTCTGCCAGCCTGGCTGATCGTCGGCGCGGTGCCGGCGGCCGCCGCCGGACTCGCCCGCAGTGTGCCGGTTGCCGCGGGCGACAGGCGCCATGTACCCGGACTCGACCGACCGCCGGTCGGCGGTCCCGGTGGGCCCGAAGTCGGCGGACCCGGTCGGTCCGAACGCGACCGGCGCGACGTAACCGGACTCCACGGCGCGGCGCCCGCCGGGGGCCGGGAAGCCACCGGTGTCGTAGGTCCGCTGCTCGTTGTAGTCGGGCGCGGATGCGTGGCTTGCCGGCGGCATCCGGCCTGCGGAGGCGGCCATGCCACCCGCCGCGGTCATCCGCGCCGATGCGGCGGGGTCCATCCGGGTCGAGCTAGCAGGGTTCATCCGGCTTGCGGAGGCGGCCGGGTCTATCCGGCTCGACGACGCGGCCGGATCCATCCGGCTCGAGGTGGCCGGGCTCATCCGGCTCGAGGAGGCGGGGTCCATACGGTTCGAGGAAGCGGCGGGATCCGTGCGGCCCGATGGCGCCGGATTCATGCGGGCCGCGGAGGCGGCGGGATCCATCCGCCCTGCGGCGGCAGGGTCCATCCGGCCCGAGGACGGGTTCATTCGGCCGGCGGACGCTGCCGGGTTCATCCGGTCCGAGGCAGCCGGGTTCATCTGGCCCGAGGCCGGGTTCATCTGGCGCGCAGACGCCGCAGGATCCATTCGACTCGAGGACGCTGCCGGGTTCATCCGGCTCGCGGAGGCTGCCGGGTTCATCCGGCCCGAGGCGGCGGGGTCCATCCGACTTGCGGAAGCGGCCGGATCCATCCGGCTCGACGACGCCGCCGGGTTCATCCGGCTCGCGGACGCGGCCGGGCTTGACGTGTGGCTTGCCGGCGGCATCCGGCTGGCGGAGGCCGCCGGGTTCATGCCGCCAGAGGATGCGAGCGGGTCGCTCGGCGACAGCCGATCCGAGATGGCCTGCGTCGACGGCGACCACTCGGCCGCCGACGGCGTCCGGCCGGCGGACATGCCATTGGCCGCCGCCGATGGCGTGCGACCCGGAGTCATCCCGGCGGACGAAGCGGTCGAAGGCATCCGGCCGGGGGAAGCGGCGGCCGGAGGCATTCCGCCGGAAGAGGCTGCCGCCGGCGTCCGGCGTGCCGATGTCGACATCCCGGCGGAAGAAGCGGCCGGGGGCATGCCCCGTGAGGAAGTCGCAGCCGGGGGCATCCCATTCGAAGACGCGGCGGGCACGCCACCCGAAGACGCGGCAGGCATCGCACCCCTGGACGCGGCCGCGGGCATCCCGCCGGAGGACGCGGCCGCCCGCATACCGACCGAAGGCGCCGCAGCCGGAGGCATGCCGCCAGACGACGCAGGCATGCCGGTCGAGGTCCCAGCAGCCTGAGTCATTCTGCCGGAGGAAGCGGCCGCGGGCATGCCGACCGAAGGCGCCGACGCCGAAGGCGACCCACCGGACGACGCCACCGCGGGCATGCCAGCCGAAGGTGCCGACGCCGGGGGTATCCGGCTCGAGGAGGCGGCCGGGGGCATGCGGCCGGAGGAGGCCGCGGCCGGGGTGTTGCGGCTCGAGGAGCGGTCCGTCGACTGTGGACCGCTGGTCGTGGAGCGCGCCGGGGGGACCTGGCCGGAAGATGCGGCGGCGCGGTGGTTTCCCGAGGTGGTCGACGGGTTCGCTGCGGCGGGGCGCTGCGTGCCGTAGGCCGGCGACGCGGTGCGGCCGTTCGTCGCGGAGGAGTGGCCGTTCGTGGAGTGGCCGTTGGTGCCGGAAGTCGCCGGGCGGCCGTTCGGGCCGGAAACCGTTGACGGGCGGCCGTTCTGGGCCGATGACCCGTTCGACGGGTGGCCGTTGGCGCCGTGGCCGTTCGATTGTGACGTGCCGTTGCGCTTGGCTTCCCAGGACGGGCCCCAGTCCGAGTCCCCCGACTCGAGCCCCTCCGGCATGAACCACCGGTCCGACAGCTCGGCCGGGTGCTCCGGGTGGAACTGCTGGAAACGCGCGTTCGCGTGCTCGGCCGGCCGCCGTGACTGTGACTCGCGGGAGCCCGGCACGCGGTCGATCAGATCGGTCTCCGCCTCCTGGTCGGCCGGAACCGACTCGCGGTCGATGCGTTGCGCGGGCAGCAATCGCCTGGGCTGGTTGAACTCCTGGTGCAGCGGGTGGTCCTCGATCGCCCGCATGCGGGTCGACTCGGCGCGTAACGCGTACCGCTCGACGAGGAACTCGCCGCCCATCAACGTCTGCAGCGTCTGGCGCAGGCCCTGCAGCTCGGCGCGGAGCGCGGCGATGTGGTCGCTCGCCTCCGCCTCCGCCTGGCGCCGCGCGTCGGCCTCGACCTCCAGCTCGAACTCGCGGCGGGCGGCGACCTCGCGCTCCAGCTCGAACTCGTAGCGCTCCTGCCGTTCGGCGGCCTCGTCCTCCCGTTCGGCGACCTGCCGGCGGTACCTCGCGGCGATGAACGCGCCGGCGAGCGCGGCCCACAAGCCGGCGACGATGCCCAGCCGCATGTACTTGAGGTCGTCGCTCAGCACGAGCACGGCGGTGGCCACGACGGCGAGCACAACGGCTGCGATGAGTAACATCTGGCCGCCGGAGGTGCCGTGCGCGCGCTCGTCCAAGGAGTCGCGGCGGGCGGTCATGCCACACACCGTACCGGTCCGTTACCACTATGAGACCAAGCCGCGGTGGATCTTTTTCTCAGCCGGTGGCGTCCGAGCGGTATTCAGGCGGTTGATTGTCCTGGTCACGTGGCGTCCGGCAGCACCATTCGAGGTACAGCGCGGCGCCGATGAGGACCGCCGAGCACGCCGCTCCGATCAGCGCGCTGGGAAGATCGTCGGCCGCGGCGGCGATCTCCACGCGCCTCGGCAGAAGGTAGGCGAGCATGCCGAGCCAGGCGCCGAGCATGATCGCACCGAGTAACGACGAGGCCTTCGCGAGCGCGACCGCGCGGGCGGCCGTGAGCGGCTGGAGCGGCCGCCCACCTTCGGGTTTGCGGATCCGCGAGCGCAGCGAGGCACCGAGCGCGGCCTCGATCACGGCGAGCACGAGGAGCGTGACGCCGGCGAACGTGGGCAGCGGCGGCAGGTCGCCGTAGGCCAGCTGCGCGAGCAGGAAGACGACCCCGGCGGCCAGGAGGCCGGCCACGACGAGGTCGCGGGCCCGGGTGAAGTGCATGCCCCCACGGTACCGGCGACACTTGACTCTCCAGCTACTGGAAGGTTGAGCATGGCTGCCATGGGCGACAGCGGGGTGTTCACGATCGGCGAGCTTTCGCGCCGAACGGGTCTGACCACCCGGACGATCCGGTTCTACTCCGATGAGGGGCTGCTGCCGCCCGCCGATCGCACGTACGCCGGCTACCGGCTCTACGACTCGGCTTCGCTGGCACGGCTCGAGCTGTTGCGGACGCTCCGCGAACTCGGGATCGGGCTGGACGATGCGGCCGAGACGCTGGCCGGCAGGTCGAGCGTCGCCGACATCGCACGGCGGCACGTGGAGCTGCTCGACGGGCAGATCCAGGTGCTGCGGCTGCGGCGGGCGGTGCTGCGTGCGGTCGCAAAGAACGACTCCGAGCTGGACGAGGTGAGATTGATGAAAGACCTGGCGGCGATGACCGACGAAGAGCGGCACCGCTTGATCGACGAGTTCTGGGACGAGGTGACGGCCGGGCTGAACATCAACCCGGACTTCAATGCCCAGATGCGATCGGCCAAGCCGTCGCTGCCCGACGACCCGTCGCCCGAGCAGTTGCAGGCGTGGATCGAGCTCGCGGAACTGGTGCAGGACAAGGACTTCCGCGCCCGGATCCGCGGGATGAGCGAGCAGCAGTCGGCCGCACGCGACGCGGGCGAGCCGATGGACGCGCCGACGGGCGAGGCGCGGGAGCGGTGGCTGCGGTGGTCGTCGGCGGCCGGCGAGGCGATGGACGCGGGCCACGCGCCGGCGTCGCCGCAGGGCCGGGCCCTGGCCACGTCGGTGGCCGGGGAGATGGACAAGTCCCCCGCGGAGGCGGCGGACATGATCGAGGAGGGAACCGACACGCGGGCGGAGCGGTACTGGCAGCTGCTGGCGACGATCAACGGCTGGCAGCAATGGCCGAGCCAGGTGCCGCGGGCGGAGTTCCTGGTCGCGGCGCTGCGCGCGCTGAGCTGAGTCCGGGGGCGGCTCGGCATCCGCCCGGCACGGTTCGAGGTGCCGGGCGGATGCCGGTCTCCCGACGCCGCGTACGGCGCGGCCGCGCGAATGGACAGCGAGCGGCGGATAACCGAAACGCTTGTGTCGCAACGTTTGTCGCGCCCCCGGGGCAGGGGCCCGCCCTCCCAGGGTTCGGGTCCCCCGGCTTGAATCTATCCCGTTTCGGGGGTGGTTTCGGCGATTTTTTCTTCGGCTGTGGATGGTTGGCGCGGTTGTGGACAGCCTGGGGCGCCTGTGGGTTACGGCCTCAGCGTGAGGTCTTCACGGAGCCGGACATCCTCTTTGGACTCATCGGACAGCGCGGCCAGGAGGATCTTGATCCGGCCGTGGCCCGGGAGGGTCGCCGCCGGGTCGACGGCCAGCCACGGGATGAGCACCGTCGCGCGGTCCGGGGTGCCCGGGTGGGGCAGCAGCAGGTCCGGGTGGTCGCTGGTGACCCCGTCGACCGTGACCACGTCGACGTCCAGGGTGCGCGGGCCCCACTGGTGGGTGCGCACGCGGCCGGCCTCTTGTTCCAGCGCCTGCCCGCGCCGCAGCCACGCCCACTCGTCGAGCGCCGGGTCGTCCACCACGACCACCGCATTCAGGAAGTCGGGCTGGTCCTCCACGCCCCACGCCTTCGTCTCGTACACCGGCGACGCCGCCACCAGCGCCTCCCCCAGCCCCGCCACGGCCAACCGCAGGTACCCCAGGCGATCGCCCAGGTTGGAGCCCAGCGACAGAACCGCCCGCGTCATCCGCGGGCCCGGCGGCTGCGGCGGATCGTCACCGCCACGTCGGCGAAGTCCAGCGGGATCGGGGCGTTCGGCTTGTGGATCGTGACCTCGACGGCGTGCGCGCGGCCGTCGGTCATGACGTCGTCGGCGATCTCCGTGCCGACGGTCTCGATCAGGTTGCGCGGCGTGCCGGACACGATCTTCGCGACCCGCTCGGCCAGCTCGCCGTAGTGCACGGTGTCCGCGACGTCGTCGGTCGCCGCCGCGCCCGCCAGGTCGATCCACACGGTCACGTCGACCACGAAGTCCTGGCCGTCGCGCCGTTCGTGGTCGTACACGCCGTGGTGGCCGCGCACCCGCAGGCCCGTCAGCGTGATCCGGTCAGCCATCCGCACACCCCGTACTCATCGCTGCCGTCATCGCCACGGCCACCTCGACCGCGTCCAGCGACCGGGTCACGTCGTGCACCCGCACGCCCCACACCCCGGCCGTCGCCACCAGCGCGGAGATCGCCGCGGTCGCCTCCTCACGGCCGTCCGGCGGTCGCGGCGTGCCGTCCTTCGACGCCAGCAGCGTGCCGAGGAAACGCTTGCGCGACGCCCCCACCAGCACCGGGAAACCCAGGTCCCGCAACACGTCCAGGCGCCGCAGCAGCGCCCAGTTGTGCTCCGGCCGCTTCGCGAACCCGAGCCCCGGGTCCAGCACGAGCGCGGACGGGTCGACGCCCGCCGCCACCGCCGCGTCGACTCTGACGCGCAGTTCGTCGCGCACGTCGGTGACCACGTCGGTGTAGGTGGCCAGCGAGTCCATGTTCGCGCTGTGCCCCCGCCAGTGCATGAGGATCCACGGCATGTCCGCCGACGCCACGAAGCGGGCCATCGCCGGATCCGCCTGCCCGCCGGACACGTCGTTGACCACGCGCGCGCCCGCCGCCAGCGCCGCCTCCGCCACCCGCGCGCGGGTCGTGTCCACGCTCACCGTCACGCCCGACTCGGCCAGCCCCGCGATGACCGGCCGCACGCGCGCGATCTCGGTGTCCGCGTCCACCCGCGCCGCACCAGGGCGGGTCGACTCGCCGCCCACGTCCACGAGGTCCGCGCCGGCCTCCCACAGCGCGATGCCGTGCGCGAGCGCGTCGTCGAGCGAGAGGTACCGGCCGCCGTCGGAGAACGAGTCCGGGGTCACGTTCAGCACGCCCATCACCGCGCAGCGACCGGGCTGCGGCAGCGCCGGATGCACGGACCTCACCGGCTCCGCCCGCGGATGAGCTCCAGCGCCTCCGCCCGCGACGTCGCCGATGAGCGCAGCATCCCGCGCACCGCGGACGTCGTCGTGCGCGCGCCCGGCTTGCGGATGCCGCGCATCGCCATGCACAGGTGCTCGGCCTCGACCACGACGATCACGCCGCGCGGGTCGAGCTTGCGCACCATCGCGTCCGCGATCTGCGAGGTCAGCCGCTCCTGCACCTGGGGGCGCTTCGAGTACAGGTCGACCAGCCGGGCGAGCTTCGACAGCCCGGTGACCTTGCCGTGCACGTTCGGGATGTAACCGACGTGCGTGACGCCGTGGAACGGCACCAGGTGGTGCTCGCAGTTGTGCGTCAGGTGACCCTCGACCAGGAACGTGGGATGCGGGTCGCACGTGAAGCTGTACACGGTGAACGGCGCGGACGCGGGCGCCTCGAACGGGCGCACCACCGACACCGGTGTCCACCGCGACTCGATCAGCTCCGTGTGGTGCGCCTCCTGCGCGAACCCGTGCCGGCGCCACCAGCCGGTGCCGTCGTCCTCGCGGCTCTCCGGGCGGCGGCGCGTCGGCGTGGCGAACGACATCGGCCGCGAGCCGAGCCGGTTCGGCTCGGTCCACTCGACCGCGCTGCCGGCGACCGAGCCGGCCTCGGCCCAGCCGTCCGGTGTGGCCAGCGGGTGGTCCGGGGTGACGACGAAACTGCCCGCCCCGGTGACGACCTCGACCAGCTGCCGGGCGGGCCGGCGGGTCACCCGGGCGACCGTGGTCGGCTCCACGCTGCCCTCGGCGAGCGTCCACAGCTGGTCGCCGGGCCGCACGTCCTGCGCGGCACGCGGACCGCCGATCACGTTGACCGGCTGGCGGGCCGGCACGCACGTCGAGTACGTCGGGATGTCGGTGACCAGCACCAGCTCGTCGTGGCACTCGTCGAACGTCTTGTCCAGCACCGAGTCCGGGTCGGTGTAGAGGCCGGCGAACATCTCCAGGTACGCGCGCGCCACCCGGGCCGGGGTGTCGGCCAAGCCCTGCCGGTCGGGGTCCTCGCCGCACGCCAGCAGCAGCTCACGGACCGCCTTCTCGGCACGCGCCTGGTCGAACACCGGCCGCGGCCCACCAGATGTGTACAACGGGCCCCGCCGGGACCCGTTGCCGGAGCTGTCAGCCGTCAAATGTGCCTCCGCGGATCAGCGCCCACTATCCCATCCGGAACCGCTGCCGCGGTCCTCCGGGTCGGACGGTCCACGCTGATCGCGACCGTGCTCGTCGTGGCCGGGCTGCTGCTCCCAGGACGGCCGCCACTGGTTGGGGCGTCCGGACGGGGTGGTGGCCGGTGTCCAGCCCGGCGGCGCGCCGTAGTTCGGCGGGCCGTCGTTGCGGTTCGAGCCGGGACGGCCGGCGCCCGGGTTCGGCGGGTACGGCTGGCCGTAGTTCGGCGGGCCGTAACCCGGACCGGGTATGCCGTTCGGGCCGCCGCCGTGGCCGTTGCCGCCGGGCGGCTCGGGGTTCGGCCGGGGCGGGCCGCCGGGCACCTCGCCCCCGCCGGGCGCGGTGCGCACCGGGGTCGGCTCCGGCTCTTCGCGGGTGCCCGGCGGCGGCCACGGCTCGCCGCGCTCCTTGGCCAGCTCGCCACGCGTCTTGACCGGCGGCTTGTCCGACGGCGTGCGGCCGCCGAACTCGTTGAACGCGGTGATCCGCGGGCGCTTCTCCACCTTCGAGAAGATCCGCTCGAGGTCCTTGCGCTGCAGGGTCTCCTTGTCCAGCAGCTCGATCACCAGGTTGTCCAGCACGTCGCGGTAGGTGTTCAGCACGTCCCACGCCTCGGTGTGCGCCGCCTCGATGAGCTTGCGCACCTCCTCGTCGATCTCGTGCGCGACCTCCAGCGAGTAGTCCGGTGCGTGGCCCATCGAGCGGCCGAGGAACGGGTCGCCCTGGTCCTGGCCGTACTTGACCGCGCCGAGCCGGGCCGACATGCCGTACTCGGTGACCATCGCCTTCGCGATCTTGGTGGCCTGCTCGATGTCCGACGACGCGCCCGTGGTGGGCTCGTGGAAGACCAGCTCCTCCGCGGAGCGGCCGCCCAGCGCGAACACCAGCCGGGCGATCATCTCCGAGCGGGTCATCAGCTGCTTGTCGTCCTCGGGGACGACCAGCGCGTGCCCGCCCGTGCGGCCGCGCGGCAGGATCGTCAGCTTGTACACCGGCTCGAGGTCCGGCATCGCCCACGCGGCGAGCGCGTGCCCGCCCTCGTGGTAGGCGGTGATCTTCTTCTCCTTCTCGGAGATGATCCGGCTCTTGCGGGCCGGGCCACCGACGACCCGGTCGACCGACTCCTCCAGCGCGATGCCGTTGATCGTCGTGCCGTTCTGCCGGGCGGTGAGCAGCGCGGCCTCGTTGATCACGTTCGCGAGGTCGGCGCCGGACATGCCGACCGTGCGCTTGGCGAGCGCGTCGAGCTCGACGTCGTTGTCCAGGGGCATGCCCTTGGAGTGGACCTGGAGGATCTTCTTGCGGCCCATGAGGTCCGGCGCGGACACCGGGATCTGCCGGTCGAAGCGGCCCGGGCGCAGCAGCGCCGGGTCGAGGATGTCGGGCCGGTTGGTGGCCGCGATGAGGATGATGCCGCCGCGCGCGTCGAAGCCGTCCATCTCGACCAGCAGCTGGTTGAGGGTCTGCTCGCGCTCGTCGTGGCCACCGCCGAGGCCGGCGCCGCGCTGGCGGCCGACCGCGTCGATCTCGTCGACGAAGATGATGCACGGCGCGTTCTGCTTGGCCTGCTCGAACAGGTCACGGACACGGGAGGCGCCGACACCGACGAACATCTCGACGAAGTCGGAGCCGGAGATCGAGTAGAACGGCACGGCCGCCTCGCCCGCGACCGCCCGGGCCAGCAGGGTCTTGCCGGTGCCGGGCGGGCCGTACAGCAGCACGCCCTTCGGGATCTTCGCGCCCAGCGCCTGGTAGCGGCCGGGGTTCTGCAGGAAGTCCTTGATCTCGTAGAGCTCCTCGACCGCCTCGTCGGCGCCCGCCACGTCGTCGAACGTCGTCTTCGGCATGTCCTTCGGCAGCTGCTTGGCGCGCGACTTGCCGAAGTTGAGCACCCGGTTCCCGCCGCCCTGGACGTTGTTCATCATCCACATCAGGAGGATGAGCAGCAGGCCGAGCGGGATCAGGAAGATCAGGATCTGGGTGAGGAAGGACTCCTGGGTGACCGTGGTGTTGAACTCGGTCTTGCTCTTGGCCTGGTCCTGCAGCTCGCGGTAGATGTCACCGGTCGCCGCGGACGGGAACTGCGTGATGACCTGGGTGACCCGCTGCCCGTCCTGTTCGATGGGCTTTTGCAGGGTCAGCTTGAGGCGTTGTTCCTTGTCCTCGAGCTCGGCCTTCTTGACGTTGCCGCTGGTGATCTGCGTGACGGCCTTGGAGGTGGGGACCTCCGTGTAGCCACGCGTGTCGTCGAACAGCATGCTGATCAAGAAGTAGAGGAGCAACACCACCAAGATCCATACCAGCGGGTTGCGCAGCAGGCGCTTGCGGTCCATCAACTTACGGCCGCGGTGCGGCCCGACCCTCCCTGACTTGCATGTCGGACGTGTTATCGCCCATTACCGGCCGGACAAGGCACTCCGGTCCACCCAGCGTACCGCCCGCAGCGGAACACCCACTCTGCGAAGTACCGCGGTGTGTCCACCTCACGTCAACGGCTGCGGGACGGAATCGGTTCCCGACCTGGTCATCGCTATCGCCGGTCGACCGTCGCCTCGGTAACCAGCTCGCCGATCCGCCGGCGCAACGCGGCCGCGTCGGCGGGGGCGATCGTGGTCCAGCCGGCGCGGGTCTGGCTGAGGTAGCGGCCGGTGTCGTTGTCGAACCAGGCGAGCACCGGACAGCGGTGGCGACCGCGCACGTCGTCGCGGCTGTTGACGCCGATCTGGCCGCCGCGGTGGTTGTGCAGCGCGGTCAGCCTGGCCAGCGCCTTGCGGGCCTCCTGCGTGCTGGCCCGCTCGGCGGCGCCCGCCGGGACCGTCGCCAGCTCCTCGGCCGGCACGGACACCGACTGCTCGGAGCCCCGCCGGGCGCCCGGGAGGAGGCCGACGATGGCCGTGACCAGGCCGTCGCGCGGGATCGGGCGCAGCGCCAGGCCGTCCGGTCGCTGCACGGCGAGCACGGCGCCCGCCCGGCCGGACACGGCGAACGCGAGCACCGGCGGCGAGTCCGGGTCGGGTAGGAACACCGAGTCGATGCTCAGGTCGGCCTGGGCGATCGTGCCGAGCCACTCCGCCAGCTCCGGATCGAGCCGGCCCGCGGGGTCGATGAGCCCGCCCGCGACGAGTTCCTCGCGGACCCGCCTGCGCAGCGCGGCGCGCTCGTCGACCGTGGCGCCGTGCGAGCGGATCTCGATCGGGTACGGCGGCTCGCCCGCGCCGAGGGCCTCCCACAGGAAGTCCAGCGCGAGCGGGGTGAGGTGGCGTTCCGGCATGTCAGTCCTCGTCCGCCCCACCGATCACCGACGGCGCGGTCAGCTGGTCGTCGCCGAACGTGGCGTCCGGGTCGCCCTCCAGCAGGAACGACGGCCGCTCCCGCTCGTCGTCGTCCTCGTCGCGGCGGCGGCCACCCGCGCCGCCCATGCCCGCGCCGCGCCCGGCGCCGCCCGGCCCGGCCATACCCGCGGGCAGCGGCCCGCGGGGCCCGGCTCCACCACCGCGGCCGCCTTCGCCGAGGCCACCGGCGCCCGCGGCGGTGCCGCTGGTGCCGCCGGCGCCGGAGCCGAAGTTGCCGAACGCGCCGCCGAACCCGCCCGCGCCCGCGGCAGGCCCGACCGGGTGCGGGGCACCGCCGGCCAGACCGGCCGGGGTGGACACCGGCGCCGTCGTGCCCGGGGAGAACCCGGCCGTGCTG
>Ga0164241_10001951_pt1 | contig 23535 bp, 25 predicted proteins | sample OricomyardsoilBY_FD_108780 | JGI IMG/M metagenome (GOLD analysis project Ga0164241, IMG submission 108780) | Backyard soil microbial communities from Emeryville, California, USA - Original compost - Back yard soil (BY) | ecosystem: Environmental > Terrestrial > Soil > Unclassified | place: USA... | reverse complement strand
TCGGGGCGGGGCCGCAGGCTGCCGCCGGCCAGCAGGGGACGCACGCGCGTCACGAAATCGAGCGGCTCTTCGGAAAACGTCAGCAGCCCCAAGCCGCGCGGGTGGTTGACGTCTTCGTAGATCACGCTGGGCAGCTTCTGCTCGCGCAGAGTGCCGCCGAGCAGGGGGACGACCTTGCTCGGGTCGTCGCACTCGAACCCCAGCAGCTGCATGAAAAGACGCCGATTCATCGTGATCGGCGCGCCGTTCGCGTCCGCGCCGCGCTCTTCGACGCTCACTTGTTGCTCTGTCGGCGCCGTGGGAGCGCCGGAGTGACCGGGGTGACTCATGGTGCTGCACGTGTACCATGGATCGGCTAGGCTCGGCCGGCTTTGCCCGCCTCGATTCCTGCCCCCGCCACGACCTCGTCGTCCCGCAACGCCTCGGGTGCCGCGCGTTCGTCGAGCGACTTGTCACATCCGCTGCCGTCTGGCATGCGCGATTTCCTGCCGCCCGACGCGCGGCGCCTCGGCGAGCTGGCGCGCGGCTTGCTCGGCACCTTCGAGCTGTACGGCTACGAGCTGGTGACGTTGCCGGTGTTCGAATACGAGAGCGTGCTCGAGCGTGGCCTCGGCGCGCTCGAGCCGGAAGAGGTGCTGCGCTTCGTGGAGCCGGAGACGGGCGAGGTGGTGGCGCTACGGCCCGACATGACCCCGCAGCTGGCGCGCGTGGTTTCGACGCGGCTCGCCGACAAGGCGCCGCCGATTCGGCTCTCGTACCAGGGCTCGGTGCTGCGACGCCGCCGCGAGCGGGCGCGTCGGCACCGCCAGATTTTTCAAGCCGGCATCGAGCTGATCGGGTTGCACGGTCCGTCCGGCGATCTGGAGGCGCTCGAGGTCGCGTGCGCGGCGGCGCGCGGGGTGGGGCTCGAAGACTTCGTGCTCGATCTCGGTCATGCCAGCATCCCGTTCGCCCTGCTCGAGGGCGTCGAGCCGATGCGGCAGCGCGCGGCGGTCGAGGCGCTACACTTGAAGGATCACGTCGAGCTGCGTCGCGCGGCGGCGGCGGCCGGCTTGAGCGCGCCCGAGCAGCGAGCCCTGGCCGCGCTCAGCGAGCTGCACGGCGGTCGCGAGATCCTGACCGAAGCGGCAAAGCTGCTGTCGGGAACGCGCGCCGAGGCGGGGCTGGAGGAGCTGTCGCGGGTCGTGGTGCAGGTCGAGGAGCGCGGGCTCGCGCCTCACTTGGTAGTCGACCTGGGCGAAACCAGAAACTTCGCTTATTACACTGGTACTACATTTCAGCTCCACGCCCACGGTCCCGGCGTTCCACTAGCGTCCGGGGGGCGTTACGACGGCCTACTGGGCGGCTTCGGCCGGCCGCTACCGGCGTTCGGTTTCGCGTTTGGTCTCGATGATTTGGTTTGGGCGCTCGGACCCGCCGCCCTCGGCGACGCGCCGCCCCGGGTCCTGCTCAGCGGCGCCGCCGGTGCCCTCGCCTCCGAGCTGCGAACGCTGGGTGTCCGTTGCGCCTTGGCGCCGGCACAGGATCCGCTGGCGTACGCGAAGGGGTGGCGGTACACGCACCTGGTGAGCGCCACGGCAAACGAGGCGGTGGTGACCTGCGTCGCAGACCTGCGTGAGCAGCGTGCTCCGCTCGACGCGGCCTCGCTTTCGCGCGTGCTGGTCAGCGGCACGGCTCAACTAGATCCCTGACTGAGATTCAGTCCCAAACCGAAGAAGCGGTGTCAGCATGTCGTGTGTCGTGATCGTGGGCGCCCAGTGGGGCGACGAAGGCAAAGGCAAGATCGTCGATATCTACACGGAGTTCGCCGAGGTGGTCGTGCGTTACGCCGGCGGACCCAACGCCGGGCATACCTTGGTGGTCGGAGACGACAAGCTCGTGGTGCGGCTCCTGCCGAGCGGAATCTTGCGCCCGCAGACGCGCTGCGTGCTGGCGCAGGGCATGGTCATCGACCCGGAGGTATTGTTGGGTGAGGTCGACGAGCTCATCCGCCGCGGCCACAGCGACGTCGAGAAGCGGCTGTGCGTCTCCGACCGCGCCCACCTGATCTTGCCGTACCACGTCCTGGTCGACACGCTGCGTGAGTCGTCGGCGGGCGCGATCGGGACGACCAAGAAGGGCATTGGCCCCGCTTACGAAGACAAGGCGCGGCGCACTGGCGTGCGCGCGGGCGACCTGCGCGATCCGGTTCGGCTCGGGGAGCGCATCCGCGCCGCCCTGGCGGCGTGGGCGCCGACGATTCGTCACCTTGGCGGCGAAGTGCCGTCGGCCGACGATATCTTGAAGAAGCTCGAAGCGCCGACCAAGCGCGTCGTGGCGCTGCTCGCCAACACCTCGCAGATCGTCGACGCCGCGGTGCGCGAGGGTAAGCGGGTGATGCTCGAGGGCGCCCAGGGCACGCTGCTCGACATCGATCACGGCACGTATCCGTTCGTCACGTCGAGCTCGGCGGTGGCGGGCGGCGCCTCGATCGGCGTGGGCATCGGGCCCAACCGCATCTCGTCCGTGCTCGGCATCACCAAGGCTTACGCCACCCGCGTCGGCTCGGGTCCGTTTCCGACCGAGCTGAACGACGGCGACGGCCAGCATCTGCGCGAGGTCGGCGCCGAGTTCGGCTCCGTCACCGGCCGCCCGCGCCGCACCGGCTGGCTCGATCTTCCGGCGCTGCGCTACGCCGCGCGCGTGAACGGCATCGACGGCCTGGCGCTGACCAAGCTCGACGTGCTGACGGGGCTGTCGCGCATCCTGGTGTGCGTCGCGTACGACACGCCCGAAGGGCGCACCGAAGAATTTCCGATCGACTACCTGGACGTGCCCGACGCCGTGAAGCCCGTCTACGAAGAGATGACGGGGTGGAGCGAGAAGCTGGACGGCGTGCGCGTGCTCGACGAGCTGCCCAAGGCCGCGCGCACCTACGTGCGCTTCTTGGAGGAGGGCGCCAAGGTGCCGGTATATCTGGTCAGCGTCGGCCCGCGCCGCAGCGAGACGATCGTGCTGCACAATCCGTTCGTGGGGAGAGCCGCCGCGCCGTGAGCTTGCCGTGGGCGCTCCCGCTGCTGCTCGCGATGCAAGCGCGGTCGGCGGCAGTGTCGCCCCGACCGGTAGCGTGGGCCGCCCAGAGCCCACGCCCGGCGGTGTGTCTGAGCGCACCCGGGCTGTGGGAGGTGTCACGGCAGTCGGTGGTCTTGCGCCGTTGCCGCGAGCTGTCGCGCGCCCAGGCGTTGCTGCTGCGAGCTCCCGACAAGGCGCGCGCGCGAGCCGCCGCGCTGCTCGAGCAGGCGCCAGGTTGGGCGGAGGCGCGGGTGCTGCGCGGCCGCGCCAGTCTACGCCTCGGTGACACGAAGGCGGCCCTCGCCGACTTGACGCCGCTGCTCGGCGAAGACGCGGCCACCGTCGCCGACCCTTCCGCGCTGCTGGACGGCGGGCGGGCGGCGCTCGCCGAGCAGGATCTCGCGCGCGCGGCGCAGTTCTATCGCGCCCTCGGTAGTCGTGCGGCGCTGCTCGCGGATCGCGCCCAGCAGGTAGTCGCTTACCTCGAGATCGCGGGCGCGTTGCTGGCGACCGAGGCCACTCCCGCCGACGACGTGCAGGCTTTCCTGCGCGAGGCCCGCCAGCGCTCGGCGGGCAGCGGCTTCACCAGCCTGTGCGCGGCGCTGACCGCCGTGACCTGGTTTGCGCAGGGGCGCGACGCGGAGGGGCAAGGCGCGCTCGGCGAAGTCACCGACGTCGACGCGTTGATTGGCCTCGAAAAGAGTCAGGACGTGCGGCTCGCAGCGGGAGTGTTCGACGCGGTGCTGGGACTCACCCTGGAGCACGAGCATCCGGAGCTGTCGGCCGCGCACTACCAGGCGCTCGCCGAGGGGCCGCTGGCCAAGACAGCTCTGAGCAAGCTCGTGGCCCACGGGCGTGGTCGCGCGGCGAGCAAGCCCGCGAAGCGGGGCGCCAGGTGAAGCGCGCCGCGGCGCGTGCGGTGGCAGGGGTGCTGCTGCTAGCCGCGACCGCTCGGGCCGAGCCCACGCTCTGGCAGCGCGTCCGCGACCCGGGCGCACCGGCGCGAGCCAAGGCGCGCCTTCGCGCCGAGCAACTGTTCGACCAGGCTTCGGAGGCCCACGGCGATTGGGAGATCGTCCGCGAGCTGTCGCTCGGTAGCGCCGCGCTGCTCGAGCTGAGCGGGGGCGCGCGTCGCGATCCGTGGCAAGCGGTGCTGCTGGGGCGGGTGCTGCTCGACGCGGAGCCGGGCCGTGAGCGCGCCGCCATTCGCCTGATCGAGAGCGGACTTGGCGCGCTGCCGGACTCGGACTTCAAGCGGGCGAGCCTGTTCGACGTGGGTCTCGGCGCCATGCTGAGCGGCGAGATGGAGCACGCGGTCCGCGCGTTCTCGGCGGCGCTGCGGTTGGCGTGGGATCCCGACGATCGCGCCACGATTCATCGCAACCGCGGCAAGGCCAACATGCTCGCGGGGCGCCTCGCCGACGCCGTGAGCGATTTTCGGGCCGCTGTCAGGCTCGCGCGCGGCGTCGAGGTGCTGGCGCTCTCTCATTTTGGATTGGGCGTCGCGCTCGAGCGCAGCGGCGACTACCCGGAAGGAATGCAGGAGATCGCACGCGGGGTGGCGGTGCGCCTGCCAGTGCCTCCCTATCCCAGTGAAAGCGTGCTCGATTCGCTGAATTTGCGCTGGGTCCCCGAATACGACGTGCACTATTTCCGGGCCCTCGCCGCGATGGCGGAGGCAAAGTCCGCTGATCGAGCCGTCGCTGTCGAACGTTACGAGCTAGCGCTCGAGAGCTGGGATCAGTACTTGCCCGCGGCGGAAGCGTCGCGCGATCGCTTCTTGCCGAACGCGCAGCGGCTGCGGCAGCGCTGCCTCGACGCGCTCGAAACCTCGCGCCGCCGGCCGCCCTCAGGCCGCGTACGGTAACACTGGGCTCGAGCCCAGCACGCGCCGAGCGCCCTCGGCGTCCTCGACGGCTTCGAACACCGGGCGCAGGTGAGGGCTTCGCTCGAGCTCGCCGAAGGCACCGCTCGCGGCGAGCGCCCGCGCCTGCGGACCGTCGAGCACCATGAACACGTTGCGCAGACCGTCACCGGCAGGCGCGTCGATGACGTCGACGATCTTCGACCTGTCGACGTGCAGCTCTTCACCGCGGCGCTGGATCAGCACGCGCTTGTCGGTGATGAGGTAGCGCGTGTCGCCGACGAGCTTGGCGGGGCGTATCAACGTGTCGTAAGCGATGTAGGCACCTATCACCAGCACCACCGCCACCGTCAGGAAGACTCCCGCGGCCAGGGCCACGAAGCTCGGTGAAAGGTAGGGCAGCCCGCCCCGCGCGACCTTCGCCAGCGCGTGGAAAGAGCGGGCGACCATTTGCACCCCCGCGAACACGGTAAAGCCGGAGATCGCCATCAACAGCCACTGCCGCTGACCCTGCGGCAAGTAGGTGCGCAGCTGCTGGCGCGGCTGGGCCGACCAGATCACGCGCTCCCCGCGATCCAGCCGCTGCCCGATCGGCATCTCGCCGTTGCCGAGCGGCGCGACGTCTTCGGCGCCGCGTACAATCGCCCAAACGCGATCAGGAGCCGCGACACCGGGCAGCCGCAGCAGCAGGCGCCGACGCAGCGCGCCCGTCGGCACTGCCCGCACCAGCTCCAGGTCGCCGGTGTCCGGCTGATCGGCGTCCCAGAAGATGCGGGCGAAGCTGACAGCGCTGCGCTGAATGCTGCGGCGGAAGGGTCCGAAGTGGACGATCACGTGCTGGTCGGTCACGACGTAGCGCGACCGTTCCATCAACATGCGCGGCACGGTCCGAAACGCGATGCCGAGCACGGTGGCCCAGAAGCCGAACAGCAGGGTGCTGGTCGGCGTGACGCGCAGCACGAGCGACGTCACCACCGCGAACAGCACCGAGATGGCGCTCGTCACGAAGCACAGACCCGACATGGCTCTCAGAAGCGCTGACGGTCGAACGGACTTCGGACGGGCTGTCCAGACGATCCGCTCTCCATACAGCGAGTCTCGCGCCACGCTACTCCTTGCAGATACGACCTACGGTAGACAAACTTGCGCCCTCACGCCTGCAACGTCAACGCTCCCTGAGAGCCGACGTGCGATCGTCGGTATCACGGTCGAAGGCGATTCAAGTGGGGCTGGAGCATGCGACGGGCGGCGAATGCCCGGCGTGCGTAACCGCGAGGGTCAACCGCCAGGCGAAACGAAGATGACCTCGAGTCGATCGTTCCGAGCCGTCGCGCCGGGGCGGTTCGGGGGGACGACCGGGGTCGTGCTTCCGGCGCTTTGCGCTTCGATGCGGCTCGCCCCCGCCGCCTTCAACGCCTCGACGGCTTGGCCCGCCAGACCGTCGTCTTTGGCGCCGACACGGGCGTCGTGGCTCACCACCAACACTGGAAACTCCGCGTGCGCCTTGGCGACGAGCCCGAGCTCGGCGAGCTTCTCGCTCGCGGCCCGGCTGAGCTTACCGGCCTCACGTGGCGCGTGCAGCGTGACAACTACCCCGCGGTCGTCACGAAACGGTAAAAAGTCAGCGCGGCTCAGCTCGCTCAGCAGCGCGTCGGCCTCGCCTTGCGCGGGGCGCGCCTGCGCTCGCGGTCGCCGGGCCAGCGTGAGCTCGCGCAAGCAATCCGAGCGCAGCGCCGTCGCGTCGTCGATCGGAGCAGCGGCGGACGTGTCGAGCTTCTTGCGTAGCTCGTCGGCCTTCGCGAGCAGCGGCGCGAGCGGGCCGCGGTTCGGCTCCACCAGCCGCGCCGCCACGCACAGCAGCGACCCCTGGGTGACGATGGCACGCGCCGCTTCGCGGCGAGCCTTCTCACGCTCCGGCGATGCAGGCTCGTTTTTGGCGAGCGGCTCGGCGTCGCGCGCCACCTTGGCGCGCAGCTCGAGATCGGCGGCTTCCGCCGCTAGCCGCTGCTGCTCGAGCTCCAGCTGCGCCAGCCGCTCGGCCTGCTGTTTCTCGAGGACCCGCGCTTCGGCGAGACGATTTTCGGCGCGGGTCAAGCGCGCTTCGATCGTCGCGCGCAGGTACGCGGCGAGCGCTCGTTCGCTCAGGATCTGAGCCGAAGCGAGGTCTTTGTCGTCAAAGGCCTGCTCGGCACGTTGCCGGAGCAACTCGGCGCGGGCGTAGGCTTGGGGTGCGGTCTTGCGTGCGTCGACGACGGCTTGCCCCTCGCGGGTACGGTCGACTTCCGTCATCACCTGCAAGCGCGCGGGGGTGGCGCAGCCGGCGATGGTGAGCAGCAGCGCGGCCAGCCCGCGCCTCACGGCTTCACCGCCTTTTCATCGAGCTTGCGCACTGCTTCCTCGGCGCGCGCGCGCCGAGCCACCGTCTGCTCGACCAATGCCTGAACCCGGAACACCTTGGTTTCGAGCTCGGTCGTGCGCGTCTGCAGCTCCGCCAGCTGCTTCTCGGTCTGGGCCGTCTTGTCGAGCAGCTCCGAGGCTGACGCCCACTCGAGCGCGGTTTGCTCGAGCATGGCGCCGCGCTTCTGATCGCCGGCCGCGCGCTGCTGGTCGGCGCGGCGCAGCGCGTCTTTGGCCTTGGCGAGCGACGCTTCGGCCAGGCGTTGCGCGTCTGGCTTCTTCTCGAGGGCGGTCAGGATCGCCGACGCCTGCGCGCGCGGGTCGCCGGCCGACAGGGCGAGCCCACTCACGCTCACCGCTAAAACCAGCACGAAAGCGCCAAGGCGCGGCGCGAGTTTCCGTCGATTCACGCGGCAACGAAGCCATGCGAGGGTCCCCACGTCAAGGGCGGCCCTCGCCGGCCGCGAACGAGGCGAAAATGACCGAACGCAAGCGAGCTAGCTGGGACGAGTACTTCATGGCCATCGCACGCGAGGTGGCGACGCGCTCCACCTGCGACCGCAAGCACGTGGGGGCGGTGATCGTGCGCGACAAGATGATTTTGACGACTGGCTACAACGGTTCGATTCGGGGACTACCGCACTGCGACGACGAAGGGCACCTCATGGAAGATGGTCACTGCGTGCGCACGGTGCACGCGGAGGCCAACGCGATCGTGCAAGCGGCTCGCAACGGCGTGCGGCTCGACGGCAGCGACATCTACGTGAGCGCGTCGCCCTGCTTCGGTTGCTTCAAGCTGATCGCCAACTCGGGCCTCCGTCGCATCGTGTTCGGCGAATTCTATCGCGACCAACGCATCTTCAAGCTCAGCGAGGAGCTGAAGCTCGAGCTCGTGCATTTGCCGATCGAGTCGCTCGGCCACGCCGAGACCTGAGCCTCGTGCGTCAGCCGGTTTGGCGGCGCTGGCGGAGCCGCGCCAAGAGCTCTTCGCGGTTGGCGGGCGCCGCCACCGGGCCCGGCTTCCGTTCCCGTACGCCGCTGGCAAGCTCGGGAGTGGCGGCTGCGGGCGGCGCGAGCGCGGTCTCGAGATCGGTCATGCTGGCGCGCAGCTCGGGCATGCTGACGCGCTCGACCTCGACTCGGCTCGGACGCTCCGCGTCGGGGGTGCTCGGCTTCTCGGCGTCGGGCTGGCTCGGACGCTCCGGCTCCCCGCCGGCGGTCTTGGCTTTGACAGCGCGCTCGATGAACGCCTTGGTGGCAGCGCCGAAGCGCTTGAAGCGAACCTTGAGGCCGCCGGGACGCGGGCCTTGCGCCGCCGTCGGACCGACGACGCGGCCCTCGGCACGGATCGGCTTCTGCCCGTCGGACAGCGCGATGTCGAACAGCACGGCGGTGTCGGGCGGCAGCTCCTCGGTGTCGATGAGGATCATGCTGCGCGCGTCGATGCTCCAGGCCTCGGCGCGCAGGTACTCTTGCTCGCTCGCGTAGGGGCGCAGCACGTGCACGACGACGGGGTGGGGCGGGGACGACACGACGGCTCGACCTCTCAAAATAACACCGCTTCGACCCGCCTCCCAGGGGAATGTGCTACGCCCGGCCCTGATGCGGCCCGAAAACGGTCTTTCTCTTTCCACGGTTCTGGTGGTCGGCTCCGGCGGGCGGGAACACGCGCTCGCGCTTCGGCTCCTCGGCTCCGCCAGCGTCGGCGAGGTGATTGTGGCTCCTGGAAACGCGGGCACGCTGTCGCCGCCGCCAGCCTTGGCTCACAAGAAGCTCCGCAGCAGCGGCGAGGCGCCGCTGACGATCGCCAAGCGGGAAGGCGTCGATTTAGTGGTGGTAGGTCCGGAGGGGCCGCTGTGCGACGGTCTGGTCGACGAGCTCACCCGCGAGGGTGTGCTCACGTACGGCCCGAGCAAGCTGGCGGCAGAGCTCGAGGGCTCCAAGGCCTTCATGAAGGCGTTCGCGGCGCGCCACGGCATTCCCACCGCGCGCCACGTGGTGGCTCGAGCCGTCGACGAGCTCGAGGCGCAGGTGCGCTCGTTCGCGTTGCCGCCGGTGGTAAAGGCCGACGGCCTGTGCGCGGGCAAGGGGGTGGTGGTGGCGGAAACCCACGCCGAGGCGCTGGAGGCCGCTCGCGAGATGCTGTCCGGCGCGCGCTTCGGCGCCGCCGGCGCGACCGTCGTGCTCGAAGAACGGCTGTTCGGCGACGAAGCCAGCATCCACGCCATCTGCGACGGCGAACGCTTCACGTTGCTCCACGCAGCTCAGGACCATAAACGCATCTTCGACGGCGACCGCGGGCCCAACACCGGCGGCATGGGCACTTACGCGCCCGCGCCGGTCGTGACGCCGCGAGTGATGCAGCGCTTCGAACAGCAGGTGATGGTGCCGACGCTACGCGGCATGGCGGCGGAGGGACGGCCGTTCCGCGGCACGCTGTTCGCGGGCATCATGGTGACCCCGGAGCAAGAGGTACGGCTGATCGAGTTCAACGTGCGCTTCGGTGATCCGGAGACGCAGGTGCTGATGGCCACGCTCGAAGGCGACCTGGCGTTGGCGCTGGCAGCGGCGGCCAGGGGACGTTTGGAGCCGGGCGCGATCCGCGCTTCAGGCGAGCACGCCGTCTGCATCGTGCTCGCGGCTGACGGCTATCCGGATACCCCGCGCAAGGGTGATGCGATCGAGGGGCTCGAGGCGGCGTCGCAAGTACCGGGGGTGACGGTGATCCACGCCGGCACGGCGCTCGACACGGCCGGCCACGTCGTCGTCGCCGGTGGGCGCGTGCTGGGCGTGACCGGCAGCGGTGCGACCCTGCCGGAAGCGCATCGTCGCGCTTACGAGGCGGTAGGACACCTCTCGTTTGCCGGCATGCAGTACCGGCGGGACATCGCGGGCCGAGCCGGCCTGAAGCTTTAGGACGTATCCCTAAATTGGGAGCGCTCGGGCGTGCCCGTAAACGTGGCCGTCACGGGCACGTTTACGGCGACACCAGCAATTCAGGGACACGCCCTCTAGCTCCGCTCACGCCTGGGGCCGCACCCCTTCGAAGCGCGGGCAAGCCGCTGCATCCCGGCACCCGCCGCGAGCTGGCTCTGTTCCCCGGCGAGCTGGCTGCTAGCGTGGGACGCCGCGCTTCGTTCCCGCAGCAGGAGACTCTCAGCCATGCCCAATCCGTTCGCCCATATCGAGCTCACGACCGACGACCTGAAGGCCGCGCAGAAGTTCTACGGCAAGGTGTTCGACTGGAAACTCAATGAGATGCCAGGCATGAGCTACACCATGATCGACGTGGGCAGCGGCACCGGTGGAGGCATGCAGAGTAAGCCGATGCCGGAAGCGCCGACGGGGTGGATGCCGTACGTGCAGGTCGACGATGTGAAGGCGACGATCGCCAAGGCGACGAAGGCAGGCGCGACGGTGGTGTTGCCATACCAAGAGATCGGCGAGATGGGCGCGATCGGAGTCTTCGCCGACCCGAACGGATCCGTGATCGGCGTTTGGGAAACCAAGCGAGCGCCGGCAGCGAAGAAGGCGCCGGCAGCGAAGAAGGCGCCGGCAGCGAAGAAGGCGCCGGCGGCCAAGAAGGCGCCGGCGGCCAAGAAGGCGCCGGCGGCCAAGAAGGCACCGGCCAACGCCAAGAAGGCACCGGCCAAGGCCAAGAAGGCCTAGATCCGGCAGAACACGCTTACAGCGACGGGCGAGGCTCGCCGAGCGCGATCTGCGAGCCTCGCGCGTTCTTGACGTGGGTCGTGCCGATCAACAGCAAAGGTAGCGAGATGCCGATGCTGAGGCCGCCGGCGGCGAGCCCGGCGATGCCGGCCGCCTCGAGCGCGGAGCTATCTTTCACGCGACCTTGCGCGAACAACGCCATCCCCGCGAGCGCGACGGGAATGCCGATCGCGAGCGTGAGGATGCCGGCGTGTCGCGCGCTGGCGGAGCCGCCGTCGACGCGAACGCCCGCGACGCCGCCGCCAGCGTCGAAGCGGAAGATGTTGGAGGTCGTCATGCCTGGCGCGACGACGCGCGCCTCGAGGCCCTCGACACTCAGCTTGATGTCGCACGGAGCGCGGCACGTGCGCACGAAGGGGCCCCCGTCGACGTAGCTGCGCGTCTCGAGCCATGCGTCGCGATGACTGACACCCACGTGCACCAGGGCCTCGCCGGGCGACGTCACGACGCGCGCCGCGTTCGTGACCGGACCGTTGGCGGCGGATGAGGAGGCGACGGGCGCCACCGACGCCATGGCGGGCGGCGCTGCCGCTGGTGGCGGCGGCGTGACGGCGGGTGGGGCGGCAGCCGCTGTTGGCGCCGGCGGCGGGACTGCCGTCGTCGTTGGCGCCGGGGCCGCGGCGGGAGTGGGGGAGGCGGGAGTGGGGGCAGGCGGCGGAGTCGGGACGGCGCCGGTGAAGGTGGAGGTGGGCGAGGGCGTGGCGGCTGGCGCGGGCGACGTGGGCTCTGCCCGGGCGATGCGAGGCCCGAGCGCCACCATGCCCAAGGCGAGCGTTGTCGCCCCGAGCAGGAGCCGCGAAGCGTCGACCCGCCGAGTCGAGCCGGCGGTGACGGCGGGCCGAGCGCCAGTGATCCTTTCGAGACGCCTCCCAAGCTTCCGGTTCATGGCGCCCCGCTCGCACGCCCGCGGCCCGGAGGCAAGAGCGTCAGCGCCGCCTTGCTTTGACGGCCATGGTTTCGCAAGGCTATGTTTGTAGCTCGGTTTTTTTCGGTACCCACGGCACCCGACCTTGACGCGTTTCCGTCTCCGCTTTCTCCTGCAGGAAATCGACCTGCCCCAGGGGGACACGCTCGTGGGACGGAGCGCCAACTGCCAGGTAACGCTCGACGACCCGCTGGTTTCGCGCGAGCACGCGCGGATTCGTATCGACGGCGTGAACGCGACAGTCGAAGATCTGCGTTCGCGCAACGGAGTGCAGGTTGGGGGCCAGCCGATCACGCGCATCGCGGCGCTCACCAACGGCGACCGGATACGCATCGGAACTCAAGAGTTCGTGTTTCTGGCCGTGCCGACCGTCGCCGAGCCCGCCGCCCGCGGCTCGACGCGGCAGACGGGCTTCATGTGTCATTGCGCCAGCTGCGCGCGAACCTACCCAGCGGAGCTTTTGGCTTGCCCGGCGTGCGGCGGTAACGAGCGCCTCGAAGAAGACACGCTCACCGGTAGCGGGCAACGCGATTGGGGGCTGGAGCTCGCCGCCGAAGCCGTAGCTCGCGCTCGATCCGGCAAGGGGCCTGACGATCTCGAGCGGGTGCTGGCCCACGCCCGGCTCGGCGTCGAGCAGCGACTGGCGGAAGGGCGCACCGTCGAGCGTCAATTGATGGATGGCGTCGGCATGGCGGCGGCAGAGGTCGCGGTGTCGCGTGGCGAGGCGGGGTGGGGCCGCTGGGCGCTCACGATCTATGCCTCGCTCGGCCTGGCGCCGCCGGCGGCTTTGAGCAGCCTGTTGATGCGTCTGCCCGCGAGCGAGCGCGCGCTGCTGGCGCCGGCCGCGCGCCGCGCCCTCGAGAGCGGCACCGCTCGCGTCGCCGACGACGCCGCCGCGCACGCTGCCCTGTCCTCGCTCGTACGGAGCAGCCAGCCGTGAAGCACGTGCTCCGCTACAAGCATCACGACATCGAGCTGTCCGAGGGCAAGTTCGTGATCGGTCGCGCCGCGACCTGTCAGCTGTCGCTCGATGATCCGCTGGTTTCGCGCCATCACGCTCAGCTCACCGTCGAAGGCAAGGAGGTCGCGATCGAAGATCTGGGCTCGCGCAACGGCGTCAAGATCAACGGCCGGCTGGTGGTCGGGCGCTACGCGGTGCAGGACAAGGATCAAATCGTCATCGGCGGACAGGAGCTGAAGTACCTCATCCGCAAAGAGAACATGGGCGATACGCTGATCCAGACGACGGCGCAGCGCCCGCCTACGTTCGGCTTGCTCGGAATTCTGGCCGACAAGGCGTTCGCGCTCGGCAAGGCCGATGAGGCGGAGCGCCTGCTCACCGAGCTACTCGACCAGGTCCTGAACGACTTGGAGGCGGGGCGCGAGGTGAACGGCGAGCTGTTCGATCGTTCGACGGAATACGCGATGAAGCTGGCGGCGGCGAGCGGCAGCGCGCGCTGGATCGAGTACATCTTCCGCGCCTTCGCCAGCGTCAGGCGGCCCTGTCCCGCCGGCATCGTCGACGAGCTGTATTCGCTCGTGCGCAAGGTCGGGAAGGTCAACCTCGGTGCGCTTCGCACCTACATCGATGTCCTGCGGGAAAATAGCGCGACGCTGGGGCCCGCTGACCGTTTCCTGATGAGCCGGATCGAAGGGCTAGAACGGCTCGTCGCGGCCAAGTAGCCGGGTTGGCCGCGAAGCTCGACACCATCGCGCGCCGCCAGCTACGCTTGGGGAGTGAGCTCCAGCCGCGAAAACGGCGACAGGGTCGACACCCAAGACGACGGCGACAAGACAGTCGTGCGCTTCTGGCTCGAGTATCAGGGGCACACGCTAGAGCTGCGTAGCGGGGCGATCGTGGTCGGACGTAGCTCGAGCTGCCACGTCGTGCTCGACGACGGCTTGGTCTCGAGGCGGCACGCACAGTTCGTGGTCGGCGCCAAAACCGTGATCGTCGAAGACTTCGGCAGCGTGAACGGCGTGTACCTGAACGGGGAGCGCATCACGGGCCCGCGCAACCTGCGTGACGGCGATCGGGTCCAGATTGGCAAGCAGGACTTCATTCTGCGTAGCGCGACCAAGGTGGTGCCGGCGGCGGCTGCCCCCGAGCGGTTCAGCGCCGAGACGCTCCACGGCCGCACCGTGCCCCGCGAAGCGCTCGAGCCCGAGAGAGCGCGCGACGAGCTAACGCGGCGCACCGACGCCCTCGACCTGCTCTGCGGAGTAGCCGACAAAGTGCTGGCGCTCGGTCGCGGCGACGAAGCGGAGAAGCTGCTGGGAACCGCGCTCGGGAACATGCTCAAGCAGGTACACGCCGGAGGCGTCGTCGCGCCGGCTTCGGCCGCGCGCGCCGCGAGCTACGCGGTGCGGGTGGCAGAGGCGACGACGCGGGCGCGCTGGATCGACTACTGCTTCGAGCTGTACCTCGCGCTCGGCCGTCCGCTACCGGGCGAGGTCGTCGACCAGCTGTACGTCGTCCTACGCAAGATCAACGGCGTCGCGATTTCGGGCTTTCGGTCGTACTTGGAGAAGCTGCGCGCCGTGGCGCCGAGCCTCTCGCCGACGGATCGCTTCGTGCTCCAGCGGATCGAGGGGCTGGAGCGGTTGATTTTGAGGTGAGCTTGGCGGCGCGGCCGAGCCAGAGCTCGGCGGCGTCGGCGATGACCTGGCGTAGCTCTGGGTCGTCGACGGAGTCCACCCGGCGCTGCAGCTCGCTAGGTAGCGGCGCGCGCGCGGCCGGCCGTCGCTTGGGGCCGGCGGCAGGGCCCTGAATCTGCGGCTTCACACGAAAGCGCACCGAGCTGATCGACAGCTTGAGCGGCTTGAGGCGTTCGAGCAGCTCGCTCGTCAGCAGGGACAGCTCCTGCGCCCACGGCGCCGATGCGACGTAGATCGTGAGCACGCCGCTCCACAATCCGCCCGGCTCCGTGCGCCGCGCGATGCGATCACCGACGATGCGTCGCCAGGTGTCGCGGGGGATCGCGACTTTGCCGCGCTCCGCCGACACGACGCGCGTGCCGTCCAGCAGCTCTCCCAGCATCTGCGGGCCTGCGCGCGGTTTCAACCCGCTCAGGGGAACGCAAGGCTTGCGCTGCGTCAATCCGTTCCCGTGGCCAGCGGCTGACGGCGCCGCGGCGGCCGTGCTAGGGCGGGAGGCCGTGACGACCGCATCGAACTCGTGGAAGCGTGCCGCCGGCGGGCTCGCCACGCTCGGGTTGCTCCTGAGCAGCTGCCGCCTGCAGCCGAGCCGTGTTCCGCTCGGGGGCGAGCACGTCGACGAGCAGGCCGCGCTCGAGGCGACGAGACGGGCGGCGCAAAAGTCAGCGTCGAGCGCCCCCGTCGCGCTACCGAGCGCCCCGATCGAGGAAGCAGCGCACGCGCCCGCGCTCCCGGCGCCGGCCGACGCCGCCGCAAGCCAAGACAACCCGAAGCCTACCCCTGGCAACGCTGCATTCGAGCCGCGCCCGTTCGCGATCCACCAGACGTGGACGCGGCTGTTCGATCTCGAGTTCAATATCAAGGTCGGGCCCGGCGGCAGCATCGACATGAACATGGTCAGCCACCAAGAAGCGCGCTTCGAGGTGCTGGGCGTGACCAACGGTACCCTCGACAAGCTCGGCATCGAGTACGTGGTCTACACGAGCAAGCTCACGATCATGGGCGCCACCCAAGATTCGCCGGAGGAGCTCGCGGGCAAGCGGTTCGTGGTGACCTTCAATCGCGACAAGCCCGACGTACGCGACGCCGGCGGCGGTACCCCGCCGAAGAAGCAAATCGACTCCGTGAAGGACGACGCGCGCGAGCCGCTCGAGATCGAAAAGGCACTGAAAGAGCTGGCGCGGCTCGCCGGCAACGGCAGGGGCGATTTCAGCACCGCGGGCGCGATCGCGCTGGCGGGCGGTGAAGACGACGATACGAAGGTGCCGAGCGCCAAGGCGAGCTTGCGGCAGGTCGTCGTCGGCGCGCACGCCGAGAAGAGCGCGCTGCTCGATCTCGGCTACACCCTCACCAACGTGCTGGAAGATCGCTCCGTGATCGAGGTGCAAGTCGCGGGCACGATGAGCGTGCTCGACGCCCCCGGTCGCTACCAGAGCAGCACGCTACAAGGTCCGATGGAGCTGCGCTCGGCAGAACCAGCCGGCATGCAAGGCCGCGGCACGATGAAGGTCACGACCAGCTACAAGTATTGACGGCTCACGCGTCGTCGCGGCGGCGCTTTGCCTTCCTGGCCGGCGAAGGCTTCGGCGCTTCGCCGAGCAAGCCGCTGTCGAGGATCAGTTGCGCCGACTTTTGGGCCAGCTTACCCAGCAGCCCCTGGGCCTGCTTGATCGCCTTCTTGGCCGTCTTCTTGGCGGCCGCCACTTTCGGCTTCGCGGCAGTTTTGGCGCGGCCGATCCGCTTCGCAGACGCTTTCTTCTTTGCAGCCATGCCTCCGCTTCTAGTCGGGAACGCTGTCGCCCGGTGTGGGGCAAATAGGCGCGGCGCGGAAGGTCAGCCGCCGTACTGCGCGCTCGCGACGCGGCGCTGGGAGCCGCGCCGTCGCCAGGCTGATCTGTGGGTGCCGAAGGTCGGGGTTGAACCGACACTCTATTGCTAGAAACGGATTTTGAGAGCGGCCGGAGCGTGCACGGCGATCCGCGACCTGGCGATTTCTCGGAGGATTCGTCACAGGGGAGCGCATCGAGTGACGCGGGCGCCGCCGGCGGCGCCCGCGAAACGGCCCACGTTGATCCCGTCGAAGCAGCCCTCGCGGACGCGCTACACCGCGCCGCGCGCGCGGAACAATGGGACGTGGTCCAAGCGCTCACAAACGAGCTACGGGCGCGGCGTGACGCCCGTGCGGTCGCCTCAAAGGTCGTTCGGCTGCCCATCGGGGGCCGCTCATGAAGGCGGTGCTCGCGTTCGCTGCCGGCGTTGACTAGCGATTGACTTCCGCCGTTTTGCCATGGCGCGCGATCTCACGCATCATGTGGGACTCAACTCGCACGGAAAGCAGAAGGGCGACGCCATGCCGCCGCGCCTCACGACTCGCGAAAAAATCGACCTTGCACTGAAGGCCGAGGTCGATCTTAGGACGTTTCAACGGTACCTGACCCGACCAGCATCGACGTACCGAACGGGGCCACGAGCGCGGATCGAGAGCTTGCTCCGCTCGATCGGGCGTCTGGATTTGGTGCGGCAATGAGTGGCGACGAAGCACTCGCCGCTTTCGCTCGTGTTCTGGCGCCGTTCGTCGCGGCGGAAGTCGTGCGCGAGCTCCGCGCCGGCAGTGAGCACATGATCGGCCAGGCCGGCAGCCCCCTCGGTCCGCGCCGGCACGCGGCCGCGGTCCGCCGTCGCGTTCAGAACGGCCAGGGCGGCGCCGTGATCGCCGGTCGGCGGTTGCTTCTCAGCCGCGAGGCGTTGAACGAAGAGCTGGCCGCGCTGAACGCGAAGACGCCTGCAAAAGCGACGGTGCCGACCGTCGACTTTGCGCAAAAGTACGGTTTCCGAAAGGTTGGTTGATCATGAAGAGCGAACACATGTGGCAGAAGATACATGAAGCGATCGAATCGCTGCTCTGGACGGATGATCCGGAGCGTGCACGCTGTGCTTTCGCCGCGCTTGGACAGCTCAGCCCCGCGCAGTGCGAGCTCGACGACGAAGGTGCGCGGTCGAACTGGGCTGTATTGAAGAACTTCATCGTCAGGGGTGTGGAGACGATGTCAGCTGACGACAAGCGGGAATTTGGCCGGGCGCTGTTGGCGCTCCTTAGCCACATCGACGACGAGAATCGACCCTGAGCGTCGAACCAAAAAAAAACGCCGATCGCGCGCAAAGCGATCGGCGTCTTGACCGAGAAAGCAGAAACGAAACCTACTCTTGATTTCTACCACTAGCCCGTCCGCAGATCAAAACGGCGGAAGTCACGCCGCAGCACGCTTTGTGACGACGGGCTTCGACCACGTAAAAGATCCGACACCCGTCTTCGTTCGCGACGAAACTTGGGAGCAGTTCGTCGAGTTTCTCGAGCGCAATGGCCACGAGCGTACGAATGATCGGGACCGCGATGGCGCGCTGTTCGGCTTCTACCGTTTGCGGGACGGCGCGCGTAGCAGCAATGCCAACGTCGAGCACGTCTTCGGTTGGGCGCTCGATCTCGACACGCTGACCGGCGAAGCGTGCGTCGCCGTGTTCGAACGCCTGTTCAACGAAGGTTTGGCCTTCGTCTGTTACAGCACGTTCCAGCACACGGAAGCCGCGCCACGGTTCCGCGTAGTCGGGCCGCTCGCGACCCCCGTCGCCGGCAAGGACTGGCCGGCGGTTTGGCGGGCAATCATCGACAAGTACAGCCCCGGCGCTGACGAAGCTTGCAAGGATTGCAGGAGACTTTACTACGCGCCGGTAGCCTTGCCAGGCGCTCCGGTGGTGTTGTTCAGCAGCCCAGGCCAGCCGCTTGAGCCGCCCACTATCGCACCGACGAAGCCAACCCACGTCGACGCAGATCTCGATACGCCCGACGTGATCGACGCGGGCCAGAAGGTGCCGCGCTGCCCGCGGGGACTATCCGCCTTCCAGCACGCCGAATCGCTTTGCCGGACCATGGCGCCGGCCGTCAGCGGCCAAGGTGGGTCGGTGGCTTTGCTTCGCGTGGCGCGTGCGTTGGTTTGGGGGCTCGAGCTCGACGCGAGACTGGCGACGCAGCTGATCGACGAACTCTACAACCCGCGTTGCACGCCAGCTTGGACTGAAGCGGAGATCGACCACAAGGTCAGCGACGCCGACGCCGAGCAGGGTGCCCCGTACAAGCGCGGCTGCCTGTTGCCGCCGCCGCCCGATGACTTCGATCACTTGCCGCTGATCGTGCAGCGAGAACGTCGGTACTGGCTCCGGCTCCCGAACTCGAGCGACTACGCTTGGCGCGTTAAGGAAAGCGATCTCGTTCGGAAGGTAAAGGACTTGTACGGCGAGAATGAGCTCGCTTCTTGGAACGACTCAGAAAACCCACGTATCGGCCGAGCCACAGTCGAAGACAAGTCGCGCGTCGCCGATCACGTCGTCACTTGCTACCACCAGCCGCGTACGACCTTCGATCTGGAAACGAACACAATCGTCGAAGGCCTGCGGCTCGATCCGAAGCTGACGCCGCGGCAAAACGAGCACGTCGCGCGCTGGCTCGCCGCGCTTGCCGCCGACGACTTGAGCGCGCTTCAAATGTGGATCGCCGGCTGCCGCCAGGAGCTGCTGAACGCCCCGGCGCCTGCGCTCGGCCTCGTCGGTCCGAAGGAGGCCGGCAAGTCATTGATCGCAGCTGGGCTCGCTCGGTTGTACGGCAACCCGTGCGCGCCAGTGAGTGCCATGGTGCTCGTCTCGCAATTCAACGGCGACCTTTGCCGCTGCCCGATCGTGCTCGCCGACGAACGCTTGCCGAAAGACATGACAGGCGAAGACTTCCGCGAGAAGGTGGCGCAGCGCGCGCACAGCGTCGAGCCGAAAGGTAAGGAGCGGCACACGCTCAACGGATCGATCCGCTTCGTCGTCGCCGCCAACAACATCGATCGCGTGCTCGGCCTGACCGGCGAGAAGTGCGACGACGACTTGCAGGCCATCGCCGACCGATGGCGCCTGGTCGTCGTGACCCCCGAGCGGGCGGCGGCCTGCACGGCGGCACTTGAGCCACTGAAGTTGTCGGACGGCTCCAACGTCGACCTGGCGGCCATCGCCGGGCACTTCCTTTGGCTGCAAGCGAACGTCGAGCCGCACCGCGGCCGTTTCGTGGGCTCGCCGCCGGACCACAAGATCTTGATGGCACTGCGTCGAAGTGAGGCCGATCGGAGCCTGCCCGAGCTCTTCGACCTGATCGCCGCCAGCATGACGTCGACCGAACCCGCGAGTGGGCAGCTCGGCGAACCGCCCAAGCCACAACAGGGGGTACCCAAGCCGGAAGCGCGGCTGTTCTTTCCGCTCTTCACCGTGGACGGGCAGCTGTTCGCGCGCCCTGCTGTGCTGGCTGCATTGCTCGGCGAGACATCGAAGGCGGTCTCGGCGGCTCTGCGCCCCTTCATGTCGGGCAAGCGGCGCGGCGTCCGCGTGGCCGGCGGGACGGTCATGGCGGAGCAACTGAACGTTGATCTCCTGCGTCAGGTTCGCGACGTCGACTAGGCCAGGAGGGCCCGATTCACCATTTCACCATTTCACGTGATCTATATCGCGGTCATCGAGAGTCTCCTAAAAGAACAGACTGGCTGGTGTGCGCCCGCCGCGGGGGGACCCTCGCGCACCGCGATCTGAAAGTCGTGAAATGGTGAAATGGTGAATCGCGAGACACGGCCCGGTCGACGTCGTCCTGGGTCAGCCGCTGGCGCCGCCGCGCACGAGCCCGGAACGCTCGTGCGCCGCGCTCAACGTCGCGTCTGTGGCCCAGGCAAGGGACTCGAATGATTATGCGCTGGCCTGTTTTGCCTCGATTCGCGATTGCACGAGTTCAAGTGGGCCAAAGGCCCGACGTCGCGCGCGAACCCACGTCCCACGTCGTAAGCCCTGGTAGGGGGAGGGGGATGAATGGCAAATTCGAACGGCGGTTCGGACGCAGCGCTGCACGAAATTTTGTGAAAGTTTTGGGAGAACGGGCAGTCACCGCGCGTTGGGATTTCACATCGACGATCCCCCGTAGAAGCGCGAACGTGCACAAGTGGCATGGCTTCGGGCCGTCCTAACTTCCGCCGATGTGACAGCCCCCTAGCCCTTCAGGCACAGTACGGGAATGGTTGATTCGGGAAAGCAGAACGCCGCCCGGCGTTGACGCTGCGCACTGGTCACGGCAACGGAGCAGGCGCGCCGCGCGTCGAAGTGCTTCCCGTCGACGAGCTACCGGCGGGCCTAGCGGCGCCTAGCGGTCCGTCCGAGCCGGTACGAGCGGCGGCCCTATCCGCCGTCAAGCGGACGTCTGGCGGCACCGTGGCGGACGCAGAGAGCGCCCGGAACTTGGGCCGCCTTGGTGGCTTGGCGAAGGCGGAGAAGGTGCGCAAGCTCGCCCTGCTCGAGACGCTCGGCTTGCAGTCGTTGCCGGACGAGCTAGCCCCCTACGTCGTCGCGGCCGAAGAGTTTGCGACCGCCGAGGTCGAGCGCCTGGCGCGGACGGTCGGCGGCGGGATCTGCGGGGCCGCGCCGGCCAGCCTGGTCCAGAGTGCTGCACTTCAGCTCGCGGCGAGCCGTGCCGCCTTCGCGGCGGGTGACGCGACCCAGGGAAGCCGGCTTGCGAACGACTCTCGCCAGAACCTGTTGGCGGCCCATGAGCTCGCGGCCCGCGAAGCGAAAGCCCGGCCACAGGCCGAAGACTCAGAGTGGCTTGCAGCCCTCCAACCCAAGGGCAAGCATTGAACTTCCTCACCTTCTGCCGGCAAATCAACTTCCCGCTCAGCGCCGGGCAGGCGGCGCTCGCCGCCGTCGCGTTCGACGGCCTGGCGATCGGTGATTTGCCAGCCGATCTCGCGGCACCCGCGCTCGAGCTGTTCGGCGGCGCGATCGATGTCCCGACAAGCGCGCGTTCCACGATCGCGATCGTCGCCGGGCGCGGCGGCGGCAAGAGCCGGCTTGCCGGTGCTTATCTGCTCTGGCGCAGTCTTTTTGCGCCGCTGTCGCTGGGCGCCGGAGAGCTCGGCTACGCGATCACGATCGCGCCCGACCGCGCACTGGCCGGCATCTCGCTCGACTTCGCGCGGGGCGTGCTCGAGTCGAGCAAGTTCGCGAGGGCCATCGAATCTGAGACGGCCGAGTCGCTCGTCTTGAAGCGCCCCGACGGCGTGCGCGTCGCCATCGAAGTCTTTTCGGCCAGTGCCGGCGGCAAGGCGGTGCGAGGCAAAACGATCGTCGCCGCCGTTCTGGACGAAAGTGCGTTCTTTTACGATTCATCGAAGGCGGTGAACGCCGCCGACATTTTTAGGGCGATCGTGCCTCGACTCGTGCGGGGCGGCGCTGTCGTGCTCGCGAGCACGCCATGGCTTCGCAACGGCTTGCTGTGGGAGCTTTTCGACGCCAATTTCGGCAAGCCACGTACCGCGCTAGTGGCGCATGCGCCCACGCTCGCCTTGCGAGGCGACGATCCGGACGTGGTCGCGATGGTCGCGCGCGAAGCCGAGCGTGATCCGGACAACGCGCGCCGCGAGCTCGGCGCGGAATGGCTCGCCCTCGGTGCCGGCAACCTATTCGATCCCGCCAGCCTCGAGGCATCTCTCGTGGATGCCGCGGACCGCCTCCCGAGCGGCATGGTCTCGATCGGCGGAGACATCGGGCTTGTCAACGACCCAACAGGCTTCGTTGCTGTGCAGCGCACACCCGCCGGGATGCTCAATGTGCTCGACGTCGTCGAACTCCGACCGAAACGCGGCAAGCCGATCGAACTCGAGCAGGTTGTTCGACATGCCGCCCAGCTTTGCGACTCGTATCGCGTGCGCAAGGTCCGGGTCGATCATCACTCACTGACGCAGGCGCGCGAATGGGCGACGAAGCTCCGACTGCACGTGACCTTCGAGCCGGCGAGTGAAGGAGCAGCAAGACAGCTGCGTTTTCAGCGGCTCGCGGACGCCGTAAAGGTCGGCAAGCTGGCGATCCCGCGGACGTTCGCGGCGCTGACGGAGCAACTCGGCTCCTTGATCGCGACGCCGAAGACGCAAGGCGGCTTTTCCTTCGAAGCGCCGCGCAGATCCGGCCACCACGCGGACGCTGCGATGGCGACAATCCTTGCGTGTGAGCCGCTGCTCGCGTTCTCTTCGCATCTCGACGGGCTTCGCAGACTCGCGGAAAATCGGCAGCGCGCAGCAAACCGCCTGTGCATGCTCAACGGCAACACCCCGATTAAGGTCGAGCAAGACCGCTCGTCGATGTTTTGCCGAACGTGCGGATACAACCCTGCGATGTGTCGTTGCGAGCGTTGAGGAATGTCGAACGAAGATTTCTGGGCTTGGGTGATTAGGCGGACCGTGAAGAAGCTCCGACGCGAGAACAGAGCGCGACGGGAAGCCCTGCGGCGCGAATGGCGCGCATCCCTCGAGCAATACAGATGAAGCCGAATCCAGTTTCCCAAACACAACTGGCCCGCGCCGCAGGCGTGCATCCGCAAACCGTAAACAAATTTCTCCGCGGGATCCCCGTGCGTTCAGACGCCCGCGACCGCCTGCGGGCAACCCTCGAAAAGCTCGGCGCGATTGACGTTGCCGAACTCGAAACCGAAGACGAAAGCCACGCAAAATGACTCGTTTCTACCTCGAATCTGTGGACACCGCGCAACGCGGCGACATCAACGACGAGCGTGACCGATGGGATGCCGATGAAAGCTTCTGGCGCATCGACACGTGGACTGACGCGCAGCTGGCCGACGAGCAGCGCTTCGGCCACTACATGCAGAATGCGCACCGACGGGGGGCCAAATGAGCACTGTCGAACTCGCGATCGAACTCAAACGCCCGGCGCGACTGGCATCCGGCGAGATGTACGGAAGTGGATCGCACGTACGGGTTGCTGGTCGAGCGCGTGAGTGTCGCAAGCTCGTCGAAGCTGGCGCGGCGCGCGTCGTGCTTGCGGCGCCCAGCCT
>Ga0164241_10001950_pt1 | contig 23570 bp, 22 predicted proteins | sample OricomyardsoilBY_FD_108780 | JGI IMG/M metagenome (GOLD analysis project Ga0164241, IMG submission 108780) | Backyard soil microbial communities from Emeryville, California, USA - Original compost - Back yard soil (BY) | ecosystem: Environmental > Terrestrial > Soil > Unclassified | place: USA... | reverse complement strand
GCAGTGAGCTCATCTGGACCGTGATGAAGCGCAGCCAGTATGTGCGCACCGGGCTGCAGCGCGCGGGCTTCGAGGGCGGCTGGCTGGCCAGTCATTGAACCTCGGTGAGACCCCGGTAGTCCTTGATCCGCCTGGTCTCGAAATGAAAGATGCCCGCCGAGCGCAGCGAGTCGCCCGCGACGACGATGTCATCCGACGTCAGTGTGAACTGCGCCGGACATGTTCCGGCGCAACGATAGGCGTACGTCACGCGCAACAGACCGCCGGTCCACGGTGGGTCCCCGTGGTAGCCAAAATCCCCTTCGATGTCATCACGCGTCACGCGCGCGCCCGCCTCCAGTCCCGCGGTCGGGCGATTCAAAGGCGGTCGCCCGGCGAGCGCGGGAATCCGTCCGTATGTGTCGTTTCCCCTGGCATCCCGAAGAATCGCGGCATCGGTCCAGAACATCGGCGAGATTTCCAATCTGTTCGGACACAGTGGACCGGCCTCGGTGGCCAGGCAGGGCGCCGCAGCCAAGGAGTATTCGAGTACGCGATCCAGGCGCAGTTCGACCTGCAGTTTGAGTTCGGCGGGTGGTTTGTCGCTGGCGTAGGCGGGAATCACCGGCATGCCAAACATGCCGACCGAGCTGAAATGCAACTTGCCGCCAAACTGGATGTTGGCGGAAACGCCGCCGTCACCAAACCCCACGTAGTACTTGCCGGTCTCCTGCGCGACCAACACGTCGCGAACTTCGTATGTCGAGCAACCCGGCGCGTTGACCACGAGGACCAGCAAGACCAACAGATGAGCCACGCGCAGGTGCATGCGCATCGACTCTACCCTATCTAACAATCCTGTCAGTAAACCGGTTTGACGTACTTGTAGGGATACTTGGGGTCGCGATATCCGCTACGTTTCTGGCGTTTCGGAAACATGATCTTCTCGCCGCGGATTTCCTTGTACGGCACCGTCTTCAACAGGTGATGGATGATGTTGAGCCGCGCGCGCTTCTTGTCGTCGCTCGGCACCACGGTCCACGGCGCGTGCGGCGAATCGCTGGCGGCGAACATGTCGTCACGCGCGCGCGAGTAGTCGTACCAGCGGCTGTAGGATTTCAGGTCCATGGGAGAGAGCTTCCAGATCTTGCGCGGATCGTCGACCCGATCCTGCAGGCGGCGCGACTGCTCCTCCTCGCTGACCTCCAGCCAGAACTTGATGAGGATGACGCCCGAATCGACGATGGCCTTTTCCACCAACGGGATGGCGTGCAGGAAGCGCTTCACCTCATCCATGTCGGTGAAACCCATGACGCGCTCGACGCCCGCGCGGTTGTACCAGCTGCGGTCGAAGATCACGATCTCGCCAGCCGCCGGCAGGTGCGGGATATAACGCTGCACGTACATCTGGCTGAGCTGGCGCGGGCTGGGTGACGTCAGCGCCACCACGCGGAACACGCGCGGGCTCACCCGTTCGGTGATGGCCTTGATGGCGCCGCCCTTGCCGGCGCCGTCGCGGCCCTCGAACAGGATGCAAACCTTGAGGCCCTTGTGCACCACCCACTGCTGTAGTTTGACCAGCTCGCCGTGCAGCTTCTTCAGGACCTGGTCGTAGTCCTTGCCCCGGAGCCGGTCGTCGACCTTCTTTTCCTTGCCCGACTTGTCCTTGCTCATGGCTGCGCCTTCGGTTTCTGTTCGTTCTCGAGGCCCTTGCGCGTGATCTCGGCGTACAACCCCGCCAGCTTGTCGACCAGGCTCTTGTAGTCGGGGTGCTTGGCGACCAGCGCGTTCACCTGCGGCGCATCCTTCTTCACGTCGTCGAGGAACTTGAGATCCTCTTCCGCCAGCTTCTCGCCGCGGTCCACCTTCTTCTTGAGGTCGAGCGCGCGCGGCAGGCGGAATTCGTTGAGGCGCTGAAGCAGCACGGCAATCGTGCCGATCTCCTTCTTGCGCGTGACTTCGGGGGACTTACGCATGGGAAGCTCCAGGTGCGCGGAAACGATTCACCGCGGTGTCGATCGAGGAAAAGATCCGGTCTCTGCCGAGGGCCTCGCCCAAGGGCGAGCGATTCACCACGGCGGCGACCTCCGGCTGCAGCGCGCCGAGCCACAGCTCGATGCCCGCGGCGCGTGCGCGGGATTCGGCATCGATGAGCGTCTTGAGCGCGGAGTACTCGAGATCGAACACCGCGCGCAGGTCCAGCACCACCACGCGCGCCTGCGTTTCGGCCATCAGGGCGCGCAGCTGTTCACCGATCCGCTCGGCATTGAGGAAAAACAGGCGGCCTTCCAGCCGCACCAGCAACAGCCCGTCGACGAATTCGTCGTCGGGATGATCAGGCGAGCGCGGCCGGAATTTGGTGGTACCCGGTTCGCGACCGAGCACGTACACCTTGGGGTTCGCGGCCTGGTATCCCAGTGCCACCAGCGAGACGATGATCGCGACCAGGATTCCCTTGAGCGTGCCGAGCACCATCACGCCCAGCATCGCCACCAGCGCCCAGACGAACTCCGTGCGCCGCACCTTCAACATCTCGCGGAACTCGCCAGGCTGGATCAAGCCCATCGAGTAGACGATCACCACGCCGGCCAACGCGGCGTTCGGCATGAGGGCGATCAACGGCGACAGGAACAGCGCCGCCAGCACGGCCACCAGCGCGCTCACCACGCAGGACACCTGCGTGCGCGCGCCAGTGCCGCGGTTCATCGCGGTCTGCGAGGCACCGCCACCCGCGGGCATGCCGCCGAGGAATCCGCCGACCACGTTGGCCACGCCGGTGGCCAACAACTCGCCGTTGGGTTTCAGCAGCGGATCGTCGGTGCGTGCGAAGGCACGGCCGACGGCAATGGTCTCGGTGAAGCTCATGAGCGCGATGCCGAGCGCGCCCGGCCACATGGCCTGGGCCAGCGACAGGTCCGGCCAGCGCCATGACGGCAGCCCCGACGGCACCGCGCCCACCACGGACACGCCGCGTGATTGCAGTACCCAGATGGCCGTGGCGGCGATGGCAGCGCCGAGCACGATCAACGGCGCGGGCCACTTCGGCGCGAATTTCTTGATGAGTGCCAGCGCGGCGATCGTTCCGAACCCGATCACGACGGTGAGCAGCACCGCCTTGGGGATCGACTCGAAGATCGCCCACACGTCGCGAAAAAATCCTTCCTTGTGGATCTTGATGCCCAGCAGTTTGGGCACCTGGTCGGCCACGATGACGAAGCCGATGCCCGCCTTGAATCCCACCTGCACCGGGTAGGACACGAAATCGGCAAAGAAGCCGAGCCGCAGTACCGAAGCCAGCGCCAGGAACACACCCACCAGCAACGCCAGCGTCGCCAGTGCCTGCAGCACCCGCACCGGGTCGCCGTCCGGCACGTTGTTCGCCAGCTCGGCGCCGACCAGGATGGCGATGGTCGTGGTGGTGGTCACGCTGAGCACGCGCGAGGTGCCCAGCACCGCGTACACCAGCGCCGGCACGATGGCGGTGTAGATGCCGATCTCGATGGGCAGGCCGGCCACCGTGGCATACGCCATGGCTTTCGGGATGACCACGGCCGCGGTGGTCAGTCCCGCGAGCACGTCGGGACGCAACCAGTCACCGCGGTACTGTGACAGCCAATCGAGCAAGGGAAGGCGTGAGCTCACCTGCGCAGGGTTCGCCGCGGCCACCTTGGCGCGAAATGGGACCTAGGGGCAACGCGTATTCCCGCGCGCGTTACTTGCGTTCGACCTCGCGCGCAACCTCGCTCGGCGACTTGCCGGTCCAGCGGCGAAACGCGTGTGAAAACGCGCCGACTTCCTTGTAACCGAGCAGCCACGCCACCTTGGAAATCGGCAAGCGCTCCTGCACCAGGTAGCGGCGGGCGAGTTCCAGGCGCAGGCGGTTCAGCAATCGCGAGAACGTCAGTCCCTCCTCCGCCAGCCGGCGGGCGAAGGTGCGCGGACTCATGCCGAGTTGCGTGGCCACGGGGTTGGCCCGCGCCTGCCCGTGCGGCAGCAGGGGCGCGATCGCGTTCTCGACGCGCGCCGCGAATGAATCCGGAGCGCGGCGGTTGACCAGCGCATGCTCGCAGACATCCACCAACAGGCGATTGAGATACGGATCCGCTTTCACCACCGGCAGCGTCAGCACCGCGGGCGCAAACAGGATCTCGTCCACGGCCGCGCCGAATTCCACCGGACAGCCGACGAAGCGCGACAAACGTGATTGGCCGTGGCCGCGGAAATGCGTCAGTCGCACGCGGGCTGGCCGCAGGTGCCGGCCCGTGAGTTGTCGACACAGGCGAATCAGCACCGCCACCCAGAATTCGATCTGGTGACGATCCGCCTGGCGACGCACTCCCGAATATCGAATGGTCAGGCCCGCCAGCCGACCGTCGACGAATTTCTGCAGCACGCCTTCGTTTACCACCGCGCTGTAGCGCGCGCCGCGTTCGAATACCTGGCGGAGCGTGTCCGAGGACGCGAACACGTAGTACACCAGCCCCGCCATGCGCAGCTCGAACTGCGAGGCGAGTTGCAACCCTAGCAGGTCGTCGCCCAGGGCATCGGCCACCAGGTTCAGGAACTCGATCTGTCTGGCCACCGGGATGCGCGCGCGCGGATTTTCCAGGTCAACCACGGACAGGCCGGCGCGTTTCAGCAGTGGTCGCACGGAAGTCCCGCGCGCACGCGCGTGGGCGTAGGCCAGGCGCGAAGTCAGTCCCATGGCGCTTGGCGCTTTTGAGAGGGGCATCACGTGAAGATTTCCCGCGGCCGGGAACCGCGCACGGCCTGGCAAGTACGAACAAGTAGTTGGCAGGCCGGCGCAATACGCCAACCGGGCGCGAACGTATAACGCGCACCGTACCGGGAATGGACCGAATGCACCCCAAGAGAAAACTGATCGCCGTCATCGATGATGACGAGTCCGTCCGCAAGGCCCTCGACCGCCAGATCCTGGCGTCCGGGTATCGCAGCCATCCCTTCGCCAGCGCGGAGGAATACCTCGCGGTCGCCATGCTGTGCGGGGCGGCCTGCGTCGTCTGCGACATTCATCTGGGCGGCATGTCGGGCCTGGAGCTGGCGCTGCACCCGATCATCACGTCGCTGAACGTGCCGGTGGTGCTGATCAGCGCCAGCGACGATGCCAGCGTCGTGGAACCGGCGCGCGAGATCGCGGCCGTGTTCCTGCGCAAGCCCATTCCCCCGGGAAAGTTGTTAGAGGCCATCGTCATCACCGCCGGGCCTCCCATCGTCGAAGGCGAAGACTAACCAGAGCCTTGGCCGGCCCCGGCCGGCGCGGAATGGGACCTTGGCCCCATCCGCAGCCACAACGCGCCGGCGACGGCCGCGCAGGTCGACCCCGCCAGCACGCCCAGGCGTATCTCGCCGTGCAGTCCTTCGTCGGTGAAGGCCAGCGCGCCGAGGAACAGGCTCATCGTGAATCCGATGCCGGTGAGCAACGCGACGCCGAACAGGTGCGTCCAGGTCACCTGCTCCGGCAACTTGCCCCAGCCGAACTTCACCGCCAGCCAGCTGAAGCCGAACACGCCGAGCAGTTTGCCGGCCAGCAATCCCGCGGCGATGCCCAGTGTCACCGGGTGCAGCAGGACGCCCGCGCCCATGCCTTCGAGCGGCACACCGGCATTGGCCAGCGCGAACAGCGGCAGGATCGCGAAGGTCACCCAGGGATGCAGCGCGTGTTCGAAGCGCGCCGCCACGTTGGGCCCGCGTGCGCGCGGCGGCGGCAACGCCAGGCCGAGGATCACGCCGGCCAGGGTCGCGTGCACGCCAGACTTGAGCACCGCCAGCCACAACAGGAAACCCACGATCACGTAAGGCGTGCGGCGTCGCACGTGCAGCCGGTTGAGCAGCACCAGCATGCCGACGCACAGCAGCCCGAGCGCCATCGCCTGCCACGACAAGCCGGTGGTGAACAACAAGGCGATCAACACGATGGCACCCAGGTCGTCGATGACGGCCAGTGCCAGCAGGAAGATGCGCAGCGACGCCGGTGCACGCGGTCCCACCAGCGCCAGCACGCCGAGCGCAAAGGCGATGTCGGTGGCCGTCGGGATCGGCCAGCCGGCGCGCGTCGCGGGGTCCTGGTAGTTGAAGGCGAGGTACACCAGCGCCGGCACCAGCATCCCGCCCAGCGCGCCGATGGCGGGCAGCGCCGCTCGGTCCAGGCTCGCGAGCTCGCCCACCGTGGCTTCGCGCTTGATCTCGATGCCGACCAGCAGGAAGAAGATGGCCATCAGGCCATCGTTGATCCAGTGCAATACGGATTTGGTCAACGCCAGCGGCGCGATGCCGATGGTCAGGTCGTGGGCCAGCCATGCCTGGTAGGCAGCGCCCAGTGGCGAATTCGCCAGCAGCATGGCCGCCACCACGGCCACCATGAGGGCGAGCGCCGCGGGTGTATCGCTCTTGTTGTTGGGGGCGCCCATGCCCCCGGGATCTTACGGCATCAACTCGCGCGCCGATGCAGCCGCGGTGCCTGCAGGGATTCGAGCGTGTTCACGAAGCTGGTGTGCCAGTGCCCGATGGAATTGCGTCGCAGCACTTCGAGCATGGCCTGGTGCCGCTCGCGCCGCTCGGCCAGCGGCATGTTGAACGCGTGCTGGATGGCATGCGCCATGCCGCGCGTGTCGTAGGGATTGACCATGAGCGCGCTGCCGAGCTCGCGCGCCGCGCCGGCCAGCGTCGAGAGGATCAGCACACCGGGATCCGACGGGTCCTGCGCCGCGACGAATTCCTTGGCCACGAGGTTCATGCCGTCGCGCACCGGCGTGACGATGCCCACCAGCGCCGAGCGCATGAAACCCATCAGCACATCGTGCGGGAAATTGCGGTTGAGATAACGGATCGGCGTCCAGTCGGTGTCGGCGAAGCGCCCGTTGGTGCGGCCCGTGGTCTGCTCGAGATCGCGGCGGATCTCGGCGTAGGCACGCACGTCGGAGCGCGACAGCGGCGCGATCTGCAGGAACGACACGCGGTTCTGGTTCTCCGGGTGGGTCTCGAGGAAACGTTCGTAGGCCTTGAAACGCTCCACCAGGCCCTTGCTGTAGTCGAGCCGGTCTACGCCGATCATGAGCCTGCGGCCTAACAACCCGGCCAGCATGCGTTTCACGGTATCCGTGGCCAGCGATTCGGTGGCCTCGAGCTGGATGGCATCGACGTCGACGCCGATGGGATAGACGCCCGTGACCACGCGCCGTCCGCCCACCGTCACAGACTCGTCGTCGGTGAGTGCCTGCGGACCCCAGACGTAGGCCACGGCGCCGCGGAAGGCATCGCGGTCGGTCTCGGTCTGGAAGCCCAGCACGTCGTAGGCCACCATGGCCTGCAGTAGTTCGCCGTACACCGGCAGCACGCGCAGGACTTCGATGTTCGGGAACGGGATGTGCAGGAACAACCCGATGGGCTGGCGCAATCCCGCCTCGCGCAGGCGCTGCGCCAGCGGGAACAGGTGGTAGTCGTGCACCCAGATGAGGTCGTCGGGCTCGAGCAACGGCTGCAACAGGCGCGCATAACGCTGGTTCATGCGCTGGTAGGCTTCGTATTGCGCATCGGTGTAGCGGAAGCCATCGACGAAGTAGTGGAACAGCGGCCACAAGGCGCCGTTGCAGAACCCGAGATAAAAATCCCGGTACTCGGCCTGGTCGAGATCGATGGATGCGAAGGTGACTCCGTCTTTTCGCACCACCGCCGGGGCTTCGCCGGCCGTGTCCGCGGTCTCACCGTCCCAGCCAAACCACAGCCCGCGCCGGGCCTGCATCGCGGCCAGCAAACCCACCGCCAGGCCACCGGGTACGGCGCCGCGCTTGGGGACGGAGATGCGGTTCGATACCGCGACGAGTCGGCTCATACCAATTCCTCCCAGCTGCGGGACAGCCGGAGTGCGCTTCCGATGACTCCCACCATGCTGTAGGTCTGCGGAAAATTTCCCCACAGCTCGCCACTCGCGGGATTGATGTCCTCCGACAGCAGGCCCAACGGGTTGCGCCGCGCGAGCAGCCGCGTGAAGCGGTCGCGGGCCTCTTCCATGCGGCCGGCCGCGGCCAGCGCGTTCACATACCAGAAGGCACAGATCGTGAAGGCGTTCTCGGGCCGGCCGAAGTCGTCGGCGTGCTTGTAGCGGAACAACAGGTCACCGACGCGCAGTTCCTCCTCGACGCGCTCCAGAGTCTTGAGGAAACGCGGATCGGTGGCCGGCAGCAGCCCGAGCTCGGGCAACAGCAGCGAGGTGGCGTCCAGATCGCGGTTGCCGAAGGCCGAGGTGAACGACTGGCGCTCCTCGCTCCAGGCTCCGGCGAGGATTTCCTCGCGCATGTAACTGGCGCGCGCCGCCCATTCGCGCGCGGCAATGGAATCACCCACGCGGCGCGCGATGCGGCTCAGGCGGTCACAACCGGCCCACGAGATGGCCGCGGAGAAGGTGTGACGCTGTAAGCGGCCGCGGAATTCCCAGGGACCCGCGTCCGGCTCCTCGAAGGTCGCCACCGCGCGTTTGCCCAGCCGGTACAGGCGCTCGAGCAGCGTCTGGTCGCCGCTGCGCACCAGGCGTTCGTCGAAGAACAACTGCGTGGCGGCGAGGATCACCGAGCCGTAGACGTCGTGCTGCAATTGCTCGGCGGCCAGGTTGCCGAAGCGCACCGGGCCCATGCCACGGTAACCCGTGAGGGTGGTGGCGATCTTCTCTTCGGCGCGCGGATCGCCGGTGATGCCATACAGCGGCTGCAACGTGTCCGCGGTCGACGAGGCGATGATGTGGTCGATGTAGTGTAGATAGGCCTCCATGGTGCGCGTGGCGCCCAGGCGGTTCAGTGTCTGCACCACGAAATAGCTGTCGCGCAGCCAGCAATAGCGGTAGTCCCAGTTGCGCGTGCTGTGCGCCGCCTCCGGGATCGACGTGGTCAGGGCCGCGAGCACGGCGCCGGTGTCCTCGTAGGTGCACAGCTTGAGCGTGATGGCCGCGCGGATCACGGCGTCCTGCCAGTCCGCGGGCACGGCCAGCGTGCGCACCCACTCCTGCCAGTAGGTGAGCGTGGCGCCGAGGAATTCGCGCGCCAGTGATTCCGGCGACTCCTGCAAGGTCTCGTCCGGCCCGATGATGAAATGCAGCGGTCGCTCGAGCACCACGGGCCGGTTCTCGATCAGCGCGGCCAGCGACGCGTCGGTGGTCACGCGATAGTGAAGGCCATCGGCGCCAAAGCGGATGTGGTGGCTTCCGGAGATGCCCGGATCGCTGCGCTCGCCGAAACCGGCGGTCGGGCGCAGCCGCAGGCGCAAGGTCGGCCGGCCCGCGACCGGTTCCACCGCGCGCACGAACATCATCGGGCGGAACACCCGCCCGCGCGTGCGGAAGCGCGGCGAGAAATCGCGGATCCGCAGCACGCCGCCGTGCGCGTCATACATGCGCGTCTCGAGAATGGCGGAGTTGCGCAGGTAGGACTGCTCGGTGCGCGTGAGGTCGACCATGTCGATGGCGAACACGCCCTTGTCCGAATCGCCGCCCTCCTTCATCAGCAGCGCGGAGAACACCGGGTCGCCGTCCGGGCGCGGCAGGCACGCCCAGACCATGCGTGCCTGCTCGTCGATCAATGCCGCCACCTGGCAATTGCCGATCACTCCATAGTTCACGCCGGCACCGCCAGTTGCTCCAGCCATCGATGCACGGCGGCGGGTCCCGGCAGCCACCACTCTGATTTCACGCGCGGGCCGACGGCGATCGCGAGGCCGTCGAAGCGGCGCACCGCCGCGAAGCCGCCATAGTCGGTCAGGTCGTCGCCGATGAAGATCGGTACACGGCCCTCGAACGGCGCCTCCTGCATGAAGGCGGTGACCGCGCTGTCCTTGGTATGCGCCGCCGGCTTCACCTCGAGCACCGCGTGGCCGTCGAGGATGGTGAACTCCGGCACCAGCGGTGCCGCCAGCAGCGCGACTTCGGCGCGCCACTGGTGTTCGAGCTCGCGCGCGCCCTGGAAATGCAGCGCCAGTCCCGCGCCCTTGTCCTCGAGCATCAGCCCCGGGTGTCGCGTGACCATGTCACGCAGCCCGGCGCGCACTCCGGCCAATTGTTCGGTTGCGACCTCGGCGACGTGCAACTTGCCGCGCGCGTCGCGACGCTCGCAGCCGTGCATTCCGGCGGCGGGAAAATCCGCGCCAAACAGGCCGTCGAGGTTGGCAATGGTGCGGCCGCTGACCAGCGCCAGCGCGCCGCCCGCGGCGCTGCGCAGGCGCAGCAGCAGGCCCAGCAATGCCGGCTCCACGATCACTGCGTGCGGCGCGGAGGCGAGCTCCAGCAACGTGCCATCCACGTCCAGGAACAGGCACCAGGGACTTTCCGGCAGCGGCACCGCTCGTGGCGCTGCGGCTTCATTCGCCGCGGGTTGAATCATCCGCGGGATTATAAAAAGCGACGCGCCCCACGGTCTTACAATCTTTGTTAGTCAGCCGCGAGAATTTTTCCGCAAGGAGCACGTGGAGCCTATCCCTGTAAGAATTCTCTTACTTCAGTCGAAAGGATGGCGCAGCACGATGGTCTGGTCGCGATCCGGTCCGGTCGAGATGATGTCGATGGGCACGCCGGCGAGCTGTTGCAGCCGCTCGAGATAGGCACGGGCATTCTTCGGCAACGCGCCGTACGAAGTGACACCGATGGTGGATTCCTTCCAGCCCGGCATTTCCTCGTACACCGGCTGCACGTCGGCGAATGCGTCGGCGAACAGCGGCGGTTCGTTCGAGACCGTGCCGTTCGATTTGTAACCGACGCAGATCTGCAGGGAATCGAGGCCGTCGAGTACGTCCAGCTTGGTCAGGCAGAGGCCCGACACGCTGGAGTGGATGATGGAACGGCGCAGCGACACCGCGTCGAACCAGCCGCAGCGGCGCTTGCGGCCCGTGACCGCGCCGAACTCGTGGCCCACCCGCGAGAGATGCTCGCCGTTTTCGTCGAACAGCTCCGTCGGGAACGGCCCCCCACCCACGCGCGTGGTGTAGGCCTTGACGATGCCAAGCACGTAGTCGAACGCGCGCGGGCCGAGGCCGGTGCCGGTGGCCGCGAATCCACCGGTGGTGTTGGAAGACGTGACGTACGGATAGGTGCCGTGGTCGACGTCGAGCATGGCGCCCTGCGCGCCCTCGAACATCACGTCGGCCTTTTGCTCGCGCAGCGCCGCCAGGGTCTGGGTGATGTCGCTGAGCAGCGGACGCACGCGATCCGCGTACGCAAGCTGCTCGTCCAGCGTCTTCTGGAAGTCCACGGCCGGCTGCCTGAAGTACTGTTGCAGCGTGAAGTTGTGGAAGTCGAGGATCTCGCCCAGCTTGGCGGCGAATTTCTCGCGCTGGAACAGGTCCTGCACGCGCACCGCGCGGCGCGCCACCTTGTCTTCATAGGCGGGACCGATGCCGCGACCCGTGGTGCCGATGGCGTTGGCGCCGCGCGCCGCCTCGCGCGCCTTGTCGAGCGAGACATGCGACGGCAGGATCAGCGGGCAATTCGGCGAGATGCGTAAGCGCGCGAACACGTCCACGCCCTGGTCGATCAGCGTCTGCGCTTCCTTGAACAGCGCCTCCAGCGACAACACCACGCCGTTGCCGATCAGGCACTGCACGTTCTCGTGCAGGATGCCCGACGGGATCAGCGACAGGACGGTCTTCTTGCCGCCGATCACCAGCGTGTGGCCGGCGTTGTGGCCGCCCTGGAAGCGCGCCACCGCGGCGGCGCGCTCGGTGAGCAGGTCGACGACCTTGCCCTTGCCCTCGTCGCCCCACTGGGTCCCGATGATGATGACGAATTTGCCCATGAACGATCCGCGCGGACGCGCCCTTACGAAACAGTGGATGGAGGAATCAACGCCCGGCGATCAACGCTTGGGCGTTGGACTCTTGAGATAGCGGAAGAACTCGCTGTCCGGGGAGATCACGAGCACGTCGCCTTCGCGGCCCAGCGAATTGCGGTAGGCCTGCAGGCTGCGCCAGAACGCGTAGAACTCGGGATTGCGGTTGTAGGCCGCGGCATACAGGCCGGCCGCCGCGGACTCGCCTTCGCCGCGGATCTGCTGCGCGTCGGCGTTGGCCTTGGCGACGATCTCGGTGCGCTTGCGTTCGGCGGTGGCGCGGATGGTCTGCGATTCGCGGTCACCCTCGCCGCGCTGCGTGCGCGCGATGCCTTCGAAGCCCTGCTTCATGCTCTCGTACACACGCGCGGCGACGTCTTCCTGCAGGTCGATCTTCTGGATGCGAACGTCGACCAGCTGGATGCCGAATTTCGCGAGTGCTTCCGACGAGCGCGCCATGAACTCGCCGGTGATCTCGTTGCGATCCGAGATCACGATCTCGCGCAGCGTGCGCCCCGCGACCGCGTTCTTGAGCCCGTCCTGGATGTTCTGCCCCACCAGCGATTCGGCGCGGCCTTCGTCGCCGCCGCTGGTCGACTGGTAGAACTGCTCGGCGTCGCTGATGCGCCACTTGATGTAGTAGTCGACCGTGAGGCCCTGGCTCTCGCTGGTCAGGAACTGCTCGCCGTCGAACTTGCGCGTCAGCACGCGGCGGTCGAACTTCACCACGTCGTCGATGAACGGCACCTTGAAGTGCAGGCCGGGCTTGTAGTTCTTGCCGATGATCTCCTGGATCTGCACGCGCAGCGCCAGCTCCTGCTCCTTGACGATGAACGCCGAGGTGGTGATCAGGATGATCACGGCCAGCACCAGCACCAGGATTCCGAGTACGCGCGAGCCCATCATCGTTCCACCCGTTGGCGCGCGTCCGACGACAAGCCGTCGGAGTCGACGCTCACCGGCGGGCGGACCGTCACGGTGTTGGCATCGTCGCCGCGGCTGCGCTCGGCCAGCTTGTCGAGCGGCAGGTACAGCACGTTGCCGTTGCCACTCTTGGAATCGATGAGCACCTTCTTCGAGCCGCGCAGCACGCTCTCGATGGACTCGATGTACAGGCGCTCGCGCGTCACGTTGGGCGCCTTCTCGTAGGCGGTGAGCAACTGGTTGAAGCGCGATGCGTCGCCGGTGGCGAGCTGCACGATCTGCGCCTTGTACGCTTCGGCTTCCTGAACCTGGCGGGCGGCGAGACCCTCGGCCTGCGGCAGGATGCCGTTCGCATAGGCCTGCGCTTCCTTGATGACGCGCTCCTTGTCGGCCTTGGCCTTGACCGAGTCGCGCTGCGCCTGCTGCACGGCCTCGGGCACCTGCACGTCGGTGATGTTGACCTTGACCACTTCGATGCCGGCGCCGTACTGGTCGAGCGTGCGCTGCATGATGTCCTGGGTGTCGATGGCGATCTTCTGACGCCCCGACTCGAGGATGGCCTGCTGGTCGTTGCGGCCCACGACCTCGCGGATGGCGCTCTCGCTGACTTCGGCGAGCGTCTGCTCGGGCGAACGCACCCGGAATAGATAGTCCTCGGCGCGGATGACGCGGTATTGCACGGCCACGTCGATCTCCACCATGTTCGGCTCGGCCGTCAGCACGCGCGACTTGTACGAGGTGGACTTCACGCCCTGCGTGTCGACCTTGGTGACCGTCTCGATCGGCCATGGGAAACGCCAGCCCCAGCCGTTCGGCACGGTCTGGTGGTATGCGCCGAAACGTTGCACCACGCCCCTGCTGCCGGGCTGGATGGTGTAGAAACCGGTGGCGGCCCAGGCCGCGAGTGCGATGACGAGGAAGATGAAAAACGGCGTGGGCGAACGTCCGCCAGCACCACCACTGCCGCCACCGCCGCCGCCAAACAGCCCTTCGATGCGCTTCTGCCAATCCTTGAAGGCCTGGTCGAGATCGCCGCCGCCGCCGGCAGGCTTCTTGCCCCAAGGGTTGTTATTGCCACTACCGGGTTGATTCCAGGCCATATATCAAGAGCTTCGCAGGGCGGGCGACGATTGTAGGTAGGCACCCGCGGGCGTACAAGCCGAGCCGCCTTCGAGTGCCAGGATTTGTACGCCCGGCTCGCGCGCCCATTTGAGCAGCTCGAAGTCGGAGAGTTCGGTTTCGATCTCGAAACCGCCGTCTTCGGCGATTCGTTCGGCCAGCACCAGGCCGGCAGCATACAGGCGGGCGCGCAGTTCCCCGGCCGATACCGGCAACCGCAACGTGGCGCGGCGCGCCACCCGTGCGAGCCGCTCCGCCACCGCCTCGCGCAGCAGGTCGAGGCCCTGCTCCCGGGCGGCCGACAGCCAGACATGACTCACGCGCCCGGTTTCGTCGCGATCGAGGCGCGGCGCGAGATCCAGCCGGTCGATCTTGTTGAACACCAGCACCTGCGGCAGGTCCGCGGCGCCGATCTCGGCGAGCACGCGGTTGACCTCCTGGATGTGCTCATCGCGCCGCGGGTCGCTGACGTCGACCACGTGCAGCAGCAGGGTCGCCTCGCGCGCCTCGGTCAAAGTCGACTGGAACGCCGCCACCAGTTCATGTGGCAGCTCGCGGATGAAACCCACCGTGTCGGCCACCACCACCTGCGTATTACCCGGCAGCACGATGCGCCGGACCGTGGGATCCAGCGTGGCGAACAGCTGGTCGGCCACGTAGGCGTCCGCGCCGGTGAGCGCGCGAAACAACGTGGACTTGCCGGCGTTGGTGTAGCCCACCAGCGCCAGCGAGGGAATCGGGATCTCGGCGCGCTGCTGGCGACCGGTCTCGCGCTGCTGCTTGATCTTCTCCAGCCGTGCCGTGAGCGTCTTCACGCGTTTGCCGAGCAGCCGGCGGTCGGTCTCGAGCTGCGTTTCACCGGGACCGCGATTGCCGATGCCGCCGCCGCGCTGGCGTTCCAGGTGGGTCCAGCCGCGCACCAGGCGCGAGGCGATGTGTTTGAGCTGCGCGAGCTCGACTTCGAGCTTGCCTTCGTGGCTGCGCGCGCGCTGCGCGAAGATGTCGAGGATCAGTCCCGAGCGATCAAGCACGCGACGCTCGATGAGCTTCTCGAGATTGCGCTCCTGGGACGGCGACAGCGGATGGTCGAACAACACCACCTCGGCGTTCTCCGCCGCGGCGATGGCGCGGATTTCGTCCGCCTTGCCGCTGCCCACGAAGAAACGCGGATCGGGCCGGTCACGACGTCCACCCACACTGGCCACGGGAATGGCGCCGGCCGAGCGCGCGAGCTGCTCGAACTCCTGGATATCTTCGGGGTCCGCGGGAGCGCCTAGGCCTAAGCGCACCAGTACGGCCCGTTCACCTGCGCGGGGTCGCTCGAACACGTTTGTTAATCGAGATGGAAACGGAAACGCGTGCGCCCACGCCAGACATCATTCTCCGGCGACCGCCTCGATCGTCGTTCCGTCTTCGTTGGTGATGCGCACATTGCGCGCCGGGACTACGGTCGAAATCGCGTGTTTGTAAACCATCTGGCTCACGCTGTTCTTCAAGAGCACTACGAACTGATCAAATGAATCGATCTGGCCTTGCAACTTGATTCCATTCACCAGATAGATCGACACCGGGATTCGTTCCTTCCGCAAAGTATTAAGAAACGGGTCCTGCAGTGACTGGCCCTTGGCCATGACGTTCTCCTTATTTTTCAAGCAAGCGAACGGCGGCGAGCATACCACGCGCCCCGCGGGCGGGAATGCACTCAAAGGGGGTAGAACGGCCGCATGAGGCATTCGCGGATGCCTACAAAGCTTTGTGCATCATAGGGATCGAAGCTCCGGATGTTTGCCATGGAGCGCAGCCAGGTCATCTGGCGTTTGGCCAATTGACGCGTGGCGGCCACGCCTCTTTGCACCGCCATGTCGAGCGAATAACTTCCGTCGAGATGCGCCCAGAGCTGGCGGTATCCGACCGCGCGGATGGCCGGATGCGCATCGGTCAAGTCACCGCGCGTGCGCAGCCCGCGCACTTCGTCCAGCAGTCCGGCGCTCATCATCTGCGCGAAGCGCCGTTCGAGATCGGCGTGCAGGCGCACGCGATCCGCGGGGAACAGCGCGCAAACGTGAAAGTCGCGCTCGAGTGCCGGCCGGGTCGAAGCCTGCAGTTCCGAGATGGGCCGCCCGCCCACCGCGTGTACTTCGAGCGCCCGCTGGATGCGTTGCGAATCGTTCGGATGGATGCGCGCGGCGGCGGCCGGATCGACTCCCGCGAGGCGCGCATGCAATGCGGGCCAACCGTCGCGCGCGGCCTCGATGTCGATGGCGGCGCGCAGTTCGGCGCTCCCCTCGGGCAAGGTGGCAATGCCGCCGGTCAGCGCGCGCAGGTACAGCATCGTGCCGCCGACCAGCAAGGGCACGCGGCCGCGTGATTCGATGTCCTCGATGGCGCGCGACGCGTCGCGCACGAATTGCCCCGCGGAGTAACTCCCCGACGGGTCCACCAGGTCGACCAGGTGATGCGGCACCTGCGCGCGGATTTCCACCGAAGGCTTGGCGCTGCCGATGTCGAGGCCGCGATACACCTGCGCCGAATCGACGCTGACGATTTCGAGCGCGAACTCGCGTGCCAGCGCCAACGCGATCTCGGTCTTGCCCGTGCCGGTGGGCCCGGTCAATACCGCGAGCGGCCTACGCGTCGCGGTCATCGACCGCGCAGGAACATTCGATCGAGCTCGGCCAGCGTCACCTGCGTCCAGGTCGGGCGCCCGTGGTTGCACTGGTCGGCACGCGGTGTCTGCTCCATCTGGCGCAGCAACGCATTCATCTCCGCCAGCGTCAGCCGCCGATGCGCGTGGATCGCCGAGCGGCAGGCGATGGTGCCTAACAAGCGATCGGTGGCGCCGTCGAGATGATGCGAGGCACCGTCCTCCGCGACTCCGGCCACCACGTCGCGCACCAGCGCCGCGATGTCTTCGCGCGGCAGCAGCGCCGGCACGGAGCGCACCACCAGCGTCTCGGGCGAGAAGCGTTCGAGGTCGAAACCGGCCGCGGTCCACTGCTCGCGTTGCGCCATCAACGCGTCGAGCTCGTCGACTTTCAGCGCAACGGTAATTGGCGCCAGCAGCAGCTGCGTGGCCGCCGCGCCCTGCTCCGCCTTCATCTTCTCGTAGAGCACACGCTCGTGGGCCGCGTGCATGTCCACCAGCACCAGGCCCGATTCGTTCTGCGCCAGGATGTAGATGCCGTGGATCTGCGCGATCGCCTCACCCAATGGAGTGGCCTGCTGGGTGGTCGCGGTCAGCGGTTCATTGGCTGCGTGCAGCGCCTCGCTCATGGCCCAGACACCGGATGGCGCGGCCGCGTCCGCCACGCGCAGGTTCAATGGCATGGACAACGGAGTCGCATGCCGACCCATGCCGGTCCACGCGGGCGGCAGCGCGCCGGCCGCGGGCTTGGTGTCCGACAGGCGGCGCTCGACCGCGCGGAACACGAAGTCGTGGATCTGCCGGCTGTCGCGGAAGCGCACTTCGAGTTTCTGTGGATGCGCGTTGACGTCGACCAGCGCCGGATCGATGTCGAGGTACAACACGTAGGAAGGCTGGCGGCCGGAATACATCACGTCGCGATAACCCAGGCGCACGGCATTCATGAGCAGGCGGTCGCGCACCGCGCGCCCGTTCACGAACCAGAATTGCAGGTCGGAGGTGGCGCGCGAAGCGGCCGGCGCGCCTATCCACCCGGAGATGCGCACCGGGCCCGCGGAGTGATCGACCTCGAGCGCATGCTCGACGAACTCGCGCCCCACGATGCGCGCCAGGCGATCGGTATTCGCGTTGCCGCCGCCATCCTTCGACTTGAGCGCGGGCGCATCGAGCAAGGTGCGTGAGCCACTGCGCAGGCGGAAGGCGACGTCGCTGCGCGACAGCGCCAGCCGCTCGACCAGCCGCACGATGTGTCCCTGCTCGGTGACCTCGGTGCGCAGGAACTTGCGGCGCGCCGGCAGGTTGTAGAAGAGATCGCGCACCTCGATGGTGGTGCCGGGCGGATGGGCCGCAGGCCTGGGCATACTGACCGCGCCCGCATCGACGCTGTCGCTGGCGCCGCGCTCGGCATCGACGTGCCGCGACATGATTTCGAAGCGCGACACCGAGGCGATCGATGGCAGCGCTTCGCCGCGAAATCCGAGCGTGAGGATCGCGGCCAGGTCGTCGGCGCTCGAGATCTTGCTGGTGGCATGGCGCGACAGCGCCAGGGCGAGCTCGGCTTCCGGGATACCGAAGCCGTCGTCGCGCACGCGTGTCAGGCGCACCCCGCCCGCTTCGATGTCGATCTCGATGCTCTGCGCACCCGCGTCGAGACTGTTTTCGACCAGCTCCTTGACGATGGAAGCCGGGCGCTCGATGACCTCGCCGGCCGCGATCTGGTCGATGAGGTGGTTGTCGAGTACGCGGATGGGCATGGCGGAAGCCATGCAGTTTACCGCGCGTGCCGGTTAACGCAGCTCGACTTGCGGGCCGGCGCCCGCATTGCGGCGCGAAGCGGCGAGCCGCGTGCCATCGGGCGCATTGCCCTGGAAGTACAGCTCGATGCCCGAGAAGATCGCGCCCGCCAGCTTTCTGCGGTGTGCCGGCGTCGACAACTTGCGCTCGTCTTCTCGATTCGAGATGAACGCGGTCTCCACCAGCATCGATGGAATGGCCGGCGACTTGAGCACCACGAATCCCGCCTGCTGCACGCGCGGCTTGCGCACTTCGCCGATGCGATCCAGCGATTTGAGCACGTTGTCGGCGGCCACCAGGCTGGCGGAGATGCTGGCGGTCTGCGAGAGATCGATCAATACACCCCGCAGCACCGGGTCCTTGTCATCGATGTCGATGCCACCCAGGAGGTCGGCGGCGTTTTCGCGCTCGGCCAGCACGCGGGCCTGCTCGTTGGTCGCGCCGCGCTCCGAGAGCACGTACACCGACGAGCCCGACACGTCGGGGTTCGCGATCGAGTCCGCGTGCACCGAGACGAAAAGATCGGCGCGCGCCTTTTGTGCGCGCAAGTTGCGCTCACGCAGCGAGATGAAATAGTCGCCGTCGCGCGTCAGCACGGCCTTCATGCCGGGTTCCTGGTTGATGCGCGCGGCCAGTGCGCGCGCGATTTCCAGCACCACGTCCTTCTCGCGCGTACCGCGGCGCCCTGACGCACCTGGATCCACGCCGCCATGACCGGCGTCGACGGCGATGATGATGTCGCGGCCGCTGTCCGACGGCGCATGCGCGGGACGAATCGCAACCGGCGCGGCGGGCGTGACGGAGACCGGCTTCGCCAACCTGGCCGCGCCCGGAGCATTGATGTCGAGCACCAGGCGCTCGGCCGAATCCCGGGTCGCGGCCAGCGTGGACGTCTGGATGGTGACCGGCCCCTCCACCTCGAACACCAGGCGCGTGCCGTTGTGCGGCAACACGCCCGCGCGCAATGCGGTGATCTGCGCCTCGGCGTCCGGCAGTTCGGACTTCAGCGTGGACTTCGATACGTCGAGCACGACGCGGCCCGGATCATCGAGCAAGAAGGCTTTGTGTTTGGCGGGTCCGGAAAGCTCGAGCACTACGCGCGTGCCGGTGTCCGTGGCCGCAATGCGGACGGCGCGGATTTCAGCGGCGACGAGCGGTGAGGAGACTCCCGCGCAGAGTGCGAGCAGTGTCAGAAGGCGCGCGATTTTCCGCGCCGTATGTATCCCCTGAAAACCCTTCTCCATCATGGAGTTCTACGCCCAACCTGCGGTGCAATTTACTTAGTTGGCATAAAAGTTTCAATCCTCTGGATGCGATGGCCGCCATTTCCGATGGAGAACTCGAAGCGCAAGTCGGGTCGCGGCAGCCGTCCGGCGGCCTTCTCCGGCCATTCGACCAGCCACAGGAAACCCGGCCGGTGATAGTCCGCGAGCCCCAGGTGCTCGAGTTCGTCGGGATCGTTCAGCCGGTACAGGTCGAGATGCACGGCGGTCAGCGACGGATTCGCCGGCGGCAATTCGTAGGTCTCGAGCAGCGTGTAGCTCGGACTCTTGATGGGACCGATGGCGCCCAGCGCGCGCAACACACCGCGGGCGAAGGTCGACTTGCCGCTGCCGAGGTCCCCGGAAAGTTCGACCACCAGCGGCGCACCCGGGCCTGGCGTCATACCCAGCAGACGTCCGCCGAGCGCTTCGGTTTCCTCGCCACTGCGCGTGAACCAGGCCTGGCCGCTCACGGGTTGAGCCAACCGCGGAGCTCCGCGATCACATCGCTGGCGATCAGTCCGCGCTGGCCCCGCATGGCCGCCGAGTCGCCGGCCAGCGCGTGCGCCAGCACCGCGACGCGCGCCGCCTGCGCGCTGTCGCCGATTTGCGCGCGCAGCCCCGCCACCACGCCGGTGAGCACGTCGCCCATGCCGGCGGTGGCCATGCCGGGGTTGCCGCGATCGCAGATGAAGATCTGCGCCGGGGCGCCGCCACTGGCGATCAGGGTGCCCGCCCCCTTGAGCACGCTCACCGCACCGTACTTCGAATGCAGCTCGCGCACCGCGCCCAGCCGGTCGGCCTGCACGGCCGCGGTCTCCACGCCTAACAACCGGGCGGCCTCGCCGGGATGCGGCGTGATGATCCAGCCGGCCGACAACTTGACCGGCTCGAGCGCCAGCAGGTTGAGCGCGTCGGCGTCGACCACGACGACCGGCCGCCGCGCGGCCAGCACCTGTGCCCAAAGCCGCGTCGACCAGTCGCCGGTGCCGAGGCCCGGCCCGACCGCGATGACGGTCGCGGCCGCCAGCGCTTCGTCCAGGCTGGTCGCGGCGGAAAGCGGTAGATAGATGAGCTCGGGCGTCGCGCCGCTCACGGCGGCGAGGTTGTCGGCCGCGCCGGCCACGGTCACGAGGCCCGCGCCGGCACGTAATGCGGCGGTACCCGCCAGGCGCGCGGCGCCGGGCATTCCCGGGCCACCGCCGATCACCAGCACGCGGCCGCTCGATCCCTTGTGCGCATCGCGCGCGCGTCGTGGCAGCGCCAGCGCGATCTCCGACTCGTCGATGCGCCGCATGAGCGGCGCGAACTCGCGCTGCACCGGCGGCACCACGCCCAGCTCGTCGAGCAGCACCACGCCCGCGTGCTCCGCCCCCACCCCCAGGAACAGGCCGGCCTTGAAGCCGACGAAACTCAGCGTGATCTGCGCGCGCACCGCCTCCTCGTGCACCGCGCCACTGTCGGCATCGACGCCGGACGGGATGTCGAGCGACAGCACGGGCCGGTTCGCCGCGTTGATGGCGTGGATCACCGTCAATGTCTCGGCGCGCGCCGGCGGGTGGAACCCCGTGCCCAACAAGGCGTCGACGATGACGTCCGAGCCCGAGAGCGCGTCGCCGTCGAATGGGTGCGCGCGGCCACCGAGCGCGATCCATTCCTCCTGTGCCCGGCGCGCGTCGCCGACCAGCTTGTCGGGGGGCGTGGCCGCGAGCACCAGCGTTTCGAGGCCGGACTCCTGCGCCAGCCGCGCCAGCACGTAGCCATCGCCGCCGTTGTTGCCGGAGCCACAGACCACCGCCACGCGTCGCGCCTGTGGCCAGCGTGCCCGCAGCAGGTCGATGGCCGCCTGCGCCGCGCGCGTCATCAGCGTGAAGCCCGGCACACGCCGCTTTTCGATCTCGAAGGCGTCGAGCGCGCGCACCTGGGCGGCGGAGTAGATGGCGGTCGGTCGATTCATGGCGACGGAATTATAATGGCGCCCCGCATGAATCCCTCGGCGCATTCCCCGCAGCAGCTCGACCAGCTCCGCACCGACCTGGTCGCGCTGGCGCGTGCGCGTGGTTTCGATGCGCTGGGGGTCAGTGACGTCGAACTGGGCGCCGACGCCACGCACCTGGAACGCTGGGTGGATGCCGGCCGGCACGGCGAGATGGACTACATGTGGAAGCACGGCACGCGCCGTATGCGGCCCGGGGAACTGGTGCCGGGCACGATCCGCGCGCTGTCGGCGCGCATGAACTACTGGCCGTCGGACGGGCCGGAAGGAACCCGCGACGCCTTCGAGGCGCTGAATGATCCCGCGGCCGCGTACGTCTCCCGCTATGCGCACGGCCGCGACTATCACAAGGTGCTGCGCAACGCGCTGCAGGGACTGGCCGACGACATGGTCGCGAAGATAGGCCCCATGGGTTACCGGGTGTTCGTCGATTCCGGCCCGGTGCTGGAGAAGGCGCTGGCGCGCAAGGCCGGCATCGGCTGGATCGGCAAACACACCAACCTGATCGCGCGCGAGGCCGGGTCGTACTTCTTCATCGGCGAGATCCTCACCGACCTGCCGCTGCCGGTGGACCAGCCCGTGGGCGCGCATTGCGGCACCTGTTCGGCCTGCATTCCCGCCTGCCCCACGGGCGCGATCACCGCGCCCTATCAACTCGACGCGCGCCGCTGCATCTCGTACCTGACCATCGAGCTGCACGGGGCGATTCCCGTGGAGCTGCGCCGTTTGCTGGGCAACCGCATCTACGGCTGCGACGATTGCCAGCTGGTGTGCCCGTGGAACAAGTTCGCGCGCGCGGCGGCACACCCGGACTTCAAGGTGCGGCAGGGCCTCGACAGCGCCAGGCTCACCGAGCTGTTCGCCTGGACGGAAGCGGAATTCCTGCAGCGCACCGAGGGCTCGGCCATCCGCCGCATCGGCTACCAACGCTGGCTGCGCAACATCGCCGTGGCGCTGGGGAATGCCCCGCCGACCCCGCAGATCCTCGCCGCACTCGAATCACGGCGCGAGGATGCTTCCGCGCTGGTGCGCGAACACGTGGCCTGGGCGTTGCGCGAAGTGGTGTCAGGCAGGGAAAACGGGTTCCAAGCGGCTCGAACTGGCGTCGATCAGGAGCCCGTTTTCCCTGCCTGACACCACTGCAGGTTGTCGATCAGGCGCGCCTTGCCGAGCCGCGCCGCCGTGAGCACCACGAACTGGCGCGTGTCGGGCCGTGCCTCGGTGAGCGTGCGGGCATCGCGCACGCTGAAGTAATCGGTGCGGAAGCCGGCCGAGTCCAGCGCCGCGCGCCCCGTGCCCTCGATGCGCGGGAAATCGCGCACGCCGGACTGCAGCGCCGCCACCGCCTGCTGCAGCTGGCGGTAGATAGTCGGCGCGAGCCGGCGCTCCTCGGGCGAGAGGTACTGGTTGCGCGAGCTCATCGCCAGCCCGTCGCCCTCGCGCACCGTGGGCGCGCCCACGATCTCAACGCGCAGGCACAGGTCCGCGACCATGCGGCGGATCACCGTGAGCTGCTGGAAATCCTTCTCGCCGAAGATGGCGACGTCCGGGTCGATGATGTGGAACAGCTTCGCCACCACCGTGGCCACCCCTTCGAAGTGCCCGGGGCGGAACTCGCCACACAGGATGTTCGAGATGCCCGGCACCTCGATGCGCGTGGCATTGGCGGCGCCGTTCGGATAGATCTCGCCCACCTCGGGGCTGAACATCAGGTCGCAACCCGCTTCCTGCAGCATCTTCGCGTCCTGCGACGGGGTACGCGGGTAATGCGCGAAATCCTCGTTGGGCCCGAACTGCATCGGGTTCACGAAGATGCTTGAGACGAATCGCTTGCCGTGGGCGCGCGCCGCCTCGATGAGGCTCATGTGCCCGGCGTGCAGGTTGCCCATGGTGGGAACAAACACCACGCGCTCGTGCGATTCGTGCCAGCGCGCCACGTGCGCGCGCACGTCGGCAATCGTCGACACGGTGAGCATCGGGGGCGAGCTTTTCACACGTGGAACTCGTGCTCGGGACCGGGATAGGACTTC
>Ga0164241_10001949_pt1 | contig 23598 bp, 24 predicted proteins | sample OricomyardsoilBY_FD_108780 | JGI IMG/M metagenome (GOLD analysis project Ga0164241, IMG submission 108780) | Backyard soil microbial communities from Emeryville, California, USA - Original compost - Back yard soil (BY) | ecosystem: Environmental > Terrestrial > Soil > Unclassified | place: USA... | reverse complement strand
TTCCGGTGGCAATATCGAAGAGGCCATACCCGATCCCATCTCGAACTCGGAAGTCAAGCTCTTTGGAGCCGATGGTACTGCAAGGGCAACCTTGTGGGAGAGTAGGACGCTGCCGGGCTAATTGTTAAAGATACTCTGACGAGAAATCGTCAGAGTTCTTTTTGCTTAAAAAACAGGGCGGCTGACCGGCCCGGTTCCTCTTAGGAGGCTGGTACCGGTCGCCGTAAACTGGTGACTCTTTGAGTGCATTGGAGCGCGACCCGATCCATGTTCGCGCCGTGCTCGAGTCGCGTGAGATGTGTTGGGAGTGTCGGCGGCCCGCGCGCGTCTGCTACTGCGCGGCGGTTGAGCCGATAGAGACTCGAACGCGAGTCGTGATTTTGCAGCATCCACGCGAGAGCGAGGTGCCGATCAATACGGCGCGCATCGCGGAGCTCGCGCTCTCGAATTCGACGCTCCACGTGGGGCTCGACTTTTCAGGCGACGGGGCGTTGAGATCCGCGCTTGGCAATCCGGCAGCGCCACCGGTGTTGCTCTTTCCGAGTGATGACGCGAAGGATTTGGCGCACGAACCGCCGCCCGGTCCGGTCACTTTGGTCGTGATTGACGGCACTTGGTGGCAGGCTTCCAAGCTGTACAAACTGAACCCGTTTTTGCAGGCCTTGCCGCGCTACGGCATCTCGCCGTCGACGGAGAGTCGCTATCGAATCCGGCGTGAGCCGGCCGCGCATTGTTTGTCCACTATCGAGGCGCTCGAGGCTGCGCTTTCGTTGCTCGAGCGGCGACCTGGAGGCTTCCCAGAGTTGCTCAAGCCGTTCGACACGATGGTCGAAACGCAGTTGGATTTCGTCAATCGCGAGCACCGACCGCGGCATCGACGTTCGGTCGAACCTCGGGTTCGACCGCTGGTCGCGCCCGCGTTGAGCGAGCATCCGGAGGCGTTGGTGATCGGTTATGGCGAGGCGAACGCTTGGCCTTATGGGAGTGATGGCATGCATCCGCCCGAGGTCGTGCACTGGGCGGCAGTGCGACCGGCGACGGGTGAGCGCTTCGAGGCGTACGTCGCGCCGAGTGGACCGCTCGCTCCGTCATTCGAGGCTCATAGTCGCTTAGTGGCGGCTCAGATTACGGGGGGTGAACCACGCGCCGACTTTGCGCGGCGGCTGAACGCGTTTTTCCGCCCGGATGACGTGCTCGTCAGCTGGGGGTTTTATGCTTCGGAGTTGCTGCGAGCCGAAGGCGTGGCGATGCCTCGGCGGTTGGATTTGCGCGAAGCGGCGATTCACGCGCTTGGCAGGCGCGTAGGCCAGCTCGGGGATTATTTGGCGGCACTCGGCACTGCGCCCGTTGCGCCTTGGGCTGCTGGGCGCACGGGTGCTCGCTTGGCCGCAATGGAGGCATTGGTCGAGCGGCTGCGTTTCGCGCGGCGCGATGAGCTGAACGTTCGGCGTCCAACACAGGCGGTCGAAAGTCTCGAATGAGTGTGCTCGCGGATTTGCCGCGACGGTCGAAGCTCCTAGGGCTGCTGGGCGTGAGCTGTGCGCTGCTCGCTGGGGCTGCCTTGAGCTTTGGTCCGATAGTCCGCGCGCGGGCCGCCTCGGTCGCTGAAAAACACGGAATTCAGCTCGAAATTGGGCAGGTTCGCCCCGGTTTGGGCGGTGTTTGGTTGCGTGGAGTCGAACTGCGCGCGCCGCAATTGTCGGGCGCATCGATGCACATTGCCGGTGTGAGGGTCGGGCTCGGTTGGCACTTCAATCTCGCGAGCGTCGCTGTTCACGGCGCCTTGGTCGAGCTCGCGGGCGAACCCGAAGAGCTTCAGCGTCAGTGGTCGGCGTTCCGCGGCAGCGCGAAGCCAGACACCGAGACAAGCGGAACTCGAGTGCAGTACGCCGCCGATGGCGTTGATTTGGTGTGGCGCATACGACCGCATGAGCCAGCTCAGCGCATTTGGGGGTTGAGCTATCAGCGCGACGGAGAGCGCGAACGGATCGCGCTCGATCTGGCGCAGCTGTGCGAATCTGGGTACGAGCTCTCGGCGCGGCACCCGCAGGCCACACTGCTTCGGCGTGTCAGTTCATCGAGCGAGGGTGGTGTTTTTCGCCGTCAGTTGGAGAGCCTTCAGGCCGAGGGCCTCGACATCGGCATCCTGCTGTCTTCATCTTCATCTTCAGCTTCGGTCCCAGCTGCGCCGACGCACGGGACCGCCCGTCCGGCAAAGGGCAGCTCTTTTCGGCCGGATCCGTGGCGCGGGCCGAAATTGCGCGCGGCACTTGGCGAACTTTCCGCTTGGGCTGCGCGCTCGTTACCCGACGGGGCAGGGCTGAACTTGGAGGGCGTCACTCTCCGCTTCAGCCAAGGTGGCGACACGCTGAACTTTGGTCCGAGTCGGTTTCGCGCTTTGCGCGTCGGCGAACAGGTCGAGCTCTCGCTCGCGCCGAAAGCCGAAGCTTCCGGCACGCCGCTCGAAATTCGACTGACTTTGCCGATCGAGCGCGGCGAGGTGAAGGCGAGTATTCGTGGCGGTCCAGTGAGCCTCCGAAGTCTCGGCGTGCGAGAACATGATTTCGGCCTGATTGGCGTGCACTTGGCGATGCTGCAAGCGAGTGGGGACGTCACCCTTGCGGCGGACGGTTCCAGCTTGGCCTTCAGCGGTAGCGGAGGTCTCGACAATGTCGCGCTGCAGCGAGCCGAGCTCTCCGCCATCCCGCTGAGCGGCATCCATTTGGCATTCCGTGCGCAAGGAACGACCACGCTCGACGGCGGCAAACTGGTTTTGGAAGACAGCGAGCTGTCTTTCGGGGAAGCGCGGGTGCGCGGCAGCGGCAGCTTGATGCGCAGCGAGCATGCTTGGTCCACCCATTGGCAAGGCGGCGTGCCGTTGGCTTCGTGCCAGGCATTCTTGGACGCGACGCCGCGCGGTTTGGCCCCACTGATTTCGGCGCTGCGCATGACTGGGACGTTCGGAGTGAAGGCCGAGCTCGACTTCGACTCGGAGCACACCAATGAGACGCGCGTCCGGCTGAATGTCGCCAATGACTGCCACATCGAGCAGGTCACGCCGGAGCTCAATCCCCGTCGCTTTGCGAGCCTGTGGCGGCGTGAAGTCAAAGGTGCGAATAAGCAGCCGATCGAGATCGACAGCGGCCCGGGATCGGCGGATTGGGTGCCGATCGACGCGATTTCGCCGAACATGGAAATAGCCGTGCAAGTCTGTGAGGACGGCCATTTCATGGTCCACCACGGCTTTGACTTCGAAGCCGTTCAGAATTCGATCAAGGACAACCTGATCAAGGGTCGGTTCGCGCGCGGGGCCAGCACGATCAGCATGCAGGTCGCCAAGAACCTGTATCTGAGCCAGGAAAAGACGCTTGGTCGCAAGCTGCAGGAGGCGGTGCTTACCCAGTTGCTCGAGCAGGAGCTGAGCAAGCGCGAGCTCCTCGAGCTGTACCTGAACGTGATTGAGTACGGCCCGGGCATCTACGGTATCGGCCCCGCGGCGCACTATTACTTTGCCAAGCGACCAAGTGACCTATCCCTCGGACAGGCTTTGTATATTGCCTCGATTTTGCCGAATCCGGACCGCCAACACTTCGCCCCCGACGGCAAAGTGAGCGCAACTTGGACCGCCTACCTCCAGCGATTGATGCGGATCGCCAAGAAGATCGGCCACATCAACGAGGAACAACTTGCAGCTGGGCTGGCCGAGCAGGTCGTCTTTCACGTAGCGGACTCAGGTGGCGGCTCGCCGAACGGGGTGTCGTACCCAGGTGAAGGGACGGACACGCCGAGCGAACTCTCGCCCTAGGCCGAGGTGCGTGTCAGAGTCCGCCGCGTGAACAGCTCGAGTGAGGTGCAAGATGCGCGGGCGGCGCAAGACTTGCGTTGGATGCTACAGGCGCTCGAGGAAGCGGATCGCGCGCCGCTGCACGGCGATGTGCCGGTCGGTTGTGTGGTCGTTGATGCGCACGGAATCGAGCTCGCGCGCGACCACAACCGACGCGAGGAGCACGGCGACCCGACTGCGCATGCCGAGCTGCTCGCGTTGCGCGCGGCGGCATCCAAGCTCGGTCATTGGCGGCTGGAACGCGCGACTGTGTTCGTCACGTTGGAACCTTGCCCAATGTGTGCCGGCGCGCTGGTCAACGCTCGGGTTGGCCGCGTTGTCTACGGAGCGACGGATCCCAAGGCCGGCGCGCTGCAGTCTCTGTTCGAGATCGGTCGAGATCTGCGGCTCAACCACCGTTTCGAGGTGGCGGCAGGGGTGCTCGCTGAAGAAGGTGCAGCTCGACTGAAAGCGTTCTTCGCGAAGCTGCGCGCTGCGTCAGTTGGTTAGCGAGCCGATGCAGTTGCGACGGAAAGGCGCTCGCTCGCCGGCACCGGAATGGGTTGCGGGATGGGCTCCGGGTTCGCGGAGCGACGGCGCAACTCATGAGCAGCAAGCAAAGGCGCGAGCAAGATACCGCCCGGCGCAATCAGCACCAAAGCCCAGAGCAAAATTCGAATCGCCGTTGCCATCAACTACTCTCTGCAAACACACATCTGCAGCTCGCATGCCAGATTGTAAAGAGGGGCGATCGTCAGAAAATTGGCCCTGCGCTAGGCATTGTGTAGCGCAATCACTATGACCGTCGTGTCATGGGTGACTCAGATCCGTGTCGCAGTTGCAAGCCATGACCGCACAGCGTGACGAACTGCCGCTCCGCGTTCTGTACCAAGATGATTCGTGTGCAGTGGTCGATAAACCCTCGGGCATGATCGTGCACCGCGGCTGGGCGAACGATGAGCGCGACCTGTTACGCGTGACGCGTGATGCGCTGGGTCGGTACGTGTACCCGCTGCACCGTTTGGACCGCGGCGCCAGTGGCGCTGTTCTGTTTGCACTGAACGAAGAAGCCGCCCGAGTTTTGAACCGTAGCTTTGCGGACGCGACGATGGACAAGCGCTACCTCGCGTTGACTCGCGGCCACCCGCCCGACCAGGGCTTCATCGACCATCCGATCCCCAAAGCGCCTGGGGAGGAACGCGTTCCGGCGCAGACCTCATTCTCTCGAATCGGCACGTTCCAGCGCTATGCGCTGGTGATGGCTGTGCCGAAGACCGGGCGGTTGCACCAAATCCGTCGTCACTTGAAACACATCTCCTGCCCACTGATCGGCGACGTGCGTTACGGCAAAGGCGAACACAACCGCATCTTTCGCGAGCAATTCGCATTGGACCGCTTGGCGCTGCACGCGGCCGCGTTGCGCTTCGTGCATCCGGTAGGCGGCCAAAGTGTCACGGTGCGAGCCCCACTGAGTGGTAGCTTGGCCCACTGCCTGGCTCGGTTGTCGCTGCTCGAGGTCGCGAATGCCGCTATCGACGCCGATTTTCCCGACTCATAGTCGGGCGCCCAAATGCCGCGCAGCTGCCGGATTGCGTGTACGGAGGCAGGAGCTTATCTTGAAATCGTGGCTCTCCGATTCGCAAAGCTCTTGATTGGGGCTGGGTTGTGTCTCGCTACTCCGCTGTTCGTCGCCGGGTGCGGTTCGAAGAGCACACCCGCCGATAGTGTCGCCAGTGCCAACCAAAGACTCGGCGGGTCTTGGCGCTTGCAAAACTTTTCTCCGTCAGTGCCTTTGGATCTGCCGCTCCAAGCAGTGCTGAGCGCGGAGCTCGGTCAGCTGATCGTGACCTTCAATCAAGGGCAATTCACCGCCGTCGGACCGGGGGTGAACAACTTTGGCGGTCGCTATGAGGTGACGAGTGCCTCGGGTGAACAGCTGGCTTTGGTTCTGTACGACTCGCAGGGGGTTGGTTACCACTTCACGGCGCAGTTCATGGGCAAAGAGCTGCAATTCCAGAGCAACGACAAGCCCTGGACGGGCATGGGCTCGCTCGAGCGCAACTGAACGTTTAGCGCTTGGCACTCGGAAGCGCGGCGCGCGCTTTGCGTGATTCCGAAACCTCGGTGCGGATTTCGATGCTGCCGAGCACTGCGCGACCTTGCACGCGCAACACCGGCAGTTCTGGATCCGGATCGCGCGGGACGCGCTGAATGCCTTCGAACGAGCCCAGGATGCTGGCGCCCGCGCTTTCGACGGCGAGATTCGGCGGCACGATGATCTCTACCGAGCCGAGCACCGCGGAAACCTGGAGCGTCGACACGCCGGGCGGCATGCTGACATCGCGCAGGTCGATGACCACGCTGCCAAGCACCGCGAGGGCGCCCGAAGCGCGCGCGGCCAGCTGCCCGCGTCGCTCGACACTGCCGAGCACGGCGAGCGCGCGTGGCGCGGGTGAGCTCGGGACGAGCGCAATGTTGGCGGCGGGCACGACCTCTGCGTCGAACACGATGGCGACGGTCTCCGGTGATAGATCACTGACCAACGCGTTCAAGTCGGACTCAGCGTCAGCGGCATAGGCGCGGTTGAGGCGCTCTTCGAATTCTTCGAGCCCGAGTTCGTCGCGGGTAAAGCCGTTGGTCAGGCGCTCGATGGTTTGCGCGCGACTTGCGCGCAGCTGAGCTCGCTTCGGATGTTCATCGCCGCGCATGGTCGGCGCGAGTCTAGCGCGCTCGCACCTGACCATGCGGCATTCTGATGAAGCTCGGAATATTGTGCGATTTGCGCGGCTTCTAGCCGCGCAAAAGCGTCGCGCGTTCCTTGCGCCTGCGCAGGGCTACGAAGCCGAGCGGCAACAGCGCTAGCGCGAGACCGGCCTCGGCTCCGCCGCCAAGATTCAACGCCGAGAGCGCGGTGCCGCGCTGCCGTTCGAGCGCCGCAATCCGCCGCTCTTGTCGGTCGATGATCTGCTGCTGCTCCTTGACGGCGTTGATCAGCACGAAGGTCAGCGCGCTGGGGTCGACGACCTTGATGTCAGTCGACGCGGCGTCGTCTTTGTGCAGCTTGGCCTTTCTGGTCGAGACCATGCTGGGAAATACCTTTTCCAGCTCCTGCGCGATCACGCCGACGTACTCGCGTCCGTCGTCCGTCGTGTCCGCGAGACCGTTGTACTTGTAGGTCACTGGACGAACCTGGCGGAGTTGCTCTAGGCCCAACCGGAGCGGGGTCACGTCCTTCTTGAGGCGAGCATCCGAGGTCGCTTGCCATGCGCCGCCACCGGGCTTGTATGCATTGCCGGAGATCATGATGCCGCCCGTGCCGTAGTAAGCAAGGCCGCTCGAGCTGCCGGCGAGTGACGACGTGGCCGCGGCTGCCATCGTGGTGTCGTTGTTTTGCGCGACGATGCCGTTGCCGTAGCTGGAAATGCCGTAGACTCCGTACCCACTAAAGGACTCGCCTTTGACACCCGTCCCGGAGTCGGCCTTTCCGTAGGCACCGGTTCCGTAGGATGCGTTCCCGTAAATCGTGTTGCCCCCGTATCCGACTGCGTAGATGGTCGCTAGTGTCGAGTTGGAAGATGCGTAAATCGCCAGGCCACTATCACTAGTGGTATATAGGCCATAGCCGGTTGTCGACGCCGCGTTTACCGCAATCCCGCTGTAAGACTGACCCTTCACGCCATATCCGCCGCCGCTGCCAGAGATACCAGTCCCGTTGGAGCTGGCACTTCCGAGCACCGCGGTGCCAGAGACCGTGCTTGCGAGGATGGTGTTTCCCGTCGAAGCGTTGGCGTAAATGGGGGTGCCGCTATTGCTCGTGGCATACACGCCATACCCAGTGTTCGAGTCTGCCTTGACCGCGATAGCGCTCGAAGAGCTCGAAGAGTCGGTGACGCTCAGGCAAGTCGACCCCCCCGAGCAACTACCGCTGTCAGGAAGTGGAAGCGCCCAGGCAGTGTTTGCAGCCAGCAACAAGCCGACGGAATTCGACACGATCGCAGCGATGGAGACACGTAGGTTCAAGGTGTACCTCTTGGAAGGAGTCCAGTAGCCCGCGCTCTGGACGTGGTGAGTGCGCGTCAAGGAATCATGAGCGCACGATTCATATCTATTCCCGAGGAATCGATTTCGTCAATTGGCGAGATTCGACACGTGATCGCAAGTAGGTAGTCTGCGCATCGCTGCGCATTGAAACCTAACGAGCCGATCGTCAGTGCGTCGAGCGCTCTAACAGCTCGAGTACGCCGTCGAAACTGTCGCGCATGGCCCAAGCTTGTTCCCCGGGATCGCTCAATTTGGCGGCGCGTTGCTGACCGGCGGAAAGCGCGCGCTTCGGTCCGCCGCAGGAGCGCGGCAAGCGCTGAGCGAGATCCGCTGCGGCTCCCGCATAGATGTGATAGCAGGCCGCGACCTTGCCATCGTTGAACAGCGGGGCGCCGACTTCGATCGCGTCTTGCAGGGTCTTGAAGATGAGCTCTTTGTTGGCGTCGGTGCAGCCGTTGAGCAGCTTCAAGTCGTGATGCGGGATGTCCCGCTGCCGTTCACGACCGGCTTTTGCTTGGCGTTGCATGGCGAGCATGGCCGCCGCGAAGAGGTCCATCGAAATGGGATGCGGATGGTCGACCAGATCGGCGACGTACTTCGACGGTAGGCCGAAGTTGAGGTTTTGACCGCGGGTGCTGACGGCTGTGGCGAGGCTAATCACTTCACCCCGGTCGTTGAACAGCGGACCGCCGGAAGAGCCGGGCGCGATCGGCGCGGAAATTTGTAAGACTTGCAGGCCTGCGTGCACCTCGCGCACGGCGCTGATGAGCCCGTTGGACACCGTGTCTTCCAAGCCCAGCGGGTGACCGATCGCGAGCACGCTGTCACCCGGACGCACTTGGTCGCTGTCACCCAGCGAGAGCACGGGCAGGTTGCGCGCGTCGATGCGCAGAATGACGAGATCGTGAACGCGATTGGCGTTGATGATCTCGATTACCTTGAATTCGCGATGGTCGGAAAATACGACCGTCACTTCGCTAGCACCGCGCACGACGTGAAAGTTCGTGGCAATCCAGCCGTCCTTACGCACGACGAAGCCGGTGCCAAGGCCATCTTCGGTGCGCACGGTGACGATTGCGGGCGTGGAGCGTGCGGCGATCTCGGCCGGAGAGCGCGTGACCGAGCGAGCCGCGCCGTCGGCCGCGACTTGCTCGGTGCCTGACGTCTGCGCTTGCACTCGGCCGCCGTGAGAGGTGCAGCCCGAACCAATGAGCGCCCCCAACAAAACCCACGAGCCAGCGTGAATGCGCACGGTGCTTCGAGTGTAGCATGTCCGGCGCGGAGCTCGCTGCCTCCTCCGACCTGGGCTTATGTCACGCAATCGACAGAACCAGACCGCGGACCCACAGCCGCCGCGCTTCTGTTCATCTTCATTACGTTGGTGCTCGACGGGCTCAGGCCACAAAGTTGGCCCAACCCGCTGCGGGTGCGGAATATCGCTCAAAATGCGCTGGCTGGTTCCGACCGTGCTGATGGTGTCGCTCTCGGCTTGTTTGCAGATCGGCAAACAGGGCGACGCTGGATCGTCTGCCGACGACGCGAGCTCCGGTAGCTCGGGCGCGAGTTCGAGCGGCGGCGCGCCCGCGACCGGGACGAATTGTGGGGTCGATCCGAGCACCGGGGTCGCGCTCTGTTTGGGCATTTCTTCTTGCCCGAGCGTGCGCGTCGATCCGGACCAATTCCCGGATTGCGGCTTTCGCGTCGCGGGCAGCAAGCTCGATCTCGAATGCTTGTGCGGCGATTCACTCTGTCCGATGGGCAGCGCTGCCAGCTGTCTCGACGCGAAGGCATTGCTCGCGGATCAGTCCGCACAGAGCGTGTGCTCGGGCGTGGCCGAGGGCCGTTGCCAGGTCATCCACGAGACGTCGTACACGTCGAGTTCGACATGTGACAAGGACTGCCGCGCTCAGTGCAGCGGAATTCCGGGCTGCATTACTCTATGCGGTTGCTAGCGGCTGCGAACGGCACACGCGCTCGAGAGCGATTTTTTGCTGGCCGCTGATGGACGAACCGTCTACGCCGCGCTGTCTTGGCCGACCGTGAACCCCCTGATCGAAGAAGTGCGCCCGCGCATTTCGAACTCACGCGCAGCGAACTCGAGCGAGAGTTCGGTGAAAGCATCACGCTCGACGGGCTGACGGGCGAGTGGTTCATCTTCCAACGCGCGCGTGGTCACCGTCATTCGATCGATGACGTGCTCACGGCTGCGTACGCACTCGAGGTGTCGCCCGTGGTGTCGCGGCACCTCGACCTGGGCACGGGGATCGGAACCGTGGGTCTGCTCGTGCTCTGGGGTTTGGGCGAGCATGCGCGCTTGACTGCGATTGAGGCTCAAGCCGTGAGTCATCGTTTGCTGCTCTCGAACATCGCAGCAAACCAATTGTCCGAGCGGGTGCAGCCGCTGCACGGGGATCTGCGTGAGTTCGAGTCGGACGAGCGCTTTCCGTTGATCACCGGCAGTCCGCCTTACTTTCCGACCTCCGCGGGGATCGTGCCGCGAGATTCGCAAAAGGCGCACGCGCGCTTCGAACTGCGCGGCGACGTCAGTGATTACGCGCGTACGGCGCAGCGCTTCTTGGCTCCCGACGGTTGGTTCGTGTTCTGCTTTCCGACAGCGCAGAAGGCTCGCGCGTTGGCTGCGGTGGCCGGCGCGGGCTTAGCTGTGGTGCGCCTGCGCGACGTGATTCCGCGCGTGAGCCTCGCGCCTCTGTTTTCGCTGGTCGCTTGTCGTCACGCTGGTGTTGCCAGCGAGTGTACGATCGAAGCACCGCTCGTCGTGCGTACGGAGAGCGGCGAGCTCTCTGCAGAAATGCAACGCGTGCGCCGCGGGTTCGGCTTTGTTACGTGAACTTCCGACCATCTCCGCCACGCACAAGCACGCGGCGTTAATGACGATTTGTGACGCGAACCGTTGCAGTTCGGTGTTTCTACGGCGAGGCCGATCGCCACGGCGTAGCAGTTAGCCTCGGTATTTTACCACTTCGACGGGGCCGCCTTCCACCAGCGAGAAGGTGCCTGAAACGGGTTCGACATGCGAGGCAGCGGCGAACAACGCCAGCAGCAAGCCCTCGCGCGGGCACGGCTTGGAAAGCAGGATTGGCTGAGGAGCGCCCAGCTCCTCCACCACACGCTGCAACTCCGCGCGCGCGCTTTCCGGGTTTCCGCTGGCGAATACGAAGCGTTGCGCGAGCCGAGGGGTGGCCCGGTGGCAGCGCGCGAAGAGCTCGGCGCCTGACATGCGCGGCATCATCACGTCGCACAAGATCGCGTCGAAATCACTGTCCGTGGCCAGAAGCGTCAGCGCTTCGGGGCCGCTCTTCACGCAGACCACTTCGAAGTCCGCCAGCGCGCGGGACGTGGAGCGGCGCAACATGTCCTCGTCATCGACCAACAAGATGCGGAGAAAGCCGCGCGAACGTGTACGAGGGCTGGGCGCTACAGGCGAGGCGGCTTTTGCCAAGCCAGGTTGCAACAGGTTGCTGCGTCTTGTGCATGCCGGACAAAGCCAGCCTGCTCCGACGGATCCGGCGAGATCCGAGCCGTCGGAAACGGCCCAACCATCACGCGCGAGCAGGGCAAAACCCCACGCATAGCGCGCTGAGGAAACGTTGCATTGTGCACATCGACACGACTTCATTGGCTACCTTGCATCACCACGATGCAAGCGTGGTGCCGCCGGAAACAGAGAGGTAATTGCGTACATCATACGACAACTGCATGTGACTAATCATTGCTGCCTCATGCCCTCCGATTGCGATGCTCATGTTTCGAATGACTCTCGATAGCAGCCGAGTGCGACGCACAGCGCGGCGAGAGTGAGCACGGTCGAACCCAGAATTGCCGGGCTCATCGACTCCGCGAACCCTTGCAGGAGCACGGTGGTCATGGTCGTCTGCGGGTGCCGTGCCAAGTAGTCGGGGGCTTGGTGGCCCACCGTGGCGAGCGCCGTGCTGATGGCCGTGACGATCGTGAACAAGGTGGCCGCGGCCAGTGCGAGGGTCAGCCGTAAGCGACCCGCATCCGGGCGGAGCGCGAAGCGCGCTCCGGATATGAGCAATAGCCCGCCGAACAGCAACAGAAACCACATCGGAAAACCGCCTTCGACAAACAATGTCATCATGCCTGGAGGAACGCGCGAGGTGCCAAAACGTGACCGTGAATGACAGCACGAAATCTGGGTCACACTCGCGCTCCTCGCGCGTTATCGGTGGAGATGTCGGAAGCGGCTGATCAAGACGCGCTGGCGCTCCTCCAGCGGGGCGATCCGCGTGGATTCGAGTTGGCGTATGCGCGTTACGCGCAGCGCATTTTCAGCTTTCTGGTACGACTCTCCGGTTCACGCACGCTAGCGCAAGATTTGTTTCAACAAACTTTCATGCGTTTGGCCGAGGGTGGAGTGCGCTTGAGGGCCGACTCCGAGCTGCGCGCGTGGCTATTCACCGTGGCGCGCAATACATTCCATAGTCACGCGCGCTCGCGGAGCGCGCAGGCCCGTGCGGATGCCGAGCTGTTCGCAGCCGAGCGAGTCAGCAGTGCCGAACCGGACGCGCGCTTGGCGCTCGTGGAGCTGGAACGCGCGATCGCAAGTCTGAACACGAACGATCGCGAACTTTTGCTGCTCTTCGGCGTCGAAGGCTTGAGTTACGCGGAGGTAGCGGCGGTCTTGGAGCTCGACCAAGTAAGCGTGCGGAAACGTGTCAGCCGTGCGCGCGCTCGATTGGCGGAAGCGCTCGACGACGACGCCCGAGTCATGTCAAAGTTCGGAGTGCGCGAATGACTGAAGTCGATGAGCTGTTGGCGCGTTTGCGCAAATTGCCGCCAGTCGCGCTCGACGCGGAGTTCGAGGCTTCCGTGCGCGGTCGGGCCGTGCGACGGATGCGCAAGCGCGCGCGCCCAGCGCCGTTCGCGTCGCTCGCATTGGTGGCCACGGTTGTGCTTCATCTCGGCTGGGCGCTGCAGTTTGCCAGCACTCTCTATCGCTGAACGGCCTGGTTTCTAGGCGAATTTTTCGAGGCCGGCCGCGAGCGGACCGTGGGTTGGATAGTCGCCTTCGATTCGGCCGAGTTTGCGCACGGGCCACGTACACCACGCCGTTTCAGCGAAGGCCCGCGCGCGTACTAGGTTATTGACCACGACGTCGATGTCATCGACTTGCCAGACGTCCGCGTTGGCCTCTGGATCCGCCAGAGTGGCTGCGCAGGCGGCGCGCGAGAGCACGACGCTGGCGAGTGGTGGCAGCAAACAGCCGAGCAGCGAGAATGCTCCGAGCAGCCGCTGCGCGACGTCGAGCCCGCCCACCGAGTCCGCGCTGATCAGCGCGCCCGCAGGCTTACCCAAGAAGCAAGGCGATAGCTCGTACGAGGTCATCACCTCCATGAAGCGCTGCAACGGCGAGCCCCACGAGCCCCAGTAGACCCCACTGCCGATCAAGAAAGCGTCAGCGCGTGATAGGCGTTCGGCGAGCGCCTCGACGGTGCCTCCGTAGTCCGCCAAGCACAAGCTGTCCGCTTGCCATTCCGCGGGCAGGCCACTCGCTGCGCGCCGGAGGAAGCGCGCGGTGTTGCCGTCACTACCGCGCAGCGAACCGTTCAAGAGCAAGAGTCGTGAGCTCATGTCGGGAATCAAAGCGCAGGCCCGCGCTGCGGGCTATGCTCGGCACCGCAAATCTGGAAACCGCGCGCATGGCAGCCAAGAAATCAGCCAAACAGACCAAAAAATCGCCGGGAAAGCGGGCCAATTCTGGCAAATTGTCGCAGACCGCGAGCAAGGCCGAGCTGCCTGTTCAGCACTTCGCCAGCGCGACCGCGTTCGAGCGTTGGCTTCGGACTCACCACGCGACCTCCGTCGGGATTTGGTTGCGTTTGATGAAGAAGAGCTCCGAAGAGCCCGGTGTGAGCTACGCGGAAGCTCTCGATCTCGCGCTCGCCTACGGTTGGATCGACGGCCAAACCAAAACCCACGACGCGGATTCGTGGTTGCGTAAGTTCGTGCCGCGTGGGCCGCGCAGCATTTGGTCCAAGATCAATCGCGACAAAGCGCTGGCGTTGATCGCGGAGAAGCGCATGCAGCCCGCCGGGCTCACGCAAGTCGAGCGCGCCCAGGCGGACGGACGCTGGCAAGCCGCGTACGACTCGGCGCGCAAGGCCGAGCCCTCCGCGGAGTTTGCGGCGGCGCTCGCTGCGTCTCCACGCGCTCGGGCCTTCTTTGCCACATTGAGCGGGGCCAATCGCTATGCGGTGTTATTTCGAGAAAAGGCGCCAAAATTGGCGGAAACTCGCACGCGCAAGATCCGCGAGCTGATCGCCATGCTGGAGCGAGGCGAGAAGATCCACGGTTGATGCGCCGTGGCGCACCGACGCGAGTTGGGTCAGCGGTCCGAGCGATCGAGCAGCGCGCGCGGATTGGCGACGCGAAAGGTGCCGCTCCAGTTCTCGTTGTGCGCGGTCATCGCGCGCGCGTATTGCACGGGGGTCACGCCGTTGAGCCGCTTGAAGTGGCGCGTGAAATGACTCTGATCCGCGAAGCCGCAGCGCGCTGCAACATCCGCCGCAGCGGCTCCCTCACGCAGCAGCTTACGCGCGTGACCGATGCGCAGGCAAAGTTGATACGCGTGGGGAGGCAGCCCGTAGCGTTGCTTGAACGCGCGCAGGGCTTGAAATCGGCTGAGCCCGGCGTGTTTTGCGAGCGTGTCGAGGTCGATGTGCAAGCCTTCCTCGTTCAGACACTCGCGCATGCGAGCGGCCGCGCGCAGCGGTGGACCGGCTGCGGGCCGCGGTGCTCGCGCGTTCTTCACCAACTCGCAGATCATCGATTCGCCCAAATCGAGCATGTTCGATTGCACTTGCATGGCCGAGGCGTGCGGTTCGAAGCTGGTGAAGAACTCGCGAAAGCGCGCGCCTAGTTGTTGCGAAATGGGCTGCATCACCTCAGTCCAGTCGAAACGCACCGAGCTCGGCTGCTGCTCCGCCAGCAAGTGCTCGATCAATGAAGACTCGAACTCGAGGACGCTGAAAGACCCAGGGTCGCGATCCGGGTTCGCGATCATCACCTCACCGGGCGTGTTGCAGAACACGAGCCCAGGGGCGCCAGCGTGCATGGCGCCACGGCTGTGCACGCCGCCGCGCCAAGTGTGAAACATCACGACCGCGAAGGTCGCGCACATCACTCGCCACTCGCGAGGCGAGTGCTGCGCTTCAATCACTTCGACCCCGGGAAGGGCTGCCGAACGCCGGTAGTCGACGACCTCGGTGAGGGGGGCTGTCCGACCGGCCATCCACGTATTCTGCGCCGGATCGGTTTGCCGAGCACGGACAATGCCGCCGAATCGCGTCGGCGCGCGCGCCGTGTTTCGTGCGGGTTCCTACAGGCCGGCCGCTCTCGAATCGGCAGTTTGAAAAGGCTTCTTGGGTTTGATGGTCACTGATACCATCCGATCGCGTCAGAGCCTTCGGCGTCGAATTGCGGCCAAACGTGAGCCGCATTCGTAGCGCGTGAACTCGGTCGCTTTGCGGCTTGCGATGCTGGATCTCGATCGCCCAATCTCCATTCTCCAGCTCCCTCTCGTTCCGAATTTTGCGCGAGGTCGAAAGGCAACGCAGTTACTCGTTGCCTCAGCGAATCGGTCGAAGTGATACGCGCGAGGCGCTGCTCGGCGGCGGGCATTCGAGCCTTCGACGACGCGCGCTGCGTGCGCCGTTTGCGCGTGGAAATAGCAGCAACACGCTGGCGAGATCCGTCCGTTTCGGGGCGCGCACAAGATGCTCAATCAACACCCTGGCGAGCCGTTCAGGTGGGGCTGAATGGCGAGCAGGCGCACGCGCACACGTTTAAAAGGCTTAAATAAGGCGGCCTCGTGCGCAGTGCAGAACGGCTGCCTACATTGAGTGCGAAGGTGGTCTATCTTTTTTACGTCAGTCGCTGTTGCGAGAGAGTGCAGCGCGAGCCCCAGCACTGTATGCTTCAAATACCATGGGCTCTGGATCTGCAACCAACGACCTAACGAGTCCTTCGAGCGCGAGCAGTCCTCGCTTCAATGAGCCGGAGGCACTGAGTTTCGAACGACCGACGATGCAAGTTGGTCGCTACCGTATTTTATCCGAGCTCGGCCGCGGCGGCATGTCGAACGTGTTTCTTGCCGTGGCGAGTGGCCCCGGTGGTGTGAACAAACTCGTCGTGCTCAAAGCGCTGCTGCCTGATCTCGCGACTGAAGGTTACGCGCTGTCGATGTTCATGGATGAAGCGCGCTTGGCGGCGCAGCTGAATCATCCCAACGTCGTGCAAACCTACGAGGTCGGTACCGAAGGTGATCGTCACGTGATCGTGATGGAGTACCTCGAGGGCCAGTCGCTCTCGGCGGCCGTGAGGCGCGCAGCGGCGGAAGGCAATCCGATGCCTCTCGCGCTGCAGCTGCGCATCACCATCAACGCGCTCGATGGCTTGCACTACGCGCACGAGCTCAGCGGCTACGAGGGTGCTTCGTTGCAACTCGTGCATCGCGACATCTCTCCGCAGAACGTGTTCGTGACCTATGACGGTCAAGTCAAGGTGCTCGACTTCGGCATCGCGAAGGCGACCTCGGCTTCGACGCACACGGCCGCCGGCGTGATGAAGGGCAAGATCGCGTACATGGCGCCGGAGCAAATCGTCGGCGGCAACGTCGATCGCCGCGCGGACTTGTACTCGGTTGGCTGCATGCTGTGGGCCGCCGCAACCGGCGTGAAGTTGTGGAAGGACACGCCCGACGTTCAGATCATGCGTCGCGCGATCAGCGGTGACGTGCCGACGCCGCAGAGCGTGAACCCCGAGTGCGACGACGATTTGAACCGCATCGTGATGAAGGCGCTCGCGCGCGAACCGGATGATCGCTACGCGACCGCGACCGAGCTGCAGCACGACCTCGAAGTTTACGTCGAGCGTTTCGGCGCTGCAGCCAAGCAAAAAGAGATCGCGCGCTTCGTGTCGACTTTGTTCGCCGATACGCGCGCGCAGCTCAAGGCGCTGGTCGAGCGCCAGCTCACATTGATTCAGACCGACAACTCTTCCGTGTCGCGCGAGCGCCCGCGGCCTGCGCGTGGCTCGGGCACGCTGGGTGGTTCGTCGTCCGAGTCGATTCACACACTGCTCGCCGAGCCGATCGAGCCCGGCAAGGGCAAGCGCCGCGTGGTTGCCGTGCTCGCTGGGCTCGCGCTGCTCGGTGCCATCAGCTTTTACGCCTGGGGCAAGCGAGGCAGCGCGGGTGCACTGCCCACCGCGGCGGAGACGGCCCAGAGTCCGAAGGTTGCTGCGCCGGCAACGGCCGAGGCCGCCGCTACCACCCGTGTGTCGATCGCGCTGCAAGCGAGTCCCCCGGAAGCCAAGCTGTACCTCGACGACGAAGCATTGCCGACGAACCCGACGACCAAGCTCTTGCTCTCGGATGGCAAAGCGCACGTGCTGCGCGCCGAGGCGCCAGGCTTCGCGGACGCCACGAGTGAGTTTTCGCCCAGCAAAGACGCCACGGTGTCACTCACGCTGTTGCCCGTCGCGAGTGGAGCCAAGAAGGACGAGTCCGGAGCTTCGCCGACGCATCGCAGCTACATTCGCTTCGGTCGCCCGACACCGGGCGCGCCAGCTGCACCCGCAGCGGCAGCACCTGTGACAGCCGCACCGACCCCTGCGCCGGCCACCGCAGCTGCGCCTGCAAAGCCTGACTGTTCGAACCCGATCTTCCTGGACAAGGACGGAATTCGTCGGGTTCGTCCCGAGTGCCGTTAGGCAATTCGTTCGACCTGCCGTAGGTGGAGTTGAGCGCTGCGTCGCATTCACGGCACCGCAGCGCACGCGACTCACGCGCATTACAAGCGCGCACATCAACGGCTATGACCGACACATTGGTTCTGGGCAAACGCCCGCGAGCAAACGATTCGATATCGAGACTAGCGTCTGCTAGACTCGAAGATCATCCGGCTCGCGTGTCACGGCACGTTCGTGCTTCGCACCACCTAACAGACTCGAGATCCCGATGTCTTCCGTCTTCAAACTAATCGTCCCAAGTGCACTCGTGTTCTACCTGGCGGCAGCTTGCGCGCCTGACCTCGACTCGCTCTCCGCGAGTTACTCGGCGGCCAGCCTCGGAGGCGCTCCGAACGGCGGTAGCGACTCGGAGGGCGGCTCCGGCAACGACTCCAACAGCAACGGCGGTTCCAGTCCGACGGATCCGTGTACGAACGGCAAGAAAGACTCGAAGGAGTCCGACGTCGATTGCGGCGGAACTAGCGTGTGTGATCGCTGCATCGTTGGGGCCGACTGCACGGCGAACCGGGATTGCGAAAGCGCTTCCTGCAACAGTAAAGGCCACTGCACGGCAGCAACCTGCACGGACGGCATCAAGAACCAGGATGAGACCGGAGTCGACTGTGGCGGTCGGTGCTCGGCGTGCGACATTGGCATCGCTTGCGGTTCCAATGATGACTGCGACGGGTACTATTGCCTCGACGGCAGTTGCGCCGACCATTGCGTGAGCGGCGTCCAGGAAATGCAAGCGGGCGAGTCCGACGTCGACTGCGGTGGCAACTGCGAGGCGTGCGACGACACGAAGAAGTGTAACTCCGGCACTGACTGCAAGAGCACCATCTGCTCGAACAACAAGTGTCAGAAGGCGACCTGCAACGACGGGGCAAAGAATCAGGACGAGAGCGACACGGACTGCGGCGGCGTGTGCGCCCCGATCAAGTCGTGCGCAGTCGGCTCGACTTGCAACGGCCCAGCGGATTGCGCCAGCTGGATTTGCTCGTCGACGACCGGCAAGTGCGTCAATGACCCCGTGGTCGTCGATGACGCGAACATGATCGATGACTTCGAAGACGGCGATCTGTTCCCCCTCATGCTCGGCGGCCGCGTCGGCAACTGGTACGCCTACGGCGACGGTTCGGGTATCACCACGGCTGACGTGGTGACGGTGAATCGCGGCAAGGGCAAGATGGTGCTGCACCACAAGGGCAAGGACTTCACCAATTGGGGTTCAGGCGTGGGCGTCGACTTGGCGCATGGCAGCGGTGACAAACTCAGTTATGACGCTTCTGCGTTCAACGCCGTCACGTTCTGGGGCCGTGCGACTCTCACCGGCACGGACACCTTGAACGTGACCGTTGCCCTGCCAACCGCCGATACGGACGGCTTGGTGAAGAACAAGACCTGCACGACTTGTGATCATCACTACTTCAAGAACGTCGCGTTCACCTCGACTTGGCAGCGCTTCGTGATCTCGTTCGACGACCTTTCGCTCGAACCGGGCGGCAAACCGGAACCGGTGCCCGCGTTCAACCCCGCGGTCTTGAGCTCCGTTCAGATGCGCGTGGTGGCTGGGTTGACTTACGAGCTGTATATTGATGACGTCGCTTTCGTGAAGCCATAGAGTGAGTGGAGGGAAGATCATGAAAGCCATGAGAAAGCACTGCCGTTCGACTGCCGCGCTGCTGATCGCCGCAGGTCTGTTGCCCTCGAGTGTCGCCTTCGCAAAACCCCCGGTGGTGACTGCGGGCCCGGCTGCGGGCACTGGTTCGTCCGCTGCTGCCGCGCCGAGCGCCGGTGCGCCAGCTGCTGACGCTGCAAAGCCCGCCGAGGGCGAAGCGCCGAAATCGGCGGCTGAAACGTGCAGCGCGGCCTACGAGCGCACGCAAACTGAGAAGCTCGCCGGCCACTACGTGGCTGCGTCTGCCGCGGCACTCGAGTGCTCGCAACTCCAGTGTAACTCCGCCATCGTGCAAGAGTGTGTTCGCTTCTACAGCGCGCTCGAGAGCGAGACGCCCACCGTGGTCTTCTCTGCACGTAAGGCCGAGGGCGGCGAGCTCACGGACGTGCGCGTCGAGATGGACGGCAAAAAAGTCGCCGATACCATCACGGGCCGCCCGTTTGCGTTGGACCCTGGCCCGCACAACTTCGTGTTCGTTCACCAGAAGCGCGGTCTACTGCGCTTGAACGAGACCGCGCGCGTGGGCGACAAAGCTCGCGTGCTCGAGGTCACCTTCGCCGATCCGAACGCCAAGCCCGGCGCCCCAGCGGGCGCCGCATCGCCCGAAAAGAAGGGCGGCGTTCCAGTCGCGACTTGGGTGCTCGGCGGCATCGGCGTCGCGGCGCTCGGCGCGTTTACTTACTTCCGCTTGAGCGGCGTGAGCGACTACAACTCGTTGAACGATAGTTGCAGCCCCAACTGCAACCCGGACGACGTAGATCCCATCCGCAAGAAGTTCACCTATTCGTACGTCTCGCTCGGCGTGGGCGCGGCTGCTCTGGTCGGCGCGGGTGCCTTCTTCTTCGCCAATCGCAGCAGCAGCGGCACCACGGTGCAAGCCGGCATCGCGCCGCGGCCCGATGGCGCGATGGCTGCGGTCAAGACCTCGTTCTGAGTGATGCAGGCGAGAGTTCGGCGTCGGCCGAACTCTCGCCTTCGTTCAAGCTAGCTAGCGATCACTCCAACCAAACGTCGTCGACGAACAGCGTCGTGTCGACGGGCACCGTTCCGGCAGCCACGGTCTTCAGTTGGAAGCCGATGCCGCTGACGCTATCGAACTTGGGTGCTGGCGTTGCAGTCGCAAAATTGAGCACGATCGGCGTCCACGTGTTCATCGCGAAACCCGTCGTGCTGTTCAACTGAGGCGTGTAGATCGCGTAGTTGTTAGAGCTGAGCGAGAACTCGATCCCCGTGAGGTGGGTGAGATCGGTTGCCGATTGCAACTTCACCATCGCGTGCAGCTTGGACTTACAGGTCCAAACCGTATTGCTCGGCAAAAAGAGGCCGAGCTGAGCGAATTGGCCGTATGCGGAAAGCTTTGCGAAGAGCTTTCCGGAACCCGTTGCGGCGGCGCCTTCCGTACTGCTGTATGTGACGCTCGAATCATCCTTGACGGGGCCGGTTTGACTGCCGATGTAGAGCCCCATCCCGGCGCCCGGGTCGGAGCTGAAGTTTTGGATCACGACGTGGCATGGCGCGACACCTTCGCCACCTTCGCCGCCAGAGCCAGCGTAGTTGCCGTCGCCGCCTGCGCCCGCAGCGCTGTCACCACCAGCGCCCGCAGCGCTGTCGCCGCCCGCGCCGGCCGAGCTGTCACCACCAGCGCCGCCTGGCCCCGGGCCCGGCTCACCACCCACGCCGGCTTCCGGCAGATTGCCGCCGGTGGCTCCTGAACCACTCGTGCCACCTGTTTCACCCGAACCACCACTACCGGCGGTTGCGCCCGATCCACCTGAAGGTCCAGGTCCCGGTGCGGCGTCATCTTCAGTGCCGCACGCAGCGAGTGAAAGTCCGACCATAGTTGGCAACGCCAAAAGCAATCCCAAGCGACGTAACGACATCGAGCCCGTCCTCCTGTTGAACAACGCGCGCACGAGTGCACCGCGGCCCGCAGTGTACGACATGTTGCATCCGCGTTAAGACGCAAATGGTCGCAGCTGCGATCTTCAGGAGTACCTTATCGCACCCAGACGCCTTCGCGAGTTCGCGCATTGGCGAACTCGCGGGTTTGATTGGCCGCCTGAGCAAAGCGACGAAAGCCGCCGAATTGGCGGCGATCGGATTACGGCGAGATGGTCAGTGAGCCGGCGTCGAGATTGATCTCGTAGTAGCCGTGCTCATCCCAGGTCAACTCGGTGCCGCATTGTTTGACCTTGCCGCCAGTGACGGTGGCACGGAGGTACATCCCAGGTGGGAAGTGGGCCGGCAGGGTCCAGCTGTAAACCTTGTCGCTGCCAACGGTCTTGGGTTGAACGCCGGCGAGTGCCTTCTGTCCCTGCCAATAGGAGGCGACTGCGACCACGGTATCAGCCCAGACATCGCCCAGGCTCTTGGTGTACGTCATGGCTGCGACGGCTTCTTCGAGTTTGACCGGGTTGAAGCCATAGTCGGTGATATCGGGGTCGATGTTGTGCATCAAAATCGTGCGCCATGAGCCGGCGGTGCGCACGTCATCACTGAGCTTGTTGAAGCCACCATTGGGGCCAGTCGCGGCGGTCTCGCCTTCGTTTGCGACGTGGCACGGCAAGGTGAACGCGCTGAAGTTGCCGGTCGGAGTGATGCCGCCGTTCGAATCGCTGACGCTACGCGCGGCCAAGAACCGTTGGCTTGCCGCGTCCGTCCAGTTGTTGTCGCCGAACGGCGTCGCGAACGTGTAGACGCCGGTCACGCCCTTCTTCGCCATGAGAAACGCGGTGTTGTCGTCGAGCTCCTTGTCGACCGTAGTGAACGTGCCGTTCACGCAGCCCGAGCCGTCGGCATGACAGTGGTGCACGGTGTGATTTCCAAGCTCGTGCCCGTCGGCGACGGCCTTCTCCCAAATGGGATTGGACCCTTGGTTGAAGTTGTTGAGATAGAAAGTCACGTGGATCCCGACCGCATTGAGGGCTTCGTAGTGCGTCGTTTGCGACTGCAACGAGTCGTCGAACGTGTACGAGATAGCGCCTTTGAAGCCGGCCCAGTTGATTACCTTGAGTCCGCCAACTGCGCCGTTCGGCTTCGCCACGTTCGTGGTGGGGGGCGCAGGCATGTTCGACTTGCCAATGGTCAAGCCCGTGCACGCCTCAGGCAACGCGCCGCCAGTGCCTCCGTTGCTGCCCGCTTCTCCGGCCTCGCCGCCCATGCCGCCTTCAGCTGCGAGCTCGCCGCCCATGCCGGCTTCTTCGCTGCCTTTGCCGCCGGTTCCACCCGTTCCAGCCGTCGAAGGGCGACCGCCTTCTTCGCTCATTCCGGCTTCGCCAACGGTTTCGCCCGCAGTGCCCGCCGCGCCAGCGCCGCCGCGGTTCGGCTTCTTCGGCGGGTCAGCGCACGCTGCGTAGAGCGTTGCAAGCACGACCGCCGGGATCCCAAAGGTACGTAGATATTGTCGGTGCAAAGTTCGATGAACGTAGCATCGATGAAAGCGCCTCTCCAATGTGCACGTTCGAAGTGACTCATTGACGTACGAGTCAGTCGCACCGATGCGTACATACGGTGAGGCCTTGCGACGTGCGCGCACGATTTCCGGTCGTGGGCTCCAAAAGACTCGCGTGAACTGATCTGCCCTGGCGTCTAGTTCAGGAACGGGGCGCGCAACAAAGCATCCCGCCCTCAATCCGGAATGATTGGAAGCTGCGCTTTTCACAGTCCAATCAAGAACACGGGCACGTCGCGGATCGTCATCAAGACGTCGTATCCCTCAATTCTGACGCAAGCGTCCTCAGGCTCGCCCGCGGCCCGCGTGCTTCGCCTCTTTGGCGTTGTGCGAGATTAGTTTCGTCCCATCAGTTCCTGATTCGGGTCGTGCGATCTCGGAAACGAGCACAACAGTCGTGTCGATTCGATTGCGCTCGCGGCCTTTTCCCAGGCCAGTTCAGCCTCTCACGCGACGGCAAGCAACTCATCGTCGGCAAGCAAAACTCCGCCACAAGCGAGCTCTTTTCAGTGGGCACCGACGCATCCTGCGGGCACGCAGGCGGTGCCCCGGCGTGGCTCGGTTACTTAGCCGTACGCGGCAGCTCAGTGCGCTTCACCTTGGGTCTGCCGCGCTTGATCACGGGCGGCTTTCCCGCGCGGAGCAGCACACCCGGCTGCACGCCTAACGCGTCGGCGAAATTCGCCAGGGTGCTCAGCGTCACGTTCACCTCACCGCGCTCCACGCGCTGAGCATAGGACAAATCCAGCCCTGCGAGTTCAGCGAGGTACTCTTGCGTCCAGCCGCGCTTGAGCCGCAAGCGCTGCACATTGCCTCCAAGCTGGAGCATTAGTT
>Ga0164241_10001948_pt1 | contig 23609 bp, 22 predicted proteins | sample OricomyardsoilBY_FD_108780 | JGI IMG/M metagenome (GOLD analysis project Ga0164241, IMG submission 108780) | Backyard soil microbial communities from Emeryville, California, USA - Original compost - Back yard soil (BY) | ecosystem: Environmental > Terrestrial > Soil > Unclassified | place: USA... | reverse complement strand
GGTCGGTCGGGAAGTTGTCCCGGTCGATGACGATCTCGGTGCGTCCGGGGCGAGCGGCGACCGCGGTCCGCATCAGCTTGTAGAGGAGCACGGTCGTGGAGTCGCCGACCGCGACCTGACCCGCGTGCGCCCCGAGACAGACCCGCCCGAGCTCATCGCCCAGGGACAGCGGCAGGTCGAACCAGCCCTCGTCCCATCCCCGGATCAGCCGGCCGCCCCACTCGTCCTCGACGAAGGTCCGCAGCCGCTCGGCGGTGACCGTGAGCGGCCGGCCCAACGAGTTGCCGTCGAGGTAGACCAGCGGGGAGCCGGTGCCGACGAATCGCTCCCGGAACGGAGCCAGCGGGTCGGCGTCATCCAAGGCGTGGGTCATGCCAGCAGTCTCGCACCGCCGGCGGCGGTGCCCGCCACTACGCTCCTACGCGTGAGAGCGGCCCGGGCCTGGCACCTGTTGACCGCGCTCGTCGCCGTGACGGCCCTGACCCTCCAGCTCGTCCTGGTGATCCAAGGTGGTCGGGTCCTCGACGAGACCGCCGATCCCCCGTCGCTGATCCTGCGGCTGCTGCGGTTCCTGTCCTACTTCACGATCCAGAGCAACATCCTCGTGCTGATCACCACTGCGGTGCTCGGCTGGGACCCATGGCGTCGTGGGGGTGTGTTCCAGGTCCTCCGGACGGCGGCAACGACCGGGATCATCGTCACCGCACTCGTGCACTGGTTCTTGCTGCGGCCGCAGCTCGAGCTCCACGGCGCCGACCAGGTGGCGGACCGGCTGCTGCACGTCGCCGTCCCGATCCTGGCGGTGGTCGGGTGGCTGGTCTTCGGCCCGCGCCCGGCGATGACGTGGGCGACGAGCCTGTGGGCCTCTGCCGGGGCCGTGGTCTGGCTGGTGGAGACCCTGTTGCTGGCCGCGGCGACGGGCTGGTACCCCTACTCATTCCTCGACCATCGCGAGCACGGGTGGGACCACGTCGTGGGCGTGTCCACGGGCGTGCTGGTGCTCTGGTTCGCGCTGCTGGCCGGTCAGCACGCCTATGACCGGTGGGCCAGGCCGGCGCCACGCGCGGAAGCCGCTGTCACTGGTAGCTGACGAAGCTCACCGCCGGGCGGATCCGGCGTACCTCACCAGGCGTGAAGCGGTGCACGTCCCACTTGTAGAAGAGCTTGAAGCCCTGTCGGAACTGGTGCGGGCGGGTGATCGCGTGGTACGTCGCGAGCTTCTGCCGCTGGGTGCCGAACCCGTCGGCGTGCTGCACCATCGCCAACCCGGGACGGTCCACGACCTTGCCGATGTCGGGAAGCATCGACAACCGGAACTGGTGCACCACGAACAGCTTCTCGGGCAAGCCCTCGCGGCGGACCAGGCGCGAGAGCCAGCGCGAGGTGCGGTTCACCTCGGCGGCTCGCACGGACCCGATCACCCGGGCGGGCACCTGGTGCGGCCCCATCCGCCACTCGGGGTCGATGGCGAGGCCGACCCACGGCTTCTTCAGCGCCCAGGCCCAGCGCTTGGCGATCACCGGGAACGGCGACCGGCCGGTCTGGATGTCGAGCAGGAGCAGGGCGCCGTGCCGATGGGCGGCGTCGACGTACCGCTGCACGAGATCGCGCGGGATGTCGTGGCTGTAGTCGTGATCGGGTCCGGGCGACCGGTCGGCGATGCTGACGATCAGCTCGTAGACCGGTTGGATCTGCTCACCCCGCTCCCGGAAGGGTCGCGCTGCCCGCATCAGCCGCCGCTGCATGGTCTCGGGGTCGGTGGTACCGAGGACGCCCATGGCGCCGGTCTGGGCGGTGCCGTAGTAGGCGACCAGGAAGCGGTGGTGGCCGAAGACCCGGTAGCCGCCGCCCGGGAGCTCCGGCATCGGGGCGATCGCCGGCCCCGCGGGGACGACGTACTCGGGTGGGTCGGCGGTGACGGCGCCACGAGTGGCGGCGGAGGAGGGCGAGGCAGGGGGCGACGAGGGGTCTGCCGGTGGCGACGCAGGTGACGTCGCGGGAGAGTCCGGCACGGTCGTCGCCGCGCTCGCCGGGGGCGCGTCGTCGCCGAGGTGGCCGACGATGCCCGCCAGCAGGACCAGCACCACGAGCCCGACCACGGCCAACGTCAGCGGCGAGCGCACACCGGACCGCAGGCGGGATCTCAGGGCAGGGCTCAGCACGCTGTTACTCCCCTCCCTCACGGGCCGGCCCGCGGACAGCGGCCGGATCGACGACGAGTCGCGGATCCTGCATGGCACCCAGCAGCCGACCGTCGGTCTTCACCTCGGGCCCGTCTCGCAGGTCCGCCACGAGACAGGTGACGTTGTCGCGGCCACCCGCTGCCAGGGCAAGGTCGACCAGGGTACGCGCCGCCTGATCGGGGTCGACGACCGCGAGCGCCTCGACGATCTCGGCGTCGGTGACGAAGTCCGTGAGTCCGTCGCTGCACAGCAGCAACCGGTCCCCCACGACCAGGTCGAGCTCCTCAAGCGCGGGCTCCACCGGTTGGTCGTCGTTGACCGAGCGGAGGACCACATTGCGGAACGGGTGTGCGTGGACCTGGTCGGGTCGAAGGTCGCCCCGGTCGACCAGCATCTGCACCAGCGTCTGGTCGGTCGAGAGAGGACGAAACCGACCATCACGCAGCAGGTACGCACGGGAGTCGCCGACGTGGACCAGCGTCACCCGGTCGTCGCGTGCCAGCACGGCGGTCAGCGTGGTCGCCATCCCCTGCCGGGCGTCGTCCTCCCGGGTCCCGCGCCGGAGCTCGCGATGTGCCGTGGCGACGGCCTCGGCGAGGAGCGTGGCGGCGTCCAGGTCGGGACGACCCATGGCCAGGGCGGTCACGACGTACGTCGTGGTCGCGGAGGCGACCTCGCCTGCGGCAGCCCCGCCGACGCCGTCGGCGACCAGCAGGAGGTACGGCCCGGCGAAGCCCGCGTCCTCGTTGTGCTCGCGGACCAGACCCACGTGGGAGGCGGCGCCGTAGGCGAAGTGCAGCACGCGTCGCTCCTTTCTCGGGCCTCACTGTGACGGCTCCTGGCCCGGACAGGTTGTCGACGTCCGTGCACAGTGACGAGCAGAGTGACGTCATGGAAGCCAGATCTGCTGCCCTGGACCGCGCTCGGGAGCATGCCATGACCTGGCTCGGCTCGCTGGACGAACGGCCGGTGCCGGCGCCTGCCGACGCGGACGAGATCGTGCGGCGGCTCGGCGAGCTTCCCGACGGTCCGACGCCGGCCGCCGATGTCGTCGACCTGCTCGCCGAGGCGTGTGAGCCGGGGCTCGTCGCGATCCCGTCGGGTCGGTTCTTCGGCATGGTGATCGGGGGGGCCCTGCCCGCGGCCCTGGGCGCGGACTGGCTGACATCGGCGTGGGACCAGAACGTCGGCCTGCGGTCCCTGACCCCGGCGGCATCGGCGGTCGAGGAGGTCGCCGGACGGTGGCTGCTCGACCTCCTCGGGCTGCCTGCCGACTGCGCCGTCGGCTTCGTCACCGGGGCCACGATGGCCAACTTCACCTGCCTCGCCGCGGCCCGCGACACCGTGCTGCGCCGGGCCGGGCACGACATCTCCGCCGGGCTGGCCGCGCTCCCCCCGGTGCGGGTCCTGGTCGGGGCCGAGCGCCACCCGGCGGTCGACCTGCCGTTGCGGTTCCTCGGCCTCGGCGACCCGGACGTCGTACCGGTGGACGTGCGGGGGTCGGTCAGGGCCGACGCGCTCGCCAAGTCCCTGGCCGACGGCGACGGCCCGACCATCGTCGTGCTCCAGGCGGGCAACATCCACTCCGGCGACTTCGACCCGTTCGTGGAGTGCATCGCCGCCGCACGGGAGCACGACGCATGGGTCCACGTCGACGGCGCCTTCGGCCTCTGGGCGGCCGCGTCGCCGCGGTGGCGCGAGCCGGTGGCCGGAGTGGCCGACGCCGACTCCTGGGCGACCGACGCGCACAAGACCCTCAACGTCCCCTACGACTGCGGCATCGCCATCGTGCGGGACGCCGATGCACTGGCCACCTCGATGGCCATGCACGGGGACTACCTCATCCAGGCGTCCGGCGACCCGCAGGAGCGGACCCCGGAGCTGTCGCGCCGCGCCCGTGGGTTCGCGACCTGGGCGGCGCTGCGCAGCCTGGGTCGCTCCGGCGTGGTCGATCTCGTCGAGCGTCTCGCCCGGCACGCGCGCACGTTCGCCGACGGAGCCCGCGAGATTCCCGGCTGCGAGGTGCTCAACGACGTCGTCTTCACCCAGGTGTGCCTGGCCTTCGGCGACGATGAGCGCACCCGGGCCGTGGCCTCGGCACTGCTGGCGGACGGCACGACGTGGATGTCGGGATCCCGGTGGCACGACCGGGCGATCGTCCGGATCTCCGTCAGCAACTGGAGCACCACCGACGACGACGTACGCCGTTCGTTGGACGCGCTGCGCCGCGCCGCGCCCTCAGTCGGCACCTCGTAAACGGGTGTCGCCCCGCCGCGCGAGCCATGTTGGATGGCGAGATGTTCCCGACCCTCGTCCACCCGCCCAAGGCATCGCCCGGCGACAAGGTCGCCGTCGTCTCGCTGGGGTTCGCGGCGCCCGCTGTGGCGCCGGCGGTCCACGAGCAAGCGATGGAACGGATCCGCGATGTGTTCGGCCTCGAGCCGGTCGAGTACCCGACCACCCGACGCCTCGGCGCCACCCCGGAGGACAGGGCGGCCGACCTGAACGCCGCCTTCGGCGACCCGGAGATCCGCGCTGTGCTGGCGACGATCGGCGGGGACGACCAGATCACGGTGATCCCACACCTCGACGGCGACCTGGTGCGTGCCGACCCCAAGCCGTTCGTCGGCTACAGCGACAACACCAACCTCCTGAGCTGGCTGTGGACCCAGGGCGTGGCCGCGTTCCACGGTGGCTCCACGCAGGTCCACCTCGGGGCCGGGCCGGGTCTTGACGACGTCCACCTCCGCTCGCTCCGGGCGGCACTGTTCGACGGGGGCAGCCTCGAGATCACCGAGCCGGGGGAGTCGGAGGACTACGGCGTCGACTGGGCCGACCCGGCCGCGCTCACGTCGTACGGCGAGAGGGAGCCGACCGAGCCGTGGACGTGGGCCGGACCCGAGCGGACGGTGACCGGCCCGACGTGGGGCGGCTGCATCGAGATCCTGCAGTGGGTCCTCACGGCCGGCCGCTTTCCGGCGGACCCGTCGGTCCTCGACGGCGGGATCCTCCTGCTCGAGACGTCCGAGGAGTTGATCCCGGCCCTCGAGGTCGGGCGCATCACCCGGTCGCTCGGCGAGCGCGGGCTCCTCGCGGCGGTCGACGCCGTGGTCGTCGCGCGGCCAACCGCCGCCGCCCTCGGTGTCCCTTCCACTGCGGAGCAGCGCGCGACACACCGGGAGGAGCAGCGCGACGCGGCGCTGGAGCAGATCGCGCGCTACAACCCGGACGCCGCCGTGGTCGTGGGTGTGCCCTTCGGCCACACGCGACCGCAGTGGATCCTCCCGCACGGCGGCACGATGACCGTCGACTCCCGGGAGCGGAAGGTGTGGGCGGACTATGACTGAACCGGTAACGACGTTCACCAAACGCCGGGACGCGGCGAAGCCCGGGTCCATCCCGGACGTCCTCCAGATGTTTCCCCGTGAGGTGCGCTTCTACCGCGAGGTGGCGCCGTACGTCGGCGTCCGGACGCCCGCCTGCCACCTGGCCGAGGAGCACGAGGGCGCCACCTACCTGGAGCTCGAGGACCTGTCGGCCTGGCGCCTCGGCGCCGAGCCCGCTGTCGCCGCGCGCGTGCTGCACGACCTGCATGCCCGCTGGGAGGGGTCGGCCGTCGAGCGCTGGCCGTGGCTCCCCCGACCGGACCTGGGCAACCTCGTCGGCGAGCTGTATGAGGAGACGTGGCCCTCCGCCCGGGAGCGCCCCGAGCTCACGGCCGTCGTGCGAGAGCTCGGCGACTCGCTGGTCGGCCGGGTGGCCGAGGTGGATCAGCGCGCCGAGGCGAGCGGGCCGGTGACGTTCACACACGGCGACGCCTCGGCGCTCAACATGCGCACCTCGCCCGAGGGGGAGGTGGCCCTGCTCGACTGGGAGGACTACGGCGCCGGCCCCGGAATCGTCGACCTGGCCTGGCACCTGGTGTCGTCGGTGGCGCCCGCCCACTGGGACGCCGCGATCGCGGCGTACGGCGACAGCTCGGGCCTGGCCGACGCGTTGCCGTCGGCCGCCGTCCAGGGGTTGTTGTCCTTCGCCTCCGAGGAGGACCGCGGCGTCGCCGCCCAGTGGGTCGAACGTCTCGAACAGACCACCCGCCACCCCTGACCGCCCAGGTGGGACTTCTCCGGGCCCGAAGTGGGACTTCTCCGGGCCACGAACAAGAGGTCTCGACATCGAGCCGGGAGAATCTCCGCTTCGGCGCGGGAGAATCGCCACTTGGGCCGCGGAGAAGTCCCACTTCGGCGGTCGGGCGGGCGGGGGTCAGCCGCAGACAGCGCCGTGGGCTGCGGACTGCACGATCTTGGCGTACTTGGCCAGAACGCCGCGGGTGTACTTCGGCGGGAGCGGCTCCCAGCCGTCCCGGCGTGCGGTCCAGTCGTCGCCCTGCTCGACGTCGAGCGAGCGGTTCGCGACGTCGAGGGTGATCCGGTCACCGTCGCGGATGAAGGCAATCGGGCCGCCGTCCACCGCCTCCGGCGCGATGTGCCCGACGCAGAGGCCCGTCGTGCCCCCGGAGAACCGGCCGTCGGTGATCAGCAGCACGTCCTTGCCGAGTCCGGCGCCCTTGATCGCTCCGGTGATCGCCAGCATCTCCCGCATGCCCGGACCACCCTTGGGGCCCTCGTAGCGGATGACGACGGCGTCCCCGCCTGTGATCGCACCCGCCGCCAGGGCGTCGAGTGCGGCCCGCTCGCCGTCGAAGACGCGGGCGGTGCCGGTGAACGTCGAGTCGTCGAAGCCCGCCGTCTTCACCACGGCGCCCTCGGGTGCCAGCGAGCCCTTGAGGATCGTCAGACCACCCGTCTGGTGGATCGGGCGGTCGAGGGAGCGCAGCACGTCGTCATCGAGCCCCGGGGGTGACAGCTCCTCGAGGTTCTCGGCCAGCGTCTTGCCGGTGACGGTGAGCGCGTCGCCGTGCATGAGCCCGGCGTCGAGGAGCGCCTTCATCACGACCGGGATGCCGCCGACCTTGTCGACGTCGTTCATCACATAGCGGCCGAACGGCTTGAGGTCGCCCAGGTGTGGGACCTGGTCGCCGATCCGGTTGAAGTCGTCGATCGTGAGGTCGACGTCGGCCTCACGCGCCATGGCGAGCAGGTGCAGCACGGCGTTCGTGGACCCGCCGAGCGCCATCACCACGGTGATCGCGTTCTCGAACGCCTCGCGCGTCATCACCTGGCGAGCGGTGATCCCGTGCCGGAGAAGATGGACGACCGCTTCACCGGACCGGTGGGCGAAGCCGTCACGGCGCCGGTCGACGGCCGGGGGGGCGGCCGAGCCGGGCAGGCTCATCCCGATCGCCTCGGCCACCGCGGCCATGGTGTTGGCGGTGTACATGCCGCCACAGGCGCCCTCGCCGGGGCAGATCGCGCGCTCGATCCGGTCGACCTCGTCGCGGCTGATCCTTCCCGCCAGGCAGGCGCCGACTGCCTCGAAGGCGTCGATGATCGTCACGTCGCGGCCGTCGACCTGGCCGGGCATGATCGAGCCGGCGTACAGGAAGACGCTGGCCAGGTCGAGCCGGGCGGCCGCCATCATCATCCCGGGCAGGCTCTTGTCGCAGCCGGCGAGCAGCACCGAGCCGTCGAGACGCTCCGCCATCATCACGGTCTCGACCGAGTCTGCGATCACCTCGCGCGAGACCAGGGAGAAGTGCATGCCCTCGTGGCCCATGGCGATGCCGTCGGAGACCGAGATGGTCCCGAACTCCAGCGGGTAGCCGCCCGCGGCGTGCACGCCGTTCTTGACCGCCTGCGCCAAGCGCTGCAGCGAAAGGTTGCACGGAGTGATCTCGTTCCAACTCGAGGCGACGCCGATCTGTGGCTTGGCGAAGTCCTCGTCACCCATCCCGACAGCGCGGAGCATTCCGCGGGCGGCGGTCTTCTCCAGCCCGTCGGTGACGTCGCGCGAGCGGGGCTTGAGGTCCGGCGTACTCATGGCCGCAGCCTAGGCCCGCGCCGAGGAAGCCCCGTCCACGATCTCAGCCCGTATGTACGCCGGTCAGATGACCGCGGCGCGCACAACGCACACGTCGGGGAGGTCCTTGTGGATCTCCGTCCAGGTCTCGCCGGCGTCGGGCGACGCCCACACGCCGCCGTTGCGACCGCCGAAGTAGAGCCCGTGCGTGTCGTGGGTGTCGACGCACAGCGCGTCGCGCATCACCGCGACGTAGTACTCGTCGGGCAGGCTGCCCTCGCCGAGTGCCGCCCAGGACTTGCCCCGGTCGTTCGAGCGCCAGACGCGGGCGTGGCCGTCGACCGGCCACCGGGCGCCGGCGTCGATGATCGGGAACGCGTAGACGCTGTCGGGGTCGTGCGGGTGCACCACGATCGGGAATCCGAACTCCGACGGCAGCCCCGGGGCGATGTCCTGCCAGGTCTCTCCGTCGTCCTCGGAGCGGTAGACGCCGCCGTGGTTCTGCAGGTAGAGCAGGTCCGGTGCGTCCGCGTGCCGGGTCACCTTGTGCACGCACTGGCCGAACTCGGGGTAGGTGCGGTCTCCGGGGAAGAACTCCGCCTTCACCCCGGTGTTGGACGCACGCCAGGATTCCCCACCGTCCTCGGTGCGGTAGACCCCGCCCGTCGAGATCGCCGCGAGCACCTTCGCGGGATCGGTCGGGTGGGGCAGGATCGTGTGGAAGGCCTGACCGCCGAAGCCGGCGTTCCACTCCGGGCGCTGGGGGTGGTCCCAGAGCCCTCGTTCGAGCTCGAAGGTCTCGCCGCGGTCGGTGGACTTGAAGATCGCGCCCGGCTCCGTGCCGGCGTACACCACGTCATCGCCGACGCCCGGGACCAGCTGCCAGACGCGGTCGACGGACGCCTCGGCGTCCTCCGGGAAGCGGACGGCGCCGTTCGGCGTCTCCTGCCAGGTCTCGCCGAGGTCGTCGGAGCGCCAGACCTGGGGGCCGACCCAGCTCGAGCTTGCGCCGGCGAGAAGCCGCGGTCGCTCGCCGCGGGTGTCGATCATGCAGGAGTAGACGTCGTTCATGGGGAAGTGCGGTCCGGTCCACCGCCACTCCCGGCGAGCCTCGTCGGACCGCCCGATCCACAGGCCCTTGCGGGTGCCCACCATCACCAAGGTGTCGTTCATCGAGGTTTCTCCCTCCGTCTGCCGACCCCTCATTATTCCTAATTGGAAGAGTAGTCTGGTGACGTCATGAGTCAAGAGCCACACCGGGAGTCGCCCGACCTGCCGCCCGACCTGCCGGTGACGGCGTACGCGCTCCTGGGACTGCTGACGTTCGGCGACGAGCTGACCGGTTACGAGCTCAAGCAGCGCGCCGACAACACGCTGCGGTTCTACTGGGTGTCGCCGGCGATGAGCCAGATCTACACCGAGCTGGCCCGGCTGACCGAGCACGGTCTGCTCGAGCCGGTCACCACCGAGGGCGGGGGACGCCGGACGACGGCGTACCGGATCACACCGCAGGGCTCTCGGACGCTGCGCGAGTGGATCGACGGGTCGGCGGCCCGCTTCCCCACCCTCAAGCACACCGTGCTCCTGCGCCTGCTGGTCGGCCACGCGTCCGACCCGGGCCGGATGCGCGAGCTGCTGGAGGAGTACGTCGCCGAGCTCGCCGAGGCGCTCCGCGACCTGCGGCAGGTGCGTGAGTCGCTGCGGGGCGGCGACGGACCGGGGCAGCCCTTCTACTACCCCTCGATCGTGGCGGACTGGGGGCTCGACTACTTCGCCGCCGAGACCCGGCACAGCAGACGCGCGCTGGCCCGGTTGGCCGATGGGCCGGCCGACGAGCGCTGACTCGCCAGAAGTGTGCACCGGTCGACCGCTGACCCGTCAAACTTGTGACAGGTCAGCGCGACTGGACCGCACACGTCCGGCGGGTGGGCGCTGGATAGGTTGCTCGGATGCTCTCGAGGGTTCCGCCGGTGTGGCTGGTGATCCTGCCCATCGGCACCGTGCAGCTGGGGGCTGCGATCGCCAAGAACCTGTTCGACGACGCCGCCCCGATGACGTTGGTCTGGCTGCGGCTCGCGACCAGCGCTGTGGTCCTCACGATCTTCGTGCGACCCCGCCTGAGCGGGCGGACGCGCCAGGACTGGCGGGTGGCGATCGCCTTCGGCGTCGTGCTCGGCACCATGAACTGGTCGATCTATGAGTCCTTCGCGCGCATCCCCCTCGGTATCGCGGTGACGATCGAGTTCCTCGGTCCGCTCGGGCTGGCCGTGGTCGGCAGCCGACGAGCCCGGGACCTGGTCTGGGTCGCCCTGGCCGGGATCGGCGTCGCCCTGCTCGGCGTCGAGCCCGCCGACCTCAACGTGGCCGGTGTCGGGTTCGCGATGCTCGCGGGGGCCTCGTGGGCGGCGTACATCCTGCTGAGCGGGTCGACCGGAGCGCGCTGGCCCGGACTCGACGGCCTCACCGTCGCCAGCGTGGTCGCCACGGTGCTGATGGCGCCGTTGCTGACGGCGTTCTCCGGCCGCGGGCTCGGCGACCCGCACGTCATCCTGGTCGGCGCAGTGGTCGGGATGCTCAGCTCGGTGATCCCCTACTCCTTCGAGCTGATCGCGCTGCGCTCGATCCGCCCGTCGTTGTTCGGGATCCTGATGAGCCTCGACCCGGCCGCGGCCGCCCTCGCGGGCATCATCATCGTGCAGGAGTACCTCTCGACCCTCCAATGGCTGGCCATCGCGTGCGTGATCGTCGCCAGCGTCGGCGCCACCCGCTCGGAGTCGGCGGCCATCGCAGCCCCGGTGACCGACTGATGAGCATCTAGCCCACCCGCACATCCGGGTCGTCCGCCTCAGCGGTCACCAGGACCTGTGCGGCGGACGACCCGGTCGACGCGGACGCGAACGCGCCGGTGATGACCACGCGGCGCGCCGCACGGCGCAGGGTCGCGAGCACGGCCGGCCCGAGGACGACGATCGCGACCGCGTTGGTGACCGCCCGGCCGGTGTCGAACGAACCGGTGGAGGTGATCAGCGTGTAGACGAGGAACCGGTGCAGGTTGTCGGCCATCGGGTCGCCCGGCACGAACGACAGTCCCGTGTGCCCCGGCACAGCGATCCCGAGGACGAACGGCCAGGAGGAGAGGTTCAGCAGGAACCCATAGAGGTACGCCGATGCCACGCCGTACGCCGCGAGCATCGTGATCTCGGCGCGTCCCGTGGCCCGCCGCGGCAGCAACCCGGCACCCATCCCGACCCAGGCGGACACGAGCATCTGGTAGGGCAGCCAGGGCCCGACCCCGCCGGTCAGCAGGGCGGAGGCGAACAACGACGTGCAGCCGAGCACGAAGCCGAACCCCGGCCCGAAGACCCGCCCGGCCAGGATCAGCACGAAGAACACCAGCTCGACGCCGCCGGTCCCGGGCGAAAGTCCGCGCAGCACCGCGTTCACCGCGGACAGCACGCCGAGCACGGCGAGCACGCGCGGGTCGAGCCCGCCCTCGCTGATCTCGGCCAGCACCACCACCATCACCACCGGCAGCAGCGCCAGGAAGAGGAACGGCGGGCCGACCTGACCACCCGACGACGCGCGGACCAGCAACGGCCAGACCAGCATCATCAGCCCGGCCAGTGACGCGACGAGCAGCACCAAGCCCGACCGGAGCGAGAGCGGGACCGCGCGGCTCACGGTTTCACCTCGTCGACGCGCAGCCAGCCGGGCCCGAGGATCTTCGTCACCTGCGGGGCGAAAGCCGGTGACGCCGCGAGCACGTCGCGGGTCGGTCCCGTCGAGACGACCTCACCTTCGGCCAGCACCACCACGCGGTCGGCGGCCTGCGCCGCGAACTCCACATCGTGCGTGGCGACGAGCACCGCGTGCCCGTCGTCCGCCAGCCCACGCAGCACGTCCGCCAGCTCTGCCTTCGCCGAGTAGTCCAGGCCCCGGGTCGGCTCGTCCAGAAGCAGCACGGGCGGGGAGGACACCAGCACCACGGCGAGCGCGAGCGCCAGCCGTTGGCCCTCGGAGAGATCGCGCGGGTGCGCGTCATCGGGCACGCCGGAGACCATCCGGTCGAGCAGCTTGCGGCACTCGCCCGAGTCCGGACGGCCCGACCCGGCGTCCGCGGCCGAGCACTCATCGGCCACCGACTCGAGGTACAGCAGGTCCGCGGCCGTCTGCGGGACCAGACCGACGAGCTCGCGCCGCCGCTTGGCCGGCTCGGCAGCGGGATCCACGCCGCCGACACGTACCGTGCCGGCGCGCCTGGCACGCGTGCCCTGCAGGGTCCACAACAACGTCGACTTGCCGGAGCCGTTGCGGCCCATCAGAGCCGTGACGCTGCCGACGTCGAGCCGCACCGAGACCTCCCGCAGCGCCACCGTGCTGCCCCGTACGACGGTGAGCCCGTGCGCGAGGAGAAGGGCCTCGGACTCAGCGTGCGGAGCTGTGGCTGGTGGCGGTCCGAGATCGTGCCCCCGCGCCAGGCGACGCGCGTCGCGGACGGTCATCGGCAGCGGCGACCACCCGAGCGCGCGACCCAGCTCCACGATGGGGGGTACGACGGGCGAGGCGGCCAGCACGTCAGCCGGCGCGCCGGTCCGCACCGAGCCGTCCCCGGTCAGCAACACCATCCGGTCCGCGAACGGCACCACGCGCTCGAGCCGGTGCTCGGCCATCAACACCGACACGCCCAGGTCGTTGACGAGCCGGGTGAGCGTCGCCAGCACCTCCTCGGCGGCGGTCGGGTCGAGCGCGGACGTCGGCTCGTCGAGCACGAGCAACCGCGGGTGCATCGTGAGCACCGAGCCGATCGCCACCCGCTGCTGCTCACCGCCCGACAACGTCTTGAAGTCGCGTGCCCGAAGACCGGCGATGCCCAGCAGGTCGAGGGTCTCCTCCACGCGACGTCGCATCGTGTCGCTCGGCAGGCCGAGCTGCTCCATGCCGTAGGCGAGCTCCTCCTCGACGCTGTCGGTGACGAAGCCCGCGGCCGGGTCCTGGCCGACGTACCCGACGACGTGTGCGCGCTCCCGCGGAGGCTGACCCACGATGGACCGCCCGTCGACCAGAACGTCACCCGACAGCGTGCCTCCGGAGAACCGCGGCACGAGCCCGGTCACCACGCCGAGCAGCGTGGACTTGCCGACGCCGGTGCGACCCGAGACCACGATCAGCTCGCTCTCGTCGATCGTGAGGTCGACGTCGCGCAGCACGGCCTGGTCGCCGTAGCCGAAGCCGACGTGGCGCAGCTCGATCACGCGGCTCCCCCAGGTGTCGGTGCGACCACGGGTCGCGGCGAGCACAGCGCCCCGGCCAGGGCCGCCAGGGCGGCCACGAGAGCGAGCACGCTCACGGTCGGAGCGACGGAGACGGACGGGTAGGCCACGGTCAGCTGGTGCTGCGACATCCACCATCCGGCTGCTCCGACCAGGACGCCGGACGCCGCCACGACCAGCTCGGGCCAGCGCCACCGGTCGGGTCGGTACTTGGTGCGGGCGACCCTTCGTCCGGCGAGCCGGATCGCGACCACCGAGAGCGCCACTCCGACCACCAGCATCGGACGGCCCAGCCAGGCCGGCGTCGTGCGGTCGAGCGCGCCGTACACCCCGAGGCACACGGCGCCGAGGCCGAGCAGCATCAGCGCCCCGGTGGTACGTCGTTCGCGCGCCGGCGCACCGGCGGAGCGGCCGTAGCCCCGGGTGTCCATGCCGGCGGCCAGAGCAAGCGATCGCTCGAGTGCGTCCTCGAGCACCGGAACGAGGACGCGCCGGAGCCCCCGGACCCGGCCGGTGTCGCCGCCGCGCAGCGTCTGGGCGGCGCGCACGCGGCGCACGCTCTCGGCCAGCTGGGGCAGGACGGTGACGGCGACCACGAGCGCACTGCCGACCTCATAGAGCGCGGGCGGCACCGAGCGCAGGAGCCGTTTGGGGTTCGCGAGGGCATTGGCTGATCCAATGCAGATCACGATCGCAGCCAGGCGGAGCCCGTCGTACAGCCCGGCGAGCAGGGCCTCCTGGGTGACCGGTCCGAGCAGCCGGAGACCGAGCGTCCAGTGTGGGAGGGGGATCTCAGGCAGGTGGATCAGCACCTGCCCGCCGTCCCCACCTCCGAGGAGGATCCGGAACAGCACCCGGATCGCCACGATGGCCACGCCCAGCCACAGATAGATCCGGAACGAGTCGGACCAGGGCTGGGTGCCGCGCCGCGCGGCGACGGCCAGACAGGCCACGCCGATCAGCAGCAGGAGGACGTACGGGTTGGTCGTGAGCGACGCAGCCGTCGCCAGGCCGAGGGCCCACAGCCACCACGCGACCGGGTGCAGGTCACGGGGCAGCCGTGCGCTCCCGAGCCGGGCGAGGCGTGCGCGCATCACGGGCGGCCGTTGGGCTTCCGACGGGTGAGCGCGATCGCCCCGGCGCCGACGAACAACACCGCGATCGCGACCGGTGCCACCCAGCCCGGGACGACTCCGGAGTCCGATCCGCCGTCGTCTCGGGCGGCGGCCGGGGTGACCTGGCCGAGCGGCTGTGCCGCCTCGGTGCGGTCAGGTCCGGGCGACCGCTTGCCCTGGGCGCGCCCGTCCTTCGACGGGTCGGCGTGCTGCTTCGCGTGCCCACCCGTCTCGGCGGAGGTCGCCGACGTGGGAGGTGCGGACGTGGGTCCGGGCGCTGACGACGGCGCCTGGCCCGGACCGCCCGAGTGCGGTGAGGACGTGGGCTGGTGCGACGGGCTCGGGGACGGGCTGTCGCTGCTGTGGGCGGTCGGCGTCACGCGCGGCTTCGCCTGGTTCGCCTGACCCTGCCACGAGAGTGCGACGTACCCACCGTTCGGGACCTTGAGCGCGGTGACGCCCAGGGAGGCGTACTGCCACGTGCCCGACTTGCCGTCGGACCACCACAGCGACCAGTAGGCGTTCGCCGGTGGCGTACGGGGGCAGGTGCGGTCAGGTGCGCCGTCCACCTGGCAGACGAACGGCTCGTTGTCCACGTAGCTCAGCGCATGGCCCGCGTCCGCGAACTGGGCGGCGGCGTACTTGCCGGCACCCCCGGCGTCACAGGAGGTCTGGACCCCTCCCCCGAGCTGGTGGAAGTCGACGACCACCGAGACGCCCGAGCCCGTGCCGCAGGTCGATGCCTGGGCCGGCGACGGGACGACGAGGCCCGCCGCCGCGACCGCGAGGGCCGCAGCGGCGAGACGCACGACGAGTCGCATCGCTCAGCATCCGTGCCGGAACAGCAGCGCCGGGGCTGCCTGCGTGGTGGAGCGCCGCCACTGGTCCTGGGTGGCGTCGGTGATGCCGTGGCGCTTGCCGGCCCTGAACGCCGCCCGGTCGTAGGCGATGGCACCACGCTGCCCGATCAGCTGCGGGCCGCTGTTCTTCCTGACCTGGAAGCCGGCCACCCACTTCGCCGCTGCCTTGGCCGGCGAGCACTTCCCACCCTTCGCCAGCGCCCATGCGGCCAAGCCGGTGCTGTTGGTGTTCGGCGTGGACGTGCTGGTGCCGCCGATGAAGGCACCGCTCTTGCGCTGCTGCTTGACCAACCAGGCCGCCGCGTGACGGAGCGCTCCCCGGAGCTTGGCGTTGCTCTTGCTGGTCTTCCACAGCTGGATGACGGCGTACGACGTGACGTCGGGGTCGGCCGGGCTCTTCTTCCCGCAGGACTGGTGGTGGGAGGAGAGCTTGGCGAAGCTCAGCCGGAAGTAGCCCTGGCGGCACTGTTGCTCGAGCAGGAACCGCCGGGTCTTGCCGGCGTAGCCGCTCTTGGCCTCGGTCAGGCCACGGACCGCCAGGATCTGGCCGATCGTGTTGGCGAAGTCCCCGAACTGCGAGGCGTCCACGATCCGGCCCTCGGCCGGACCGGTCCTGTGGACAAGACCGTTCAGCCGCTTGACCAGGTTGACGCCGCCGAAGCTCTTCGGGTCGGCGCCTGTCGTCTCGGCCAGGACGAGCAGCTTCGCGGTCGACCCGGCGTACTTCTCACCACCGGTCCCGATGTAGTCCCCGACGTGCCCCGACATGGCGTTTCGGACGGCGCGGACGTCGGATCCGTGTCCACCGATCGCTTGGAGGGCGAAGGCGGTGTCGATGCTGAGGCCGTAGTCGTCGAAGCCACCGAAGTTCGGGTTGTGGATCAGGCCGCCGGTGAGCTGGTCCGAGAGCCAATGCGCACTGTGGTCGGCGGGCGCTGCTTGTGCGGCGCCTCCCGCGCCGACCAGCGTGATCGTCAGGGCGGACGCGACGGCGGTCGTGCCGGCACGTCTGATGACCGAGAGCTTGGACATGAGTTCCTTCCCGCTGCGACAACGGGCAGGACGCCCCGTGCGGGGCCGGAAACCCACCCGCTGCGTTCCTCGACAGCGTGTGTTCGGGACGCGTCGTGTCGGGCGTTCCGGCTCGTCGCGTCCCGCGAGAAGGACACGACCTACGGTTGCGGGTCAGCGCCGGAATTCGACCGGCTTCCCCCACCACGGGCGTGACTGGATGTGATCACCGGCAGGCTATCCCCTCGGGCCGTGGGCACCGCAACCGCGGGCAGCTGGTGATCCGACCCGCGAGTGCGTCACCGAGCTGAAAGTCGGTCGCCGTGGTCCCGAGCCCGTTCTATCGTGCGGAGATGCCTTTGCGCCTGGAAGCGGTGACCTTCGAGGTGGCCGACGCGTCCGCGGTGGCGGCGTTCTGGTCCCAGCTGCTCGAACGGGACACCCTCGCGGAGTCCCGCGGGGCCCTGTTGCCTGGGGGCGAGACGCAGGTCGGGCTCCGGTTCGTCACCTCCGACACCGATCAGGTCGGCCCGCGACGGCTGCACCTGCACCTGACCAGCAGCAGCCTCGAGGACCAGCAGCGGACCGTCGAGACGGCGCTGCGCCTGGGTGGCCGCCACATTGACGTGGGCCAGGAGCCCGACGACGAGTTCGTCGTGCTGGCTGACCCGGGTGGTAACGAGCTCTGCGTGATCGAGCCCGCCAACAACTTCCTGGCCGACACCGGGCACCTCGGCGAGGTCACCTGTGAGGGGACCCGGGACGTCGGCCTGTTCTGGCGCGACGCGCTGGGATGGCCGCTGGTGTGGGACGAGAGCCAGGAGACCGCGGTCCAGTCGCCTCTCGGCGGCACCAAGGTCTCGTGGGGCGGCCCACCGGTCGAACCCAAGCACGGACGCAACCGACAGCGCTTCGACCTGGTGGCCGCTGATCCCAGCGGCGAGGCCGAACGTCTGGTGTCGATCGGGGCGAGCCCGCTGGTCGAGCTGAGAGACGGCTTCGAGCTCACCGACCCCGACGGCAACGAGTTCGGCCTGCGCGCGGGTTGAGCATCGCAATGACTGCTCAGCCTGCATCAGCCTGCATCCACGCTCAGAGCTGGATGCCCCGGGTGAGTGCGCCGTCGACGACGAAGTTGGTGCCGCTGACCCGGCGGGCGACCCGACTGGCCAGGAAGACGACCGGACCGGCGATCTCCTCCGGGGTCCCCATGTGACCGGTCGGGTTGAGCCCGACCGCCATGTCGTAGAGCTCGGGGTTGCCGGCCTCGATGCTCTGCCAGACGCCACCGTCGAAATAGGTGTTGCCCGGCGAGACCGTGTTGGCACGGATGCCCTTCTCGGCCAGCTGCATGGCCAGGCCGTTGATGTAGCCGACGATGGCTGTCTTGGCGGTGCCGTAGGGACCTGAGGCGAAGTCGGACTCGCGTCCGGACACGCTCGAGATGGCGATGATCGAGGCAGCGTTGCTGCGCTCGAGGTGCGGCATCGCGGCGCTTACCAAGCGAACCGTGTGCATGAGGTCGACGTTGAGGCTGGCCTGCCAGTTCTCCTCGGTGTCGGGAATGGCCAGGGCACTCACGTTGGCCACGACCACGTCGAGCCCACCGAAGGCCTGCGCAGAGGCCTCCACCCAGGCAGCCAGGGCGTCGCCGTCACCCACGTCGAGCACGGTGCCGGCCACTGTGCCGGTCATTGTGTCGGCATCCGCGAGGGCGGCCTGCGTCGCGGCGACCTCGTCGGCACTGCGCGCGCAGAAGCCGACGGTGGCCCCCTCGTGGAGGAACGCCTCGACGATGGCCCGGCCGATCCCACGAGTTCCGCCGGTGACGAGGACACGAGTGCCGTTGAGCTGGAGATCCATGGAGTGCCCTTTCAGGTGCGGGCCGTGGCCCTGGTGTTCAGTGGGACCCGAGCGCTCGGGCGCGAGCTCGCAGGTCGCCGTGGATCCCATCGAAGGCATCCGCGGCGGGGAGGAGTGACTTGGCCACCTTCACGGCCACGCTGTAGTTGGCATCGACGACATTGGCGACGGGGGCCTGGGCGACCTGCGAGCAGAGCTGGTAGGCGTCCATCGTGTGCAGCCCGTACAGCTCCGCGACCCAGTGCACGACCTCGGCGTTGGCAATCCGCCAGGAGTCCTCGAGCGGCCGACTGGAGCCGATGGCCATCCAGTGGGTGTCGTCCTCGAGCCTGGGCCAACCGGGGGCGCGCCCCTTGATCAGGTCGACGATCAGGGTGGTCGTCATCGCGCCCTCGACCGCCGTACCGCACGCTTCCCCTTCGCCCTGGCGGTAGTGACCGTCGCCGATCGAGAACATGGCGCCCTCAACGTTGACGCCCAAGAAGACCGTCGAGCCGGCCCGCATCTGGGGTGTGTCCATGTTGCCGCCGAAGCGGTCGGGAACCAGCGACGAGCGCACCTCGCCCCCGGGCGGGGCCACCCCGACCGTCCCGAGCATCGGCTCGACGGGGAGGTCGATGCGGTGGTCGCTGTGCCGCGCCGCGAACGAGACGGTGCTGCGGTCTCGATCCAGCTCGTAGATCCAGGTCGTGTCGGGCAGCGGTTCCTGGAGAGTGACGACCCGGTCCGTGCTCGTCATGCCGCCGAAGAACGGGATGGCGGCCGAGGCGCCCCAGTCGCGTGCCGGTTCCAGATCGACCAGGTGGAGGACAAGGGTGTCGCCGGGGTCGGCGCCCTCGACGTAGAAGGGCCCGGTCTGCGGGTTGACGAACCGGAGGTCCACCTTGGCGCTGGACAGGTCGTCGACGCTGCGAAGCACTCCGCCGAACGCATCGTCGGACCACAGCCGCAGCACGGTCCCCGGAACGACGCGCATGGCGGGGGCGACGCCACCGAACGTGTACGCGTACTGATCGCGGTTCGGCGTGTACTCGATGACGTCCATGACCGAAAACTACTCAGACCGCGCGCAGCCGTACACGGTCCCGGCAGAGGTCGTCCACGCGCGTCGCACCCAGCAGTGCGAGGGTGCCGGCAACCTCCTTCTGCAGGATGTCCGCGGCCCGCTGAACGCCGCGCTCGCCGCCGGCCATCAGGCCGTAGAGATACGCGCGACCGACCAGCGCCGCCCGGGCCCCGAAGGCCACCGCGGCGACGACGTCGCTACCGGAGAGGATGCCCCCGTCGACGTACACCTCGGCCCGATCTCCCACGGCATCGACGACACCAGGCAGTACCTCCAGCGGAGTGGGCGCACGGTCGAGCTGACGTCCACCGTGGTTGGACACGACGACGGCGTCGGCACCCGCGTCAACGACGGTGAGCGCGTCGGCGATCGTCTGGATGCCTTTGACCACCAACGGCCCTGGCCACGCGGAGCGGAGCCACGCCAGGTCGTCGAGAGTCGCGGCCGGGTCGAACATCTGCGCGACGAGCTGCGCAACCGTGCCCTCGAACCGATTCAGAGAGGCGAACTCCAATGCCTCGGTGGTCAGCAGATCGAACCACCACGCCGGGTGCAGAGCGCCGTCGACGAACGTTCGTGCCGACAGCGTGGGCGGGATGGTCAACCCATTGCGTTCATCGCGCAGGCGCCGACCGGGGACCGGAGTGTCGACCGTGAGCACCAGCGCCTCGTAGCCCGCGGTCCGGGCGCGCTCCACCAGATCGTGGCTGGCCTCCCGGTCACGCCACAGGTAGAGCTGGAACCACAGCCTCCCGGCAGGAACCTCGGCCGCGAGCTGCTCGACCGACGTGGTGCCCATCGTGGACAGCGCGTAGGGAATACCGACACCCTCTGCCACGCGCGCGACCGCACGCTCACCTTCGGTGTGCATCATCCGGGTGAACCCGGTCGGGGCGAAGACCAGCGGCGCCGCCGACCGTCGTCCGAGGATCGTCGTCGAGGTGTCGACGGACGAGACGTCACGCAGCACCTGCGGGACGAACTCGACCCTGGAGTACGCCGCCCGCGAGCGGCGCAGGCTGATCTCGTCCCCTGCTGCCCCGTCCGTGTAGTCGAAGACGGCCCGAGGTGCCCGCCGCCGGGCCAACAACCGCAGGTCGCGGATCGAGGTGGCGCGAGCAAGCCGGCGCTCGGCACCGATCCCGAGGCGCGGGCGGAGCACGGGCGCCAGCTGCGACCAACGCGGCCAGCTTCGGTCGGTCATCCTCGTGTTGTACACCTCCGGCACGGACCGGGGTAGGCGGCATTGCCCGTCGGTGACGGGTGGTGGGAGCCTCGCCACGTGCGCGTCCTGTGCTCCACCACGGCCAATGACGGCCACTTCGGGCCACTCCTGCCGTTCGCGCAGGCCTGTGCGGGGGCGGGGCACGAGGTGCGGGTGGCGGCGCCCGCGTCGTACGACGCTGCGCTGGCCAGAGTGGGACTACCGCACGAGCCGTTCGCCGACGCCCCACCCGAGCTGATCGGTCCGGTGATGGCCGGCTTGCCGACCATGTCGTTCGAGGAGGCGGACGAGGTGGTGGTCCGTGAGGTGTTCGGGCGGATCGATGCGCAGGCAGCGCTGCCAGCACTCCTCGAGACGCTCGAGCGCTGGCGCCCGCACGTCGTCGTTCGCGAGTCCGCCGAGCTCGGCTCGCTCGCCGCGGCCGAGCGACTCGGCGTACCGCACGTGCACGTCTGCATCGGGATGCACGAGGTGGCCACTCGATTCGTCGACGCGACCAACGAGCCGCTGGAGGAGCTCGGTCGGCTCGCCGGTCTCGCCGAGGGAAGGCTGACCGCCGCGTTGGCCGACGAGCACGTCCTGAGCCTGGTGCCCGAGCTCCTCGACCACGCCTCCGGGGAGGTGCCGCGGGAGGCGGAGGCGTTCCACAGATTCCACGAACCTGCGCCGCCCAGCGACGGGTACCGCCCTGCTGAGTGGGGCGACCCGGATCTCCCGCTGGTCTACGTCACCTTCGGCTCGGTCGCCGGCTCGCTGCCGCCCTTCGCCGGGGTCTACCGCGAGGCGCTGGACGCCCTCGCCGGACTCGACGGACGCGTCCTGATGACGGTCGGCCGCGATCGCGATCCAGATGACCTCGGCCCGCTGCCCGCGAACGCTCACGTCGTGCAGTGGTTGCCCCAGGACGTCGTACTCGCCCACGCTGCGGCGATGCTCGGGCACGGAGGCTTCGGCACGACCATGGGCGCCCTGGCTGCGGGTGTCCCCCAGGTGGTGGCGCCGCTGTTCTCCTTCGACCAGGTCGTCAACGGCGACCATGTCGCCTCCGTGGGAGCCGGCCTCACCGCTGGGAAGGGGGCGGGCGCGGTCGAGCGCGCGGCCGCCGAGGTTCCTCGGTTGCTGGCGGATCCTACGTACGGCGAGTCGGCTCGCCGCGTCGCGGCAGCGATGCGCGACCTGCCGCCACCCGCGCATGCGGTGCCGGTCCTGACGGCACTCGCCGGCTGACCGGGGCCCTCCCAAACTAGGCCCGAGGGCGTCTCAGCACGAGCTCGTCGTCGGACATCTCCCCGGTCTCGGCGAAGCCCCACGACTGGTAGAGCGACCTGGCCACGACGTTGTCCGGCGCGACCGAGAGGGCTGCCTGGGTGTACGGCGTGCCGGACAGCTCGGGCTCGAGGTCCTCCCACAGGGCCAGCAGCGCCGCGACCGTCGCCCTCCCGAGACCGCGACCCTGTCGCTCGCGGTCGATCACCAGGCCACCGATCCAGTGACTGGCGTCCTCGGGATCAACCGCCCACATCACGTGGCCGACCGTGTCGTCCCCGTCGAGGACGGCGTACGACCTCCAGAGCCCGCCGTACGCCGAGAGGCACAGGTAGTAGGTGACATCGGCGACCCAGTCGCGCTGACCCTCGGCCGAACGGACGCGCGCGATCTCACGCCAGTTGTCGGCCGTGGCCGGTGCCAGCGAAACCATGGTCATCCCCTTTACAGCGGCGTCCGGGTCTTCGAGCATGGACCCGGGCGTCCTTGGAAATGAGGATTCCGACAACAAACCCCCGTTCCGAGCGCACACTGACGGGAATCGAATCTCGCTCCATCGGGGGAAATCATGCTTTTCGGAGAGGCAGTGGACGAAAGCGTCACGCCAGCACCAGTCGCGAATGCCGAGGCCTCAGTCGAGGACCCGCAGCCCGACTCGACGGAGTCGGTCACGCCTCAGGACAGCCCCGGCGGCGCGGCCGCGCGGATGCTCGAGACGGCCGCCAACACGGCCGAGGAGCTCGTCGCGAACGCGCGGGTAGAGGCAGGATCGCTCGTCACCGACGCTCGGGCCGAGGCCGACACGCTCCTCGCGGCCAGCCGTACCGAGTCCTATCGGGTCCAGGCTGAGCTGGCACGCACCAAGGAAGAGCAGGCCGCCGAGCTCGACAAGGAGCGCGCCACCGCTCTGGCGGGCCTGGCCGAGGAGAAGGCCGCCCTCGAGTCGCAGATCGCCACCCTTCGTGCCATGCACGACGACCACCATGAGCAGATGCGTCGCCAGCTCACGCAGCAGCTCGAGCTGCTCGAGCGCACCGTGCTCGAGCCTCCCGCTCCCGACGGCCCCTGACCCTCACATCAGGCTGACACGACGCGAGGGCTCGTTCGGGCGACGCCCTCGACCGGAGCGGCGTGTCCGGTGTCTCGAGGTGTCTCAGGTCAACCGCTCGAGGATCAGCTCACGCACGCGGTTGGCGTCGGCCTGCCCGCGCATCTCCTTCATCACCGCACCGATCAGAGCGCCGGCCGCGGCGACCTTGCCGTCGCGGATCTTCTCCGCGACGTCGGGGTTGGCGGCGATGGCGTTGTCCACCGCTGCGCTCAGCGCGCCCTCGTCGGACACGATCGCGAGCCCGCGAGCCGCGACGATCTCGTCGGGCGTGCCTTCGCCGGCCAGCAGCCCGTCCAGCACCTGCCGGGCGAGCTTGTCGTTGAGCGTCCCCTCGTCCACCAGCGCCTGCACGCGGGCGACGTGCGCCGGTGCCACGCCCAGCTCGGGCAGCTCGGTCTCGGACTCGTTCGCCCGACGGGCGAGCTCACCGAGCCACCACTTCCGGGCCGCCTGCGGCGCCGCCCCGGCCGTGATCGTCTCCTCGACGAGCCCCAGCGCGCCGGCACCGACGGTGTCGCGCATCTCCAGGTCGGAGAAGCCCCACGCGTCCTGCAGCCTGGCTCGCTTCTCGTGCGGCGGCTCGGGCAGCTCCCCGCGGAGCTGTTCGACCCAGTCGCGGCTCGGTGCTACCGGCGCGGGGTCGGGCTCGGGGAAGTAGCGGTAGTCCTCGGCGTCGGACTTCTCCCGGCCACTCGTGGTGATGCCGGTGTCCTCGTGCCAGTG
>Ga0164241_10001947_pt1 | contig 23619 bp, 19 predicted proteins | sample OricomyardsoilBY_FD_108780 | JGI IMG/M metagenome (GOLD analysis project Ga0164241, IMG submission 108780) | Backyard soil microbial communities from Emeryville, California, USA - Original compost - Back yard soil (BY) | ecosystem: Environmental > Terrestrial > Soil > Unclassified | place: USA... | reverse complement strand
TTGCGACGGGCGGTGCGGGGGTCTTGCGGGCTTCCCATGGTGGCGGCTTCCTAGCAGCTTTCAGGCGGAGCGGGGGCTCAAATTTCCCAGGTCGCGCCGCTATTGAGCAGCTTTTGCAGGTTGCCCTTGCCCGCTTTCGCGACGGCGGCCGTTTGCTGCTCGGCCACCACGCCGTCGTAGGTCGGGCGCAGCTCGGCGAACAGCACCCCGAGGGCCACCGGAAACTCCGGGTAAGGCATGCGGGCGAGCATGAACGCGAGGGTAGAGTTGGTCTCGTCGTGCACGATCACGTCGTCGAGCGTGAAGCCGCCCGCGCCCAAGGTGATGACCTCGAGCTGCAGGGTTTTGGCGTTGATGCGCAGGCCCTTGTCGTTGTTGGCACCGAACAGCAGCGGCTTGCCGTGCTCCACGCGGATCGTGCGCTCGGCGCGCACGTCCTTCTCGCGGAACGAGTCGAAGGCGCCGTCGTTGAACACGTTGCAGTTCTGGTACACCTCCATGAACGCGGTGCCGGTGTGCTTGGCCGCGCGCCGCAGCACGTCGGACAGGTGCTGGGCTTCGGTGTCGATCGAGCGCGCCACGAAGCTGCCGTTCACGCCGAGGGCGAACGCGGCCGGATCGACAGGTTGATCGGCGGAGCCGGTCGGCGTGCTCTTGGTGACCTTTCCGATCTCGCTCGTGGGTGAGTATTGGCCCTTGGTAAGGCCGTAGATCCGGTTGTTGAACATCAGGATCTTGATGTCGAGGTTGCGGCGCAGGCAGTGCATCAGGTGATTGCCGCCGATGCTCAGGCCGTCGCCGTCACCCGTCGCCATCCACACCGAGAGGGTGGGGTTGGCGGTCTTGATACCCATCGCGAAGGCGGGGGCGCGCCCGTGGATTGTGTGAAACCCGTAGGTGTTCATGTAGTAGGGGAACCGGCTGCTGCAGCCGATCCCGCTCACCCACACCATCTGCTCGAGGGGCACCCCGAGCTCGGGCATGACTCGCTGCACCGTGGCCAAGATCGCGTAGTCGCCGCAACCGGGGCACCAGCGCACGTCTTGATCGGTCTCGAAATCTTTTTTGGTCAGCCGCGCGGGCTCGATGACGTTGGACATTTCAGCTCTCCATCACCTGGCGGATCTTTTCTTCGAGCTCCGCGATCTTGAACGGCTGGCCCTGAATCTTGGGGACGCTCTCCGCCGCCACCAGGAACTGACTGCGGATCATCTTCACCAGCTGGCCGTTGTTCAGCTCCGGAACGAGCACGCGATCGAACCGCCGCAGCAGCTCGCCCAAGTTCTTCGGGAACGGGTTCAGGTACCGGACGTGCGCGTGCGAGACGTCGAGCCCGCCCTCCCGACAACGCTGCACCGCCTCGCGGATCGCGCCGTAGGTCGAGCCCCAGCCAAGCACGAGCAGCTTGCCCGAGTCGGTGCCGACCTCGATCTTCTGCTCCGGCACGTCGCTGGCGATGCCCGCGATCTTCGCCGCGCGGGTCTTCGTCATCAGCTCGTGGTTCTCGGGGTTGTACGAGATGTGACCCGAGTTGAAATCTTTTTCGATGCCGCCGATGCGGTGGGCGAGCCCGGGCGTGCCGGGAATGGCCCAGTTTCGGGCGAGCGTCTCCGGGTCGCGCAAGAACGGGTGAAAACCCTCCGGATCCTTGCGAAAATTGACGGGAATCTTCGGCAGCTTCTCGACGTCGGGGATCGCCCACGGCTCGGCGCCGTTCGCCAGGTAACCGTCGGTGAGCAGGAACACCGGGCACATGTACTTGATGGCCAGGCGCACTGCCTCGATCGCCATGTAGAAGCAGTCGCCGGGCGAGGCGGCTGCGATCACGGCGACGGGGGCTTCGCCGTTGCGGCCGTAAACCGCCTGCAGCAAGTCGGCCTGCTCTGTCTTGGTTGGGAGCCCGGTGCTGGGACCACCGCGCTGAATGTCGATCAGCACCAGCGGCAGCTCGGTCGTGACGGCGAGGCCGACAGCCTCCATTTTGAGCGCGACGCCGGGGCCGCTGGTAGACGTGACACCGATGCGCCCGGCGTAGGAAGCGCCGATCGCGGCGCAGATCGCCGCGATCTCGTCCTCGGCCTGGATCGTCGTGACCCCGAAATGCTTGAACTTCGACAGCTCGTGCAGCACGTCACTGGCAGGGGTGATCGGGTAGGCGCCGAGGGTCATTTCGAGGCCGCTCAGCTCTGTGGCGGCCAGCAGACCCCAGGCCGTGGCTACGTTACCGCCGATGTTGCGGTACTTGCCCTTCGCGACCGGCGCCTTCGGCACCTCGTAGCTGAAGTGCGAGACCTCGGCGGTTTCGCCGTAGGCGTGTCCCGCCTTCAGCGCCGCGATGTTGGCCGCGACGAGGTCCGCCCGCTTGCCGAACTTGCCCTCGATCCACTTGATGGAGGGCTCCATCGGCCGCCCGTAGATCCAGAACATCAAACCGAGCGTCCAGAAGTTCTTGCAGCGATTGGCCTCTTTGGTGGACAGCCCCGTGTCCTTGACGCTCGCCAGCGTGAGCTTGCTGATGTCGATCGCGAGCACCGAGTAGCCCGCGTTGTCCATCGAGCCGTTCTCGAGCGGGTTCTCGGCGTAGCCGGCCTTCTTCAGGTTGGTCGCGTTGAAGGTGCCGGCGTTGACGATCAGCAGGCCGCCCTGCTTGAGGTCGCGTAGGTTCGTCTTCAGCGCGGCCGGGTTCATCGCCACCAGCACATCGGGCGCGTCGCCGGGAGTGAAGACGTCTTGCGACGAGAAGTGAATTTGAAAGCCAGAGACGCCGTACAAGGTGCCGGCAGGCGCGCGAATCTCGGCGGGGAAGTCGGGAAATGTCGCGAGGTCGTTTTGCGCCAGCGCGGCCGCGGCCGTGAATTGATCGCCCGTAACCTGCATGCCATCGCCGGAGTCACCCGCGAAGCGCACGACGGCGCCTTTGATGATGTGCCGGGTTGGGGTCGTATCGGGGAGGGAGGTGCTGGTGGTCATGACGCGCGTTTGGACGGGAAATCTCGCCCAATTCGCGAGATTGTCAAGTCATCCGGTAGGGAATACCGGAAAACGGTTCAAGGGGCGGCCGACCGGCAGGCCACTGAAGAAAACAGGGAAAACCCGCGATTTTTCAGCGCCCAGGCCGGCCCGCGGGGCAGCGCGGCCGACTAGTCAGGCCGTTTTGTCGGCGTGTTTTTCGAGCAGCTGGGCCAGGCGCGGGGCCGCCGCCTCGACTTGGCCTTTCGCCAGCGGACGCAGCTTTTCGTAGGCCTTCTTGAGCATGCCGTCGGCGCGTTGCGCTTTGCGGTCGGTCACGCCGAGCAAGGCATCGGCGACCCGGCTCTTGTTTTCGACCAGGTACGCTCCAGCGGGACGGCTCTTTTGCTTCGCCTCTTGGTAGAGCGGATCCATCGAGTCGAGGAAGTCGTCGAGCAGGCCCGTCACGACGTCTTTGACGAAGCCCGGGCGCACGCCCTGGACGACCTTGTAGCCACCCTTGACGGCCAGCCCCGTGAGCCCGCCCTTGTCCGCCACTTCAGCGTCGAGGACCTTGATCGCGTCCTCGATGACTTGCTGGCGTTTTTCTCCCGATCCTAGCTGCTCTTTCAAACTCGACATGGCGTTGGGCCGCTTATAGCAGGTTTACTTTTCGCCTTGGCGGCTGCGTTGGGCGCCGGCGTGGCGTCGCGTCGCGCCATCGTGCACGCCGTGGGGCGCTCCGCCCCGCGCCCCGCGGCTCGCAAAGCCTATTGGCCGTGCTCGGCGCCCAGTAGTACAAAGCGCTGGAGCGAGCGCCCCGGATGCGCGCACTCGAAGGGTGCCGCGCGCAGCCCGGAAACCGCTGATGACGGAAGACCTCAAGCAAGGATCGAAGCTCGGCAACAACGAGCTGATGCTCAGGATCGGTCGCGGCGGCATGGCGACGGTCTGGGTGGCGCGTGAGAGCGCCGCCGATCCGAAAGACGACCGCTTGGTCGCCGTCAAGGCGATGCTGCCGGAGCTTGCCGACGAGACCGAGTTCGTCACGATGTTCCTCGACGAGGTCCGGCTGGTGCGCGCGATTTCGCACCCGAACGTGGTCGAGATCTTCGACGTCGGCGACGCCGAAGGCGTGATGTGGATGTCGATGGAGTGGGTGGAGGGCGAGTCGCTCCACACCGTGATCGCCGAGGCCGGCAAGCGCCGCGCGATCCCGCCCGAGCTGGCGGTGAAGATCATCGCCGACGCCGCCTCCGGCCTGCACGCCGCCCACGAGCTGCGCGACGAGAGCGGCAATCTGCGCGGCGTCGTGCATCGCGACGTGTCGCCGCACAACATCCTCATCGGTACGAACGGCACCGTCAAGCTCGTCGACTTTGGCGTCGCCAAGGCTGTCGGGCGGGTGAGCGAGGCGACGCGCGCCGGGCAGCTCAAGGGCAAATTCGGCTACATGTCGCCGGAGCAGGCCCTCGGCAAGCCCGTCGATCGGCGCAGCGACATCTTCTCGCTCGGCATCGTGTTGTTCGAGCTCACCACCAGCCGGCGGCTGTTTCGCGGTGAGCACGACATCGACACGCTCAAGCTGGTGATCGGCGGCCCGATTCCGCGTCCGACCAGCATCGACCCGAAGTATCCGCCCGGCCTCGAGCGCATCGTGCTCAAGGCGCTCGACCGGAGCGCCGAGCAACGTTATCAAAGCGCGCAGGAGCTAGCCGAGGACCTGCGCGCCTACCTCAAGGCGGAGCGGGTCGTCGTCGCGCAAAACGCGCTCTCGGGATTGATGAAGCGCGTGCTCGGCGAGCGCATCGAGCAGCGGCGCAAGGCAGTGCGGGCGGCGCTGCGAGCGCTGAGCACGGGCCAGACGTCCCAGACCGAGCTGCTGGCCAGTGATCCGGCGTTCACCCCCACCGGGCAGGATCGCATCATTACCGGGGTGAGCTCGGTCAGCGGCATCAGCTCCGTGACCGACAACCGGCTCTCGCAGCCGTCGCAGGTCACCTCGCCCAGCACGGTTGGCCGACCCAGCTCGAGCTTCTCCAACCTGCGGCCGAAGACGTCACGACCAGCCCCGCCGCGGCTCAGCGTGGCCAGCATCGTCGGCTATTCGATCGGGGCGCTCGGCCTGCTGGTCGCCTTGTTCGTGTTGCTGTTCATGCGCCACTGAGCCGCGTTGAGCGGCGGGGTCGGGGGCGGGGGACGGGCGGGGCGATCTGGTGCTAGATCGGTGCGTCGGGTCGATTCGCCATGGGCAAGATTCTCGTCGTCGATGATCAGCGCAACATGCGCACCACGCTAGCGATGATGCTGCGCGGCCAGGGATACGAAGTGGACGAGGCGGCGGACGGAGCGCAAGGTCGCGAGCTGGGAGCGACAGGCGCATTCGACGTCGTGCTGACCGACCTGCGCATGGGCGAATACGACGGCATCGAGGTGCTGCGCGCTACCAAAGAGGCGCAGCCGATGACGGAAGTGATCGTGATGACCGCCTACGGCACGATCGAGAGCGCGGTCGAGGCGATGCGGGTCGGGGCCTTCGACTACATTCAAAAGCCGTTCACCGAGCAGGAGCTGATCGTCAAGGTTGGCAAGGCGCTCGAGAGCCGCAAGCTGCAAGGCCAGGTGCAGGCGTTCGCGCGCGAGTTCAAGGAGCGCTACCACCTCGAGAACATCGTCGGGCGCTCGCAGCCGATCCGGGACGTGCTGACGCGCGTCGTCAAGATTTCGCCCACCGACGCGATCGTGCTCATCACCGGCGAGTCCGGCACCGGCAAGGAGCTGATCGCGCGGGCGGTGCACGCCAATAGTAAGCGCGCGCATCGGCCGTTCGTGACCGTCAACTGCGCCGCGATCAGCGAAACGCTGCTGGAGAGCGAGCTGTTCGGGCACGCGCGCGGCGCGTTCACGGGCGCGATCTCGGCCCGTAAAGGGTTGTTCGAGGAGGCCGACGGCGGCACGTTTTTCTTCGACGAAATCGCGGAGACGACGCCGTCGTTCCAAGCCAAGCTGCTGCGGGGCATTCAAGAGGGCGAGATCCGCCGCGTCGGCGAGAACAAGCCGGTCAAGGTCGACATTCGCGTCGTCGCCGCCACCAACGTCGACCTCGCCCAAGCGGTCGAAGAACGACGTTTTCGCCAGGACCTGTACTATCGGCTGAACGTCGCGCGCTTTCACCTGCCGCCGCTGCGAGAACGCCGCGAAGACATCCCGCTCTTGATCGAGTTTTTTCTCGACAAGTACAACCGCAAGATGAACGCCCACGCGCGCCTGGCCGAAGGCGTGATGGAAAAGCTCATCTTGTACGATTACCCGGGCAACGTGCGCGAGGTAGAGAACATGGTCGAGCAGTCGGTGGCGCTTTGCTCCGGCGGCCTCGTGACGGCCGACGACATCTTGCCGCAGATGCCCAAGAAGTCGCGCGCCAGCGGCCGCACTCTGGCCGACATCGTCGACGACGCCGAGCGCGAGGCGCTGCAGATGGCCTTGCGCGCCTCCGACGGCAGCCGCGAGCGCGCCGCCGAAGCCCTCGATATCAGCCCGACCACGCTCTGGCGCAAGATGACGCGTTTGGGCATCACCTTCGAGTCGCGGTAGCCTCCCTCCGCCCCTCTTTCTGGTATGGGACGGCCGTGCGTACGGAGCTGTTGGACTACGAGCTGCCAGAGGAGCTGATCGCAAAAAGGCCGCTGGCAGAGCGCGACGCGAGCCGCTTGTTGATGCTCGACCGCGGGGTCATCTCGCATCGTCGAATTCGTGAGCTGCCGGAGCTGCTGCCGCAACGCGCGCTATTGGTGGTGAACGACACCCGGGTGCGCCGGGCGCGGGTGTTCGGGCGGCGGCGCGAGAGCGGTGGCAAGGTCGAGCTGCTGATGCTGGGGCGCCGACCAGAGCTCGAGCGGCCGGGTGCGGCGGAGGTGTGGCAGGCGCTGGCGCGCGCGAGCAAGCCATTGCGACCCGGCACCGCCATCGACGCCGGGCAGCTGGCGTGCGAAGTGCTGGAGCGGGCAGGGGACGGCACCTTATTGGTCCGCGTGACCGCGCCCCGCAGCGTCGAGGACGTTTTGGCCGACGAAGGCCGGGTGCCGATTCCGCCCTACCTCGGTCGTGAAGACGACGCGGACGACGTGGCGCGCTATCAGACGGTGTATGCCGAGCGCGTCGGCTCGGTAGCGGCTCCGACGGCGGGGCTGCACCTCACTCCCGAGCTGCTGGCTGCGATCGCCGGACGCGGCGTCGAGCTCGGCCGCCTGGAGCTCGAGGTAGGGCTCGGCACGTTCAAGCCGATCGTCGCCGACGACCTTTCCCAGCACGTGATGCATCAGGAGAGCTTCCGGATCGGCGCGGAGCTGGCGGCGCAAATTGCGGCCGCACGAGCCCGTTCGGCGCCGGTGGTGGCGGTGGGCACGACGGTGGTGCGCGCCCTCGAATCCGCCGCCGATCCAGGCCGGCCCGGTGAGGTCGTGCCGCAGAGCACGAGCACGCGCTTGCTGATTCAGCCCGGCTATGCTTTTGCCGTCGTGGACGCCCTCTTGACCAACTTTCATCAACCGCGCAGCACCCTCCTGGCGCTCGTGGCGGCTTTTGCCGGCTACGAAGCCATGCGCGCCGCCTACGCCAGCGCCGTCGCGGAGCGGTATCGCTTTCTCTCGTTCGGAGACGCCATGTGGCTGCCGAGGCGGGCGTCGTGATCAGCTACCAGCTCGAAGCAAGCTCCGGTCACGCGCGCGCCGGTCGCATCATCACGCGCCACGGTGAGGTATCGACGCCGGCGTTCATGCCCGTCGGTACGCAGGCCAGCGTCAAAGCCCTATCTTCCGAAGAGGTGCAGGCGACGGGCGCTCGCATGCAGATCATGAACACGTACCACCTCTGGTTGCGGCCGGGGCCGGAGCGCGTGGCGGAGCTCGGCGGCCTGCACACCTTTTCGCGGTGGCCCCACGCGATTGTCACTGATTCGGGCGGGTTTCAGGCGTTCTCGTTGGCCGAGCGCACGAAGATGACGGAGGACGGCTTCGAGTTCGCCTCCCACCTCGACGGCAAGCGCCTGAAGTTGACGCCGGAAGAGGCGATGCGCATTCAAGGCCTGCTCGGCTCTGACGTGGCGATGCAGCTCGACGTGTGCGCGAGCGGCACGGCGGCGCTGCCCGAGCTGCGCGCCGCCGTCGATCGCACCACGCGCTGGGCGGAGCGATGCCTCGCCGCCCGGAGCCCCGGCCAGGCGCTGTTCGGCATCGTGCAGGGTGGAACGAACGTGGAGCTGCGGTTGGAGCACGCCGAGACCTTGGGAAAGCTCCCGTTTCAGGGGTTGGCCCTCGGCGGATTCAGCGTTGGCGAGCCGCCCGCGCACATGCACGCGGCGCTGGTGCAGATCGCCCATCGGCTGGACGCGGCGCGGCCGCGCTATCTGATGGGTGTCGGCACCCCCGAAGATCTGTTGATCGCGATCGGCGCCGGAATCGATATCTTCGACTGCGTCATGCCGACGCGAAACGCCAGAAACGGCCAGGCTTTCACGTGGCACGGCAAAGTGACCATCAAGAATGCGCGCTACAAGGCCGATCCTTCGCCGCTCGATCCGGATTGCAGCTGCCCGGCGTGCCGAAATGGTTACAGCCGCGCCTACCTGCGACACCTGTTCGTGGCCGGCGAGATCCTGGCTCTGCGGATGCTGAGCGAGCACAACCTCACCCTGTACGGACGCCTGCTACGGGAGGCGCGCGCGGCGGTTTTGGCCAATCGCTACGCCGATTTCGCCGCGGAACGGCTCGCAGTTTTCCGTAACCTGTCTGATACTAGTCTGCCCGGATGAGTGAAAAGAAGCAGCTCGGCAAGATCCTGCTCCGTCAGCGGGCAATCAGTCCCGAGGAGCTGGACCGCGCGCTTGCCGACAACAAGGGCGGTCGCCTCGCGTCACGTCTGGCCGCGTCCGGCGCCATCTCCGACGTGGCGGCCCTCAAGGCGCTGAGCGAGCAGCACGGCATTCCCGGCATCGATCTGGGCCAGATCTGTTTGCGGCTCGAAGATCTCGAGCTGTTGCCGCGCGAGATCGCGGAGAAGCATCTGATTTTACCGGTGCTGGTGCGCGAAGATCGCTTGTTCATCGCGATGGCCAACCCGCGCGAGAAGAAGGTGATCGACGAGCTCGAGTTCGTCACCGGCAAGAAGGTGTTTCCGTACGTGGCGCTCGAAGGTCCGCTCTCGACCGTGATCGAAGAAGCTTACGATCGCAAGACGCGCGGCGAAGACTTCTACATCGGCCCGAATTGTCCCGAAGACGTGCGCAGCCGCGTCGGTATGAGCTCTCCGCCGCCCGCGGCCGACGGCAGCGCTCCTCCCGAGCCCGATCTGCGCCCGCTCGAGGCTCCCGGGGTAATCGTCGACGACGAGGTCGAGGCGCTGTCGCGGAGCGAAGACGTCGAAGAGAACGCGTTCGGCGACACCTCGGCGGAGCTGAGCGTGGTCACCGACATGCCGGAGCACGGCTCCAACCCCGCCGCCGCCGACGCTTCCGGCAAGACGATCCTGGTCGTCGACGACGAGACCGAGATCCGCAAGATGTTGGTGAGACTGTTGACGCGCGCCGGGCATCACGTCGTCGAGGCCGACGGCGGGCTGATGGCGCTACGGCTGGTGAAGGAGCGGCATCCGGACCTGATCGTGCTCGACGCGATGCTGCCCGAGGTGCACGGCTTCGAGATCGCCCGGCGCATCAAGGGCAGTCAGCGCTACGGCAGCATCCCGATCATCATGATCAGCGCCGTGTATCGCGGCTGGCGTTACGCCGAAGATCTCAAGGCGAGCTGCGGCGTCGATCACTTCATCGAGAAACCTTTTCGCATCGCGGAGGTGATGGCGGCGGTCGACGCCAGCCTGCGGCGATTGGCCCCGGCGGAGGCTCCCGATGTGTCGGGTGAAGCCGAGGCGGCCCTCCATGCTGGCGTCGCTGCTTATAAGGCCGGTCGGTTGGACGAGGCGATCGAGCACCTGAAGAGCGGAGTTCGCATCGATCCGCTGGCGTATCGCCTGCATTTCCACCTCGGGTTGCTCTACGGCAAGAAGGGCCAAGTGTACGACGCGGTGAGCGAGCTGGAAACGGCCGTGGAGATTAATTCCCGCCATTTTCCTGCCGTCAAGAACCTGGCAATCTTGTACCAAAAGGCCGGATTTCGTAACAAAGCCGTCGAAATGTGGCAAAGGTCCCTGGCGCTCGCCCCCGACGAGGAAACCAAGTCGTCAATCCGCGAGCACCTGGTGAATCTCTTGTGATTGCCGGCGGCGCGTTTTTTTTGAAGCGCGCCTTTTTGACGCCGGGCTAAGCTCGGTGCCCGCTACTTTTCCTGGCTCGGTTCCTTCACAATCCTTCGCTTTCTCGAACACCCAAGCCGCGTGCGACGGCGCTCCGCTGTATGAAGTTTCTCTGCCCCAGCTGTAAAGCGAAGTACCAGATCGCCGACGAAAAGGTAGCGGGGCGGTCCGTGCGCATGAAGTGTCGCAAGTGCGGCTTCATGATCCAGGTGTCGAGCGCGATGGCGGCTCCGCCCGGCGGTGACAGCGAGCCGCCGGAGCACGCGGACGGCGAGGGTGGCAGCCTGTTGCCGCCGCCCGCTCAGGAAGCGGCGCCCAAGAGCTCGCCCCAGGCAAAGGCGGCTTCGCCGCTGGCGCCGCGCGTCGCTGCGTCACCGGCGGCGCCTTCGGCGGCAGTGCCGAACAAAACGTCGATCCCCAAGCCAGCGGGGCCTCCCGCGCCGCGGCCACCGCCCGGCAAACCCGCCGCCGCCGTCGCGCCGAAGCCTGCCGGCCCACCGCCGCGCGCGACGATACCGCGCGCTGCCGTCCCCGCGGCGCCGGCGGTCCCGAAGTCGAGCCCGCTCGCGACGGCGGCAAAGTCGAGCCCGCTCGCGACGGCGGCAAAGTCGAGCCCGCTCGCTGCCGCCGAGGCCCCGGTGGTGGCGCCGCGCGCACCTGAACCGAGCGCGGCGGCCCCGGCCGACTTGCCACGTGACTTCGACGGCGAAGACGAGGTCACGCGCATGGCCGACGTCGGCGCGCTCGCCGGCGCCTTCACCCAAGCCTTCGGCGGCAACGCGGCCGCGCCTGGCGCCGCGGAAGCGCCGCTCAACATGCACGGCGATGAATGGTTCGTCGGCATCAACGGCGTCCCCGTCGGGCCGATTCGCTTGAGCGAGCTCCGCTCGAAGGCCGCCTCCGGGGCCGTCACGAAGGAGTCGCTCGTCTGGCGCGACGGCTTCGAAGATTGGCGCCCGCTCAAGACCTATCCGGAGCTGCTCGCGATCGTCGAAGAGGGCGTGTCGAGCGCGCGAGCCTCGCTCACGCCGTTCATGCCTCTCGCCACCGCCGATGGCCGCGAAATGGCGGCGCGGCCCGCCGCTGCCGCGACGGGTGCCGACGCCTTCGCGCCCGCAGCGTCGACGAGCGCGGTGACGGGCTCGGCGGTGGTGACCGACGAGATCGCGGGGCTGATCCCGCCGCGCCGCGGCACGTCGCCGATGGTGTGGGTCGCGATGGTGATCGCGATCGGGCTCGGCTTGACGCTCGGCTTCGTGCTGTTCGGCGGCCAAAAGCCGGAAACGAAGATCGTCGAAAAGATCGTCGAAAAAGAGGTGCCGGCCAAGGGCACCGAGCAAGGCCCTGCTGCCGCCAACAACGGGGCGGGTGAGGCCGTCCCGGCCGACCCGCAGGCGCCCAAGAAAACGGGCAGCCCCGCCAAGACCACCACCGCTGCGCCCGCCGAGGGCACGACCGCCAAGCCGCTTCCAGGGTTGAAGGGGCTCGATGGCTTGAGCAACCTCGGCCCATCGACGGGGCCAGCTACTGGCGGCCCGTCGGGCACGACCGGCGGAGGTGGGCAGCTCGACGGAGGCCAGATCCAGGCCACCGTGGCTCGCTACACCGGTAGCGTGAAGCGCCGATGCTGGCAGCCCGCGCTCGACGCGCGCGCGAAGGACGCACCCATGACCGCGAAGGTGACGGTCACGATCACGGTCGGCGGGAGCGGCAGCGTGCAGAGCGCCACTACCAGCGGCGATCCCAAGGGCTACAGCGGCCTCGCCAACTGCATTGCCAGCAGCGTCCGCTCTTGGAGCTTCCCCGCATCCGGCGGCACCACGATCGCCAATGTGCCGTTCGTGTTCGCCGGCCAGTGACCGCCAAATAAATACTCCCGGTGAGTTTCCCCACCGGGAGTAGTCCGAGAGCTCCGTAAGCCGGGTTCTGTGCGCTGTCGTCGTCGCCGACGACGGCGTGGCGGTCATTCCTCTGGGACGCGCGTTACCGCGCGCCTCGTGCGGCCTACCCAGAGGCTCGGGCGGGCAGCCCTCGAACGCCTCTCTACGTGGCCTTGCTCCGGATGGGGTTTGCCGTGCCGCAACCGTTACCGGTTGCGCGGTGGGCTCTTACTCCACCGTTTCACCCTTACCCGAGGCGACCGAGCGACTTGCGTCGCCGGGTAGGCTCGGGCGGTTTCGCGTTTTCTGTGGCACTTTCCTCGAGGTTTCCCTCACCGGGCGTTACCCGGCATCCTGCCCTACGGAGCCCGGACTTTCCTCTCGAGCAAGCTCGAGCGAGCGCCTGTTGCTCTCGGACCGGGGCACCATAGCCTCACGCCGCGTGCAGGTCTAGCGCGACGCCGGCCGCCTCTGACAGCTGGCTGATGCGACCCTTCAGCTTGCGTCGCGCGCGCGCCTCGAGCTGCCGGGCGCGCTCGCGCGAGACGCCGAGACGACGACCGATTTCGGCCAGCGACAGCTCGTCCTCGCGATCGGCCATCAGCCGCTTTTCGACGATGTAGCGCTCGCGCTTGTCGAGGTGCTTGAGCGAGTCGCGCACCAGCGCTTCGACGTTGATGCGCACCTCGCGATCGCCGACCTGCTGCTCTTGATCGTTGCCGGGTGAAACGAGCGTATCGAGGACGGTGGTCGCCGAGTCGTCCCAAACCTGCGCGTCGAGCGAAAGATCGCGTGACTCGAGCCGGCGCACCATGGCCGTCGCCTTTTCGGTCGGCATGTTCATGGCTTTGCCGAGTAGCTCGTCGGCCTCCGGGCCTTCGCCGACGAGGTTGGTGATGCGGACGCGCTCGCGGCGGAGCTTGAAGAACGTCTTGGAGCGCAGCGCGCCGGAGCCGACCCCGACCAGGCTCCAAGAGCGGATGATGTAATTGAGGATGTAGGCGCGGATCCAATAGGCCGCGTACGTGACGAAACGGGTACCGCGCTCGGCGTCGAACTTCGACAGCGCGTGCACGATGCCGAAGTTACCTTCGGCCACCAAATCCGCCACCGGCAGGCCGTAGCGCCGATATTTGAGCGCGATGGCGACGACGTGACGAAGGTGGGCGCGAACGAGCGCCTCGCGAGCGACCTCGCTGCCCTGCTCACGGTAAGCTTTGACGAGCGCTTGCTCCTCTTCACGCGTGTGCTGGGGGTAGTTCTGGACGGTGCGAACGTATGTCTGAAAGGACGTATCCTGGCTTGTCATAGCGACCTCGCGCGAGGGTGTCTGCCTCGCTTGGGGGGCTACGGGGCCATGTGTCCCGAAGTTCCGCTAAGAACCGTTAAGAGCGAACTTCGTACGACGGGGCACCTGCGCTGGACGCCGGGACACGCCTGGACCGTTAGGCTTGTCCAGTGAGCGTGGACCGGACCGGCGTCCGGCGGTGCGAAGGGCGCCATGAGCGCCCGGGGGCGGTCACACCTTGAACGACGAACCGCAACCGCACGAGCCCGTCACGTTCGGGTTGCCGAACTTGAAGCCGGCGCCGTGGGACCCCTCGACATAGTCGATCTCTGTACCATCCAGATACTGGTAGCTGAGCGGATCGACGAACAGCTGCACGCCGTGCGACTCGTAACGCTCATCCATGTCGGTGGGCTTGTCTTCGAAATAGAGGTCGTATTGGAAGCCCGCGCAGCCACCACCGATGACGCGCAGCCGGAGGCCCTGGCCTTCCAGACCTTCGGATTGAGAGATTTCGCGAACCTTGTCAGCGGCGAGGGGAGTGATTGAAATCATGACGACGACCGGAGTTTTCTGTGATGCCGGGCAAGTTTCCCGGAGGCAGAAGTAGTATAGGCGCGAGGACACCGTGAAACCAGCCCAGCTTATTCACTGTTTTCTGGTTCTTGGCTCGTCGACGGTCGTGGCGACGGCTTGGGGTCAGGGCGCCGCCGCCCCCGATGCGGAGCCGGCAGCGGCTACGCCCGCCCCGCCGCCTGCGCCGCTTACCCCTTCGGGACCCGGCGACATCCCTCCCCCTCCGCCGCCGAGGGGCGCCGCGCCGCCAGCGCCCCAAGGCAAGCTGGTGCTCTCGACGCAGCCCGTTCCACCACCAATGCAACGCGCCGGCTACCACGTTCACGACGGCTTTTACTTGCGGCTCGCGGCAGGGGTCGGCGGTAGCCACGTCAGCGTGCGGGCGGACAGCAACAGCGCCAGCGACTTTTCGATCGGCGGCCCAGGGCTGGCCCTCAACCTGTGGATCGGCGGCACGCCGTGGAGAGGGGTGGCGCTCGGCGGCATGCTCGGTTTGCAAGGAATGGGCGATTCCAACGTCGAGGTCAACGGCAGCGAGACCCATCAGGATATGAGCGGCGGTCTCTTCTACGTGGGACCGTTCATCGACGCGTTTCCGGATCCGATGCGCGGGCTGCACCTCGGCGGCTCGCTCGGCCTGGTCGGGTTTGCGGCGAGCGGCTCGGGCAACGCCCTCGCGAACCGCTTCAATGCCAAGGACTACAACGCGGGCGGCCTGGGTGCCTCGGGTTGGGTCGGCTACATGGGCTGGGTCGGGCCGGAGTTTTCACTCGGCGGCATGCTGCAGCTCACCGTGTTCGGCACCGGCAACGACAAGCAAGACGACATCGATCGCAAGGCTGGCGGCTACGCCCTGAACCTGAGCTTTACGGCCCTTTACCACTGAGCGCCGCGCCGCGCCTCACCTCACTCGATGCGCAGCAGGTTGCCGGAGCGGCACGCCAGCAGCACCGCCCCCGTGCCGGCGGCGTACAGACCGAGCGGATCGGGGCACGCACTGTCGGACACTGTCGTTACTTCACCCCGAGGTGTGATGACGGCGACGTCGGCGCTGGCGCGCGCCACGAGCAGCCTGCCGTCGGCGAGCAACAGCGCATCTTCGCCCCCGGGAGCTTTGCGCGCGCCCGCGTCGAACGGAACGCGCTGCGCTTCACTGCCGTCGGCGCGGTAGCGCACCAGCAAACCGTCGCTCGTGAAGGCCTGTGCGAGGTGCTCGGCACCGAGCAACACCGGACCATCCAGCTCGAGCGTCGCGTCCTCGACGGTGGTGTGCAGCTGGTACGATAGCAAGTCGAACGTCACCAGACGGTGGTTGCCGGTGCGCGCCAGCAGCTGCGCGTTGCGGGCGCCCGCCGTGACGGCGTGGGTGGTGCCGCCCAAATCGCCGAGCTTGCTGATGCGACCCGCCGCGTCGAGCCGGTAGACGGAGCCGAGCAGGGTGACGCACAGCAGGCTCGAGCTGGTCTCCAGCAGCTCCAGCGGTGTCTCCGCGATCGGGCGGCGCCAGCTCAGCTCGGCCGCGGCGCTGAATTTGAAGAGCCAGCCATTGCCGGCCACCGCGACCCCGCCGTCAGCCGTGGCCAAGATGCTGCGCACGGTGAGATCGGAGTCGCTGAGTGGGCTGCGTGAGCGCAGCTGGCCGCGGTCATCGACGACGTAGAGCTCGCCGCCGGCTACGAACGCGCTCGCGCCGCTCGAGAGCACCACCGGCGGCGAGCTCGGCTCCGCCGGCAGCTTCAGCGAATACAGCAGCTTGCCCTGGGCATCGAAGCGCGAGGCGCGCGGAGTCGGATGCAGCACGAAAAAGCCGCCGTCGTCGTGCGTGACGAGGCCGCGGCCGACGCCATACGCCACCCGCAAGCGCCGCTCCACGCGCGGGTTCGCCGATAGCGAGGAGCGGGCGCGGTGCGAACGTCGCGCGTCGACGCCCGACATGGCGTGCGGCGCCCGCGGCGGGCCGACATACTGCCGCGAGCCGGCGTGCGCCCACTCCGCGCGGGCGACCGGCGCCGACGTGGCGTAAGCCAACATCAGACAAAGCGGCAAGGGGCGATGGTGCATCATGGAGTCCCCGCGACCTCCACCCAGTAGGGCTCCTCCCCGGCGGGCGCGACGAGCGGGTGCGGTGGTGCGGCGGGCGTCACTTGGCCCCGGCGACGACCAGGTCCGCCCGCAGCTCGGGGATGCGCTCGCCGCTACGTGGACCGTCCACGAAGCGCACCAGCTTTCCGAAGGCCTTCAGCGGCCGCCCCTTTTCGATGTGGGCCTCGGTGCCGTAGAGGAGCTTGGCGAGGCACGGCGCCTTCTTACAACCGCTCTTCACGTCGACCAGCAGCACGCTGGTGTAGCCGTCGCGGCGCAAGTCGAACAGCTGCCCCTCGAGCCAGACGCTCAGGCCCGGGGAGGCGTCGGGCGCACGCACGATCTGCTGGTAAGAGCTCTGCGCGGTGGCGCGCGCGAGGGCTGCTTCATGCTCGAGATCGTCGCTGCGTCGCACGCTGAGCTTGACCAGCCGCGGCGCGTGGTCCTTGAGCGCCGCCCGCACCGTGAACGAGTTGTCGCCGAGCGCGAGCGGCTGCTTGCTGACGAAGCGACCTTCGCTGTCGAGGGGGACGTCGTGGGCGCCGATCTTGAGCGCTGCACCGACCACGGTACGACCGGCGATCACCAGCTCTTCGTCGCCGACCACGATGCTGAGACCGGGAGCGTCGACGACCAGCGGTGTGACGCCGATGCGGATCTGCACTTGCCCGATTTGGGGCGGAGCACCCGGCGAGCTGGCCTTGTACGGCACGACACGCTCGAGGATCTTGACGGTCGACTCCGGCCCCGTCAGCTCGCTCGAAACGTCGTAGTCGAAGCGAACGATCTCGTTGGCGGCCGCCTTGACCGGCTTGCCGTCGACCTCCAGCCGGGTCGCGGGTAGCACGCTCGCCAGCACCGAAAGCTTCGGCGCCTCTTGCCCGAGCTCATCGGTGCTGCCGCGCACGCGGAACTCGATCGGGATCGACAGCGCGATCTCTTCGCGGCTGCGGCCCGGGCGCTCGAGCACGAGCACGAGCGGATTTTCGCCGACCTTGAGCGGCGCAGACAGCCGCAGCTTCGCCTTACCAGCTTGAAACGAGACGGCTGCGGCGTCGATCCAGACCTTGGTGCCGTCGGGACATTCGCGGCACGACACGTCGAGCACCTCGGCGCCATTTTCGTCGAGGCTGGCGCGCGCCGTCACGCTGCCGTGCCCGCGCAGCATGACAAACGCCATCACGGCCAGGACCAGCAGCATGGCCGCGCCGACGATCGCGAAGGTGGCGCTGAGCGAGATGCGCTGCGGCGGTGGGCGACGCGGTGAGATCGGCCCTGCGCCGCGCATGCTCGGCGGCGGCGCGGCGGGCCAAGCGATCGGCGCGGCAGGCGGGAGGAGCGCAGGCCCCGCGGGCGCGGGTGCGGGCGCCTTGATCTGACCTGGATTCAACGGCGCGATGCCCGGGCGCGCCACGCCCATCACCGTCTTCTGGGCGGACGCGAGGCGCTGGCCGCCGCTCGCCGCCGCCTGCGCGGGTGGTGCCGGCGGGGCGGGGGGTGGCGACGGATAGGTAGGCGGCGCGATGCCGATCATCGTCGCGCCGAGATTGCGCGGCGGCGGCTGACTGGGCGCATTCGTGCCGCCGGGCGGCGCAGGCGGCGCGGGCGGAACGACGTTCGGCGGCGCGATGCCGAGCATGGTGCCGCGCAGGTTCGCTTTCGCTCCCGCGCCGGGGGTGTCTGATGCGGCCGGCACGGCAGGCGGGGGTGGGGCCTCAGGAACGTCCATCACCAACGTGCCGCCGAAGCCGGCCTTGGCCGGCGGTAGCTGGGCGCCGCAGCTGGTGCAGAGCGCTTGGTGGTCGAGGTTTTGCGTGCCGCACCGGCCGCACTGCTTCATCGCGCGCAGGACTATAGCGTTTTCTGGCTCGTGTCGCGGATTTGTACTGCATGAGCGTCGAACCGGCGTCCGCGGGGGCGCGGGGGCCCAGCCGACCCTGCGGCTGGAAGAGCCGTGGGTTTGTCCGGATTCGCCGTTTTGCCCTATGGGGGTATTACCCGCCCAGCATGCTGGCCAAGCGCATCATTCCCTGCCTCGACGTCCGCAACGGTCGGGTCGTCAAGGGCGTCAAGTTCGTGGACATCCGCGACGCCGGCGATCCGGTCGAGTGTGCCCGCCGCTACGACGAGGAGGGCGCCGACGAAATCACCTTCCTCGATATCACGGCATCCCACGAGGAACGCCCCGCGATCTTGGATATCATCGAGCGAACGGCGCGGGTCGTATTTGCTCCGCTCACTGTCGGCGGTGGCGTGCGTCAACCGTCAGATGTGCGTCGGCTGCTGGACGCGGGCGCCGACAAGGTGAGCGTCAACAGCGCCGCCGTGGCCCGGCCCGAGCTGATCGCCGAGGTGGCGGCTGCCTGGGGACGCCAGGTGCTGGTGCTCGCGATCGACGCGAAACAGAACGACGCGGGCGGCTTCGAGGTCTTCACCCACGGCGGACGGCGCGGCACCGGTATCGACGCGGTCGAGTGGGCCCGCCGCGGCGCCGAGCTGGGGGCGGGGGAGATCCTGCTGACGAGCATGGATCGCGACGGAACGCGGATTGGTTACGATCTCCCGCTGTTGAAGGCCGTCGCCGCCGCCGTGCCGATCCCGGTGATCGCTTCGGGCGGAGTGGGGGAGCTATCGCACCTGCGTGAGGGGCTTTGTGAGGGCAACGCCGACGCGGCGCTGGCTGCTTCCATCTTTCACGACGGCCAGCACACCGTCGGAGAAGCCAAGAAATACCTGCGACAGCACGGCGTGCTCGTGCGTGGAGGCGACACTTGACCGTCTCGTTGCTCGAAGTTTTGGCGGCGGCCCGGAGCCACGCCGCCCCCCTCGCCGCGGAGAGCGCCGGATACCTACTGCTGGCGGTCGCCGACCACCTCGTCGCCGCTCCGCGCGTGGTGCGAGCCGACGACGTCGAGCTCGCCGACGATGGCAGCGTGCGGCTGCGCGTGCGGCGTGAGCCGGTCGAGCATCGCGAGGGCGTCGAGCCGGCGCTGCGGCGGCTGCTCGCGCAGGCGCTGGAGGTGGCAAGCTCGGTAGGGCCAGGCCTCCGCCGCGCCGCCGAGCGGCGCGATGAAACCGGGCTCCCGGCGCTGGTGCGCGAGCTGGAAGTGGCGCTCATTCCCGTCAACCGCGGCGCCGCCAAGCGGGCGCTGTCGCGCCTGCACCGCGAAACCGAGCGCGCCCGCGACGCGGGCAAGCTCGCGACGTCGCTACCGGTCGAGGTCGCCATCGCCGAGCCTCGCGCCGCTGCCGCCGTCGAGCCCGTCCCCGCGCTCCCCCCCGCCGTCGACCTTGCGCCCGCTGCGGTTGCCGCTCCCGTGATCGCGCCGCCTCCCGTGATCGCGGCGGAGTCGGTGATCGCGGCGGAGTCGGTGATCGCGGCGGAACCCGTGGCGCTGACGTCGACCCCCGCGCCTCTCGGGATCGAGCCGGAGCTGGCCCTGACCAAGCCCGAGCCGGTCGTGCTGCGCGCCAAGGAACGCGGCACCTCGACCCCGCGCCTGGGCACGTTGATCACGGCCCAGACCCTGCCCGGAGAAGAATCGGAGCTGACCGAGCGTGCGCCGGCGATCGAGCCGTTCAACGCCGGTGAGGTCGGGTTACCGATCGAGGCCGACGTCGAGGTCGAGGTCGAAGTCGAAGTCGAGGCCGAGACGCCGGCTCTGAGCCAAGCCGATGAAGCGGTGACGCCGATGCGCGCGCAGGCGGCGGCGCTGGATGCGCCGGCCGATCCCGAGCCCTCGGTGCTGCCGGACGTCCTTAGCGCCATGTTCGAGCTCCACACCGGCATGCAAGCCGACGACGCGCCCACGCGCCTGCGCGAGGTCGTGACCGAGCTACTCAACGTCGTGCAACCAGTGCCGCTGCTCACGCCCGAGCCACAGCAGGTCGACGACGCCTGGCTCACCCAAAGCTCGTTGGAGGACGTGACCACGTCGGCTCCGCTGTTCGTCTCCGAGCGCGTCGAGCCCGAGCGGCACGAGGCTGCCACGTGGGACCCCGGACCGGTTGCCCCCTCCCAGGCCGAGCCGCTGCCACCAGCGCTGCTGATCGCGGAGCCCGCGCCCGCGCCGTCACCCTACGCACCGGCCGTGCTCCCGACGCGCAGCAGCGAGGTCTCGGATTTGCTCGATTCGTTCCACGTGTCGGGCGCGGCTGAAGAAGGTGAGCTGCGCTCCGCGCTCAAGGAGATCGCCGGCCTCGACCTGACGCCGCTCCCGCATCCTTTCGTCGAAGAACGCTGAGCTTGGAGGGCCGGGGCCGATGTGAAAAGATGCCCGGACCATGCAGCCTCAGAATCTCGCCATCGTGAAGGGCCTGGTCAGCGTCGCTTGGGCGGACGGGCACGTCAGTCGCGAAGAGACGCAGGTGCTCGACGCGCTGCTGGAGGCCTTTCACGCGCTGCCGAGCGAGGCCCACGAGCTGCGCAAGTTTGCCGAGACACCGCGTAGCCTGGCCGACGTGCCGGTCAGCGAGCTCGATTTCGCCGGGCGCCGACAGCTGCTGCAGCACGCGGTGCTGATAAGCTTCGTCGACGGCAAGCAGGATGAGAAAGAGAAGGCGCTGATCGAGCAGCTGGTGGTGGCGCTCGGTATCCCGCCGCTGGAAGCGCGCGACTTGGTGCGCGACGCCGAGGAACGCGCTCGGTCGCTGCTGACGCTTTTGTAGGTGGTCGTTCAGGCGCGCGTCGCGAGCAACGACTTCAGGCGATCGATCTCCTTCAAGAGCGCGATCGGGCTGAACGGCTTGGTGTAGTACGCGGTGGCGCCGGCTGCGCTGGCGCGCGCCCTCGACTCGTCGTCGTCCATCGCGCTGATGATGACGACTGGTACGTGGTGGGTGGCGGCGTCCGCCCGCAGCTTCTGGCAGACGTCGAAGCCGTCGTATTGGCCGGGTAGATTCAGGTCCAGCAGGACGATGTCGGGCGCGTCGGTGAGGGCGACGTCGATGGCCTTGGCCCCGGAGCTCACGGCCGTGACCTGGTAGCCTCGCGCCTGGACCAGCGCTTCGATCATGCGCCGGATCGAATCTTGGTCTTCGACGACGAGAATCCTCATCGGTTCGTCATACTAACCCAACTCGCGTTCGGGAAGCGCTTCCTCGTTCGGCGCGGCTTTGCCAGTGTTTCGAAGCCCCACCGCCGGCTATCGGGCGCCTAGCGACCGAGCAGCATCCAGACTTCGGCGCGGCCGTCGGGACCGTCGCGCAGCTCGAGCGTCGCGCCCAAGCTTTCGGCGGCGGCCTCGGCGATCAGCAGCGCCACGCCGGACGGGCGTCCGAAGGCGCTCGGATCGACGCGGTTGTGCAGCACGTCCGCCCGGTGGGCCTCGGTCACGGAGGGACCGCCGTCTTGAGCCGAGATCAACACGCCGGTCTCTACCGCATAGGCCGATAGCGTGACCTCGCCTTCGCGAGGAGTGGCGGAGATGGCATGGTGGAGCAAGGCGCGCAGCAGACCGAGCAACAGCTTGGGACGGGTCGTCAGGCGTAGACCGGCGGGGCCTTTGACGTTGATCGTCACGCCATGGCGTGACGCGCGGGGCTCGGCGTCCGAAACGGCGGTCTTGACCAGATCGGAGACGGACACGTCCGACTTGGCTTCGTCGAATGGGCAATCGGAGGCCAGGGCCAGATCGAAGGAGACCTCGCCGACGACAGCGGCGCGTTTCTGTAGGTTTTGGGCGAGCGCGGAGCCCTCACCGAGCTCCTTCGTCGCCAGGTTGGCGTCGGCACGCAGGCCTTCGACGAGGCCCTTGAGGGTGCGCTGCAAGCCGAGCGCGGCGCCTTGCAGCGTCTGGAAGCGTTGCGCTCCGCCGCGCGGCGCCATCGGTGGCGGCGGCTCGGTTCGAATGTCACCGGCGGCCAGCACCGACGCTAGCTCGCGCGCGTAGGCCTCACCGAGCTGTTGCGCCTGCTCGAGCTCCTTGCGAAGCTCGACGACCTCGCGTTGATCGCTGGCACCGTCGGCGGGCAGGAAGATGGACTGCGTGCCGCCTTCGAGCTCCACCGAGCCACCGTGACGGGTCGCCATGCGGCTCAGCCAGCGTCGCTCGAGCTCTTGCGCCCCTGCATCGGGGCCCAGCTCGACGCTGATCTTTACCCACTCGGCCTGGCGGCGGATCTTTACTTCCGCAGCGCCGCCCTGCGTCGAGCCGGCTTGCGTGACGAGCATGTTGAGCATGCGCCGCAGGTCCTGCTCGTCGCCGAAGACCTCGGTACCCGCGCCGGGCTCGATCGCGAGCCGCGTGTTGGGCGACAGGTCCATCAGTAAGGCGGCCAGGTCGATTCGGCCCCGACGCGCCTTGGTGGGGCCCCGAGCGCCCGTGTTGAGATCGCTCAACATGCTGATGGCGTCGTCGAGCGCGTCGAGGGTGGTTTCGACGGCCGGACCCTCGCCCGGCGACGTGATGATGCGCGGCTCGGCGGCGGGGCTTTGCCGTAGCTGAGTCACCCCCTCCCGCAGGGCGCGTGCGGCACCGCGCGCTTCTTGTGCCAGGAGCCAGGAGATTTCGTGTCGGGTCAAACGTTCTTGGGACACGATCCCTCGATCATGCCAAAAGTTGTCCTGCATGACTACAGCGGCGCGCTACAACAGGGGCGTTGCAACGCGGCGCGCTGTTTTTCCGTCCCCTGGTCGAGCGCTTGGCTCGCACTTTCCCGCTACTCCTGCTGCTCGGGGCGCTGTTTGGGACCACGCCGCTCGCCTGCGGCACCGACAAGGTGAAAAGTCCGTTCGGGCCGGCAGCCGGGGGTACCGGCGGCGAGCCGGGGGCTGACGGCGCGGCTGGCCTGCAGCTCGACGTCGACGCCGGCGACGGCGTGGATCCGACCCTCGGCGGGCCGTGTGAGGACGACGGACAGTGCGATGACGAGCTCGACTGCACCGCCGACCACTGTGATCAGGCGCTCCGGCGCTGTCGCTTCGAGCCTGACGACAGTGTCTGCGAAGACGGGGTGTACTGCGATGGTCAAGAGCGCTGTGACGTGCGGCTCGGCTGCGTCAACGGCGAGATCGTGGCGTGCAGCGACGACAACACTTGCACGATCGACGTGTGCATCGAAGAGACGCAGTCGTGTGACCACGAGCCACGCGATGGCGATGGTGACGGCGATCCGACCCACAACTGCGGCGGCCAAGACTGCGACGACAGCGACCCGTCGGTGAGCAGTCAGGCCAACGAGATCTGCGGCAACCAGCGCGACGACGACTGCGACGGCGCCGTCGACGAGGACGATTGCGCGGCGCCCGAGCATGATCGGTGCGATACGGCCCTCGCGGTCAACGAGCCGGGATTTTACGACGTCGATCTAGCGGCTACCGCCCTCGACTACGGAAGCTCGTGTATCACCCAAAAGGGTGGCTTCCGCGATGGCGTGCTCCAAGTCGAGCTGCCGGAAGGTGGCCCCTTCGATCTCGACGTCAGCGCCAAGCAAGACGGCCGGTTGCTCGTGCTCGGCACCGCCGACAGCTGCGGCGACGAGGGCTCGACGCGCTGCGAGCCGTCGTTCCAGACACCAGCCGGCGCGAGCGCGGCGCGC
>Ga0164241_10001946_pt1 | contig 23619 bp, 21 predicted proteins | sample OricomyardsoilBY_FD_108780 | JGI IMG/M metagenome (GOLD analysis project Ga0164241, IMG submission 108780) | Backyard soil microbial communities from Emeryville, California, USA - Original compost - Back yard soil (BY) | ecosystem: Environmental > Terrestrial > Soil > Unclassified | place: USA... | reverse complement strand
CAGCGTCAGCGTCAAGATGGCGACTCACGTCGACTCGGGGAGCATCGAAGTTGACGGTCTGATTTTCCCGCTACGCATTGGTGGCCTGGATCCGATCGGCACGGACGGCGGCGTGACGCAGCGCTTGCGCAACCTCGGCTATTTACCGTTCGACGACGAGCTGGATTCGACGCAACTGGAACTGGCGGTCGAGGACTTCCAGGTCGACAACGGGCTCGAGCTGACCGGCGATCCGACGGATATTCGCGACAAGCTGGAAGAAGTTTACGGCGGGTAGCCTGGGCGTCCGTTTATCTACCGGGCGATGCGACGCACCGAGCTCGGTGGTAGTCTCGGAAAGTCGCGTGGAGAAAAGGTTTTGGAAAGGCAAGGCTTGGTGGCGCGCCGTCTTGGCCGTGGTGGCAGGGCTTACGCTCGTCGGTGCATGGCAGTTGTTCCTGACCGTGGCGGCCGCGCTGACGGGCGGACAATCGCTGGGGCGATCGTTGCCCGGGGGACCAGGTCCTCCCCGCGCAGCGCGTGAGCCGACCGATCCCTGACGGAGGAATCGTCAGGCTTGCGCTGGGCGGCAATCGCAGCTGCGTCGTGACAGCGGGGGAGCACGCGTTCTGTTGGGGAATCGCCGATGTCTCGGATAGCAACCTCCGACGCCACGGAGACAGAGGTGCTGATGGGCGTCTCTGGTTGCGTGGACCGCGCGATCCCTACGAGCGACTCGTCAAGTTCGGTCGGGACCCCGAGCCAGCACCATCAGCGCCGCAGCTGGTCGAGGTCGCGCAGAACCGCTTTGCTTACTGCACGTTGGATCGCGCGTCTGCGCTGAGCTGTAGCCGTGTCAGCGCGACGGATCTGCACGGCCCAACCTACCAACCTGCGGCGACGCTGGCCAATATCAAGTCCATAGCGGTCGGCAATGATCATGCTTGCGCGCTGACGAACACCCAAGAAGCGTGGTGCTGGGGCAACAACGATCGCGGCCAGGCGAACCCAAGCTCCGAGGGTCCCGTGTCGGCACCCACACATGTCCGCTCGAACGTCTCACGCCTAGAGCTGGGGCTTTCTCACACCTGCCTCCTGCTTGCGGATCGCAAGCCACAAATCGAGTGCATGGGCGACGACTCCTTGGGCCAGCTTGGTGGTTTCGCAAAGACAACGGCACGATCCACGCCGCCCCCCTTCGACGCCACCGAGGTGGCACAGTTGACGGCCGGATACTCTCGAACATGCGCGTTGCTGAAGACGGGTGCGGTCTGGTGCTGGGCTGGTTATCTTGGGGTGGATTTGCCTGCCAATCAGCCTGAGCTTTCGCCCAGGCGTGTCGCTGAGGTGCCGAATGATGTGGTGCAAATCGCTGCCGGCGGCGACGTTATTTGCGCGCGCTCCGCCACCGGGCAGCTGCGTTGCTGGGGAGGTCTACAGTGTTTGGATCCATTTGCGTGCCCGTCGCCGGCGCATCCGCAGCCATGGCCGCCGACGCTGATGAAAACAACGGCCCCAGCGACTGATGTCCAAGTCGGCGACCAGCACGTCTGCGCCCGGCTTGAAACGGGCCAGGTCGTCTGCATGGGCGCCAACCAATTTTCACAGCTTGGCGCCAATCTGCCGTTTACCGAACGGCAAAGGCCCGCGCCTTGCCTAGCGAAGGAGTGGTTCGAGGCTTGGAGCAGCTCGGAATTTTTGACCGTTGCGTGGTGACTCAGAAGGTGGGCGGATTGCCCGTGGGTCGCCCCGCCCGGCCGAGGATGATATGGTAGCGCCATCGCGTGAGACCGAGCCCTTCGGAGACCACAAAGTGGTGGCGAGTCGGCCTCGGAGTCGCTGCGCTGCTCGCCCTGGCGGGCGCATGGCAACTGTTTCTCCTTGTGGGCGGCCTGACGGCGGCTAGCAACCGCTTGTATGGCACTTGTCCGCCCGATCAAGCGCGGCCCATCCAGCGCGTCGGTAAGCCGACGCCCGACGGCGGCGTCGCCTCGCTTGCGCTCGGTGGTAATCGGAGCTGCGCGGTTACGACGGCCGGGCGCGCATTTTGTTGGGGTTTTGCCGACGTGTCGAACACCGAGCGGCGTCGACATGGGGGGATCGCGAGCGATGGACGGTTGTGGCTGCAGGGACCGCGGGAGTCGAACGAGGGACTCATCAAGTTCGGTAGCGACCCCTCACCTGAACCCACCGTGCCGAAATTGGCCAAATTGGTGCAGAACCGTTTTGCCTACTGCACTCTGGACCAGGCCTCCGTGCTGAGCTGTAGGCGCGTTACCGCGCGAGATCTCTGGAGCGTCACGTACGAACTCAGCGTGACGCTTGCCAATGTAAGCACCGTTGCCGTCGGCAACGATCACGCTTGCGCCCTTATCGACACGCACGAAGCGCTGTGCTGGGGGCACAACGAAAGGGGGCAACTAGATGGCACGCCTGCCTCGACCCCCATATCGCAGCCCGTGCGGGCGCGCCTGCGCGTTGAGCACATCGCGCTCGGGCTGGCCCATACCTGCGTCGTCTCGAGCGAAGGGAAACCTCACATCGAATGTTTCGGCGATGATACGTTGGGGCAGCTCGGCGGCTTCGCAAAGACCGCCCGACGCCCATCAGTCCCGCCCTTCGAAGCCGCAGACGTCGTCGAGTTGGCAGCAGGGTACGCGCGCACCTGTGCCCTTACCCATGGTGGGGCGGTCTGGTGCTGGGGGGGCTATCTGGCCGTAGATCTGCCTTCGAATCAGCCGAGCGTTGCGCCGACGCGCGTCGCCGAGCTCCCGCCCGACGTAGTTCAGATCGCCGCCGGCGGTGATGCGCTCTGCGCCCGCACGGCCCAAGGCGAACTCTACTGCTGGGGAGTTTTACAATGTTTGGATCCGTTTGCGTGCCCGTCGGCGGTGCATCCGTTACCGTCGCGAACCACGCGCATGAGGCTCCCGGCCCGGGCAACGAATGTCCAACTCGGCGACCAGCACGTCTGCGTGCAGCAGGAAAACGGTCAGGTGGTTTGCATGGGCGCCAGTCAATTCTCACAGCTGGGCGCGGTGCTCCCGCTCGTGGAGACGTCAGGCCATAACAGGTGTCGGACGAAAGAGTGGTTCGAGGCTTGGAGCAGCCCTGAATTTCTGCCCGTCGCCTGGTAACTCAGAACGGCGGGGGGCTGCCCCTCGGGTGCTTGCCCAGCTGAAAATCGAGAATGCCTTCCAAACCGGAGGTACTCAGGTGGATCGGATCAGGATTCGTCGGGGTACCCGGCGGGTTTTTGTTCCCCGGCCAAACGCCCACCAAGCTGTAGCCTGCGCGCTCGGCTTGAAAGAGCCGCTCGCGAACGCGATCCTGGTCGGTCGGGCTATCAAAGTCGTGCAGTTCAGTCCAAGGGTCACCGTGATCGGGATCGGCGCCAATTTCACCCAGAAAGGGGGGCGTGAGGAATGTGCCATCGTCACGCTGGTGCAGCGCTCCGCCGGCAAGCGTGGGTCGGTAGAGCCGTCCCGACGACTCCGAAACCTCGATGCCCTTTACCCGGTAGGGGTAGAAATGAAACTGCGGCAAGCTACCGGTGGGACGGCTCATCATCTCTTCGAAGAGCCGATGGCCGATGGTGGTTTGAATTCTTGTCGCGGCGGTGGGCTGAACTCGGTTGCGGGCGTCGACACGATCCAGGCCGCTCTGTAGGAAGGTGTCGACAACGCCCTCGGTCATTCTACGGTCATTCCTAGGAAAGACCTTGAAGGGCAATTTGAACGTCCCGACTGTCGGAGCCGCTCCCATCGGGCTACGCGCGATCATTGGCACGGGGATGTCGGGCGTAACCAACCACGGCCACAGGAAAGTGCTGAGCCACTTGGGCTCGTTCATGATCTCCCACGCGAAAATCGCGTCGGGAGCCTTGAAAGATTCGTCCAACAGCGGCTCGAAAACCTCATCGAGGAAGATCTTCGACATGTTGGGGTCGCTGACGATGTCGTTCCGCCGGCTATTCTTAAGGGCGGGCTCGGCGATGCCGAAATCTAGCAAGGACGGTATGAGCTTGACGCCGGTCAGGCTGCATATCCGCAACATCTCCTGAAAATAGGCAATGAAGCGGGGATGAAGGTACGGCGGCTTCACCAGCTTTCCACTCGAATCCGTGCTGCCCCAATTGATCGCGTTGCACATCAACATCATGCGCACGTGGCGCACACCGAACTTGTCTTTGAGCTGGGTGAGATTCTGCTCGAACGAACCCGGCTGCGCCGGTGGTCCGTTCAGGGGATCGCTGAAGAAGAGCCACCGCTGCGCCGGCATGAACTCTCCGCGCACGGCGCTAAACGGGTTTGCCGGAGGAACCGTGGGCAGGGTTAGACTCGCCCCATGGAGGCCAAAGAAAAGTCCATACTGTTGGAAGCCAACGGGGTAGTTGAGCATCACCTGGCAGCGTGGGCGGCCGCGCATGGTCGTTTGGGTGCTGGGAGGGTCGGCCATGGATTGCTCGCTTTAAACCTTTAAACGGTCGGGTCGGAGCGCTCGGCCCCTTGCATCAAAACCTGGGCCAGCGCCTCGGCCGTCTGATCGTCGGTCACATTGCCCAACTCTTGTTGCTGACGCAGCAGCGCGAGTCGCTCGGCTCGATCGCCTTCCACGATCGCCAGGTTGTGCAGCTGGCGATCGACTACGCTCGCGTCGTCCTGATCCAAATCGAAGAAGATGGTTCGGCGGAAGCGAAACACCTTCGCGTCGGCGTCGATGCTCGCTAGCTCGGGAGAATCACCCCACTCCAGCAAACCCCGCGGGCCGAGGTAGATGTTGTCTTCGACAACCTGCGCGTTGGAGTTCGAGCGCCCTTCGCGCACTTCGGCATCGAGCGTCAGTCGAAATGGTGCGCCCGGCATTAGTTTACCAAATTCATCCTGAAGCGTGATCGTCAAGGTCTGTCTCACGGCTTCGCATGGCGAGCCTCGTGTCAGCCGGTCGTAGAACTTGCAGGCAAAGGTGTTGTTGGCGAAGAGGTACTGGCGTGCCAATTGCTTGGGCTTGCGGCGCTCGTCTCCGTCCTTCCAGAACTGCTTGCGACAACCCGCGGTGCCCTTCGCCGGGCAGGGCCACTTGTCGAGCGGAAAGCGCACGTCATTCGGGAAAACATAGACGACGACGCGCCGATTCGACGAGTTGATGGCGTTGCGCTGAGCCTTGCGCTTCGGGTCGGACAGGTCGCGATCAAGAGATTCTGACAGCACGAACACAGGATTGAATTCGCTGCAGCCTTGAAAGTCTGGAACACCCGTTGAAGTTCCTGCGGCGCTTCGCGAGAGAAAGTCTTGCTTCTTGTACTGAAACGCCACTCCAGCGGAGTCGAGGCAAATCGCGTCCATGTACGAGGCGAACAGCAGCTTGCGCGTCTGCTGATCCATGTCTCCGGTGACCGGGAGCGAGTTGCCCTTCTGGAAATTGCGCACGGCCGTACGCGATTCGGTGTTGGCTGACTTGATCACCGGAGTCGGGAAGCCAATCTCGTTCAACATCACGCAAGTGTGGGTATTGTTCCAAGCGTCACCCCCATGTGGATTCCTAAATAGCTCGTCCCAGAGTTCCACGTCACGCACCAGCAACCCGTAGAGTGCCTTGGCGCGACGAGTCGACAATTCCTTGTTGTACTCGTCGTTGTTGACCGGATCGGCATGCCCGAAAATGGCGAGCAAGGCGGCGGCGACGACCGGGCGGCGCGTCGAAAGGAGCGCTAGCTCTGCGGTGGTCTCCGGCAAGATGAACGAAGAATCGAAGTCGAAGCGCGAATCGTCGATGCGAACGCAGCCGATCGGCCTCAAGAACGTCCGAACGGTGCCGTTGTCGGCAGCGTCCGTCGTTGGGGAGACGCGATAGACGATCGCGTCGGCAACGGTGTTGACCGCCGAAATCCCGCCCGATGTGGTGCTGGCACCGGTTGGAGACTCGGGAGCTGCTTCATCAGCCATGCGTGCGCCTTCCCTTCATTGTCCGTGCTTGCTCAGCAACTGGTTGGCAAAGGACGAGCTCACCAAGCCGTCAACCGGTAACCCTAGCTCGTCTTGCATCAATTCGATGCCGAGCGCGAACTCCCCTTCGGTGCCGACATCGTCAATCTGCGGTTGCCCCGCCCAACAGCCCAGGTTGATCAGCCGAGCGCGGATGCCCTCCGTGAAGCTCTCCGGCTGCAGCGACCCCACCAAAATCGTGAACACCAGGTCGTTGATGCGCAGCTCGGCCTGCTTGGTGTTGCGTGGAATTTGCACGTGCAAAAGGCCTTCACTGTCCGTGGCTACTCGGATGGTGACGGTTTCAGTTTCCAGCCTGCCGCCGGCGGAGGCCACAGGCTCGCCGAACAGGTCAAGCACCTTTATGCGCAAGAATAGCCTTTGCCGCTGGATGACGATGCGAGACGTGGCATCGATCGGCACGTCGACGGCGTGCGACTCCCGGTCCGGAATGACCAGAAGATCGTCGGGCACCAGCTGATGTGGGTTGGTGCGGGCCGATCGCAGGCTTGCGTTCTCTTGTGCCTCGAGGATGCTTTCGAAGCGCGCGAACCCGAACTCTTCGGCGATCAGCGAAATGTGCTCGCCATTGCCAACCAAGCGTTTGATGGGCACGGGCGCGTCAGCTGCGTCATTCATAATGGCTCTGCTTCATGGCTCATCCAGGCTCCACTCATCGCGGTTGCGTAGGTCGATTTTAACAGGGCCGGCAATCAGGCCGTTCACCCGAACGTTTCCGAATTCGTCTGAGAGCGCGATGAGCTCGTGCCCGGAAGCGTCGACTACAACAACGAGCTCGTCAGCGATTGGCACGTCGTCCTGGTCGAGTAGTACCAGCTCGACGAAGTGCTGGTCTGCGGTCTCTTCGGGCGGCTTACCCAAGGCCTGGCGAACGTCATCCAGGCGCTCCTCGTTAGACTCCTGCTCGTCGCCGACCGGAATGATGATGCGATCGACGGGATTTTTAGACTTGAAGTCCAGCTCATCGACGTCGAGGAAGATCACCTTAGCGAGGCCGTCTTGCCTCAAACCGCCGACCCGCCCGAAGCCATCGGGGTCGGTAAAGCCTTCACGACTCGAACCGTCCGGCAGCTCGATCCGAAAGGGACGGCCCGGAACCGGCGCCGCGTTTTGATCTACCAGGCGGATCGCTATGAACGTGGTCTCCGGCACCGGCTGGCGCGCTGGAGGCCCCAGCTCCGGCATCTCGAAAAGGTCGCGGCGCTCGGTAAGCGGCGCGAGTTGCTCACGTTCGACGATGAGGCGCCCGCGTTCGAACTCTTCGTCGAGCCGACGCAGGAGCTGCGTCTCGAAGCTAGCGTCGATCAGCAAAGGGCCTAGCTCGCGGAGGCTGAACAGTCCGAATGAGCCGCCCCCATCGAGTGCGATTACGATTTTCTGCGCGGTCGCGACGATGCCGGGGTCATGGCCCTCGACGCCGAAGCGCAGGTCGGACATGGCGCGTCGGGCGAGCGCTCGCTGTTCGCCGCTGGGGGGACCTGCGAAGCGGTCGATCCGTACGACGAGATCCTCGAAGGGGGTTCGCAAGCGGAAGGTGTCGTGGCCTAGCACCGACCGGCCCTATCGTGTCCTGCCGCGGGCCGCCGCGGCCAAACTCGCGACGAGGCGAGTCCCTCGGTTGCCAACCAACCTGGTCTGCAACTTGTTGCTCCTTGCCTGCTCACAGTACTCGACTTCGTGGCCCGCTCTAGCACGCACTCCCATTCGTGACGCTGCGGCGGTTTGCCACTGGGCGTACGAAGAGTTTGCCAGTGTCGTGCGGAGCGGTCCAGGCTTGGGGTCACTATCAACTTATCGGTCGGCGCGGGGCCTACGTTCCCTATTTTCTGCTGGGAGGTGAGGGCTGCTAGGTGGCGATAAAAGCGACTCATGGGGCACTGAAGTGGAACTTGCGTCGTGCACTGGGCGCGGGCGCTACTTCCGGGGTGGTTTCGGCTTTTGGGGTGCGTTCGACCGCGACATCGGAGATGCCGCTGCCAACATGCGGCATAGCCGGCGCAGGTGAGGTCGCAGAGGTGTGATGCTTCTTGCTTGGCGCTACCGTTGAAGGACTAGAACTTGAGGCACTTGCGGGCGCAGGCGCGGTCACCGTGCCTTCTGCAGATTCCGTAGCCTGAACGACTGCTGGAGATATGACTGGCGGCAGGGTGACGGCAGGGGCTGTATCGCGTGGCGCCGGCCGCCCCGCACTGCTACCCGCCGACTCGCCCCGCCGCATCCAACCGATCGCCATGCCAATTAGGATGAACACCCCAAACACAGCGGCGGTCACGAGCCGGGTCTGCTTCCCCTTCTGACGAAGACCCGGGATGGTGATCGTATCCTGCTAGCGCGACGTGTCGACCGGCGGAACCGAAGCCGGAGCCGCGGAGCGCGCCGCTTTGGGCGTGGACTCTTTCGCTTGAGGTGCGGCGAACACGGTCGGAGCATCACGCTTAACCGCGCCTTCAGGCGCCTTGGGTGCAACGAATCCGCCTCGTGGCGTCGTCACGATTGGCTGAGACTCCGTCGGCACCGCCGTCGCGGTCGTCGGCACCGCCGTCGCGTTCGGCGGGACCGTGTCTTGAAAGTACTTGGGATCGAGCCGCGGTTTTTCTGCAGCAATCAGTTCCTCGCGAAGGGCTGGCGGGAACTCTGGGGTTGCCCCCACCGGTCCGGCGTCGCCCTGCGGGCTCCGGCGGCCCACCTCCCCCCGACCCGTGCTCGCGCGGGCCGTCACTCCGGGGAGTGATACACGAAGCTGCGGCCCGCGCTGCGCGCGGGTGGAGGGAGGTCGTCGCTCGGCGGCGCTCGCAGAGCGCTGGCAGAAGCTCGCTCCGCTCGCGCGCAGGCGGTTAACGGTTGTGCCGGCTGGCGTGACCGGGGGCGGCTCGTCGATCAGCTTGGCGCGCTGCGTGTTGGTCATGCCGAGGCTCCGCAGCGACATGACTACCAGCCGCGCGAGCCGGCGGCGAACGCAAAACCGGGGACGCGCGTAGAGTCGGCGTGCCGGGCGTGAGTTGGGATCGAATTTCGCGTGACCTCCGTCCGGCGCGCGGCCGGACTCGCGAGAGGGCGCACGCCGCGCGCCACGCAGGTACAGCGCGTCGGTGGTGAATCGTCCTCCGTCTGCGCGTGGCACACGCCCTGCACCGTGGGGCTTCGTCCGGTCGCGCGCCGGACGGAGGTCACCATGAAATCAGCATCCAAACCGTCACCTCAGCTCCTTCGGCTCCACGCACACGCCGCCAGCATGCGGCAGCTGCCTACCGCTTCGGAGCACGCGCTGTGGCTGCGGCTCAAGGGTCGGCAGCTGGGCGGCGTGCAGTTTCGGCGGCAGGTGCCGCTGGGCGGCAAGTACATTGCGGACTTCTTCGCTCCTGCCATTGGCTTGGTGGTGGAAGTGGACGGGGCGTCGCACGCTGGGCGCGAGGCGGCTGATGAGCGCCGGGACCGTAGGCTGCGGCGGGCGGGGCTCACGGTGCTCAGGCTGCCAGCGGCGTTGGTGCTCTCGGATGTTGAGCACGCCGTCGGGCTCATCAGGGCGGCGGCCGGGGTGGGGTAGCGGCTGCACCCAATCGGTCCTTAAAACGGCATAGGCGCGTACGCCCGTGCTCGTTCACTCGCACGGCATCCGCAGTGCAAGGCCGTCGGCAAGATAAAGTTCGCGGCTCACCGCTTGGCTCACTCGAAAGGCAGGATCATCGTGCCGTCCGGCGTTCCCCGCGCGACCAGACCGACGCCGGCTTCGACTTTCATCATCTCGCGCGTGCCTTGGAGGCCGACGTAGGGGCAGGGACCTTTCGGGTTGGCTAGGCGGCGGTTCTTGGAGCCTCGCACGCACCACAGTAGCTTGCCCCGCGCGATCCAGGGCTCGAGCTCGAAGTCCCAAGGGTCGTTTGGGTAGCCTGTCTCGGGTTGCCCATTGGATCTCATATAAGAATACATGGATTGTCCCCAATTGAAGCTGAGCAACTCGGCCGCGGGCCGCGGGTCGGCGAAGTAGACGATCGGAAACGCTCGCCAGCCGGGATCCATCTCGAGCTCGCCAATCACAGCGACCACGTTGGGTAGCTCGAGTTGCTTCGGAATCACGTACGGTACTTCGGGCCCGCACCTCGCAGCGTCCTCTGATCTGGGAGGGGTTGGGAGCGGGCCGCCACTGAAATTCACCGCGCCGCGCACGAAGCAGTAGTGCGGGCAGGCGGGAATTTCCGGGCCTTGAATGCCTCGCCACCAAGGCCCATCGGTATCGAACGGATCGAATGAATACTCAAAGCCCTGCTGACAGAACGGGCATGCACTCATCTGCACGCGGTGCAGACCGTCCAAGTATTCTTGCTTTGCAAGATCTCGCGCGGCCCCAGCAGCGTCCATGCGATTCCAATCGGGATCGTTCGGGTGATTTGCGAACTCTTCGTCCTTGATGCGAAGATAGTCCTGCTGCGCGGTCGCTGCGCGGCGCAACATGTCGGCACGCAACTCTTTCGTGAAAGGCACTCCAGTCATGGTTTGCTTTCGCTCAGTCTGAGAATTCCGGTCCCCATGTTGTGTTCCAAGGCAGGCCGTGCGCAAGGTAGAACTCGCGCATTTCGGGGATCGTTGTGAGGTGCTGCTTGGTGCCGTCAGGCAGGTACGCCGTGACTGGCGGCTGCGGGCCTCGATTAGGCCCTGCTTCAGGGCTGAGTCGGTCGGCCCATTCGTCTTGAGCGCCATGTTGTAACAGCTTCAGGCCGAACGCCTCGGTGAACTCGTCTATTATCGCCTGCGTCACGCGTATCAACTGGCCATCTTGCGTGTAGAGCCCGTGCAGATCTGCGTCGCTGTACAGATATGCCTTTTCGGGTGACCTTTGAAAGACCAGGTAGTCGTTTGCTTCGTCGATACCGAAGCCTGCCTTCTCGAGATCGGCCTTGTACTTCGCGTAGTCGTAGTCGGGCCCCTTGGCCCGCAGCAGCTCCTGAAAGCGGGCATTGTTCGGATTGGCTGCAGCGAGTCCAATATTCTCCGGTTTGGGAGCAGGGATTTCTCCCGCCTTCAGCGTCTTGGCCTTCACGCTCTCGGGTTTCGGGGCGAAGCCCCGCTTGCCGATGCGAGCGGCGGCTGCTTTGTTGGAGTCGCGAACCACGATGTAGCGCTTTTTTTTCTTCGCCAATCTCGCGAACGTCGCATCGTCCTGCGGACGCAAGCCGCGCTCCTCCGCGGGCGGCGGCTGCTTGGGGGTACTTCCCGCGCTGCGCACAGGTGGCTTCTTTTGCGTAGCGACGGTCTGCTCGTGCTTGCCCTCGCTCGCCGGAGTCTTTCCGGGCGGGCGTTTGAGCGGCACGTTCTTTTTCGAGTTTTCGAGCTCGTGCAGCAGGTCGTTGATGGTTTGTTTAGGATCGTTGTACTTGAGCTCACGCTCCGCCAAAATGCTGGGAATGACTAGGATCAAGCCGCCGGCAACGGCCGACGTCAGCAAGCGCTGCAATCTGTCGGCGCGCTCGGCAGGGTCCATCTGGTCGTCAGCCAGGACCGCGCTCAAGTCTCGGGCGATGTTGGCTCCGATCAGCATGCCGTTGAGCTTGCCCGCCGCCGTGTTGCCGAAGAACACCGCCTCGCTCAGGTTCGTGCCCTTGACGAACGCGGAGACGTTCGACACCCGCACCCCTTCCGCCCAGTACGTGCCGAGCGGCAGCAGCAGAGTCGCAACCTGGACGACGTCGAAGACGGTATCAGTCGCGGTTTGCTCCCCGACTTGCACGCGGTTGTAGGTGATTAAGGCGCCGGACGCGACGCTAGTGACGAGCGACCACAGCATCAGCTCCGCGACCACGGGCCCAGCCACCGGGACGGGCAAGAGCGCAACCGAGACCGCTGCCGCTGCGAGTGTCGCCAGACTCGCAGTACTCAAGAAATCCGCCAATCTTTCGAGCGGATTGCTGCCTGTAGTCGAAAACGAACCCGAGCGCCCACCGAAACCCTCGCCCGGCAGCTTAGGAAATTCGTACAGAATCTCCCCCGAATAGTGCGAGCACTTGCGACCGGAGCAACCTGAAGGGTCGGGCTCGGGGCCAGGGAGAAAGCCCAGCCCGACGTTTCTTGTTCTCTGACCCTCCCCCAATATCCCCAATATCCCCAATACCCCCAATATCCCCAATATCCCCATAATCCGATCGAGCTTGGGTGGCGCTAGCACGAATGATGAGTTGTGCTGGCGACGCTCACGCAACGCCCGGTGTTGACCCGTCCGCCACGCGGACTGGTCGGCGTCGCGCCGACGCTCGGGCAACGCCGCGGGTGTTGACCCGTCCGCTACGCGGACGGGTCGGCGTCGCGCCGACTCTCCGGCAACACCGCGGGTGTGACCCGTCCGCTACGCGGACTGGTCGGCGTCGCGCCGAGCAAAGGTGTCTTTGATTGTCACCCCGTCGGCACTACTCCAGCGCTTCGGGCGAGTCGTGCCGTGCGCAGCGCTGAAGCCGAATTTGGCTCCATTGCGATTCATCACAAGATTTTTCTTGGGTTCATCCGATCGGTTCAGGCAGAGTCGATCAGAGAGCACGCCCAAGCCGATGCACTCGCGCTGCCCTCGGGACAAGCGCGAGTCGCAGCTTGAGCGACATGAAGCTCTACCTTCGATTCGTTCAACCAACCACGGTGGTCCGCCATGCGCCAAGGGTCTATCGACGCTACGGAAAGAGAAACGGTGCCCATCGCACCGCGACTCGATATTGCGCGACAAGCGCAGCCGTACACGTCTGCGCGCGCGGCGACCTCGGAGCCCCATGCGCTCCAGCCACTTGTTGAGTTGGGAGTGGCGCAGGCCCCAACGGCGCCGGTAAATGCGCAAGAAAATGCGCCCGTGCCAGCGAGCGCGCAGTCTGCAGAGCCGGATCCGGTGCTAGGCTTCGACTCGGTCGACGAGCGGTTCATTGATTTCCTGGTGGAAGAGGCGGTCAAAGCATGGCGAGCAAAGAACTTCTAGGTCTGCGGGTCGCCGTCTACGCGCGTTTCTCTTCCGAGGGGCAACGTGAAGCGAGCATCGAAGATCAGCTCCGACGTTGTCACGACTTCGTGACGGCCCACGGCGGCGCCGTTCGCGAAGAGCTCACGTTCTCCGACCGCGCTACCAGCGGCGCCGGAACCGACCGACCGGGCTATGAACGGATGATGCGCCTGGTCGCGAACAAGCCGCGCGAGATCGACGTCATTGTCATCGAAGACCTATCGCGTCTCTCGCGCGCGGCCGCGGACTTGTTCACGGTTCAACGCTTGTTCGAGTTCTTGGAGGTCCGCCTCATCGGTATCGCTGACGGCATCGACACGTTCGCCAAGCATTCGACGCTCACCTTCGGGCTGAAGAGCCTGGTGTCGACGATCTACATCAACGATCTCAGGGACAAGACGCTGCGCGGCTTGGAAGGGCGCGCGCTTGCTGGCTTCGCGACCGGAGGAGTGGCCTTCGGCTACCGCTTGAGCAAAGAGTCGAGCCCTGACGGCAAATCGATCGGAACGAAAATCCAGATCAGCGACGAGCATGCCCCGGTCCTGCGCAGGATCTTCGCCCTCTACGTCGGCGGCAACTCGGTTGCTGGCATCGCCAAGATTTTGAACGCAGAGAAAGTATCGCCGCCTCGAGTGTTCGCCAAGAATCGCCGCGTCGGCTGGAAGGACTCGACGATCCGCGCGATGTTGCACAACGAAAGCTATGTCGGCCGCTGGCGCTACAGGTCGTCGCAGTGGCGCAAAGTGCCGGGTACGAACCGCCGTGTCCCGGTCCGCCACGACAGTCCTGAAGCGATCGTCAGCGAACGCCCCGAGCTTCGCATCATCGATCAGGAACTGTGGGAGGCGACGCAGGAGCGACTGAAGAGCGTGCATCGCTTCTACACGCGTTCTGCTGACGCTTCAGCCAAGGGGCGAGCGATCCCCGGGGCGCGCAGCGCCTATCTGTTCAGCAGCTTGCTGTGCTGCGGAGTGTGCGGGGGCAAGATGACGATCGGTGGCGGTAGCAAGGACGCCTACTACCGCTGCGAGGGGTACAAGAAATGCGGCACCTGCGACAACGCGCTGTCAGTCCGAGAGAGCGTGGTACGTGCGGGGCTGCTAGACGAGCTCCGTCAACGGCTCGTTTCCGACCAGGGCCTGACCTACGCGCGAAAGCGGCTCGCCGAGCGCTTAGGTGAGCTCACTCGGGAAAGGGACGGTACGCTGAACGAGGAACGGCAGCGGCTCGACAAGCTCGTTAGCCAAATCGACCAGCTCGTCGATTTCGTCGCCGAGGGACACGGTTCTGCGGCCGTCGCCGAGAAGCTGAGGGGCCTTGAACGGGCTGCCGACGCCCAGCGGAGCAAGGTGGCGGTGCTCGAGAGACGCGCCCAGACAGCCATCCGTCTGCCGTCGCCCGACGAGCTTATGAGCATCGTGTTCGACCTGGAGACGCGCCTCAGGGCCGACACCACGTCGGGTCGTGAAGAGCTGCGACGAATCTTCCGGGACGGAAAGATCACTCTGCTGCCGCAGCCAGCCGGCTTCTACGTTGCCCGCAGCGACATCCTGCCGCTCGTTCTGCTGACTCTCCCGCCCCCCGCCGACTCTTCTAACGAAGAAGGCGGCGAGAGACGGTATCCAGCGAGTAGTTGCGCAGGGGCGATTCGCCCGATGTACCACGCGGTTTTCTCGACGATTCGCTTGCGACTGTCAGCGTAGCGACCAGCGGCGTTACAGGATCGAGCCTAGGCAAGCTGCGCGGGAGTCGAGACCCGAGGACGTGGAGAACGAGCGGGGCAAGCCCTGTACGAGGCGACCCGTGGGCCGTGCTATCCTGCTCACCTAGTATGGACCTCAAGCCTCGAGATCTGATGGCGCCCGACACCGAGCCGACGGACGAGGAGCTTGCGCTCGTGATGCGCGAAGCCAGAGAGCTCGCCGTTCGGCGACGCGCCACGTCAGATGCATGGGTCACAGCTCGGCTAAAGGAAGCGTCCATTTTCGGTCGCGCCAACACGCAGGCGCGCCGGACCGACAAGTCTCGATGACGGTAGCGCCCGCTTCGCGCCCTCGCCTGTTGGTCGTCGCGGGACCGAACGGCGCCGGAAAGACGACCATCACCGAGCGCGGCCTCGCACATGAGTGGTTCCACGACTGTGAGTACGTCAACCCCGACGCTATCGCTCAGGATGAGCTCGGAGACTGGAACGATCCCGCGACCGTGCTCCGCGCGGCCCAGCTCGCTACGGAGCGACGCGAGGCTTGCTTGCGCGAGGGGCGGAGCTTGGCCTTCGAAACCGTCTTCTCTGCTGCGGACAAGCCGGCGTTCGTGCGGCGGGCGTTGGCCCTGGGCTACTTCGTGCGCCTATTCTTCGTTGGCACCGATCGGCCCGAAATCAACGCCGCCCGCGTGGCGCGCAGGGTCATTCAAGGCGGCCACGAAGTTCCGATCCGCAAGATCATCGATCGTTGGGGGCACTCCATCGCCAACGCCGCCTCAGTCGCAGCCGAGGTGGACCGCGTTTACGTCTACGACAACTCGGTGGACGATCGGGACGCCCAGCTCGTGCTGCGTGCCGCCGATGGCCGCGTGGTGAAGGCATACGGTGACGCGCCGGCGTGGGCGGGGCCCATCCTGGAACGCCTCGGCCCGCGCGAGCCCTAGTCCCAAAAGCACTGAACCTCCGATCGCATTAGCGACCGGAGGTTCATATCGGGTTGCGCGGGGGCGCAACAACTGCTTTTACGGCGCCGATTGGATTGGGCCGCGCACATCGCGCAAAACAACATCGAGGCCGCGCTCGGGTTCATCGACGCCGTGGAGGAGACCGTCGCCTTCCCTGACCCCTCCGCCGACTGACCCCTGACCCCTGACCCCTATCGAGCATCCGCGATGCGGATCTGCGCGTTGGGCGACGGTGTGAGGCCGATGGACTGCGAGATGCGCGTCGACGGTTGGTGTTGTCGCCACCAGGCTTGAGCGCGCTCGTCGGTCCACACTTCGGCCGGCGACAGCTCGCGTTCGGCGGCTTGCAGCCGCTCGAGGAGGGCCCGGGCGTTTTGGGGACGGTGCTCGGGCGATTTAGCCAGGCAATCCATGATGCACAGCGTTAGGGCGGGGGGCACGGCGGTGGGTGTGCGCGCGTCGAGCGGCGGCGGCGGCTCCTGAATATGTGCGAGCAGCAACATCATTTGCGTCTCCTTTTTGAAGACCAAATGACCGGTGAGTAACCAGTACGCGACGCAGCCGAGCGCGTACAGGTCGGCGCGAGCGTCTAGCTTGTGGCCGAGCGCTTGCTCGGGCGCCATGAACTCGGGCGTGCCCATCACGCTGCCGGCGCGGGTTAGGTTCGCGTCGAGCGGGGCTTGCAGGCCAGCGGCGTTGGTCGTTTCGAATACGGCCTGGGTCGACATCGGCGCGTCGGTTTCGTCCGACAACGCCCGTACGAGGCCGAAATCCAGCACTTTGACGACATCGACCTCGTCCGCCACGCGGCATACGAACAGGTTGGCGGGCTTGATGTCGCGGTGCACGAGCTCGGCGTCGTGCGCCTCCGCCAGCGAGCGGCACGCCTGGGCCAAGAGTCGCAGCACCCGACCGGGCGGCTGCGGACCATGCTTCAAGACCAAGCTTTCGAGATCGAGGCCGTCGAGCAGCTCCATCACGTAGAAAAAGGTGCCGTCGCTCGAGACGCCGTAGTCGAACAGCTCGATGGTGTTACGCGAGCGCAGCTGCGCCAAGGTTTGCGCCTCGCGCCGAAAACGCTCTTGAGCTTCACTGGTCGAGGGAGCGCCGCTGTCGAGTCGGATCAGCTTGATGGCGGCCTCACGCGCCAGCAGCCGATGCTCGGCGCGCCACACCTCGCCCATGCCGCCCTTGCCCAAGCACTTGACGAGCCGGTAGCTGCCGAGCTCGCGCGCTTCTTGGTTGGCGCGCTGGGCCTCGGCGCGGGCGGTTTTGGCCTCGCGCCGGACGCGAACGACCAAGCGCGCGAACGCCACCGACATGCCCAAGGCCAGCAGCACCGCCACCGCCGCGATCGCGAAGCTGCGTTGACCGTAGCTGTGCAAGCTTTCGAAGAAAGCCCGCTCGGGCACCACGTAGGCCACCGTCCAGTCCAGCAACGGGTCGTTGCTCACCCGCGCGAGGGCTGCCAAATGCTTGGCGCCCCCTACTTGGAACGACAAGAGCTGGCTGCCGCGGTCCGGCTTGCTGGCGAGCTGAGCGAAAAACGCGTTCAGCGTCGCGTCGCCCAAATCCTTGTACGACAGCGCGTGCTCCAGCGAAAGCGGCAGCGCGGCGATGCGACGTTCGCCCTGCGGGTACGCGAGCAGCGTGCCGTCGCTGGTGAACAGCAGCGTTCGCATGTCGGTGAGCTCACCGGCGCGCAGCAGTCGTGAAAGCTCGTTGACGTCGAAATCGACGGTGAGCACGGCGTGCAGCCGTCGGTCCCCGCTCTGTTGTAGGTAGACGGGCGCGGCGCGCGTGATGCCGGTATGACGGTTGCCGTAGAACGGGTAGGGCTTGGTCCAGACGCGCGTGCGCGCGGCGGATGTTTGCCGATAAAATTCGCGCAGGCGTGGATCGTAGCGCGAGCCCTCTTCACCCAACGGGGTGAGCGCGTCGTGGCCGCGGTACTGGTAGTGCCGAACCCGTGTCTCTTGCTTGCCGACACGGCTGTCTTGAAACTCGACGCGCCCGTCCTCCAAGTGAACGCCCTGGAAGGTGCCGTCCGGAAAGCTGATGCTGACGTAGGCCACGCCTGCGTGCCCCTGCATCAAGTCGAGCAGTACCGCGGCGGTGGGCTCGAGCGGTTCGTCGGGGGTGTGGGTGAGGCAGAAGTCGGAGAGGCGGTCGAGCATCGGGTCCGCGGCTTCCAGCGTGCCGCGGAGGTGGGCCGCCACCAGCTTGCCCTGCTCGGCCAGCCGGTGTTGCCCTAGCGCGCGGTTGCTGACCTCGAGCGCGCGCTGTCCGACCAGCGTCAGGAACAAGCCCACCGACAGCACGATGGCCGGAAACACGATCAAGATGCCGAACGGCGACGCCAGGGCGCGCGTGAGCAGCGTCGCCCGGCTATCACCCGACGAATGCGCCGATTCGCGCGCGTGCTCTCGTTTCCCGATGCGGGGAGCCGTCATCCCGGGACGGAGATTACTCCGCGCACCCGAGGCGACGCTACGCTAGAACTTCAGCCATGGAACCGCAGCTCGTGATCGAGGCTCGACAGCGGGATGTGGGCGGCTTCTTCGTGCGGCGCGTGCTGCCTTCCGCCCAGCAGAAGCTGGTCGGCCCGTTCATTTTCTACGATCACCTGTGTCCGGTCGATTTCGTTCCGGGCCAGGGGCTGGACGTTCGCCCGCACCCGCACATTGGTCTGGCCACCGTCACGTATTTGTTCGAGGGCGCGTTCTTGCACCGCGACAGCCTGGGCTACGCGCAGCTGATTCGGCCAGGCGACGTGAACTGGATGATCGCCGGCCGTGGCATTGCGCATTCGGAACGCACGCCGCCCGAGCTGCGGCAAAGCGGCGGACCGCTGCACGGCATTCAGTGTTGGGTCGCGTTGCCGCTCGAGCACGAAGAGGTCGAGCCCAGCTTCATGCATCACCCCGGCTCGACGATTCCGAAGCTCACCCGGCCCGGCGTAGAGTTGGCGGTCATTGCCGGTACCGCCTACGGCGCGCAATCACCGGTCAGAGTGTTGTCGCCGACGCTGTACGTGCACGCGCAGCTGGCGGCCGGCGCCCAGCTCGATGTCGACGGCGAGCACGCGGAGCGCGCGGTCTACGTCGCTTCAGGGGCGGTCTCGCTGGGGCCGGGCGGGCGCGAGCACGGCGAAGGCACGCTGCTCGTCTTGCCCGAAGGCGGCGCGGTGCAGCTGGCGACCCGCGCCGGCGCGAGCGTGATGCTGCTCGGAGGGGCACCGTTGACCGGCCCCCGCCACATCTATTGGAACTTCGTGTCGAGCTCGCTCGAGCGCATAGAAAAAGCCAAAGCGGGTTGGAAAGCCGGAGACTTTGGCACCGTCGTCGGCGACGAGCACGAGCTCATTCCACTGCCCGAGACCTGAGCCACGGGCCCTACGCCGCGCGGATTTTGCCGCGCCGTACACCCAGCTCGCGGGTCACCTTGCGGTGACATTCCCAGCACAGCGTGCGCAGATTCTCGAGCCCGCACGACCCGCCGCCTTCGACGACGGGCGTGATGTGGTCGACTTCCCAGTAGCGCTTGCGGCCGAGCAGGTACGCGGGCAGCCCCAGCTCGGCCATGCGCTGCTTGCGGCGTGTCCGCTTGGTGACGCGAACCTTGCGGAACAACGCGTCGCAGTCGCGAGCGCAGGTCACGCACACGCCGCCGTCACGCGCGTGCACTTGCTCGGCCGCGAACTCGGGTTGGGTGCGGATCTTCCACTCGACGACGCACGCTTCACTGCAAAACGTGCGTCGCCCGCTGCCCTTCGGGATTTCGCCGCTGCATTTGCGGCACTGCGGGCGACCGTTCGGGCCGAGCGGCAGCTGCTTCGGATCGGCCCAGCCGCCCGCTTGCTTGCGCGGCGGAGTGACGCGAACACCGCTCGGCCGCTCGGCGCCGTTCGTCTCGTGACGGGGGGCTACCTCGAAGTCGTCGCGCTCGTCGGCCACGGCTCGGCATGCAACGGCGGCCCGCGTTGGGCCAAATTTTGCGCTATTTATCGAAGCGAAACCGTTCGCGCGCTACGCTTGGCCGGTGACGCCTGCGCGCCCGCTCTACTTTCCGGTCCGGGCCGAGCCGCTGCGCATGCAGGCCGGCCTCGTGCGCTTCGGCACCGACCTCGGCAACGGGGACGCCGACCAACGTTTCTTTCCGCGCGACGCCACGACCGCGCGCTACTTGGCGGAAAAGGCGCGCGTCCTCGCCGCGCAACCAACGCGCGAGGCGTCGAGCCTTCAGAGCCCGGCCGACGAAGCTTGTGTCGCGGCGGCCCAGGCTTGGTTCGATGAAGCGCTGCGGCGCGAGGGGCACGCCACGACGGCGGGGCGGTCGCGCGCCGCGCTCGGCCGAGAGCTGGTCGAAGACTTCGCCGTCTTGCGTCGCGACGCGGCCGGCGCCGATCGCGTGCTGTGGCTGCATGCCTGCTTTCCGAGCGGCTGGCGACCCGAGCACGTCATTGGTTGCAGCTTCGAACGGATTCACGCGCGTATCCCCGCCTTCGACGCCGTGGCGCGCAAGACACCGAGCTTGGTCGAGGCGCTGGTCACGCGCGGACCCTACCTGCGTTTCGTGTGGACGGTCACCGCGGACGACGAGCTCGATCATCATCCCGAGCAGGGCCGAAGGCTTGCTTGGTCCGCCACGACCGCGCGCGGCTTCTTGCGTGTCGAGCGCCAAACCACGGTGCCGCTACCGGCGGTCGCTGGTTGCGTCTTTCTGATCCGCACCTACTTGTACGATTTTTCCGAGCTTTCACCGGAGCATCGCCACACTTTGGCGCGCGCCTTGGAGCAGATTCCGCTCGAGCTCTTGCGCTACAAATCGCTGGTGACGGCGCGGCCGCGGGCGCTCGAGCTATTGCGCTGAGTCAAAGCAGCCACGAGCCGACGGCCCGCATCGACAGCAACATACCCACGGGCCACGACTCGTAGGCGACGCCCAGGTGATCGATCGAAAAGTCATTCCGCCGCAGTGGCACGAGCGCGCTCGCGTCTACCTCGACCCCCACTGGTGACGACGTCGTCGCCAGCGAGACGCCGACCGGAACCGCCAACCAAGCCTTGTCCGCCGAGTCGTCGCGGGTGTAGCCGTGCGCTTGCACGTGCCGTAGCCCGGCGTAGACGCCCGAGCACAGATCGAAGCGCACCTCGGCGCTGCGAGCCGCGGTGAGACAGGTGCGAGCCACGCCACTCAACAGCGTTTCGCGCAACTGTCCGGGACCAAAGTCGTGCGTCTGCGTCGGCATCCACAACACGCCGATACCCGTGCGAAAGCGGTTCACGCCGATGCCGAGCTCGGCTTGCACCGTCGCGGCCGCGGGTTGAACGACGCCGAACAGCGCGCCCCCGCCGAGCGCGAGCGCCAAATGGACCCCGCTATTTCTCGGTTCGGGCTCGGACGGGGCTCGCTCGTGCGCGACGGGCGGCTCGGCGTCACGCGGCGCGACCGGCTCGGGCGCGACCGGCTCGGGAAAAATCTCGCTCGCGTCGGAGTCGAGCAGCAGCGCTAGCGTGAGCGCGGTCGCTTGCTCGAGCGACGCGCAGGTCGCGCGCTTATCGCGCAGCACGCGCGCGCCGCCGCCGGTGCCGACCTGGATGTCGGCGCGAAATACCCCGCTGCGTTGGCTGAAACGGACACGGTAGGCAGAAGGCTCACGTGTCGCCTGATGTCCCCGTAAGCGGTCGACGTGCAGACGCAGCGCTTCGGTGTCAGGGCAGCTTTCGGCGCCTTCCTCGCGCGTCACGCTCAAAAACGCGGTCGCGGGCGGCGCTTGCTCGCGGCTAGCTTCCGCCGGCGATTGTGCCTGCGCGGTCGCGGTGAGCCACGGGACGAGCCCGAACGAACAGAGCGACGCGAAAACCCAACGCATTCGGGCGGCTGAGAGTACCTGCGCCGCGCCGAGCGCGCGACTCGTAGTCGCAATTTTTTGTGATCGACGTATGCCGGCCTCCCCACTATCTGGTGCAGTGGTATCGTCGATTCAAAGGTACCCTTCCCGAGTTGCGGCCACGGCCTCCGGACCCGAGTGGCGAGAACAAGGGACTTTTTCAGGGCATGAGCACCCCCCACCCCGAATTCCGAGCCATCTATGAGGCGCATTTCAACTTCGTTTGGTGCTCCTTGCGGCGCCTCGGAGTGCGCGAGGCGGACGTGCTCGATCAGGCGCAAAAGGTGTTTCTAACCGCGCATTTCAAGCTGGCCGAGTTCGAGGGTCGTTCCCAGGTCACGACTTGGTTGTTCGGGATTTGCCAGCGCGTGGCCAGCGACTATCGTCGCTCGGCGCTGTTTCGCCGTGAGGTCACGACGGACGCCGCGGAAATGGATCTGTACGGTGGCTCGCACGAAGACCTGTCGCAAGGCGCGGAGTCGCGCCAACGGGCACAGGTCGCGGAGGCCATCCTCAACAAGCTGCCCGAGCCACAGCGGGTGGTGTTCGTACTGTTCGAGCTCGAGGAAATGAGCGGGCAGGACATCGCGCAGTTGCTGGGCATCTCGGTCGGCACCGTGCGCTCGCGCTTGCGGCTGGCCCGAGAAGGGTTCTCGCGCGAGGTCAAGCGCTTGGCGCTAGCTCGCGGCAACGGCCGCAAGGAGGCCGTATGAGCGGCGATCCCGAGCGCTTGTTGCGCGCCAGCCATGCCGATCCGCTCGAGCGTGAGCTACTCGACAGCGTGCATCGCATCGGCCCCCCCGCAGGCGCGAAAGACATCGCTTGGCGCAATATCGCCGGGCAAATTGCGGTCGTGGCGGCCGTGGGCGCGGTCAGTAGCTCGACGGCCGCCGCCGCCAGCAAGGCCTCCACCGGCACGCTGATTTCGTGGGCGCTCTCGACCAAAATCGCGCTCGTGGCCGTGGGCGGGCTCGCGCTCGGCAGCGGCTATTTGGCGCTGCGTTCTCCCGAGCCCGCGCCCAGCACGGCCGCGCGCGCAGTGGTGGCACCGGTCACGCGCCCCGCTCCCGCTTTGCCGGCGGTCGTCCCCGAAGCCGTCGCGCCCGCCCCCGAAGCGCCAGCGGAAGACGCACCGAGCCACAAGCTCGAACCGCGCCGCCTCGATGCGTTGAAGGCCGAAAGCGCGCTTTTGACCGACGCGCGCGCCCAGCTCCGCGGTGGCAATCCCGCCGCCGCTCAAGCCTCGCTCGATCGCCTGCAAGCCCAATTCCCGAAGGGCATGCTGACGCAAGAGCGCGAAGTGCTCGGCATCGAGGTCCTGTACGCCCGCGGCAACGTCGAAGGCGCCAAGCGCCGCGCAAAGGCGTTCGTGAAGGCCTACCCCAAGAGCCCCCACAGCGCGAAGCTCAATCGCTTTCTCGACTAGCGTCGCAACGGTGGTGGGCTCGCCCCTCGTCGCAAGGGGCTGTGCGCACATCCACGACTCCTGTGGGTGAGTAGAAAAGTCGTGTGAAGCCGTAAAAGCGGCGGTTTCATGTGATTGAGTGATCGCGCGGGGGGGCGAACACCACGGAGCTGGGAGCAGGAATTGCGCGATTTGCGCCCGAAAGACTACATCGTTGGTCAATAAATCCAGACTCTTCGGAAGCTTTGGCCCCCTCGCGGGGGTGGCGGCGTTTCTGGTCCTGCCGGGCTGCAACGGCAACCTCATCGGCGCCATGGGCGGCGCGCCCGAAAACGGGCTTGGACCGAGCGGCGGGGGCTCCGGCGGCATGATCGCTCCCGGCGCCGGCTCGGGTGGAATGGCTACGAGCATCGACACCTTGGACTGCGCTACCCACGTGGTCGATCCGGGGCCGTCGCCGATGCAGCTGCTGTCGCGCCAACAGTACCTGAACACGGTGAAACAAGTGGCGGGTGACGTACCGGGCGTCGAACAAGCGCTGGGCGACGAGGTCGTGTCGTCGGCGTTCGGGCTCGTGCAGCCGGACGTCACGCAGGTGCAGCTCGAGCATTTTCAGAAAGCGGCGGCGGCGATCGCGGCCGTGCTCGTCGGCAACGCGGCCAAATTGAACGAGATCGCGCCGTGCGCGATGGGCGCGGCT
>Ga0164241_10001945_pt1 | contig 23636 bp, 18 predicted proteins | sample OricomyardsoilBY_FD_108780 | JGI IMG/M metagenome (GOLD analysis project Ga0164241, IMG submission 108780) | Backyard soil microbial communities from Emeryville, California, USA - Original compost - Back yard soil (BY) | ecosystem: Environmental > Terrestrial > Soil > Unclassified | place: USA... | reverse complement strand
TGAAGTTCCGTCATCCCAGGTCTCCCGTCATCCGAGGCAGGCCCGGACCGCGTCGGTCAGGTTGCGACCCCGCCGCTCGCCGGCCTGGTAGGACCAGAGGTTCATGACGTAGCCGAAACCGACCTCGGCGTCCGGGTCGCCGAAGGCGACCGATCCGCCGGAGCCCGGGTGACCGAACGAGTTCGGCCCGACCAGCGGCATCGGCGGGCACGACCGCCAGAACCCGAGCGACATGTAGAACGAGCGGTTCGCCGGCACGTCCAGATCCGCCGGCAGCGAGTGCATCCTGGTCTTGTCGGTCTGGACCTCGATCGCCCGGGCGACAGTGGGCGGATCGAGCAGTCGTACGCCGTCGACGTCGCCCACTGTCGCGGCGTACATGCGTGCCATCGATCGTGCGTCCGTGAGCATGTTCCCGGCCGGGATCTCCGCGGCTCGGTAGGCCCGCTGGGCGTTGAGGTCCGAGCTGTAGTCGAAAGCACCGCCGAGTGCGCCGGCCCGGGCTTGGACCGAGTCCTCGCCCCAGATGGCCTCGATCCACCTGGTGACCGTGTTCGCGTCGAGTCCGGTGGTCTCGATCAGCGCGGCGGTCATGTCCTCCAGGGTCACCGGGCCGGCGTACTCGATCCGGGCGGCCTTCTCCTCCTGTTCCTCGGGCAGCCCGATCCAGGCGTTCAGGCCGAGCGGAGCAGCTACCTCGTCGGCGAAGAACGTGCCGACCGACTTGCCGGAGATGCGGCGTACGAGCTCGCCGACGAGGTAGCCGAACGTGATGCTGTGGTAGACGTGCTCGGTGCCCGGCTCCCACAGCGGCTTCTGTGCCTCGAGGGCGCGAATCACCGGATCCCAGGCGTACGCCTCCTCCAGGGTCAGCGGCGTGTCGATCACCGGCAGGCCGGCCTGGTGCGACAGCAGCCACCGGACCGGGATCTTTTCCTTGCCATTGGCACCGAACTCCGGCCAGTAGTCGACCACCGGAGCGTCGACATCCAGCTGACCACGCTGCGCCAGCAGGTGCGCGCAGATCGCCGTGGCGCCCTTCGTCGTCGAGGCGACGATGGCGATGGTGTCCTCGTTCCACGGTCGCTTCGTGTCGCTGTCGGCCAGTCCGCCCCAGATGTCGACGACCGGGCGGCCGCCGACGTAGACGCAGCACGCCGCGCCGAGCTCACCGGGGTTTCCCTCGAAGTTCGCCCGGAACGTGTCAGCGACCTTCCCCCAACCGTCCTCGACGTGTCCGTGCACGGCTGCCTCGCTCGCGTTCATCGTGCTGTACCGCCCTTCGAGAGTTTGCTGGGACTACGGACGTCGTACGAGTCAGCCGACCGGCGCCGGCTGGGTGTTGTAGGAGAAGCACTTACAGGCCGGGTCGTAGCTGGAGGCGGCCGTCAGTTCCATGCCGGTGTGCCGGCCGGGGCCGAACTTGGTGGCACCGTTGAGGGTGAGGGCGCTGACGAAGTCCGTGCCGATCTTCTCGATCCCGGGCACGAGCTTCTCGGTACCGCCCAGGCCACCGCTGTTCGTCAGTCCCAGCTGCAGCAGACGGATCGCGTCGCAGGCCTGGAAGACGGTGATCTGATCGGTGATCTTCTGCACACCCAGGCCGGCTGTGCGGGCATCCGCCAGGCACTCGGTGCGCACCTTGGCCTGTGCCGCGGAGGGCGCCGGCGGCTGGGTCACGTCGACGTCGGGCATGCCGCCGAAACCACGCATGTTGGTCAACTGGTCGACCGGGTAGAGCTTCATGCTTCCGGCGCCGCCCTGCGGGTGGAAGAGCAGGTACTGCGGCGACCACTTCTGCGCGTGAGCCCCTTGGGCGAAGTAGTAGACCAGCCCGTTCTCGTACAGCGTCAGGAACATGACGCTGTCGATGTCCTCGGACTTGAACTTCAGTGCGAGCGACTGGATCAGGGCGAGGGTCGGTCCGTTGTCGGCGTACCCGTGTGCGCACTTCACGCCGGCCTTGACGAGCTCGACGCCGGCCTTGTCGGCGAGCGGTTTGAGGGTCGAGTCGTACACGCGATCGTTGTAGGGGCAGTCCTCGATGACCACACCGATCTTGCTGCCCGACGGCAGGTACTTGGCCGCGATTGCCTTGTTCATGATGCTCTTGACCCGGTCGTCCATGCTCACGGCATTGACCGCGATCACGCCCGGGTAGTTCTTGAGGTCGGTCTCGTCACCCACCGGCGACCCCATCTGGCCCATGAACAGGATCGGCACGCCGGCCTTCGACAGGCAGCTGTTGAAGCTGTCGTTGTAGATCAGGCCGTCGTACACCACGGCCTGCACGTTCTTGTCCTTCGTGAACCGCTGGCAGACGGCCTCGAACGCCGTGTCGTGGTTGGGACTGCTGAAATCGATGGCTTCGTCGACGACTTCCAGCTTGCGGTCCTTGACGCCGCCGCGGGCGTTGACCGCCTCGATCATGGCGTGGGCCGCGTCGCGGTACGGGCTCACGATCCCGACGCCGTTGCGCGCGGTCTCGGCACGGGTGTCGGTGATCAACACCCCGATCTGAATCGGCCCGGAGGTGGTCGGCGAGAAGCCGGACCCACCGCCCTGGGGATCTGTACTGCCTTGCACGCCACCACACGCGGCAAGGGCAACCACGCCGCACACCGCGAGAGCGGCGTTCCGAATACGCATCATCGATCCTGACTCCTTCTTTCGACGCCGGACTTGCGTACGGCGGGTCAGCCGACCACTCGGGCGGCCAGGTCCTGCAGAATGTCGGCCGCGGCGTTTCCGGTGCCAAGGAACGCTGAGAACGAGTACCAGGTGTCGCCGTCCAGTACCTGGACCTCACTGGGCGAGGCATACGCTTCGTCGCCGAGATCGACGGACACCGCTTTCGGATACGCGGCCTTGGCCTGCTTGAAGAGTGCCGCCACGTCCATGCCGCTGGACTTGAGCGCGCCGTCGAGGTTGTTCTGGTGCAGCACCGTGATCGAGAACGTCTTGGCCGGCGTGGCGTCCTTCGTCGTCCAGAGGCACTGGTCGGCACCGGTCTCCTGGTGGCTCGACACACCGTCGCCGAACGCGCTGCCGAACTTCGCCTCCAGGTCGGCCGGCGTCAGCAGCTTGCAGACGCCGTCGCTCGTGGCGGCGGCCGAGGCGGAAGGGGTGGCCTTCGTTGCCCCGGCCGAATCGTTGCCCCCACACCCGGTGAGGCCGAGTGCGAGGACCAGGAGGATCCCGGAGAGACCAGTGCGGATCCTCATGGGCACAACTCCTTCAGATCGGCCGTACGCGATGTCGTACGTACATACACTATGCTGATACGCCTGGGGTGAACGCAAGCCCTCGACGCAATCTGCGAAGCGAGGAGCTGCGAGTCAGGAGGAGACATGGATTCCCTCTCAGGGCGCACGGCCTTCATCACCGGCGGAGCACGCGGCATCGGTCTCGCCGTTGCGCGCTCGCTCGCCGGCCGCGGTGTCCGGGTTGCGGTGGCCGACCTCGACATCCCTTCCCTGGAAGGAGCCGAGGACGAGTTGTCGGCGGTGACGAGCGCCCGTTCCTACCACCTCGACGTGCGTGATCGGCAGCGGTACGCCGAAGTCGCCGCCGCTGTGGAAGCGGACCTCGGACCGGTGAGCATCGTCGTCAACAACGCGGGAGTTCTCGACTCCGTCGCGCCGTCGCGGATGGACCACACGATGTGGGACTACGTGATGGGAGTGAACGCGAACGGCGTCTACAACGGCGTCCAGGCCTTCGTGCCGGACATGATCCGGCGAGGGCTCGGCGGTCACGTCGTCAACACCGCGTCGGCGGCCGGACTCTTCGTCGACGACCAGTCGTTCCTGTACCGGTCGGGCTTCCTCTACCACGCGTCGAAGTTCGCAGTGGTCGGCCTGAGCGAATCCCTGCGCGTGGAGTTGGCGCCCCACGACATCGGGGTGAGCGTCCTGTGCCCGGGGCCGGTCGCCACCGACGGGGTGGAGAACGCCCGGCGCCTGCGTCCGGCGGACGCGCCGGAACACTCGGCCAAGATCGCGGCGATCCTCGACAAGGCCCAGAACATCGTGCGTGACCAAGGTGTTCAGCCATCGGTCGTGGGTGAACTCGTCGTCGACGCGATCCTTCGCGACCGCCCGTACATCCTCACCGCATCCGACAACGCCGCCCCGATCCGGACCCGCATGCAGGCGCTGCTGGACGCGGTTCCGCCGGACCAGACCGAGTAGGCCGCGAGGGTGGACCGGTGCGCCGTCATCGGTCTGCCGCGGCCAGGCGGGTGTCGGAGCGTTCGATCGCCGTGATGCTGCCCCCGAGGTAGGCGTCGACGACCTGCGGATCGGTCCGCACCACGTCCGGCGTACCTTCGGCGATGAGTTTTCCGTCGGCCATCGCGATGATCCGGTCCGAGATCCCCATGATCAGTGGGATGTCGTGCTCGATGATCACCAGCGTCAGGTCGAGCTCGCCCTTGAGGTCGGCGAGTAGGTGCCCCAGCGCCTCCGTCTCACGCTGGGCGACGCCGCTGGACGGTTCGTCGAGCAACAGGCACAGCGGTTGCAGCGCCACCAGGCAGGCGATCTCGGTGATGCGGCGGGTACCGGTCGACAGTTCCTGGATCGCCTTGTCCCGATAGCGATCGAGGCCCATCGCGGAGATCAGTGCGCGGGCTTGGCGTTCCTTGGTCCGCTCGCCCAGCGTCACGCCGAGCGTCGACCTCACGAAGCTGGTCGGCCGGACCCGCTCGAGGGAGAGCATGACGGTCTGCTTCACGGTCATCGTCGGGAACAGCGCCGCATCCTGGAACGACCGGATCAGGCCGCGCCGCGCACGTGCTTCCGGGCCGGCCCTGCTGATGTCCTCCCCGTTGAAGAAGACCTGACCCGTCTCCGGTTTGGTAAGCCACCGAGCAGCTCGAACGTCGTCGTCTTGCCGGCGCCGTTCGGGCCGATGAGTCCGACCGTCTCACCCGCACGTACGTCGAACGACACACCGCGCACGGCATGGACTCCGCCGAAGCTCTTGCGCAGATCGCGCGCCTCGAGCAGTACCGTGCCCGCCGAGGGAGTCGGTTGCTTCGAGCCACCGGTTTCCGACTCACGCAGGTCGCTGACCCGGACACCCTGCGCGGACGCGCCGGCCTCGTCCGGGTCTTCACCGGCGTACAGCGGGTCGGGATCGATGCCGTGCCGGCGGGCGATGAACTTCACGATCCAGTCCCGGATCGGCGCGACGACCTGGATCAGGCCGCCGGGTTTCCACAGCACCAGGAGCAGTACGCCGAACTTCGTCGCAGCCAGCCCGATGTTGCCGATGTCAAGCAGTGGCAGGCCGAGCACCCAGGCCGCACCGAGTGCAGGTCCGCCGAGCGTGGACACGCCGCCGAGCACCGTCATGACGACGACGTCGATGCTGGCGGATGCCGGAAAGGACCCGGCGCTGATGGTGGACAGCGAATGACCGTAGGTCGCTCCACCGATGCCGGCGATGAACCCGGCGGCCATGTAGCCCTGCAGCTTGACCAGACTCGCCCGAACGGCGAATGCCCGCGCGTTGTCCTCGTTGTCGCGGATCGCGACGAGCAAGCGGCTGAAGCCACTCCGCCGGATGTTCCACGCCAGGACCAGTGCCACGGTGAACAGCGCCAGCGCGCAGTAGTAGTACTCCCGGCCGGTGTCGAGCGGACCGTCGAACGGCCAGCCGACGGGCTTCCCGGGATCCTTGCCGTCGCCGAGCATCCACGGCTGCGTGAGCAGCCAGATCGGAGTGGCGAGGGCGAAGCCGAGTGTCGTGACGGTGAGCATGAGGCCGCGAATACGCAACGCGGGCAGGCCGATGACGACCGAGACGACTCCCGCCGCCAGGCCGGCCAGGAGCAGCGCGAGCGGGAATCCACCGGCGCTGGTCGCGACCTTGTAGGAGACGACAGCACCGATCGCGGCGACCGCGAACTGACCAAGGGTGAGCTGTCCACCGAGGCCGGTCAGGACACCGATGGACAGGCCGACGATCGCGAACGCGATGATGCCGGTCAGGGTCACCGACTGGCTGTTCGAGATGAACAGCGGAACGATCGCGAGCACCGCGATGGTGCCGACGGCGAAGACCGGGCCCATCACGCGCACCGCCCACAACCTCTGCAGCGCGTCCGGGATCGGGCGCAGACCCTGCACCGCGGCCCAGCTGCCCTTCTCCTCGTCGCGGCCGCCGCGCCGGCGCTGCACCAACAGCGCGACCAGGATGATCAGGAACATCGCCACTTCGACCAGACCCGACTGCGGGTAGTTCCACAGCAGCACCTGCTCGAGGATGCCCAGCGCCACGCCACTGACCAGAGCGATCGGCAGGCTTTGCATCCGCCCGATGACAGCGGCCGTCAGTGCACGCAACAGCAATGCAGGACCGAAGCTGTCGGCGCCGACGAAGCCCTGCGTCGGGGCGGTGAGAATCGCGGTGAACGCTGCCAACGAACCGGCGATCGCCCAGGTCAGCGTCGACATCCGGCTCGCGAAGATGCCGGACATCCGCGCCGCTTCCGGATTGGCCGCCGCCGCGCGGATCGCCAGGCCGAACCGCGATCGCTTCAGGAACAACGCGATCGCGAGCACGAACAACGGCGACAGGAACAGCATGCCGGAGTACGCCGGCGTAACGTGCAGCTGGCCGACGTTGAAGACCGGCAGCCACACCGGCTGCGGGTACAGCGGTCCGGACGCGGTCGAGTTGATCAGCGACGCGAAGATGACCAGGAACTGACCGACGCCCAACGTCGCGACGATGGACACAATCCGCGGTGCGTTGCGGAGCCGTCGTACGACGCCCGCCTCGGCGCCGGCGGCGGTCACCGCGGACACGATCACCGCCATCACGAACGCGAGCCAGTACGGGATGTGCCACTTCACGGCGGCGACACCGAAGAACGCCGCGCCGAACGCGCCGATCTGGCCGTGAGCGAAGTTGATGATCCGGTTGCTCCGGAAGACCAGCACGATCCCGACCGCCAGCAGGCCGTACGTCACACCGACGATCGTGCCGAGCAGGATGACCGGCATCGGCGTCTGCGCCCTGATCACGTCGTGCTGGTCCAGGATCGCCGACACGACCTTCGCCACGACGACCGCGACCGCGAACGCGCCGATCTGGAGCAACGCCTTACGCGCCTTCATCGCGCTGCTCCCGCGCCCTGGAGGAAGACCGCGCGCAGCAGGTCGTCTCGAGCCAGCAGGTCATCGGCACGGCCGTCGAAACGCATCTCGCCCTTCTCCATGAAGTAGGCGTGGTCAACGAGGTTCAGCGCGATGTTCACCGACTGTTCGACCAGTACGACGGCAGTTCCGCCGGCGTTGATCCGGCGGACCATGTCGAGGAGCTGACCGACGATCACCGGCGCCAGGCCGAGTGACAGCTCGTCGATCAGGAGCAGCCGCGGACGCAGCATCAGCGCCTTGGACAGGCCGAGCATCTGCTGCTCACCACCCGACAACGTCGATGCCAGGGAGTTGCGACGCTCGTACAGCCGCGGGAACGCCTCGAAGCACGACTCGATCGCGGACCCGACCGATCCACGCTCCTTGGCCATCGTGTAGCCGTAACTGCGCAGGTTCTCGACGACGGTCATCGGTCCGAAGACCGCGCGACCACCGGGGATCTGGGTGATCCCGAGCCGCATCCGCCGCTCGGCGTCCAGATAGGTGATCTCCTGCCCGCGGTAGCGCACGCTGCCCGCGCTCGGCAGGCAGACGCCGGAGATCACCTTGAGCAACGTCGACTTGCCGGCGCCGTTGACGCCGAGCAACGCGACCATCTCCCCGTCGTCGATGGTGAAGTTCGTGTCGAACAGGACCTGCAACTGGCCGTAGGAGAAGTCGATGCCGCGACACGCGAGCATCGGCAAGTGCCCACCGCTGTGCCTGATCCGGCGGATCTCCTCCTCCTCGACCACCTCGTCGATCATCCGGTCGAGGTCGGCCTCGATGAACCGTCCCGCACTGGCGATGATGAAGGCACCGATCACGCCGGGGATCGCGATGGCGACCATCGTGCCGCCGACGCCGTACTGGTCCTGGACACCGCCGAGCAGCAGTGCGCCGACCGAGCCGCCGATCGCGATGAAGATCCCGGCCAGCGCCTGTGCGTGCGGTCGCATCTGCGCCGGAACGATCGAGAGCATCGAGATGCCGAGCATCGGGTGCAACAGCCCGATACAGCCGCCGGCGATCCCGAAGCAGATCAGCATCAGCACCAGCACCGGCATCACCCCGCCCAACGCGATGAAGACCACCGCCACGGCCAGCAGGAGACCGGCGGACCGCAGTACCCGCGCCGGCGACACCCGGAACTGCTTCTCGCCGCGGCCGCCGTAGATGACCAGGGCAACTACCCCGATCCCGAAGAACACCGAGAAGAACAGACCGCGTTGCCCCGGACCGAGGTTCCACCGGTAGTCCAGGAACACCGAGATGAACGTCCCCAGTGGCACCGTGAGGACGCCGTACACGGCGAACCCGGCGTACACCCTGCGGTTGGTCGGGATGAGCAGGACCCGGCGGCAGATCTCCCAGAACCCGAGCGCGACATCGTCGGCCGACAGGTCGGTCGTTGCCGTCTCACCGTGTTCCTCGTGCACCTCGGCGCGCAACCGCTCGGTGTCCCATTTCCCGAAGCCCGGGTCGCGCAACCCGATGGCACACAAGGCCATCGCGATCGACGCACATCCCAGTGCCAGGAAGACACCACGCCAGGTCAGGCCGACGACGGACGCGAGCAGGCCCACCAGCAGCGGCACCAGCGCCTGGCCGAAGGTGCCGATCGCGTTGTACGCCGACAAGGCGCGCACCCGCGTCGACGGCGGGTAAGTGTCGACGATCAGCGGAGCGTGCAGCGCGTACGCCGACCCGGTCGCGAGACCGTCGAGACACAGGATGACGATGAGGCTGACCAGCGAGGTGACGAAACCGGTCGTCAACGTGATGACGCTCCACACGATCCCCGTACCGACGCAGATCATCGCCCGCCACGCCCGCGACTGCGACAGCCCCGCGATCGGCAGCGGCGCGATCGCGATCGCGAGTTGGTACAGCGCCCGTGCTCCGGCCAGGGCGGCGATCGAGATGCCCAGCGCACTGCTGATCTCCGGCGTCAGGACCGTGAACGCGTAACTCTGGAAGGAAACGGCCGCCAGCAGCAGTCCCAGCGCGACGACCGGGTAGTAGCTCAGGCCGTGCTTGTGCACCAGCGTCCGGAAGCCTTCGGTCTCCTTGTCACCGGTGACGCCCAGCGTGGCGCGTGCCCGTTGGCGCAGCGCCGCACTTGTCTGCTCGACCTCGTCGAGCACCGTGTCTTCATCGGCCCGCGAGTTTCCCGGGTCGGACATTCAGCCACCCACCTTCCGCATGCGGACGTCGAGCTGCCAGGCCGACTCGCCGATGCGATGCCCGGAGGTGTCCATCAGCACGACCGTGATCGTGTGCAACTGCAACTCCTCCTCGCTTCCGGCGATGTCGGCGATCACCGGGAGCTCGATCGACGTCGCTGTCGTCGTGTAGACGGCGTGGTCGACGAGGTAGGCCTTGTCCGGGCAGCCCGGCCTCCCTTCGCACAGGTCGTCGCCGTCGGCCACGTCGGCCAACGTGTGGCCGGGCTTGATCGGCGACTGATCCACGAAGACCGCGAAGTAGCCGGCGTCGTCGGACGGTGGCTCGCTGCCGTCCGACGCGATCCGGAAGTCGTCCATCGTCCACGCGACGGTGACCGGAGCGCGCACGGTCGACCGGACTTCAGGGCCGGCGAAGTCCAGCCGATCGTCGACGCGGAAGTTCAGGTCGCCGATTCGGGTGATGCCACAACCGGCCAGTGCGACCACGGCGACGACCGCCATCGCGCCGCGTGCGAGCCAGCGTCCACCAGTCAAAGTGCACCTCCGCGTCGGTGACCACTGCGCACATCCGGCACTGATGTATGCAGATACACTATGAGCGTACGCCTGGGATTCACGCAAGACCCCACCGAGAAACTTCGCGCCCGTCGACGACACCTCTCTGCTGCGTACGTCGTACGGCCGGGCGCGAAGCCATTGCCTCGGGCAACACTGGAGTTTCTGCTCGGGTCAGTTCCTGGCCGATGGTTCGAGCTGCCGGTCTCCGGAGTCGGCGTCCGCGGTGTCCGCGGTCGTCCGGCGGTCCTGGTGGCCGGGCCACCAGGCGGCGTGGCCGATCAGTGCGGTCAGGCTCGGGGTGAAGAACATCGCCATGACGAACGCGGCGACGATGATGCCGAACGAGACGGCGAAGCCCATCTCCGTCAGCAACGAGTTGCCTGCCAGCATCAACGTGGCGAAGGTGGCTGCCAGGATGAAGCCGGCCGCTGCCACAGTCGGCCCGGCATGCCTCACCGCCCTGCTCGCGGCCTCGCGGGGATCGCGGCCGTCCCGGGCCTCTTCCCGGAGCCGGGCGATCATCAGGATGTTGTAGTCGGTGCCGATGGCGATCACGAACAGGTACATGATCACCGGGAGCATGAACATCAGCCCCGAGTGCCCCTGACCCTTCTGGAAGATGAGCACGGTGGCGCCGAGGGTGGCGCCGAAGCCCAGCCCCACCGAGGCCATCAGGTACCAAGGTGCCACCACGCTACGCAGCAGCAGGCCGAGGATGACCATGATCAGCAGCGCAGCGACCGGGAAGACCGTGCGGTAGTCGTGGTTGACCGCGGCGTTGATGTCCTTGTAGATCGACGACATGCCGCCGACGAGCGCCTTCGTACCGGACGGCGCGTCGGCGTGCGCGACGTCGCGGATGTCGCCGACCGCGCTGATGGCCTGGTCGGTGGCCGCTGCGTACTCGAGCGTGACCGTGATGTCGGCGGTCGTGCCGTCCTTGCTGATCGAGGCCGGCCTGACGTCGGCGACGCCGGGGATCGCGCCGAGTGTCTTCTCGTACGCGGGTAGCGCCGCGGTGTCGATCCGGCTGCCGTCGGTCGTGGTGACCAGGACGGAGGTCGGTTCGGCGGCGCCGGCCGAGTAGGCGTTCTGCATCTCGGTCTGGACGACCATCGACTCCTCGGTGGCCGGCATCGAGCCGGACGCCAGGTCGAAGCTGGCCTTGAACCCGAACGTACCGGCCGCCAGCGCGACCATGACCACGCCGGAGACCAGGGCGAACAGGGCCGGGCGGCGCTGCACTCCACGGCCGAGCGCGGCGAAGCGCGCGTTCGAGGGCTCCTTGCGCCACGCCTTCGACGGCCAGAACAGGACGCGGGGCGGGATCAGCGAGCAGATCGCCGGGAACAGTGTCAGCGCGGCGACCAGTGTCACCGCGACGGTGATCGCCAGTGCGGGGCCCATCTGCTGGAGGAAGCCGAGCGTCGACAACAGGAGTGCGAGGAACGCGATGATGACCGCGCCGGCCGCCGAGGCGATCGCCTCGCCGACCCGGCCGACCGCGGTGACCATGGCCTCCTTGGGCTCGTCGCCGGCGCGCAGCCGCTCGCGGTAGCGGAACATCAGGAACAGGTAGTAGTCGGTGCCGACCCCGAGCAGCACGACGATGAGCAGTGACGAGATCGAACTGTTCGCCTGGAGCCCGAAGAGCTTGGTCGCATCGGCGACCAGCGAGTTGGCCGTGGACGACACCACGGCGATCAGGACGATCAGCGGCAACAGCGCGAGGATCGGGGAGCGGAAGATGATCAGCAGCGTGATCAGGATGATCAGGAAGGTGCCCGCGAACGTCAGCGTGTTCGCACGGTTGGAGGAGTTCTGCTGGTCGAGGCCCTGCGCCGCCGAACCGCCGAGCTTGGCCTCGAGCTGCGTGCCCTTGGTGAGATCCTTGGCGTCCGCGCGCAATGTCTTGGCGGCGTCGGCCTGGCTCGGCTGACCGGCGTTCTTGGTGTCCATCGAGACCAGCCCCAGCACGTAGCGGCCGTCCTTGGACGGTGGGCCGGGCACGACCTGCTGGACCTGGTCGATCTTCTTCGCGCCGAGTTCGGTGGTGATGTGCGCCGCGTCCTCCAGGTCGGCCGGCGTCAGTTTGCCGCCGTCGGAACGCTGGTACAGGAGGATCGCGGACGGCGTGAAGGCGCTGGGGAACGCCTTCTGCTGGAGCTCCGCCGCCTGGATCGACTCGTAACTCTTGGGCAGGAAGCTGCTCTGGTCGCTGCTGGACGGCAGGCTGGGTGCGCTCGCGACGATCGCGACCGCGGCGACCAGCCACGCCACGATCGTCCACACAGGATGACGGACGACGACGCGTCCGATGCGGTGAAACATTTCGGTCTGCCTCCGGGCAGTGATTCGTAGGAGAGTTCGTCGCCGAGCGACGTGGTGTCCCGGCCGGCGATCGCCGGCCGGGATGTCGAGGGTCAGCCGAGGCTGGCCTTGACCGCGGCGGCCAGGCTCGACGCCCGCGGTTCGCCGATCCGGAAGGACCAGAGGTTCATCACGTAGCCGAAGCCGACACCGGCATCGGGGTCCGCCCAGCCGATGGAGCCGCCGGAGCCCGGGTGGCCGAACGAGTTCGGCCCGAGCATCGGCTGCGGCGGGCAGGAGCGCCAGAACCCGAGCGACATGTTGAAGGAACGGTCGGCCGGGATGTCCAGCCCGGGCGGCAGCCCGTTCATCCGGGTCTTGTCGGTCTGGACCTCGATCGCCCGGGCGACAGTGGCCGGCTCCAGCAGCCGTACGCCGTCGACGTCGCTCACGGTGGCGGCGTACATGCGGGCCACCGACCGCGCGTCGGCGACCATGTTCGCGGCCGGCACCTCGGCCGCACGCCAGGCACGCTTGGTGAAGTAGTCCGAGGTCGGGTCGAAGGCACCGCCGAGCGTGCCGGCCTGGGCCTGGACCGAGCCCTCGCCCCACACAGACGTCATCCACGCATTGACGGTGTCCGCGTCCAGCCCGGTGGTCTCCAGGATCCCTTCGGTCATCTCCTCCAGGGTGAACGGAGCGGCGTACTCGATCCGGGCCACGTTCTCTTCCTGCTCCTCGGGCAACCCGATCCAGGCGTGCAGCCCGAGCGGACCGGCCACCTCGTCGGCGAAGAACGTGCCGAGTGACTTGCCGGAGATCCGGCGTACCACCTCGCCGACCAGATACCCGAACGTGAAGGCGTGGTAGACGTGCTCCGTACCCGGCGTCCACAGCGGCTTCTGCGCCTCGAGCGCACGGATCACCGGATCCCAGGCGTACGCCTCCTCGAGCGTCAGCGGGCCGTCGACGATCGGCAGGCCGGCTTGGTGCGACAGCAGCCACCGCACCGGGATCTTGTCCTTGCCTCCTGCACCGAACTCCGGCCAGTACTCGACCACCGGAGCGTCCAGGTCGAGCTCACCGCGCTGCGCCAGGATGTGCGCACAGATCGCGGTCGCGCCCTTCGTCGTGGAGGCGACCTGGGCGATGGTGTTCTCGTTCCACGGTCGCTTCGCCTCGCTGTCGGCGAAGCCGCCCCACAGGTCGACGACCGGGCGACCGCCGACGTAGACGCAGCACGACGCGCCCGCCTCGCCGGGGTTCCCCTCGAAGTTCGCCCGGAACGCGTCCGCGACCTTCCCCCAGCCGTCCTCGACATGTCCGTGCACGGCTGCCTCGCTGGTCGTGTTCATCGTGCTGTACCGCCCTTTCAGGAATTGCGATCTTTGAACGGATCGTGGCGACTCTGACCGACCGCGCTGACACGGACCAGTCATCGCACTGACACCGCACCCCGAACGCCGGGGAGACGGTGCCGCCACTAGTCAGTGTTACTATCTACCAGTAGTCGGTGTCACTGACTAGTAAGTAAAATCCGGAGGGCGGGTCTGATGGCGGAACAACAAGTCCCGGCGATCCACGTGCAGGGTCTGGAGAAGTCGTACAAGGAACTGCACGTGCTGCGGGGCGTCGACTTCGATGTGGAGCCCGGTGGCATCTTCGCCCTGCTCGGCTCGAACGGGGCGGGTAAGACCACTGTGGTGAGGATCCTGTCCACGCTGCTCAGGGCGGATGCGGGGACTGCCACCGTGAACGGCTTCGATGTGGCCACGCAGGCTGCGGACGTGCGTGAGTCCATCAGTCTCACCGGACAGTTCGCGGCCGTCGACGAGATCCTCAGCGGCCGGGAGAATCTCGTCCTGGTCGCCCGCCTGCGGCACCTCAAGGACCCGGGCAAGATCGCGGACGAACTGCTCGACCGGTTCTCGCTCACCGATGCGGCCGCGCGGAAGGTGGCGACGTACTCGGGCGGCATGCGCCGTCGCCTCGACATCGCCATGAGCCTGATCGGCGACCCGTTGGTGATCTTCCTCGACGAGCCGACCACCGGGCTCGACCCCGAGGCACGTATCCAGGTGTGGCAGGTCGTCAAGGGACTCGCCGAGCAGGGTGCGACAGTGCTGCTGACGACGCAGTACCTGGACGAGGCCGAGCAACTCGCCGACCGGATCGCGATCCTGCACGAGGGCCGGATCATCGCGAACGGCACTCTCGCGGAGCTGAAGAAACTCCTCCCGCCGGCCACGATCGAGTACGTCGAGAAGCAGCCGAGTCTGGAGGACGTGTTCCTCGCGCTCGTCGGCAACGACGGCAAGGCCGAGACAGGCAGCGCCGAGACAGGCAGCGCCGAGACAGGCAGGGCCGAGTCGAGCGAGGAGCAGTCATGAGCACCCACTTCGTCGCAGACACGACGGCCCTGCTGGGTCGCTCCCTGCGTCACATCATCCGCAGCGTCGACACGATCATCACGACCGCGATCACGCCGATCGCCATGATGCTGCTGTTCGTCTACGTACTCGGCGGGGCGATCGAGACCGGCAACGACAACTACGTCAACTACCTGCTGCCGGGCATCATGCTGATCGCGATCGCCTCAGGCATCGCGTACACCGCCGTACGGTTGTTCACCGACCTGAAGAGCGGGATCTTCGAGCGGTTCCACTCCATGCCGATCGCACGATCGTCAGTCCTGTGGGCCCACGTTCTGACCTCGCTGGTCGCCAACGGGATCTCGGTCGTGATCATCGTGGCGGTAGGCCTCCTGATGGGCTTCCGGACGTCAGCGGGCGTGCTCGCATGGCTCGCCGTCGCCGGAATCCTGGCGCTGTTCACCCTGGCCCTCACCTGGATCGCGGTCATCGCGGGCCTCTCGGCGAAGTCCGTGGACGGTGCCGCCGGATTCTCCTACCCGCTGATCTTCCTGCCGTTCATCAGCTCGGCCTTCGTCCCCACCGATACCATGCCGGGTCCGGTACGCGTCTTCGCCGAGAATCAGCCGGTCACCTCGATCGTCAACGCGATCCAGGACCTGTTCGCACAACAACCGGTCGGCAGCGACATCTGGATCGCCCTCGCCTGGTGCCTCGGCATCCTCGTCGTCGCGTACTTCTTCGCCATGGCCGCCTACCGCCGCAAGATCGCCTAGCGATACCGCCCGGGCCGGCCGGTTCGTGGTGGGGTTACCGTGTCGGCACTACCTGGCTTCGCGTCCGTGGCACGGCGATCTGGAGGAGTTGTTCGAATGAGTGGCCTGCGTGTTCTCTTTCTCGGCGGCACCGGAATCATCAGCTCGGCCTGCTCCTGGCGAGCCGTCGAGTCGGGCCTCGATCTCACGGTCGTCAACCGCGGCAAGACCTCGACCCGTCCGCTCCCGCCAGAGGTTCGGCAGATCACCGGTGACGTCGACGACCCGACGGCCCTCGCCGCGGTCGCCACCGAGGACTTCGACGTCGTGGTCGACTGGCTGGCCTTCACCCCCGACCAGGTGCGCGCTCGCACGAATGCGCTCCGCGGGCACGTCGGCCAGTACGTCTTCATCAGCTCCGCCTCGGCGTACCAGACGCCACCCGCCCGGCTCCCGATCACCGAGTCGACGCCGCTGCGGAACCCGTACTGGCAGTACTCGCGCAACAAGATCGCCTGCGAGGATCTGCTGACCGCGCTGTACCGCGACGAAGGCTTCCCGGTCACGATCGTGCGGCCCTCGCACACCTACGACCGCACCCTCGTCCCGTTCGACGGCGGCTGGACCATCGTCGAACGGATGCGCCGCGGCCGGCCCGTCGTGGTGCACGGTGACGGAACCTCGCTGTGGACCCTCACGCACCACCGCGACTTCGCCCGCGGACTCGTCCCGCTGCTCGGTCACCCGCGCACCCTCGGCGAGGCCTTCCAGATCACGTCCGACGACGTCCTCACCTGGGACCAGATCGCGAACGCACTCGCCACCGCGGCCGGGACGTCGGCACAGATCGTCCACGTGCCGTCCGACGCCATCGCCGCCGTACACCAGGGTTGGGGCGACGGCCTCCTGGGCGACAAGACCCACTCGGCGGTCTTCGACAACACCAAGCTCCGCCAGGTCGTCCCCGACTTCGTCGCCACCATCCCCTTCGAAGCAGGCGCCCGCGAGATCATCGCCTGGTACGACGAAGACCCGACCCGGCACCGCGTCGACCCCGCCATCGACGAAGCAATGAACACCCTCGTCGCCCGCTACACGATCTGATTCCGGTCAGCCGCAGGCGCCGGTGACGGCGAGTCTCACCAGTTCGTCACGGATCCGTCCGGACGGTGCAGGCGCGGAATCGTGGCCGTCTCCGGCGCCACCGCCCGGGACAGGTCCGCGGTGATGCCGAGTCCCGGCGCATCGGACGCCGTCAACCGGCCCGGCTCTGCGACGATCGTCGAGGTGAAAGCACCGAGCGGCGCGGTGGCACGGTGGGCCTGCTCCTGCACACTCACGTTCGGCAGCGCGGTGTTGAACTGGGTCGACGCCGCCGTGCAGAGCGCGCCGATCGAATTGTGCAAGGCCAACTGCACGTGGTGTGCCTCGCACAGCGCCGCGATCTTGCGCCCCTCGGTGATCCCGGTGTGGCCGAGATCGATCCGGGCATGGTCGATCAGCTCGTCCTCGACCAGCTGCCGGAACTCCCACTTCGTGCAGAGCTGCTCCCCCGCCGCGATCGGCACGCCGACGCGGCCGCGCAGGGACTTGTACGCCGCGAGGTGCTCGCTGCGCAGCGGGTCCTCGACGAAGAACGGCCGCATCGGCTCGAGCTCGCGGCACAGCTGCACCGCCTCGGCCAGGTCGAGCCGGGTGTGGACGTCGATCAGCAGCTCGATCTCGTCGCCGAGTCCGGCCCGCAGTTCCTGCATCAGTTCGACCGACCACCGGACCGCGCGACGCGCGTCGTACTCCGGCTCCTGCGGGTCCCAAGCCGTCAGCCGCAGGTGCCGCCACCCCTGGTCGGCCAGCTCGGAGGCATGGTTGAGCACGTCGTCCATCGATCCACCACGCACATGTGCGTACGCCGGAACGAAGTCGCGCGACCGGCCACCAAGCAGCTCGTGGACGGGAACGCCGAGCGACTGACCGCGGATGTCCCACAGGGCGATGTCGATCCCGGCCAGCACGGACGCGTGGTGGCGGTCGGACGGGAAGAACACCGATCGGAAGCCCAGCTGCCAGATGTGTTCGATCCTGGTCGCGTCGACCCCGACGAGCAGCGGGCGCAGGTCCTCGACCAGGCCTGCCGCAGCCCGTTCGCGGCCACGCATCCCCACCTCTCCGAGACCGGTCAGACCGTCGTCGGTCCTGACCACTGTCACCAGTGCCGGCCAGTCGTCGGCGGCCGGCAACGCCACCAGGTCGATCTGCTCGATCTTCATGGCTTCACCCCATCACAGCGCCCCGCCACGATCACGACGGAGGTCCGTCGATCCACGTGGACGGCCGCATCCGGAACTGCTTGGGTGGTGCCATGACCGATCTACAGACATCCCGACTGCGCTTGCACGCCATCGACGCGGCCGAGGGCGAGCGCATCGTCGCTCGGCGTCCGGGCGACGGGGATGCCTGGGCCGAGGACTACCCGTTCGGCGGAGACGTCATCGGGGTCACCGCCTTCCTCAAGGGCTGGGCGACGTACGGCGATCAACGTCCCTTCGGGCACTACCGGATCAGCCGGTCCAGCGACGGGAAGGCCATCGGGGGTATCGGTTTCAAGGGCCGGCCGGACAACGGACGGGTCGAGATCGGGTACGGCCTGTCCCCGTCGGCCCGTGGTCACGGCTATGCGGCGGAGGCCGTCGCCGCTCTGCTGGGCATCGCCGCCGAACACGGCCTGTCCCACGTCATCGCCGACACGACCAAGGACAACATCCCGTCCCAACGAACCCTCGAACACGCCGGCTTCCACCAGGTTGGGGAAGACGGTGACCTCTACCTGTACGAGGTCGTCCTGAACGCCCAGGTCCTGGACGACCAGGGCCGCCCGGAGCCTCCGCTTGCGTCGGGCGAGGCCGAGACTCTTGTGGGCTTTCTGGAGTATCAGCGAGCGACGTTCGCCTGGAAGTGTTCGGGGCTGGACGTCGCCGGTCTGCGAGCGACTGTGGGCGTCTCGACGATGACCTTGGGCGGGATGCTCAAGCATCTGGCCTACTACGAGGACCACTGGTTCTCCCATCGCATGCGGGGGAACGAGCGGGAGGCGCTGTGGAACGACGACCACTGGAACGCCGACCCCGACTGGGAATGGACCTCGGCGGCCCAGGACTCCCCCGAGGAACTGCACGCCCTCTGGCAGGACGCGGTGTCCCGCTCCCGCGAGCTGCTCGCCGAGACCCTCGCGAACGGCGGCCTGGGACAGCCGGCACGACGCACCTTCCCGGACGGTCGCAGGCCGAGCGTGCGCTGGATCGTGATGCACATGGTCGAGGAATACGCCCGCCACAACGGCCACGCCGACCTGATCCGCGAATCCCTGGACGGCCTCACCGGGGAATGACGCGACAACCCGTCGAGAGGCACGGCAGGTCACAGCGTGTCGAAGCGCTTCGATTAGGGTAGAAAAGGGGCATCCACACGGGAGGACGACGATGGTCACGATCGCGGACGTCGCGCGGCACGCCGGGGTCGCGGCCAGCACGGTGTCCTATGTGCTGAGCGGGAAGCGGACGATCTCGACCGATACGCGGGAGCGCGTCCGGCGCAGTGTCCAGATCCTCGGCTACCGCCCGAACGCGAGCGCCCGTGCCCTGGCCAGTCAGCGGTCGAACGTGCTCGCGCTGGTGGTGCCGCTGCGCACCGGGATGCACGTACCGGTGATGATGCAGTTCGCGTCCGCGGTGGTGACCTCGGCACGCCGGTTCGACCACGACGTACTGCTGGTGACGGCCGACGAGGGACCGGAAGGACTGGAGCGGGTGGCGCAGAGTTCGCTCGTCGACGCCCTGGTCGTGATGGACGTCGAACTGCACGACGAGCGGGTGCCGGTGCTGCGCGAGTTGCCGATGCCCTCGGTGCTGATCGGCTATCCCGAAGATGCCGGCGGACTGACCTGCATCGACCTGGACTTCGTTGCCGCCGGCGCGCACTGTGTCGACCACCTCGCCGACCTCGGCCACCGTTCGCTCGCGCTCCTCGGTACGCCGTCCGCCGTGTACGAGCGCCAGACGGGATTCGCCCAGCGCACGCTGACCGGGTTCGCGGAGGCCGCCCGGCGACGTGGGCTGCTGGGAGTCGAGACGCCGTGTGAACACACCTTCGACGCGATCCTGCACACGGTCGAGCAACTCCTGCAGGAACACCCAGGCATCACCGGTCTCGTCGTCCAGAACGAACCGATCATCGGGCCGCTCCTCGACGTCCTGCGCCGGCTCGGTCGGCGGGTTCCCGAGGACATGTCGCTGGTGGCCATCTGTGCGGACGACGTCGCGGAACGGCAGATCCCGCAGCTGTCCTCGGTCACCATTCCGGCGGAGCGGATCGGCCGGCAGGCGGTGGAGTCGCTCGTCGCGAAGCTCGAAGGCGGCGCCGTGCCCGAGCTGACCTTGCTCGAGCCCGTGCTCACCGCTCGCGGCAGCACCGGCCAGGCCTCTCACGCCGACCGCACCACCGCATAACCACCAGCAGGCACGACCAGTTCGCCGTCGACGGGGTCTCCCGTCACCAACTCGATTCCCCGAGCCGGTACGACGGCCCGCGAGTCACCGTGGTTGATCAGGAAGGTCCAGGTCGTGTCACCCGACCGCCACTCAACGGTCTCCACCTGCGATGCCGGCAACTGCAGCAGGTCGGCCATGGTTTCGCGGTCCACCTCGGTCGACACGTACCACGCCGTACCCGCACCGACCTGGCGTCGGGTGATCGCAGGCTTGCCGTCGAGCACCCCACCCGCATACCGATCGACGACCTCCGCCGTCGCCGCCTGCACGTCCTCGCTCCATGTTCGCCCGCTCCCACCGGACGCCAGGGCGATCTCGCCGTCGATCGGCAGCGGATGGAACTCCTCGACCCGCACTCCGAGCAGGTCGGCGAACGCGCCTGGATACCCGTCGGTCCGGACCCGCAGGTCGGGATCCACGATCCCGCTGAAGTACCCGACCACGAGCTGTCCGCCACTCTCGACGTACGCCGCGAGGCGCGCGGCGGCCACGTCCGAGACGACGTACAACGACGGCACGACCACGAGCCGGTACGTCGACAGATCGGCATCCGGCGCGGCGAAGTCGACCGTCACACCCGCGGACCAGAAGTGCCGATGCGCGGACCGTACGGCGGACAGGTAGTCGAGTGCCGACGACGGCAGATGCGTACCCTGCATGGCCCACCAGCACTCCACGTCCCACAGGATCGCGACCTCCGCCACGATGTTGCCCTCGGCAACCTCGGCGAGCCGCGGCAGGACCGATCCGAGCTCGGCGACCTCCCGGAAGATCCGGCTGTCCGCCCCGGCGTGCGGCACCATCGCCGAGTGGTACATCTCCGCTCCACCGCGCGACGCCCGCCATTGGAAGAACAGTGCACCCCGCGAACCACGCGCGATATGCGACAGGCTGTGCCTGGCCATCCGTCCAGGCTCCTTCGGATGCAGCCGGCGGCCGTCGTTGAGTGTCCCGCCCGCCTGCTCCATCAGGAGCCACGGCTTCCCACCGGCCCAGGACCGCGCCAGGTCCGCTCCGAAGGCGGTCTGTTCCTCGGCGCCGATCCCGGCTTGGTCCGGGTAGTGGTCGATCGCAACGACATCGACCTCCTCGGCCCAGCGCGCGTGGTTGACCGGAACCCAGCCGCCGAACACGAAGTTGGTCGTGATCGGCAGTTCCGACTGCGCGCGGAGCTCGGCCTTCTGCTCCAGAAACGCAGCCAGCAGTTCGTCGGACCAGAAGCGCCGGTAGTCCAGGAACTGGGTCGGGTTGACCAGGTACTGCGTCTGCCGTGGCGGCTCGATGTCCGTCCAGTCGGCGTACCCCTGACTCCAGAAGGCCGTGGTCCACGCCTCGTTCAGCCGATCGAGCGAGCCGTACCGCTCCTGCAACCACGACCGGAACCGCTCGGCGGCGAGCGGGCAGTAGCACGTGGTCCCGTATTCGTTGTGCACATGCCACATGGCCGGCGCCGGATGATCGCGATACCGCTCGGCCAACGCCCGTGCGATCCCGCGAGCCGCCTCGCGGTACGCCGGCGCACAGACGCAGTACGTGTCCCGGCTGCCGTGCGTCAGCCGGACCCCGGCAGGTGTCACCGGCATCGCCTCCGGATGCAACCTGGTGAACCACGGCGGCGGTGATGCGGTCGGCGTGGCCAGATCGACGCTCACGCCACCGTCGTGCAGCAGGTCGAGGATCCGGTCCAGCCACCCGAAGTCGTACTGTCCCGGCGACGGCTCGAGACTCGACCACGAGAACACCCCGACGGTCACCAGGTTGACTCCGGCCTGACGCATCAGGTCGACGTCCTGCTTCCACACCGCCGGATCCCACTGCTCCGGGTTGTAGTCCCCGCCGTACCAGAGTCGCGTCATGCCCGGCATCCTTCCTCACCCCTTGACCGCGCCGATGATGACGCCCTTGGTGAAGTGCCGCTGGATGAACGGGTAGACGAGCAGCACCGGCACGATCGCGATCACGACGATCGCCATCTTGATCGCCAGACCGGGCGCGGGCGCCATGCCCAGGCCGACTCCGGTCGCGACTCCGCCGGCGCCGGTCGGCAGTGGCTGCTGCTGGACGATGTAGGTCCGCAGCACCATCTGCAGCGGCCACTTGTTGTTGTCGTTGATGTAGAGCAACGCGTTGAAGAACGCGTTCCAGTAGCCGACCGCGTAGAAGAGGCCGACCACCGCGACCACCGCCTTCGACAACGGCAGTACGATCCGCCGGAGGATCGCGAACTCCCCCGCACCGTCGATGCGGGCACTGTCGATCAGTTCACCCGGTATCGCCATGAAGAACGACCGCATCACGATCAGGTTGAAGGCGGACACCGCGGTCGGCAGGATCAGCGACGCATAGTGGTCGACGAGGCCGAGCGCGTTGACGACCAGGTAGCTCGGGATGATGCCCGGCCCGAACAAGAACGTGAGCAGTACGACGAACAGCAGCGGCCGGTGGAACAACGATCCGGGCCGGGACAACCCGTACGCCGCGAGCACGGTGATCCCGAGGCTGAACGCCGTACCGATCGCGGTGATCACCACGCTGATCAACAGGGCACGGGTGACCACGCCACCGGAGAGAAGTTGGACGTAGGCCGCCGGCGTGAGTTCTCGTGGTACGACGACCAGCCCACCGGCCCGGGTCACGGCCTGGGTGGTGGAAAGGCTTGTCACCACGACGACGTACAGCGGGAACGCGACCGCGAGGGAGATCAGTGTCAGGACGACCGGCTTGCTCAACCGGCCGGCCGTGGTCGGCTCTTCCTCCCAGACAGCTCTCGTGGTCATGAGCGCGAATACACCCCCTGCTCGCCCACCAGGTGCGCGAATCGATTGGCCACCAGGACGAGGACGAGGCCGACCACGCCCTTGAACAGACCGGCCGCGGCGCCGTAGCCGAAGTCGCCGACGAGCAGGCCCTGGTAGTAGACGTACGTGTCCAGCACTTCGGCCGCGCTGCCGCCGACGGCGCTGCGTTGCAGGATGAACTGTTCGAAGCCGACGGTGAGTGCGTCGCCGAGCCGCAGGATCAGCAGCAGCACGATCACCGGCCGCAGCCCTGGCAACGTGATGTGCCACAGTCGTCGCCACCGGTTCGCTCCGTCGGCCGCGGCGGCCTCGTAGAGCGCCGGATTGATCGTCGACAGCGCGGCCAGGAACACGATCATGCCCCAGCCGGCGTCCTTCCAGACCGACTGCGCGGTGACGAGCAGGATGAACGTGTCGGGCCTGGTCATCAGGTCGACCGCCTGGTGGCCGCTGTCGCGCAGGCTCTGGGCGAGCAGGCCGGCGCCGCCGATCATCTGCTGGAACAGCGACACGACCAGCACCCAGGAGAAGAAGTGCGGCAGGTAAACGACTCCCTGGACGACGTTGCGCACCTTCGCGGACAGCACGCTGTTCAGCAGCAGCGCCAGGGCGATCGGGATCGGGAAGAAGAAGACCAGCTGGACCGCGGTGATCGACAACGTGTTCGCGACCGCCCGCCAGAACGCCGGCTCGGAGAACATCCGGCTGAAGTTCGCGAACCCGATGAAGTCGCTGCCACGGATCCCGGTGTACGGCGAGTAGTCCTGGAAGGCGATCACGTTGCCGAGCGTCGGGAAGTAGTGGAAGACACCGAGCAGCACCACGACCGGCAACACCATCAGCAACAGCGGCCAGTCCCGCCGGAGCCGATGCCGCAAGCCCATGCCGCCACGCTTTCGCCGCCCGCCCGATCGCGCCGTCTCCGGCGCACGATCCGCCTGCGCCCGCGGCTCAACGAC
>Ga0164241_10001944_pt1 | contig 23664 bp, 21 predicted proteins | sample OricomyardsoilBY_FD_108780 | JGI IMG/M metagenome (GOLD analysis project Ga0164241, IMG submission 108780) | Backyard soil microbial communities from Emeryville, California, USA - Original compost - Back yard soil (BY) | ecosystem: Environmental > Terrestrial > Soil > Unclassified | place: USA... | reverse complement strand
TAACTTGTCTAACATCTCTGAGAAAACCTCAGCTGCTCGTTCACGTATTAACGACGCTGACTTTGCTTCAGAAACCGCTAACCTGAGCCGTTCTACTGTATTACAACAGGCGGCAACGGCGATGTTGGCACAAGCCAACCAACGTCCACAAAACGTGTTGTCACTCTTAAGGTAAGGTAGCTAGAACCGCTAGAGATTCGTTTCTAGCGGTTCTTTCAGGAGAGGGCTAAATTATGAATGAGATACCCAAAGTAGCTGTGGCACCCACGCCCATAAAACCGGTTGCCGTTTCCACATCAGTTACACACGAAGGGCAGCAAAAAGGTGGCAATGATTTGCCGCCGGCAGTAGAAGCGGCAAACAATCAACGTGTGAATACCAAAGAAATGCAAGAGAATGTTGAAGCTGCTGTTAAACACATGAATGAATATATTCAGTCTACTCAACGTGATTTGAGTTTTAGTTACGATAAATCAGCTGGGGCGACAGTTGTCAAAGTATTGGATCGCGTAACACAGCAAGTTATTCGTCAAATGCCGGATGAAACCTTCTTGAAACTCGCTCGTAGCACGGATTCTGAAGGTTCTTTTCAATTGTTGAATGCAAAAGCCTAGCAATATTTATTAGTTTTTTTGAGTGAAATGTGTTTGTTTTTAAGAGGGTTAGCCTAGGCTAATCCTCTTTTTTTTGCTTTTTAAAATCTGTATTTTTACAAGTAATTTCTAAGGTGTTGTTCCAAAAATAATGTGGTTGCTTTTTTTTGGCACAGTCTGTGCAAAAAGTCATTTAGGCAAAGAAGTAACAAAATCCTGACGCATAACATCAAGTAGGTTTGCTGGGGTTTGCCACGAAGTTTTCAAGTTTCTTGCAGGCTTCATCAATGACTTGTCGCAAAGAGTTCAGGCTCTGAGCAGGAAAATCCTTAGGAGATATATTATGTCTTTAGTTATTAATACCAACGTAGCGTCTCTGAACTCTCAGCGTCAATTGATGAATTCAGGGACTGCACTCGATAAAGCAACTGAACGTTTGTCTTCTGGACAACGGGTTAACTCTGCAAAAGATGACGCTGCCGGTTTAGCTATTTCAAATCGTATGACCTCACAAGTGCGCGGGTTGGATCAAGCCATCCGCAATGCGAATGATGGGGTGTCTTTAGTACAAACGGCTGAAGGTGCTTTGCAAGAAGTAACTAATATGCTTCAGCGCATCCGCGAGCTGTCAATTCAGTCTGCGAACGGTATCTACAGCGATGCCGACCGAAAAACTCTGGATGCAGAAGTACAGCAGCTTAAGAAAGAGATGGATCGCATCTCTGAAACCACCTCGTTTAATGGTCAGAAATTGCTGGATGGCACCTTAGGGAACACATTCCTTCAAGTGGGTTCACAAGCTAATGAAACCATGGATGTAAAAATTGGTTCCTTCTCCACTACGCAAATGGGCGGGACCTCAGGCGATATTGTTGGCGAATCAGTTACACCGGCCACAGTACCCCCTGCAAATCATGCAGATGAAATTGCGGCTTTGAATGCCTTGTTAGCAGGTGATCTTCTTATTAATGGCACCGCAATCAAAGCAATTGCACCTGCTGCCGCTACCTTGAATGAAGCGCTGGCCAGTATTAACAGCGATATAAAAGGTAAAGGTGCGGAAGTTGTTTCATTGGTTCAAGTGGCTGCTAGTACAGCGGGTTCTGGTGTACTTCGGTCGCCCTCTGAAACACTTACGTTAGAACTGGTGGATGGTAATGGTTTACTCCAAACCTACACTATTACTGGCACCAACAGCATGAAAGAGATGGTGGCCAAAATTAATGCTGAAACGGCTATTGAAGCCAGCATTGGTGATGGTGGCAAGTTGGTTCTGACTGCACCGGGTGCCTCGTCGTTAACTGTGACCGAAACGGGTACGACAGTAAGCCCTACTGGGCTTGGTGCCGGTCCAACACATCATAATTTTGCGTTAGTATTTAACGATACAAGTGCAGAAAAACAAGGCGTCACGATTCAGTCTGGAACCACCCCGATTACACCTGCTATTGCAGGCCGTGTAAGTGACTTGGGTATTGATATCCAAGATGCTAATGGCAATTTGCTAGGTACAGCTGTCGATGTTACAGGCCCACCTAATCTTCTTCAGGAAGGCGACTTAATTATCAATGGTGTAGCCATTGGTAAAATTACTCCCCAGCCAGCAGTACCTACAGCTGCAGGTACTGCTGCTGAGGCTATCCGCGTCATTAACCTTTCTGCAGATAAAACGGGTGTAGTCGCTTTTGCGAATGGAGCTACCGGTGTAGCTTTACGCTCAGCGAATGGAGAAGAGATTTCCATTAAATACGGTGATACGGCAACAGCGAGTGATGTACTGGCTATTACCGGCTTCAAAGAACGCAATGACACTGAAGGTGTAGGCAGTGTTGCCAGTATTAAGATTGATACTTACGAAGGTGCTCAACGCGCAATTGGGATTGTCGATAAAGCATTAGAGCAAGTGAATGCCACCCGCGCCGATTTGGGTGCAGTGAATAACCGCTTAGAATTTACGGTGAGTAACTTGGCAAACGTATCGGAAAAAACGTCTGCGGCACGTTCGCGTATAGTGGATGCAGATTTTGCGGCAGAAACAGCTGCGATGAGCCGAGCCCAAGTATTGCAACAGGCGGCAACGGCGATGTTGGCACAATCCAATGCAAGACCAAAAGAAGTGTTGTCTCTGTTACGTTAAGCAAATCATCGGTACAAAAAAACCGCTGATTCTCTACAAAAAACCGCTGATGCTCTCAGCGGTTTTTTTTGTTTTTAAAATGAATTTCTCGTGCTCGACTTTAATTTCGTTCGCCCTGAGTGCGAAGTCGTCGAAGGTTTTTTTGAATCAAGCTCAGCGCTAGGCTAATGCTAACTCAAACAATCTAACGATCATTTTTGGTTAAGGCGCAGTTCTTTGGTTGTCGATAATATACTTAACCAGCTCATCATATTTCTCATCAAAATGATGGTCTCCGCTCATACCAATCGCCTTAACGCCATATTTTGCAGCAGGTAAACAATTTGCGGCATCATCATCTACACCATAAATACAAATAGTGTTTGCCCATTTCATTTTTTCAATTTCAGGTAACAGAGGTAGGCGATTTGGGTTGTTGTCGGTATTCATCCAGCTGGATAAGCGAAACTCAAACGCAGCCGTTTGACCCATGCCTAATAATGCAATTAAAGAAATTTTTTGTTGTGTTTCGGCCGATAAATTATTGGCAATAAAAGGTAGTGCATCCGCCCCGAAAGAGTAACCAATTAAAATAACCTGTTTTTTATTCCATTTTTCCAAGTATTGTGAAATAACATTTTCTATATCTTGGCTAGTATCCACCGGTGTTCGTGCCCTCCAAAAATAACTCAGCGAATCGAATCCTACCGTGGGTATGCCTTGAGCGGCTAATATTTTTGCTACCTGCTTATCAATTTCAGCCCAACCGCCATCGCCGGTTAAAAGAATAGCCATGGTTGGCGTTGCGGTAGATTGGTTAGGAGTAACATTAACTTCAATTAAGGGTAAATCGCTATCGCTGGCATCAGATGAAATTTGATCCGCCAAGCGTGGGTCTAACCATTGTAATATTTGAATTGCTTCTGATAGTGGTGTTTGATTTTCCTCTTTAGCAATCGTGAGTTTTGCATTGCTAATTTTACTGGCAAAGTTGCTGGCGGTTGAGTTGGCAGGTAAATTTTTATCTTGAAAAATATAAAAACTGGTTGGCAAACGATTAAGGCTGATCAGTTTTTGTTCTGAGTTGGCGGTATGAACAGTAAATTTTTCCTGACCACAAAGTGGTGTATGCGGGCTTAGTTGAGGCGTGAAGTTAATACCGACGGCTGCATGAAATTTTGCCTTGTCAGCTTGCGCGAGTGCAGCATAGAGCGAAGCAGCACCATTTTCAGCGCCTACTAAAATAGGTAAGTCTGTAGGGTTAAGATTAAATGTTGCGTTGAGTTGAGCGCTAAGTTCAGTCAGTTTATCCGCGAGGTGCAAGCATTGTTCATCATTATTAGCTACTGTATTTAGCAACTCATGATTGTCAATAATGGCGACATAATAACTCAGGGCTGCAAATTGCTTGGCGTAACTTGTGGCATCAGCTTTTTTTATATCGGTAATAAACAGCAATAAACCTTTCTCGGGTTTTTCACTGTGTATGACACGAAGCTTCTGTTGACTGGAGGAGGTAGATGGCGTGGATTGTGTCGCGAGTGAAGATGGTATAGAGAGTGAGGATGTTATAGAAAGTGTAATAACCTCATCAATAATATCATCCTGCTCAGAGTGTACCTTTGCATCGATTGCTACAAATGCAATGCCTGCGAAAACAAGACCGGTTAGTAAACCAATAATAGTGAGTTTGTGTTGGAACAATGAACGCATGTTTCTAATTGCCTTGAATAATTAACAGGAACTACTGCTATTTTGAAAATATCCCTTTTACACCACCCGATATAAGGGTTGTGGCTGCAAGTAATGCAGCTGCGGTCTGTAACCCGGGCGGCGCTGCTAAATAAACTGGTTCCCAAGTTGGGTTGAATTTCTCTTTGTAAAAATAGACGCCTTCAAAGTTATAAAAATCGCCCGCATTACGAAAAATAGTGTTCCCAATTTTATGCCATAGTGGCGCGAGGGCATGATTTTCCAAACCTGAAAGGGGCGCCATGCCTAAGCAAAAATACGTAAAGCCTTGATCTTTGGCCCAAAGTGCAAGGCTGATGTTTAAAAATTCCATAATGCCATTGGGTGTGCCGGGTAAATAACGCATAAGGTCTATAGAAACTTGCCGTCTATTATTTAACGCCCATAAATTGCAGAATGCATAAATTTCGCCGTCTTTTTTAACAACTGCCAGCTCGCAGTGTTTTAGGTATTCTTCGTTAAAAAAGCCCAATGAAAAACGTTTTTCTTTAGCATTTTTTTCTTTGAGCCATTCGTCAGAAATGCGTTTTAAGTTTGGTAAGATAGCTTCTACTTGGTGCGCATAAACTATCTCAAAGCTAAAACCTTCGCGTTGGTATTTGTTAATTGCACTGCGAAAATTTTGCCGCTTCTTGCCCTCAAGGCCAAATCCTTCTAGGGGAATCAATGCTTGCTGCCCGAGTTTTATAAGGCTTAAACCTAAATCTAAATAGAGTGGAATACTTTTAATACCGATTTCATAAAATGCAATTTGCGCTGCTACTTTGTCTGCCGATTCACGAAAACGCCAAACGAGTTCTTCAAATTCTCTAGGATCGCCAACTGGGTCACCCATTGCAATCCAGAATTTATTCGTCACGCCAAACATCAGAAAACTTTGTTGGGTTTTGCTCCACAAAATATATTTGTCGCCGGTAAGTACCAAATGGTGATCGGTAGTATTGGAGTCGTGCACAATTTTCGTAGCTATATCCAACTCTTCTTTGGTGGGTAAGGTGAGGTTGATGGTGGTTTTACTGATTAGGCGATAGATGAGTACGCCACCGCATACCACAGAAATAACAAAGAGCGAACGCAAAAAACGTGATGCGTCCCCGGTTCTATCCAGCGAAAATTGCCACCAGAGATCATTGGAGTAGGCGACGTCTTTGTAAGAGAAGAACCCCAGCCAAGTTGAAATGCCGATAATGGCGGCACCTATTAATAGCTGAGAGGAGGGTATTTCTAATTTAATGAGTGCAGACTTTCTGTAAAAATGTTTTCGAGCAGGAATAAACGCGATCAGCATAATCCCTAAAACAGTAGCCTCTTCAAAATCCCAACCTTTTGCCAACGATACTACTATGCCAACAGACAATAAAATAATCGTTGCATAATAAGCTGAGTCGAGTTTTATGCTAACTGCACGGGATAGGAAAATCATCCCCAGCCCCACCAGGCTATTAATAAGATGAGAAAACTCAATTAAAGGTAAAGGCATAAAAAACTGCAGCCAATCCAAGCGCTCTTGCACTCCGGGGGTGGCTCCTGAGATTAACAAAATACACCCGCCGACTAGCAACAAAACTGAAAAAATCTTAGGTGTTGCTAAATAAATAAGCTTAAACAAGTAGTGAAGCTTCAGGGTATGCACAAAGCGATGGCTTTTAGTTTCATAACCCGCAATTAATACGCCTGCAAACAGTAATGGAATAATATAGTAAACAATACGATAAATAATCAGTGCAGAAAGTAATTGCTGGGGGGGGAATCGGCTGCCGGCCAAGAGCATAAAACTACTTTCAAACACGCCTATACCGCCCGGTACTTGGCTGATCAAACCAAATAACTGCGCGACTACGTAGTAAATTAAAAATTCGCTGAAACTAATATCCGTAAAATTGAGAAGCGGAATGTAAAGCACTATGGCGGCGATGGTGAGATCAATCGCACCTACACTCATTTGCTGGAAGGCTAATGAGGGTGAGGGTGGGTAAAGCGTAAACCGGCTAAAAGTAAATTCTTTTTTACTGAAAAAAGAAAGCAATAGCCAAGCGGCTATGGAACCACTACCAATAATAAGCAGTAAGCGAACCGTGTTGTTAGCCACTTCTGACTCCAAAGGGACGGAGTGGTATTCAGCTAGGCTAGCAATAATTAATAAGGTGAATGCGCTTAAAAAATAGCTGAGCGTACCAAATACCGTAATTTTTGCGATGGCACTATTACTAAGCCCCCATTCCTTGTAAAACCGATAGCGAATAGCGCCGCCAGTAATGGGCGATGCACCAACATTATGGCTAATGGCGTTGCTTAAAAATGAGCCTAATAAAATAAACCGATAGCTCAGTTTTTCATTGGTATAACGAATAGCGATCCACTCGCACAAGCTCAGCGTTACATAACCAAAGACACTCATAAAGAACATCGCGTGCAAGGTTTCTGTAGGGGTTGCTAATAAATCAAACCAGAGATTGCTCCATCCATAGTTTGCAATTTGGTAATGAACCACATAGGCGGCCATACAAAATAAGACAACACTAATGAAGGGAATAAGTTTGTGTAGCGCTTGAGTGTTTAGCTGCATGTGTAATCTGATGCGATAATGAGAGTGAAAAGAGCGGGCGTGAATAATAACACTATGCGCTTGGCAAAGATGTTTTAGTGGCAATGGGTGTTATAAATTCTTGTTTTTTTGATACCTATTTCTGAAATTGGTGTGTTATGTGCATTCATAGGTAAGTGTCTTTAATATGAATATAAACAGGGCAAATTGAGTGCTTGAGCGGCAATATTTGTCTTCTTTGTTTATTGTAAGCGGTAGTATTTAACCGTTTCCCTAAAAAATAGCCTTGAATATTAAGTTTCGGTTGAATACGCATATTTAGACTAAAGTTTATTCAATAATTGCCGCTAACACTATATAGCTCAATGTTTCTGGAGGTTAACCCATGGCGATTACATCAAGCACTAATGCTCCTGCTCCTGCTCCGTCTACCGCGGGCACAGGTGCAGCAATTATCAAATCATTGGGAACAGGGTCTGGTATTGATACTGCCGGGTTGATTAATACGCTGACAGATGGCGCCAAATATGCGGATCAGACTCGGCTTACCACCAAAAAAACATTGCTTGAAACGCAAATATCGGATTTCGGATTGTTGCGCAGTTCTTTTTCGAAGCTGGAAAGCGCAATGGCCAGCTTATCCAGTCCAGATACCTTCAATGCTAAATCTGTATCAGTTCCAACGACCAACTTACTTTCTATTACCAAGCTAGATGCCTCTGCTGTTGCGGGTAATTACAGTATTAACGTAGACCAAATCGCCAAAGCACAGTCTGTTAGTTCGGGTAGTTATACTTCTGAATCGGCACAAGTAGGTAAGGGTACGCTAGCTATTCGCTTTGGTAGTTGGAATGTGGGCGTGGATGCCTTCTCCGTAGATGCCGCTAAGAAGGGCGGTACTATCACGATCAATGACAGTAACAACTCTCTTACTGGTCTTCGCGATGCGATCAACAATGCTAAGCTCGGTGTAAATGCCAGCATTGTGAGTGATGGTGGTGGTTTTAAGCTACTTGTTACTGCTCCTTCTGGCGAAACGAATGAGGTAGAGATCAGCGTCACCGAAGATGCAGGGTCTAGCGGTTTAGCAAATTTTAACTTTAATGAAACTACCCGCAATCTTACTCAGCAGCAAGGCGGGCAAGATGCATTAATCCGCGTTAATGGCTTGGCCCTTTCTCGCTCAAGCAATCATCTTACTGATGTTATTCCTGGTTTGGAGTTTGATCTTACTAATAGCTCACCAACGGAAGTCGTTAATATTGGGGTAACGGCTGATAAGAGCTTTGCCGAAAAAGCGATCAGGGATTTTGTGGCGGCTTACAATACTTTCTTGACCGATAGCGATAAATTAATAGGCTTTGATACAGAGAAGCAAGAGTACGGTAGTTTGCGTCAAGATCCTTTGGCCAAAAGTTTAGTACAGCAAGTGCGCAACCAATTAAGCGCTCCCATAGCGGGATTGAACAGCATTTTTGTCTCTTTTTCCAGTTTGGGCATAAGAACAGAATTAGGTACTAAGGGTACTTTGCAAATTGATGATTCAAGCGAGAAAACTAGTTTTCGCTCTACAATTGATAATCATTTTGATGCTGTGCGTGATTTATTTGTGCCTAAACTCAGTTCCGATAATGCCCAAATTCTCCTAAACAAAAGTAGCGCCAACAGTACTCCAGGCACTTACCCTGTGGTAATCACTCAGCAACCAAGTAAAGCATCCTTAATGGGAATGCCATTGGCAGGCAGTTTCCCGCTGGATACTACCGGTAAAACCTATACTTTTACGGCGGGAATAGATGGCATTATTGCAGACCCAATAACCTTACCTGAAACGACTTATGCTTCTGGTGCTGCCTTGGCCGCTGAGATTCAAACACGTATTAATGCGGATGCAAAAATAGTGGCCGGGAAGGTAGGTGTTTCTGTGGTGTTTAATGCCATCGACAATCGGTTGGAATTTACCTCGAATGCTTTTGGCAGCACTAGCAACGTATCCCTTTCTGAACTCAGCACGGATATGGCCGATTTAGGGGCTGGCCCCGCCATGGTGCGTACGGCAGGCACTGACGTTGCCGGTACTGTGGGCGGTGTGGCTGCATTTGGTTATGGTGACGTGCTGTTGCCTGCCATCGGTAGTAAAGCAGAAGGTTTAAGCATGCGTGTTACGCCCGGGGCGACTTCTGGCAACATTACATTTTCACGGGGTTTTGCCGGGTCGTTTACCAGTTTGATTAATAACTTTTTGAAAAATAATGGCCTAATCAAGACTCATGAAAAAGAGATAACTCAGCAGGTTGATAAAGTTAAGGTTGCTCAAACTGCCCTAGACAGGCGGAGCGACGCTTATCGCGCGAGGCTACAAGCACAATTCAGTGCGATGGAGTCTATTGTGCGTGGTTTGAAATCTACCGGTACCTTTTTAACGGGTGCGTTTAAAGCATTGTCTGGCAGCAGTGATAGTTAATTTCATGAGCTTTTCCGCTCATCTTGAACATAAAAAACCCGCAAATTTGCGGGTTTTTTTATACTTGAGTTTTATTAAATCGCAACAGTTTGAATTTCTACTGCCGCAATCCGCTTACCTTCGTCAGCAGCATGTTGGTAGCTTTCAATTTCGTTGAAGTTGAGATAGCGATAAATCTCGCTGCTCATGCTGTTCAACTTATTGGCGTAGCTCAAATACTCTTCTGGTGTTGGGAGTTTGCCCAATACCGCCGCAACTGCCGCTAATTCCGCTGAGGCGAGGTATACATCAGCGCCATTACCCAACCGATTCGGGAAGTTACGAGTAGAGGTTGAAACCACAGTTGAGTTAGGTGCTACGCGTGCTTGGTTACCCATGCAGAGTGAGCAGCCTGGCATCTCGGTACGAGCGCCTTTACTGCCGAAAATACTGTAGTAGCCTTCTTCAACCAACTGGTGTTGATCCATTTTGGTGGGTGGGGCGATCCATAAGCGAGTAGATAATTCATCTTTGGTTGATGCTAACAATTTACCGGCTGCACGGAAGTGACCGATATTGGTCATGCAGGAACCGATAAACACTTCATCAATTTTCGCGCCGGCAACTTCAGACAAAATTTTCACATCATCTGGATCGTTGGGGCAGGCGAGAATTGGCTCTTTAATGTCGGCTAAATCGATGTCGATAATCGCCGCGTATTCTGCGTCTTTATCGGCCTCCATCAATTCAGGGTTGGCAATCCAAGCTTCCATTTTACGTGCACGGCGCTCAAGGGTGCGAACATCGCCATAACCTTGTTCAATCATCCAGCGCAACATGGTGATGTTAGATGTCATGTACTCAATGATGGGTTCTTTATCCAACTTGATAGTACAACCAGCGGCAGAACGCTCAGCAGAAGCATCAGAAATCTCAAACGCTTGTTCTACTTTAAGGATTGGCAAACCTTCAACTTCGAGAATACGACCAGAGAAAATGTTCTTTTTGTTCTTTTTCTCAACGGTCATCAAGCCAGCTTTAATGGCGTACAGAGGAATTGCATTTACCAAATCACGCAAGGTGATGCCTGGTTGTAGTTCGCCTTTGAAGCGCACCAATACTGATTCCGGCATATCCAACGGCATTACGCCAGTTGCAGCGGCGAACGCCACCAAGCCAGAACCGGCTGGGAAAGAAATACCAATTGGGAAACGAGTGTGTGAATCGCCACCCGTACCCACGGTGTCTGGCAACAACATACGGTTCAACCATGAGTGGATGATACCGTCGCCAGGGCGAAGAGAAACACCGCCGCGCGTCATAATAAAGTCAGGCAACGTGTGTTGGGTTTCGATATCTACTGGTTTTGGATAAGCCGCCGTGTGGCAGAAAGACTGCATGGTTAAGTCAGCAGAGAAGCCCAAGCACGCCAAATCTTTCAATTCATCGCGCGTCATTGGGCCGGTAGTATCTTGTGAACCAACAGTTGTCATGTAGGGTTCGCAGTAGGTACCAGGGCGAATACCTTTCACGCCGCAGGCTTTGCCAACCATTTTTTGCGCCAAGGTGTAGCCTTTGCCGGTATCGACTGGAGATTCTGGCAAACGGAATAGCGTACTTGCAGGCAAGCCTAGAGAAGCGCGCGCTTTAGTGGTCAAACCGCGGCCAACGATCAAAGGAATACGGCCGCCAGCTTGAACTTCGTCCAACAACACGTCTGATTTCAAGCTGAATTCAGAAATCACTTCGCCATTTTGGTTCAGGATTTTGCCATCGTAAGGGCGAATTTCAATCACATCGCCCATGTTCAATTTATCTACCGGTGCTTCAAACACCAATGCGCCAGCATCTTCCATTGTGTTGTAGAAGATAGGAGCCACTTTGCTGCCGATACACACGCCGCCAGTACGCTTGTTAGGTACGCCGGGAATATCTTCACCGATGAACCACAACACAGAGTTGGTGGCAGATTTACGTGATGAGCCGGTACCGACTACATCTCCCACGAATACCAAGGGGAAGCCTTTGGTTTTGAGTTGTGCAATTTGTTTGATCGGGCCAATTGAGCCGTCAGCATCTGGCGTTAAACCTTCACGTGCCATTTTGAACATGGCCAACGCGTGAAGGGGGATATCTGGACGCGACCAAGCATCAGGCGCTGGGGACAAGTCATCGGTATTGGTTTCGCCGGTCACTTTTAAAACGGTGAGCTTGGTGCTTTCTGGCACTTTAGGCTTGCTGGTGAACCACTCAGCATCAGCCCAAGATTGAATTAATTCTTTAGCGAACTTGTTGCCCGCTTTGGATTTCTCTTCAACATCGTGGAATGCATCAAACATCAACAAGGTGTGTTTAAGTTCATTAGCGGCCAATTGCCCTAATTCAGCGTTATCCAAGAGGTTTACAAGCGTTTCGATGTTGTACCCACCGAGCATCATGCCGAGCAGTTTAATCGCGAGAGGTTTGTTTATGAGAGGAGAGCTTGCTTCGTCTTTCAAAATTGCGCTTAAGTAAGCGGCTTTAACGTAGGCGGCTTCGTCAACGCCTGGCGGAACGCGGTTGGTGATTAAATCTAATAAGACTTCTGCTTCACCAGCAGGTGGGTTTTTCAGCAGTTCAACCAATCCAGCAACTTGCTCTGCGTTTAGCGGCTTTGGTGGAACGCCTTCGGCGGCGCGTTCAGCGACGTGTTTACGGTAAGCTTCAAGCACAATTTTATCCTCATTGGGTGGTTTTTACTCTCGCATGCAGGATCTCTGCGGCAAGAGGCTATCCGTGACCTTCACGGATGACCTACACGTATGTAGGGAATTTCACTGAGCGCTGAGCGCGCTGTAGGGATCAAATTTATAGCTCTGGCAAGAGCAATAAATCGGGTTTGAAGTATACATGATGCGCGCATCAGTGTTAACTCGAAAACGCCCCACTTTCTGTGGGGCGAGCGCAGGTTTAGTCATGGGCTATTTGCACAGAATCTATACGCCTAACATTTTTTGATTTGTCGGCTCAGGCTTTTATTGAGGCTATGTGATATGTTTGCGGCCTTGCAAATTGAGATGCAACGTCAGACTTGGTATCCATAATCCGTGTCAAGATAATACAAGAAGCCTCCAACACTCACTGTTAATACAAGGTAGATAACTTCATGAAACTAACCAAGGGTTTAGTGGCTATAACGGCCGTTTTAGGTACATCGTTTTTCGGTTTGGTTGCTTGCGAGCAAAAAAAAGCTGAATCAATCGCTGCGCAAGCAGAAGCTTCTTCCGCACCTGTTGTTGAACCTATTGCTTCAGCGTGTGGTATTGCTCCTGCTGGCGATTTGGTTGCTGAGCGCATTCTTGGTGCCAACAGTACCCGCGCCGAACCCAGCCTTTATGAAGGGGCAGTTTGGATTAAAGATGCGCTCTATTTTTCTGATTTTGTCACTACGGGAATATTTCCATCGCGTATTCAAAAGTTGGATGCTAACGGTGTTATGACAACACTGATTGAAGACAGCGGCAGTAACGGTTTAGCGGTGGATGCTCAAGGCAATATTGTTGCTGCCACGCATAAATACAAAAGCCTTTCGCGTTATACCTTGAGTGGCGAGCGCAGCACAATTGCAGAACAATTTGCAGGTAATGTTTTCAATTCACCAAACGATATTGCTATCGCTAAAGATGGAACTATCTATTTTACCGATCCAGCTTATCAGCGTGCTGCTGCCCCTGGTGGCCAAGATAAAACCCGCGTGTATCGTGTTGCTACCGATGGCACAGTCACGGTTGTCGATGACACGATTAACAATCCTAATGGGGTAGCTTTATCGCTGGATGAGACAACCTTGTATGTGGCGGGTGGTGATGATCAAGGCGTATTGCGTGCTTATCCGATTGTTGACGGCATACCGCAGGCAGGGAAAGATTTACTAACAGGCGTTACGATTCCGGATGGCATGACGTTGGATTGTCATGGAAATATTTATATGACTGAACATATCGCGAAGCGTGTTCGTGTTCTAACGCCTGAAGGACAACAAATTGCAACCATTAAAGTAGATGCTAATATAACCAATGCGGCGTTTGGTGGTGAAGATGGTAAAACGCTTTTCCTTACCGGCGCTGGTGCAGTTTGGAAGTTGAAATTGGATGTAACGGGTAAGCCGTACTGATTTGTAATTATTTATGCTGTTATATAAACCCGTTAGAACACCTTGCATCGGCGTTTGCTCCACTGGCATAGGCGATAGCGTTTGCCGTGGATGTAAACGCTTCGCCCATGAAGTCATTGATTGGAATGCTTACACTCATGAGCAACGTTTAATTATTGCGCAGCGGCTGGAAGGTTATTTGTCGCAGATTGTGCAAAACATGATAGAAATTTTTGATGAAAGAATGTTGCTGGAGCAAGTGAAGCACCAGCAAATTCTTTTCAAAGAAGAGCAAAACCCATCCTGCTGGGTGTTTGACTTGCTGCGTTCAGGCGCTAGCCAAATCACTGATTTAAACGCCTACGGTTTGCGTTTGCAGCCTAAGTGGCGCAATACACCTTTAACCGAAATTCGCGACAATATAGACAGAGATTTTTACGCGTTGTCTTGCGCTTATTATGAGCGTTATGTAGTGCCTCACTTTACTGAGTAGCTCCTCATTTTTACGGAATAGCTTTTATATTTATGACGACATCTTCAAATACTGCCTTAGCTCGCATTCAAAATTTTTTGCATTGTGAAACGCCAGATGCGTGGGTGGAAACTGCAAAGCTACCTGCTAATCAAGCATTGCTCTTGTTGGATCATGCAAATTGCGAAAAGAAAGCTGCGTCTACGGCCGTCAATCTTATGTATCGTTATGTGGGCGATTTTGAGCTGATGCATAAAATGTCGCGCTTAGCGCGTGAAGAGTTACGTCATTACGAACAAGTGATGCAGCTGATGCAAAAGCGTGGTATAGCTTACGACCAAATTACGCCTTGCCGCTATGCGGGTGAGCTGCGCAAGCCAGTGCGTACCCATGAGCCTGCGCGCTTTGTAGATACATTAATTGTGGGCGCGATTATTGAGGCGCGCTCCTGTGAACGTTTCGCCAAGTTGGCGCCGCATTTGGATGAAGAACTGCAAACTTTTTATTTGTCATTATTGAAATCTGAATCGCGTCACTACGAAGATTATTTGCATCTCGCCAAAAAAGTAGCGGGCGGAGAAGATATTGGTGAGCGTATAAATGTCTTTTTAACGTTGGAAAAAAATCTGATTGAAAGTGCAGATACGGAGTTTCGCTTTCACAGTGGTGTGCTGCAATAACATTCAATGCAATAAGGTTAAATAAGTAACGATATTGACGAAGGAACTGATACTTGCATGAGTATCTCAACGATCACACTCAAACAACAATAAGGTAATTGGAGGTGGTGTATGTTTAACAGTACTGTTCTTGAAGTTGCGATAGGTTTGATTTTTTGCTACGCCTCAGTGGCATTAATTGCCAGCTCGATTTATGAGGCTAGCGCATCATGGTTGGATTTGCGCTCTAAAACGCTGTTGTGTGGTTTAACGGAATTATTAAATGCTAAATCCGAGTATGGCAAGCAACTACTGTTGGCTATTTACAACGATGCCTTGGCACATCCTGCAGGCAATGGAACCGCAACGACCTTGGCGGAAGTAAAAAATAAACCTGCGTATATCCCTTCAAGGAGTTTTGCGCTCGCATTTGTTCACTCTATTCAGAAAGATAGCGGTAACGATGAAAGTCTAGGTGGCGATATAGACGCCATTAAAGATGAACAGTTACGTGTACTTTTACAAAAGTTATATCAAAAGGCCGCAGGCAATGTAACTGTTTTTCAGCTTGAACTCGCAACTTGGTTTGATCAGGGCATGGGGCGGGTTTCTGGCGCTTACAAAAAACAGTCACAAATTTGGTGTTTCGTTATTGCTCTTGTGGTTGCGGTTGGTTTTAACATTGACAGTGTGCACCTGTTTAAAACGCTTTGGTTACATCCGGCGACGATTGCGCAATTGAATCTTTCTGGAGTAAACCAAATGTTTGCTAATGAGGCTTATTCGCAACTGCAAACCTTGCCGATTGGTTGGGGCGGTAAATTTGAATGGTCCATGCTAGTGCAACCCGCAGCTATTATGGGTTGGCTAGTGACAGCCTCGGCTTCTTTGTTTGGGGCGCCTTTTTGGTTTGACCTATTAAAAATATTGGTGCGCTTGCGCGGCACCGGAACCAAGCCGGAAGGAGAGCCAACACAACGTTCTATCGAACCTGCGGCTAAATAATATTTATACAAAGCTGCTTCGCAGCTTTTTTAAGCATCCTTCTCGGTGTAAACCTCTGCCTCTGCGTAAATGATTTCATCAATAATCTGCGCCTGATTTTTGCCCGTGCAGTCTATCGTGATATTAGCGTGGGTTTGATAGAGTGCGCGCCGCTCATAATAGAGATCGGCAAAGCTTTGGTTGGGTTGGCGAGCTAGGCCGCGCGTATCTATATCCTTCACCCGTTCGACGAGTTCAATGAGTGGAACATCTAAAAAAATTATTTGACCAAAATGTCCTAAATGTTGCATCGCACTTTCGCTATAAACAGCACTTCCGCCGGTAGCTATCACGTGGTTAGGGTAGTGGGTATTGAGGAGTACTTGTTCTTCAATGTTACGCAATTTTAAATAGCCTTCATTGTCAACGATATCCTGCAACGTTTTACTGTGCTGGACCTGAATTAATAAATCAGTATCGACAAAATCTTTTGCGAGCGCTTTTGCTAGAACTATGCCGATGGTGCTTTTTCCTGCGCCTGGCATACCTATTAAAATTAAGCTGGTGCTGAATTGATTCATAATTTTTTGCTCGTTTCAGTGTGCGGATTTTTCCGCTCTAACGCTAGCATCAATGGTTGTTAGAGTAATTCAGTGTTGCTGCGTGTGCTACTGTGAAAAATTGCCACTAATGAATAACTAAAAAAAGCCGTACAGGTTGTTAAGTAATCGTGGAGCCAAAATTTTACCAGTTCGGTGTAGTCGCCACTTTCTTCTTGATTGTTAAGCTCCGTTGCGAGTGCTGGAAACCTACAGCAAATAATTTCAGGTGCATCGTGATTTTTGGTGGCATCGGTAACCAAAATGTTCAGGCTTGCATTGTTACTATTCCATTCAAACAATAAATAAAGTGAGTCATCTTGGATATTGTTTTTTAACAAGCTGACGGCTTTATCTGTACATGCTTCAATTGTTTTGCGTATTTTTAGTTCGGTAGTCTCAGGAATTGTTAAGGTGTGAAGCGTCTGATTTTGTGACTGAGTGGTGTTCCAAATAAGCATAATCTTGATTCAATTAAAAGTAGAAAAATAGTTTAGGTAAAAATAGAGACTTGGTTCAGGACGTTACCTTATTTGAGATGATTGTATTTGGCACGTCTTTACTGATGCTGGGTGGACTTACACATGTTGGGCAAATACAAGATTTATTCATTTGTATTGCAGGCACTTGCGCCAAAATATCTGGTGCTATGTTGGCCTGCATACACCAACAGTCGCTAGCATTCTTTCCTGAGACCATGGCGCACCTGTTTGGTTGGTTGCACAATGGGCATAGATTTGGATTAATCATAATCTGGGTAGTTCAAATCGCTAGCGACTAAAGGTTATTTTTGCAGTTGAGTAGTCCAACTTAGCAATGCATCAAGCTGTGCGATGATATTCGCTTGGATTTTGCTGTCAGTGAGATTACCTTGATCATCAAAAGTATTGGCGTATGCATTAGCAAAGACTTCAGGTCTATTCAGTGGGTGCATATTTAAGAATACGCAGACTTGACGCATATGATATTGCGAACGCGATGTACCCATGCCTCCACCTGAGCCCATTAAGGCTGCAGGTTTGCCGCTGAGCAAGTTGTTATCTGGCTCCCGCGATGCCCAATCTAAAGCGTTTTTTAAAGCCGGTGCTATTGAGTAATTATATTCGGTACAGCCTAAAATCAATGCGTCAGCTTCGCCTATTTGTGCCAGAAGCTTAACAACCGAGGCGGGTTTTGCGGTGATGTCGGCATTGTAAAATGGAACCTCTGAAAGATCCGCAATTTCAATACTTACACCTTCCGGTGCATGAGCTTGTGCATATCGCAGCAAGCCAAGGTTGGTCGATTGTTTGCGCAAGCTGCCGCATATTGCTAAAAATTTCATAGTAACTTCTCCCCGTAATGGTTAAATATAAAAGCTTGCAATTTATGAAGCTTTGTTTCCGTGAATCAATAGCATCAATGCAAGATTGAAAAAGTGTAAAAATTAAAAAAATCCACTTTTAATCCCATTCAGTTCAACTTCAAAAATCAGTGCGGCATAAGGTGGCACGCCTTCAGCGCCTTTTTCTACATAGGCATAGTGAGTGGGAATATAAATAATAACTTTTGAGCCGTCGGGCACTTGAGTCATAACTTCACTAAAACCTGCAATCATATCTTTTAACTTAAAACTGTCCGCTTTGCCGCGCTTGTAACTGCTATCGAACTCGGTGCCATCGAGCAAGGTACCGCGATAATTAACCGTTACGGTATCTTTCACTTTAGGTATTTTGCCGGTACCTTTTTTAAGGATTTTATATTGCACGCCAGAATTCAGAGCAATCACACCCGGTTTAACGATGTTGTCGGCAAAAAAAGCTTTTTCTTCAGCTATATAAAATTGCTTACGATTTTCGGCCCAATCGTTATTGGTGATTTTAATTTTTTCTTTAATAGCTTCGAGCAAAGCCTTTTCTTCTTTGGCGGATATTTTGGGTGGTGTATTAGTAGATTGAGCATCGGCTAAGCCAATAGCCATGCTAGCGGGCATCACCGGAATACCATTTTTACCAAAGCTCTTTGCGATAGCGCGGGCAGTTAAATAACTCACACGCTCTTGCGTGGTACGCAGACCTTCAGGAGCATTTGGGGTGTCACTTAAGGTTGAGTCAGTTGCGAGCGGCGATGCATTTTTCTGCAAGCTATCTAATAGCTCTCCGTAAGAGTCTTCGGAGATGCGCGCTGGAATACTGTCGCGTACATCATAGGCTCCCAGCAAGAATGGTTTCTCCTCGATACGAACCTTCATTGTGGTTAATTTTTTAACAATATTACGTGCCTGAAAGTAATTGGCTGTTTGTTCAAGGCTGTTGAGCTCAACACCTTTATAGGGGATATCAAGTTGGCTGCTGCAAGCAGAGAAGGCAAGAATGGCGAAAACTAAACTGGCTTTTAATAAACTATGCATAGCTGTAAATCGTTCCTAAGAGTGATAGGGAGTGTGCGCCTATAATAAACCATAAAGCTGTCCATTGGCTTAATGGAGACTATGATTGGCCCTGCATGTTGCAGCCCCTTTTTACTTGTCGATATCCTCTTCACTAACACCATTTAAATCCATTAATACTTTTACTTGTTGCTGCAAGCGTTTAATGTGTTGTTCAAGCTGTTCTATTTTTTGTTCTAATTTGCCGCGTTCATCCTCGCCTGAAGAGCTGCTTTTAGCAGAATTGCTCATGGCTGCTATAGCCGCTAAATCAGGTTGGCCACACAACAGATGCATGTAGCGATCTTCTCGTTGGTTAGGTGCGCGCGCAATACGCACAAAATAAGGTGTGGTTTTAGCGCAGAGATAGTCAAGTTTTTCTTCAACTGCTTTGATATTTTCAAAATCAAACATACGCTGAGTTCGAGTTAATAATTCAGCCAAGGTTTGTGGGCCACGCAATAACATAACATTTAAAAGTGCTTGGGTGGCTTTGTCTAACCCTAATACGCGTGTTAAGCGCTGGTCGTAGCGAGCGGCGCGTGCGCTATAATCTACAGTAATCCAGTTTTTATCTTGCAGCTGACTGGCACAGCGCTGTAATTCACCCAATTCATAAGTGCTTACCGGCTCGCGGCTGGTTTTTTGATTGCAGGCTAGCACCAAGCTGTTGAGGGTAATGGGGTAGGCATCGGGTGTGGTTAATTGTTTTTCCATGAGAGAGCCCAGTACCCGGGCTTCAATTGTAGTGAGCATAGGCTCATCGATTGATACTTCGTTATTTTCCATCTGTAATTCCATCGTTTTTATCAACCATTGCCTTTATTAAATAGCTTAATTAACTACTGTACCTGAGATCCGATAACAAACAACATTTAGTTGTTGATCAAGTTTTCAAAAGCATCAATCAGGACTTCTTCATCTTCTTCCGAAAGTTCAGCTAAATCCAGAATACTGGATTCGTTGACGCCAAAAATATTTTCAATTTCTTCTAGTTCAAAATTAGCAGTTGTTATTTTTGTTAAATATTGCTGCACAGCAATTTGTAATTTGAGTGGATCATGTACGGCTGCTTTGAGTTCGGTGAGAGTAACTTGCGTCAGCCATGCAATAAATTCAGCGCGATGTTCGGGAGAGTTGTCAGTAGCGGCGTTGTAGTTCATGAGTTACCTGGAGTAGAAAAAAACGCCTTGTTTGAACAAGGCGTTAGGGTTACTTAACGGTGACAGTTATTTTTTCTGAAATCAGCGGGTTAGCACCAGGAACGTGGATATAGTTGCCGAGTACCAATTGCAATGTATGTTTGCCAGGCGTTAGTGTGATTTGAGTTTCAGTTTGCGCTTTACCAAAATGAATTAATGTTGGTGTGGCTGGAAGTGGGCTGTGTAAATCTGGCAGTGTTTCCATATCAATTAACAAATGGTGATGGCCTGCGTTAGGCTTGTCAGTGCCTGCAGGTACAATCTCTACACCTGTGGCGCCAAATTTTACGGTAAATGTACTTGGCACTGTTGCACCATTTGCTGGCTCTACAATAAATACCTTGGCGCTTGGTGTGGCAGGTTTATCTGCAGCAAAGGCAGATAAAGAAATAGCAATGCTCGTGAATAATGCAATTAAATAAGTAATTCTCATGGCAGTGTTCCTTGTTAATGGATGTAATAGTTACCGACGAGCTAAGTCTACTAGCCAACTGTTTAAAAAACTACAGGAGGTGGCGCGTGTTGTTAGCCAAGCAGCCGCATAAAATCTATAGGTGCTGGAGTTTCAAAAACCAATTCTTTGTTGGAATTGGGTTTTATCACTTTTAGGCGCAAGGCGTGCAATCCCATTCGCCCACCGGAAGTGCCATAGCGCGGATCGCCGACAACCGGATAGTTGAGCCAAGCTAAATGTGCGCGAATTTGGTGTTGGCGGCCAGTGTCAATCTGTACTTCTAATAAGCTGCGTGTGCTGCCTGTTTTCAGGGTTTTATAGTGGGTGAGGGCAGGCTTTGCATCGGGATGATCGCCAACGTGCATCCGGTATTCAACTTCATCCAGTCGCAGGGGTTGATCGATACTACCTTCGGTAGGGTTAGGCTTGCCTTCAATAATCGCTAAATAGATTTTCTCAGCTTTATCCCATTTGGCCATGACCGCTTCACGCATTTCGCGCGAAGTGGCAAAGAGTAAGACGCCGGAGGTATCGCGATCAATACGATGGACGGGCCATAGCTTCACTTCTTGCGACTTACGCGATAATTGTTTGCGCAGAATTGCCAGCGCATGTTGTTGTGTTTCTTTTGTAGTACCAACGGATAAGAGACCAGCGGGTTTATTAATGGCAATTAGATCCCGGTCTGAATAGAGGATTTCCAGTTGTGAGGGGGCGTTATTGGCGGGTTTGCCAGATGCGCCCACTTCGACTAAATCGCCAATGTTGAGCGCATGATTATGTTGCGTCACAGTAATACCGTTAACGCTGATGCATCCTGTCTGTAATCGCTGTTTGATTTTGTTACGTGCCCAACCCTCTAGCTGGGAATTCAGAAACCCTAGCAGGCCTGCGGCCTCTTTAACGTATAACTTATCTGACATGAGCGGAGCCTAGTGAAAAGTACTAAGTACAAATAATAGCAAGCAGTAATACCGCTGACTGTTAAATGACGTAAAAAATTTGAGGCGGTCAAAGTACCAGTTTATAGCTGATAAAGCTATTCATTTTTAGCGCCCTAGGTGCGTGTATCTTTGCTAAAAGAGATTATATTGCTTGAGCGATGCATCGCTCACGTTTTTAATGCATAAAAAATCTATAAAAATAAAGGTTTTACAAGGTTAAATTTACGTTTATATCGATAATGAGGCTATTAAAACAACGAGGGTCAAGCTATGCCATTAATACATCAAACACCTCTTACTGCAGAATCCATAATGAGTAGCACGCTTTTGAGTGCTTATGAAGGATGGACGATTCACCGTTTGGCAGAGTTTTTTATCAAGCATAATATTTCCGGTGCGCCGGTCATCGCTTCAGACCATGAGTTGGTGGGTGTGGTGACCGTTTCGGATATTTTTAAATTCAGTAATATGGATGAGAGCAATCGCCGCGAGGCGCTACGCAATTATTATCGTGAAGCTTGTGAGATAGAGTTGGATGAAACTAGTTTGCGCGAGTGGAGTGGGCATGCTGAACGCAATTGCACGGTTCATCAAATTATGAAGAAAGAAATCATTACTGTAGAAAAAGATTTCTCTGTTGAGAAAGTCGCCGCCGTTATGGTTAAGAGTGATGTGCATAGAGTCGTGGTAACCCAGAATAAAATTGCGCTTGGGGTGATTACTACTATGGATGTTTTGCGTACTTTACAGCCAGACTCTAGCCCCTTACATTTAGTTGCTTCTATTTAATTACCGAAATCAATTAATTGTTAGTTGATTTTGGCTGTCGATTAATTAAGCTTTTGTGTTATCAACAGCTATTTACTCTTGTGCAAAAAAACATATACTTGCGCCGCTTTAGCCACTTAATACATATTCTCATGTGATCCTTGGATAGGTTGTTCTATGTCTTTATTATCGTCCTCTAAGAAACTAATTCTTCCTGTTTTGGTATCGGTAATGTTAATCGGCTCGTCCTCTTTTGCGTTTGCATTGGCTTTAAGTGATTTGAGTAACCAAGATGCGAATGCAGGCTTGAAGGCGGCTTTGGAAAAAGGTTCTAGCGCTGCGGTTGCTAAGCTAGGTGTTGAAAATGGCTTTATGAATAACGAGAAAGTAAAAATTAAACTTCCTGCAAAGTTTGATAAAGCACGAGCGGTTTTAAAAATGGCTGGGCAATCCAGAAAAATTGATGAGCTTGAGGTTTCCATGAACCGTGCGGCAGAGGCTGCTGTACCCTTAGCAAAGCCCTTGTTGGTTAATGCTATTAAATCTATGACAGTTACTGACGCCAAAAATATTCTAAGTGGTGGTGAAACTTCAGTAACGGATTTCTTTAGGGGGAAAACGGCGGTTGCGCTTAACGCCAAGTTTTTACCCTTGGTAAAAGGCGTAACGGATAAAGCCCAACTGGCTAAAAATTATAATTCTGTGATGAGTCAGGCGCAGAAATATGGTGTGGTGACTGAGCAAGAAGCTAGCGTTGAAGCCTACGTTACTAAACGCGCAACTGACGGTTTGTATTTAATGATTGCTGAAGAGGAAAAAGCCATTCGACAAGACCCCATTGGGGCTGGCAGCAAAATTCTTAGTAAGGTATTTGGCGCTTTAAAATAATTAACTTAATAAGCGTGCGGGTAAAAACAGTACCGCACGCAAGAACGCGAATAGTGCATCGAAGGTAATGCCTATTAAGCGAAAGGGTAGGGACAGCAACCATATTAGCGGCCAAAGGATCAGTGCAACTAATGCCAATGGCCAGCAGACTATGAATAACAACAACCAGCAAATAAATGTCAGCATGTGAGTTCTCAACCTCTAAACATTAACGACTGATTGATTAGATGCAGTTACTACACAATTGGATTCACTGTACCCTCATAATTATTCATTTGTACCTAATACCCTTCTAAGCTAAAGGTTTAATGCTTCAAGTTCTCGACAGGCTTAGGGCAAATGGTGCAATGCTTTAGCGATTTATTTAAAGGTGTTGCAGTCGTTAACGGCACCGTTTTGAAAGCCGCGATTAAACCATTCAGCACGTTGTTTAGAGGTGCCATGCGTAAATTTCTCGGGGCGAATGGTACCCGTGGCTTTTTCTTGCAGATGGTCATCGCCAATTGCCGCTGCTGCATTTAAGGCTTCTTCAATGTCACCCACTTGAAGCATCTTACGCTCGCGGTCGGCAAAGTGTCCCCAAATACCTGCAAAGCAATCTGCTTGTAATTCCAGCTTTACCGATAGGGCGTTAGAGACAGCTTGTGATTTGTTTTGCTGTGCTTGACGAACTTTGCTGGAGACACCTAGCAAGTTTTGCACATGG
>Ga0164241_10001943_pt1 | contig 23666 bp, 19 predicted proteins | sample OricomyardsoilBY_FD_108780 | JGI IMG/M metagenome (GOLD analysis project Ga0164241, IMG submission 108780) | Backyard soil microbial communities from Emeryville, California, USA - Original compost - Back yard soil (BY) | ecosystem: Environmental > Terrestrial > Soil > Unclassified | place: USA... | reverse complement strand
GTGAACGCGCCGATCCGCCGGACCGTGGAGCTGACCAGCCTGTACGACGACCTCACCCGCAGCGGGCTCCGGCCCACCACGACCGTCCTCGCGCTCGAGCTCGCCGCCGGCGACGAGCCCGCCCGGCAGCGGCTCAACGTCTCGTCCGGGGAACGCGTCTGGCGGCTCGACCGGCTCCGCACGGTCAAGGGCGAGCCGCTCGCGCTGATGCGGAACTTCATCCCCTCCGCGGTGACCGACCTGACGCGTGTCGACCTCGAGCACACCGGGCTCTACGAGCACTTCCGGGCCCAGGCGATCAACCTGCGGGTCGCCCACCAGGTGATCGGCGCGCGCACGGTCGACAGCCGCGAGGCCAGGCTCCTCGGTGGACGCAAGGGCGACCCGGTGCTGACGATGGAGCGCACGTCGTACGACGACCAGGGTCGCGCCGTCGAGTACGGGCTGCACCTCTACCGACCCGACCGCTACGCCTACGAGACCACCCTGGTCGACCGCTGAGCCGCATCGACCGGCTCAGTCGTACGCGCCCGGAACGGTCTGGTCCCAGTCGATCACCGAACCGGTGACGACCCCGCTGCGGTCCGACAGCAGGAAGACGATCAGGTCCGCGATCTCGTCGGGGGCGCCGAGGCGTCCCATGGGAAGGTCGGCGCCTGCGCGCTCCTGCCAGCCGTCCTCCGCGCCGTGGAACCTGCGCTGGGTCTCGTCCTCGCCCTCGGTGTCGGTCCACCCGATGTTCAGGCCGTTGATGCGGATCCGGTCGAAGCGGTGCGCGTGCGCGGCGTTCTTGGTCAGTCCGATCAGGGCGGCCTTGGCCGTGACGTACGGCGCGAGGTAGGGCTGGCCGCCATGGGCGGAGATCGAGATGACATTGACGATCGAGCCGGCGGCGCCGCGTCGCACCATGTCGCGGACCACCGCCTGCATGAGGAAGAACGGACCCTTGGTGTTCACCGCGATGTGCTGGTCGAAGAGCTCCGGCGTGGTGTCCAGGAGCGTGCCGCGAGTCGTCAGCCCGGCGCAGTTGGCGAGGCCGTCGACCTTGCCGCAGAGCTCCACGGCGCGCTCCACCGCTCCTCGCACCTGCTCGACGTCGGCGACGTCGCACGGGACGTAGTGCGCGCTCCCACCCGCCTCGCGAGCGCGCGCGGCGTACGCCTCGCCCGTCGCCTGCCCCCGGCCGGTCACGACCACGGTGGCGCCGTTGCGCAGCGCGGCGTCGGCGACGGCCGCCCCCAGGCCGGACGTCCCGCCGCTGACCAGCACCACGCGGTCCCGGAGCAGGTCGTCGCTCAGGGCCGCCATCAGGCCCCGCCCTGCGAGCGGCGACGAGCCTGCCGGGCGTCGAGCTCGGACACCAGTCGGGCGGTGTCCCAGTCCTCGACCAGCGCGCGGTGAAGCAGGTCTGCCTCGGTCTGCGGGACCAGCGAGCCGACCGGCTGGTCCAGATCGAGGTTGGTGGGGAAGGGGTAGCCCTCGGCCGCCGCGGCCACGACGTTGTCGATCGCCCGCTCGTCGACGCCCTCGGCCCGCCACCGCCGGAGGACCGGGTGCACCGCCCGGCAGATCGCGGTCGTGTCGACCGTCTCCATCGCCCGGCCGAAGGCCGAGGAGACCTGGAGCAGGTTGGCCATCCGGCGTACGTCGGAAGTGCGGTTGGTGCCGGCGCCGTGGAGGACCGCCGGGTTGAAGAAGGCGGCGTCACCCTTGCGCAGCGGGAGCTGGACGTGGTGCTCCTCGACGTACGCCGTGAACACCGGGTCGTGGTAGGCGAGGTAGCCGGCGCCGTACTTCTGGGAGTGCGGCAGATAGAGCGTCGGTCCGGTCTCGACCGGCATGTCCACATGGGCGACCGCACCCTGGAGGGTGAGCGCCGGTGACAACGCGTGGACCTGTGCCGGGAACGCCGCGGCGCGGTCGAGGTCCATGAACCCCAGGTGGTAGTCACGGTGGGCGACCTGCGCCTGGCCACCGGGGTTCACGACGTTCACCTGCGAGGTCACCTGGTAGCCGGGTCCCAGCCAGGCCTCGCTGACCAGGGCCAGCGCGTCGCAGGCGTAGTACACCGCGAACGTCTCGGGATCGGCGATGGCGAGCTTGTCCAGAGCACCCCAGACCCGGTCGTTGGCACCGGGCTTGGCGAAGTGGTCACCCGCGGCCGCACCCGCGCGCTTCTGCGCCTCGATCAGGGCGACGAACGCCTCGGTTGCCCGGTCCACGACGTCGGGCTGGACAGCGCCGCGGATGACCACGATCCCCGGACCGCTCAGGAGCGCCCGGGCGAGCTCCGCCTGCACGTGCCGACGGCTCGCCTTGTCGTCGACGGCAGGGCGCATCCGCTCGCCGTACACCAGGACGTTCTGCACGACCTCGTCGGCGTGCGGGTAGTCGGACAGCTCCGTGGCTGCTTCCACGACCGTCCGGAACTCGTCCAGGTCACAGTCACCGGAGTGGTACCAGCCGGTGGGGATCGCGGACCCGGGACCCGTTCCGGCGGTGCTCGGGTTGGTGTTCGTGGTGGTGCTCATGGCATTGCTCCGTCGCAGTGATGTGGCCGGTCACTCACGACGCTAGATCACCAACGGGAGAGGTGGTCGACGCAGGACGAGCTTGGTGGTGCGGGCTGCGTAAGCCTCCGGCGCGTCCTCCCAGTCGGCGACCAGCGAGGTGACCTTCTCGGCCGGGAAGTCGGCCTCCGCAACGAACGCCAGCACGTCGGGCAGGTGCGGTCGGACGCTGGAGACACCCAGCTCGAGGGTGGCGGAGGTCGCGTACATGCTCATGGCCGGCAGCCGGGTCCCCGGCGAGAGGTAGTAGCCGGTGCCGGTGCACACTCCACCGGGCCTCAGCGCCCGGAGCGCGTCGCGAAGGCCCTGGGCCCGCGAGGAGGACTCCACGGCGATGTCGTAGTGCCCCGAGAGCATCGGCCCGAGCGACCTGCGCCGTCGTCGCGGCACCTGGTGGGTCCGCGCACCCAGAGCACCGGCGACCTCGAGCCGTGACTCGTCGTCGTCCAGGTAGTCGACCTGGCTCGCACCGTGGGCCACGGCGAGCCCCGCGGCGTACAGCCCGATGCTTCGAGCGCCGCCCCCGATGACGAGCACCGCGCCGGCGGGCCGCTTCCGCAGCGGGGGAACCACCGCTCGCCACGCGTCTGTGAGGTTGTCGCCGGCGGCGGCGACCCGCATCGGGTCCACACCACTCGGAACCTGGACGAGCATGTGGTCGGCGTACGGGATGCGGAGCGAGTCCGCGACCACGCCACCCCAGCCTCCCGTCGACGGGCCGAAGCCGAACGCCGCCAGCACGCCACCCGGACTCCGGGCACGCAGGGTGGAGCACTTGGCCGTCACGCCGACCCGGCACTCGGCACACGTGCCGCACGACAGCGACCACGGCACGACCACGATGTCGCCGATCGCCACCTCGGTCACCGCGGAGCCGACCGCGGTCACCTGAGCGACGCACTCGTGCCCGATCCCGAACGGCCCCTGGAACGGCACGTCCCCCAGGATCGAGGCGACGACGGGGTCGATCAGGCCGGTCCTCAACCCCAGCTGCATGGGGCGCGACACCGGTCGGTGAAGGGGCAGCGTGTCGCCGTCACACCGACTCGCCACGAACGGCCGCACCAACGCGTCGGTCTCCTCCGCGAGCACCGGGTCAGGCCGGTCGCGCCACTTCAGGTGGCCGTGCCGGACGAAGGTCAGCTCCCGCATCGAGGTCAGTCGGTGCCGGTCAGGCCCGGGCGCTCGAACAAGCGGCGACGCGGGCGTCCGGTACGGCGTGACCGGCGTACCCGGCCGCGGCGGGAGCGACGCGCCGCCGAGCGTGCCATGTCGGCGGCGCCGATGAAGCCGGCGTTGGGACCGAGCTCGGCCTGCGCGATGACCGGCTCGTTGCGATGGCCGCGCCCGGTCAGCGAGCGGGAGAACGCCTGGCGGGTCGGCTCGATCAGGAGGTCGCCGGCGTCGGAGAGTCCGCCACCGATGATGATGCAGCCGGGATCGAACGCCGCGGCCATGCCGGCCAGGCCGACCCCGAGCCACCGGCCCACGTCGGCGAGCAGCTCGATCGACAACGGATCGCCCTCGCGCGCGGCCTCGGTGATCTGGGGGCCGTCGAGCGCGTCCGCGTCGCCGTCCACGAGCGTCCGGAGCCGGTGGGCCATCGGCGATGAGGATCTCACCAGCTCACGGGCGTCGCGGAGGAGGGCGTTGCCGGAGGCGTACTGCTCCCAGCAGCCCCGGTTGCCGCACTCGCACCAGTGGCCCTCCGGCACGACCTGCATGTGGCCGAACTCCCCCGCCATGCCGTTCGCACCCCGGTACACCCGGTTGTCGAGCACCAACGCTCCGCCGATGCCGGTGCCCAGGGTCACGCAGAGCACGAACCGATGCCCGCGACCCGCTCCGAAGCGGCACTCCGCCAGCGCCATCGTGTTCGCGTCGTTGTCGACCACGACGGGTAGCCGGATCCGCTCGGCTACCCGGGCGCGGAGCGGTTCGCGCCGCCAGTCGAGGTGCGGGGAGAACATCACGACCGTGCGGGTGACGTCGACGAAGCCCGCCGCCCCGATGCCGACCGCGGCCACGTCGTACTGGCGGGAGAAGCTGCCGACCAGGTCGACGATCGTGTCCTCGACCTTGCGGACGTCGTGCCCCTCCGTCGGCCGGCGGTCCAACGCCAGCACCTGCCCGGCCTGATCCACCACGGCGCCGAGCACCTTGGTGCCACCGATGTCAATGCCCACCGTCAGCGGCTCCCAGCGTGAGGCGCGGGTGCGGCGCGGCAGGACCTCCGACATGCGCTCAGGCTAGCGATTGCGCCCCACCGAGCCGTGAAGGCGACTCGTAGGTGCGATGAAACCGGCCTGAAACCACCACTCCCCATGCTGGGAGACATGAACGAGACCACACCCGCAGTCCGGGCCGAGGGCCTGGTCAAGACATTCGGCGAGCAACGAGCCGTGGACCACATCGACCTCGAGGTGCGTCGTGGCCAGGTCTTCGGCGTCCTGGGGCCCAACGGCGCCGGCAAGACCACCATGCTCAAGATGCTCGCCACCCTGCTTCCGATCGACGGCGGTCACGCCGAGGTCTTCGGCCACGACGTACGCCGTGAGCCCCACCTCGTGCGTCAGCTGCTCGGCGTGACCGGCCAGTACGCCTCGGTCGACGAGAACCTCACCGCCACCGAGAACCTCATGCTGTTCGCGCGGCTCCAGGGCGTCCCGAAGCCCGAGGCCCGGAGCAGGTCTACTTCCCTGCTCGAGCAGTTCGACCTGACCGAAGCAGCGAACAAGCCGATCTCGGCCTTCTCCGGCGGCATGCGCCGGCGCCTCGACCTGGCCGCGAGCCTGATCACCCGACCACCGCTGATCTTCCTGGACGAGCCGACCACCGGCCTGGACCCGCGCACCCGCGGCCAGATGTGGGAGACGATCCGCGGCCTGGTCACCGACGGGTGCACCGTGCTGCTCACCACGCAGTACCTCGACGAGGCGGACCAGCTGGCCGACCGGATCGCGGTCATCGATCGCGGAGTGAAGGTGGCCGAGGGCACCTCCGACGAGCTCAAGTCCTCGGTCGGCCGGTCCACCCTCACCTTGGGACTGGTCGACCCGATGCAGATCGCCGCCGCAGGGGAGCTTGCCGGCCGGATGCTCGGCGAGCAGCCTGCCCTGTCGCCCGAGGCGCGCCGACTCTCCGTCCCGCTCCAGCGCAGCGACCAGGCCGTCGACGTGCTGGTGACGCTGCGCGAGCGGGGCATCCAGATCGACTCCGTCAGCGTCCAGAAGCCGTCGCTCGACGAGGTGTTCATGGTCCTCACCGGACATGGCGCCGTCGACGAGGAGACCGCCAACACCTCGTCCGACCTTTCCGAACGTTCCGAACTCTCCGACCTGGAGGCCGTCCGATGACCGCACTCACCACCGCCCTCCGCGACCCCGCCGAGGGCCTGTCCACCCACGTCGGGCTGCGCGAGACCGGCAGTCAGACCCTCACCCTGGCCTGGCGCGCCACGATGAAGATGCGCCGCAACTTCGAGCAGCTCTTCGACGTGACCATCCAGCCCCTGCTGTTCACCGCGATGTTCGCCGGCATCTTCGGCGGCGCCATCTCGGGCAGCGTGGCTGACTATCTCCCCGTGATCATCCCCGGCCTGGTCGGCCAGACCGTGATGACCGCCTGCGTCGCGACGGGGGTCCAGCTCCGCGAGGACATGGACAAGGGCGTCTTCGACCGGTTCAAGGTGCTGCCGATCGCGCGGATCGCTCCCCTGGCCGGGCCGATGGTCGCTGACATGCTGCGCTACGCCATCGCGGGCACCCTGACCTTCCTGACCGGCATCGCCATGGGATACCGCCCCGGCGGCGGCGTGCTCGGCGTGCTCGGCGCGATCGTGCTCGGCATCATCGCCGGTTGGTCCCTGGCCTGGATCTTCACCTGGTTCGGCACGATCGGCCGCAGCGCCCAGGGCGTCCAGGCCGTCTCGCTGATGGTGATGTTCCCGCTCACGTTCCTGTCGAACGCGTTCGTGCCGACCGAGACCATGCCGGGCTGGCTGCAAGCCTTCGCGAACGTGAACCCGGTGTCCCACGTGATCTCGGCGATCCGCGATGTGGCCAACGACGGCCAGATCACCGCCGACACCGGCTGGGCCCTGCTCGGCTGCGCCGTGGTCGTCGCGATCTTCGCCCCCCTGTCGGTGCGCAGGTTCAGTCGGAAGATGTGAGATCCGGCGGGTGCACCGTGGCCAGCACCCGCTGCGCCTCGGGCAGCAGCTCCCGGCCCCGGCGGTCGCCGTACTCCTCGAGCACGGCGGTCAGCCGGCCGGGGGCCACGCCGTCGGCGGTGGCGCTGAGGTCGTCCCAGGCCATCACGGCGAACCACCGGTTGTAGCCGAAGCCGAGGGCCAGGGCGAGCAGTCGCACGCCCGACTCGGCGCCAGCAACGGTCTCCCCCTGGCTGAGCACCCACAGGCCCGTGGCGGCGAGTGCCATCCCGGTCACCGGGAAGTCGACGGCGTTCTCGGGCACCTGATCGAGGTTGCGGAGCAGCTCGAGCGTCTCGGCGGCGAGGACCTGCCGACGACGCCGCCGCTCCGCCGAAGTCGCGAAGCGGGTGTGGGCAGCGAGGTCGGTGGCCAGCGCCGTCAACGTCCAAGGCTCCAGGCCGTTCGACACGACGCCTGCGAAACGCCACTCGCGCATCCTCGCGAGCGAGTCGTCGAAGGTCGCCAGGCCCCCCTCAACGTCTCCGCGGACCAGCAAGAGCTCGGCCTCGAGCTGTGCCTTCACCATGCCGCTGGTGTTGTCGGTCATCGGTGGATCCCCGAGCTCCATCAGCAGGCGTTCCGCCTCGTCGGTGCGTCCTTGGCGCAGCGCTGCGAGCGCGACCGTCGCCCGCATGCTGAAGGCGTCGTCGGACGCATGCAAGCTCCGCAGCGGCGGTGCGGCCTGCCGTGCGTGCTCGGCCGCCTCGTCATAACGTCCCTCGTTCAGCGAGTGCATCGCGCGCTGCGAGTGCAAGGTGGCGGTCTCCCAGACCGTCGAGTCGTCGTCCACCATCGCCAGCGCCCGGTCGAGGTAGTCGCGTGACGCCTCCAGGTCTCCATCGTTCTCGCTGAGGATGGCCGCCCACTGCCAGGCCATCCGGGAGGTACGGCGGTCCCGGTCGTCGGTGAGCGCGAGGACCGCCCCCAGTCGACCGGCCGGCGATCCGTCACTGACCACGATCGCTCGTGCGACCCGAGACCATGCCTGTCGGGGCTCCGGAAGCCGGCGCAGTGCGTCGCCGAGGTCGCCGACACTCTCGGGCCGCAGGAAGCCCAGGAACAACAGCATCAGCGTCATCGCCCCGGCAGTGACGTCCTCCATCTCGGGCGGAGGCGTCCAGTCGACGAGCAGCCGCTCGGTCAGGTCGGCGAACGCCACGAGGCGACCGAAGTTGCCCGTCACCGCCCAGAGGCCGCCGAGGGCGGCGAGCAAGGGCACCGCTGCGACCGGGTCTCCCGCGGCGAGACACCGGCGCAGCACGTCGGCGAGGTTGATCTCATCTGCGTCGAGCAGGTCGATCGCCTCGACCTGGCCGGTCCCGAAGATCCGCGGGCGAACCCGGTCGGCCAACGCGACCGCCCACGCGGTCTGTGCCTCCCGGGCCGCATCCGCCTCCCCCGCCTCGGCCAGACGCTGCAACCCGAACTCGCGCACCGTCTCCAACATCCGGTAGCGGACGACGCCTCGAGCCTCCACCACGGTCAACAGCGACTGGTCGCCCAGCGCCTCGACGTGGTCGAGCCCAGCCGCACCGAGCAGCGCCCGGGCCGCGTCGGCGGAGAAGCCGTCCTGGAACACCGACAGCCACGCGAGGGCCCGCTGTTGCCCGTCGTCGAGCAGGTCCCACGACCATGAGATCACGGCCGTGAGGGTCTGGTGCCGAGCGGGAGCCGAGCGGTCACGGCCACGCAGCAGGGCGAACCGGTCGTCGAGGGCGCGACGTACCTCATCGGCCGACATCGTTCGCATCCGGGCCGCGGCCAGCTCCACGGCCAGCGGGAGCCCGTCGAGCCGAGCGACGATCTCGTCGACCGCGTCGGGGGGCAGGTCCGCATCGGGACGGGCCGCCCGCGCCCGACGGCTGAACAGCTCGGCACCGTCGGCCGGCGCGAGCTGGCTCAGCGCGAACACCCGCTCGGCCGCAATGGCCAGCGGCGCCCGACTGGTGGTGACGATGCGCAGGTCGCGCGTGGTCGCCAGCAGGAACGCCACCAAGGACGCCACGGCGTCGAGCACGTGCTCGCAGTTGTCCAGGACGAGCAGCGTCGACACCGAGTCGAGCTCCTGCGCCAGTCTGCCCCGGACGTCGGCCTGCTGCGCCGGACTCAACGTACGCCGCCCGGTGACCGAGTTGCGCACCCCCAGGGCGGAGCCGACCTCCGAGACGACGTCGTCGGGCGAGGCGATGCCGACCAGCTCGACGAAATGCACCCGTGGCTGAGTGGCCTCGCGCGCGAGGACGTGGGCGACGCGGGTCTTCCCGAGTCCACCGGGCCCGAGGATCGTGGTGAGCCGCCCGGTCCGCACCAAGCTCCGGAGCCCGAGCAGGTCGTCGGCGCGACCGAGCAGGTCGTCGGCGTCGAACTGCACGCCGCTGCGCACCGGCGAGTCCGAGGCGAGCAGCGCCCGATGTGCGCGCTGCAGCGCCGGGTCGGGGTCGACACCCATCCGATCGGCGAGGTCGCGCCGGTAGCTCTCGTACCGGGCCAGTGCCACGGGGGCCCCGGCCGCGGCCGCCTCGGCGGCGAGCAACGCCTCGAGCACCTCGATGTCGTCGGGGTCCCGCTCGTGGACGCGGGCCAGTAGCTGTACGGCCTCGGCGTCGCGTCCGCAGCGGGCCAGGGCCAATCCGTGTGTGCGCATCAGACCGGCGCCCAGAGACTGCGCCCGGTGGCGCACCTCGGCCAGCGGCCCCTCGCCTTCAGTGACCTTCACGCGGCCGACCATCTCGTCGGCCGCGACGGCCGCGGCCAGCGCCCCATGGGCGTCGTCGTCGACCAGCGCCTTGCGCGCGGTGTCGACCAGGCTCTCGAGCACCCACACGTCGACTGCGTCGTCGGCGAGACCAAGCCGGTAGCCGGCGTCGTACCTCTCGACGACGCCGGGCCCGCACTGGCCACGCACTCGCGACACCTGCACCTGGAGCGCCTTGGCACGGGGCGCCTGGTCCGCCCAGACCTCGTCCAGGAGTCGCGCATCCGACAGGCCTGACCGGTGGAGCGCCAGCGACGCCAAGAGGTCGGCGGACCTCACCCCGGCGATCGGTACGCCGTCGTAGGACACCTCGTCGAGGAGCCGGAGCGCGATCGTCACCCGGCCAGCATAGGAAGGTGTGAAGATGTGAGGGTCAGCTGCGCCGATCGTGAGGGGACCTCGTTGAAGAGCACCATGCAAGACGCCCAGCTCACGATCGGTTCGGTGATGAAACACGGCACCACCGTGCACAGCGACTCCGAGGTGGTCACCGCGACCGCGGACGGCACCCGCGCCCGGACGTACGCCGACGTCGGCCGGCGGGCGGCCCAGCTCGCGCACGCGCTGCGCCAGCTCGGGATCGACGGCGACCAACGTGTCGCGACGTTCATGTGGAACAACGCCGAGCACCTCGAGGCCTACCTCGCGGTCCCGTCGATGGGGGCCGTGCTGCACACCCTCAACATCCGGCTGTTCCCGGACCAGCTGGTCTACATCGCCAACCACGCCGAGGACCGTGTCGTCATCGTCGACGACACCTTGGTCCCGCTGCTGGGCAAGGAGCTCGGGCAGCTCCGGACCGTCACCCACGTCCTCGTCTCCGGCCCGGACGCCGCCGATGCCGACCTCGACTCACTGCGCGCCACCGGCAAAGAGGTTCTGCTCTACGAGGACGTCATCGCCGGCCACCCGGAGACCTTCGACTGGCCCGAGGTCGACGAGCGCGACGCCGCGGCCATGTGTTACACGAGCGGGACGACCGGCAACCCCAAGGGCGTGGTCTACAGCCACCGCTCGGCCTGGCTGCACTCCTTGGCGGTCAGCACGGGCAACGCCGCCGGCCTGGACTTCCATGACCGGGTGCTTCCGATCGTCCCGATGTTCCACGCCAACGCCTGGGGACTCGCCTACGCCGCCATCATGACCGGCGCCTCGCTGTGCATGCCCGACCGATTCCTGCAGGCCGAGCCGCTGGTGCGCTTCATCCAGGCCAGCCGGCCCACCGTGTCCGGGGCCGTCCCGACCGTGTGGAACGACGTGCTCTCCTACCTCGACGGTCACGAGGGCATCCGGCTCGACTCGCTCCGCCTGATCCTGTGCGGCGGCTCGGCGGTCCCCATCTCCCTCCAGCGCGCGCTCGAGGAGCGGCACGGCCTGCACATCCGGCAGGCCTGGGGCATGACCGAGACCTCGCCGGTCGCCTCGGCCGGACTCGTCCCGGTCGGGGTCGAGGGTGACGCCCAATGGCCCTACCGCGGCACCCAGGGCCGACTGCTGTGCGGTGTCGAGGGCCGGATCGTCGGCGACGACGGCGCCACCCGGCCGTGGGACGGCACGTCGGTGGGTGAGCTCCAGGTGCGCGGGCCGTGGGTCACCGGCGGCTACTACCAGCCCGACGACGTCCAGGACGCCGGGGAGAAGTTCCACGACGGATGGCTGCGCACCGGCGACGTCGGACACCTCGACGAGCTCGGCTACATCACGCTGTCCGACCGGGCCAAGGACGTGATCAAGTCCGGGGGCGAGTGGATCTCGTCGGTCGACCTCGAGAACGCGCTGATGGGCCATCCCGACGTCGTCGAGGCCGCCGTGGTCGGGATCCCCGATGAGAAGTGGCAAGAACGCCCGCTCGCCACGGTCGTCGTCCGCGAGGGAGCCACGGTCACCCCCGAGCAGCTGCGCCAGCACCTCTTGCAGACGTTCGCCAAGTGGCAGCTCCCCGACGCCTGGGCCTTCGTCGACGAGGTGCCCCGGACGTCCGTCGGCAAGTTCGACAAGAAGGTCGTGCGGCAGGGGTTCGCCGAGGGTCGCTACGACGTACGCCGGGTCACCGGCTGACGAGTGTCGGGTCGGCATGGAGCGGTGGGTCAGCCACCGTCTTCCGCGGGACGTCCCAACAGTGGACAGCTCACCGCCCAACCCCAGGCCGGCGCGGTGGAGTCAGGTCAGGCGGTGCGCTGGGCGGTCGCCAGGCGGGTCAGGGCGAACTCGGTGATCCGGATCAGCGCGCGCTTGGCCGAGTCGGGGTCGCGGGCGTCGAGGGTGATCAGCGGTACGTCGTCGGGGAGGGCGAGGGCCTCAGCGATCTCGTGGAGTGGGTACTTCGTGGCGGTCTCGAACTCGTTGACCGCCACGATGAACGGGACGTCCTTGGACTCGAAGTAGTCCAGCGGCGCGAAAGCCGCGTCGAGGCGGGCGGTGTCGACCAGGACGATGGCGCCGATCGCGCCGCGCACCAGGTCATCCCACATGAACCAGAACCGCTTCTGGCCCGGCGTCCCGAACAGGTAGAGCACGAGGTCCTCGGCCAAGGTGATCCGGCCGAAGTCCATGGCCACGGTGGTGGTCGACTTCGCCGGAGTCTGGGCGAGGTCGTCGACCCCGACCGACTCGTTGGTGACCAGGGCCTCGGTGCGGAGCGGCACGATCTCCGAGACCGACCCGACGAGGGTCGTCTTGCCCACGCCGAACCCGCCCGCGATGACGATCTTCGTCGAAGCGGCGGTGCGGCTCACGCCGTGGGAAGCATTAGAGTGCGCGGAGTCCACGGAGGGTCCTTTCGAGGAGGTCGAAGCGTTCGTCGTCGGTGGAGGTCTCGGTCAGGGTCGCCTGGACGTGGACGTAGCCCTGCTGGACGAGGTCTCCGAGCAGGACCCGCACCACCCCGATGGGGCGCTGGACCAGGGCCGAGACCTCGGCCACCGACCTGGAGTCGAGGACGCCGATGATCTTGCCCTGGACGTCCTCACCCCAGGCGCGGCGCGTCGCACTGTTGTCCAGCCGTAACCTCGCCTCCAAGGGGAGGTCGACGGCGGGCCGGGTGCGTCCCGCAGTCAGTGCATAGGGTCGGACGATGCGCGCAGCCGGCGGGCTGGCGTGCATCTGCTCGACCTCGGGCTCGTCTGCCATGTCGATCTCCCACCTACACCCCGTGCACGCGAGCCTGGGCCTGGACCATCTGGCCGACGCGCTCGACGAGGAGGGCCATCTCGTAGCCCACCTGTCCGATGTCGGCCGTGGCCTGGGTCAGCACCGCGAGGTGGGACCCGTCGCCCACGCTCATCAGGAGCATGAACCCGTTCTCCATCTCGACGATGGTCTGGAGCACCGGGCCGCCCTCGAAGAGGCGGGCGGCACCCGTCGCGAGGCTGGCCAGCCCGGACGAGACCGCCGCCACCTGCTCGGCGCGCTCGGCGGGGAGACGGCCGCTTGCCGCCATGAGCAGGCCGTCGGCCGACACGAGGACGGCGTGGGCCGCGCCCGGGACGCTGTCGACGAAGCGGTTCACCACCCAGTCGAGCTCTCGCGTCTCGGTCTCGACGGCGGTCATGTCTGCCTGGAGGCTCTCGGTCATGCCGGTCCTGTCTCCTCGTGCGAGTAGTCGAAGGTGTCGGGTTCTTCAGCCGCGGCGGCCGCGCGTCCGCGTGAGACGCCGGCCGCGTGTGCGGCGAGTCGGTTGCGGATGGCCTCGGGGTCGCGGACCACCTTGCTGGGCTCCTGCGAGACGCCACCGGGCACCAGCCGGCCGCCCGGACGGCGTACCGGCAGACCGGTGCGGGTCGTCCCCTCGGCGTCGGCGTTCTCGGCGTGGTCAGCGGCGTTCCAGCCTCGGTCCACGTCGCTGGCGGCCCACGGCTGGGACTCCGCGTCCTCCTCGTCACTCAGCCAGTTCGAACGAAGCTGACCGAAGATCGTGGAGTCCTCGGAGTCGTCGTGGTCGGCCACGAACTCACCCTCCAAGGCAGACGACGCCGGCGCTGCGGAGAGCGGGCGACGGATCTGCAGGCGCACGGGCGCCTCGGCGCCCTCCGGCTCCTCCGATGAGGCGTCGTCCGCGTGGGCGACCACCGGCTCCGGAGCGTCGTACGCCGGCTCCACCACCGGCTCCACCGGTGGCTCGGCCCCGACCGGTTCGGTCGCCTGCGTCGCCACGGCACCCCAGGCCTGGCCGACGCTCGACCACGGGTTGGGCGACGCCGGCTCGGGCTCGCCGTCCTCGCTCGGCTCTGGCACGTCGTCGGCTTCGTGCTCCGCTGCCGGCTCGGCGACCTCGCTCGGCTCCTGGACCTCCTGGGCTTCCGCGATCTCGTCGGCGTACTCGGCCGGCTCCTCGGTGTCGACGAATTCCTCGGCGTCCGCGGTCGGCTCGAGTCGCTCGCCCCGGAAGTCGGGGGTCACGATCTGGGCGAGGCGATCCTCGTCCACGTCGGCCGGGTCCTCGACGTTCAGGGAGTCCAGGCCCAGGGGGTCAGCCTGCGCCACGGCGGGCTCGTCCGCGACCTCGGCGGACTCCTCCATGCTCGGCAGCTCCGTCGGCTCGAAGCCGGGCGGGAGCTCCGGGCTGGGGGCGGCGTCGAACATGCCGACCGACGCCGCCGGGGCCTGCGTGGCCGGACCCGGGGTCTGCCCGGGGCGACGACGCGGGAGTCCGGTGACCGCGGCGATGGCCTCCTCGATTCGCTCGAGGTAGGGGTCGTACTCCTCCTGGGACTCCTCGACGACCACGGAGGCGACCGGCTCCTCGGCCGGCTCGGGCGCGTCCAGGACAGAGACGTGCTCCACCGGGGCGTCCGAGACCAGCACCGCGGCCGGCAGGACGATCGAGGCGATGATGCCGCCACCGTTGGTGTTGCGGCGCAGCTTGACCTTGAGCCCGTGCTCCTCGGCCAGGCGGCTGACCACGAACAGGCCCATGCGTCGGGCGGTGTCGATGGTCACCTCGCCGCCGCTCTTGAGCGAGTCGTTGGCCTGGGCCAGCGCGTCGCCGGCCATGCCGAGGCCGTTGTCGATGATCTCGATCTCGACCTTGCCGTCGTCCTCACCGGCCTGGATGGTGACCGGGCTGCCCGGAGGCGAGTAGGACAGGGCGTTGTCGATGAGCTCGGCCATCAGGTGGACGATGTCCGACGCCGCGCGGCCCACGATCATCCGGTCGGGGGCGGCGTCGATCCGCACGCGTTGGTAGTCCTGGACCTCGGACACCGCGGCGTGTACGACGTCGGAGACGCTGAGCTCCTCGAAGCCGGCCGTGCGACCCGGCGCACCACCGAGGATCACCAGGGACTCGGCGGTCCGGCGCATCCGGGTGGCGAGGTGGTCCAGGCTGAACAGCTGCTCGAGGCGCTGCGGGTCTTCCTCGTCCTGCTCCAGCGACTCGATCAACGCCAGCTGTTGGTTCACCAGCGTGGTGTTGCGCCGCGAGAGCGTGACGAACATGGCGCCGACCTGCGACCGCAGCTGGGCCTCCCCGGTAGCCAGGGTGACGGCCTGCTTGTGCATGTCGTCGACCGCCCGGGCGAGCTGACCGAGCTCCTCATGGCTGTGCACCGGGATCGGCGTGATCTCCTCGGGCTCCTGGCCGCTCCGGATCCGGGCCACCGTCTCGGGCAGCCGGTCGTTCGCGACCTCGAGGGCGCCGGCACGCACCTTGCGCAGCGGCACGATCAGCGCCCGGGCGACGAACAGCGCCAGCATCAGCGAGGCGACCAGCGCCAGCAAGATGATCGCCGCGTCGGTGAGGGCACGCGACTGGGTTGACGACGCGCTGGCGGCCAGGCGGGTCTGGATGCCGTCGAGCAGGCGGGTGTTGAGATTGTCGTACACACGGAACAACGCGGGCTTGGCTGCCAGTTGCTGGACTCTGCTGCTGGTGGCCTCGCCGAGCCTGGCTCCGTTGTGCGTGGTCAAGATGCCGAGGCGGCGTCCCCCGACGTAGTCCTTGAGCCGGTCCAGAGCAGATCCCTCGACCCCGATCTCGCCGGCCAGCCACACCCGGTCGAGCAGGCTCGGGTGCTGCCCGGCGCCCTCGATGAGCATCTGCTGCTTGACCAGCGACAGCCGTGCGGCCAGCGACTGCGTCAGGGCCTGGACCCGTGGGTCAGGGGTGCCTTTGGTGTTCAGCGTCGAGTTGATGAGCTCGGTCGCAAACCGGTTCATGTCGCTGATCGCGACCGAGGGCGACGCCGTGATCCCGGTGCCTCCGCCATTGACCAGCGTGTCTCCGCTCTGGAGCATCTGGTCGACATCGTGCTGCTGGTCGGCGCTCAGGTCGGCATCTGCGGCAGCCTTCTTCAGAGCACTCTGAGCCTTGAAGTACTGCTCCGTGGGGTCGGCGGCGTCAATCTTGCCCGAGAGCTTGGACGGCAGCTCGAAGCGCTCGGTCGCCGTCAGATAGGTGATGGCGGGCCCGAGGACGTTCGCACGCTGCTGGTTGGTCGCATAGGCACTGGCGTCCTGGAGCTCGGAGGACACCCGGAGACCGCCGAAGACGGCTGCGAGGACGACCGGGATCGCGAGCACGGCCACGACCTTGCGTCGGACGGACCACTCCGACACGCGGAAAGCTGAGAACGCGCCCGAGGTGGCGTCACGGCGATTCTTCCTCAACGGTGCTCCAAAGAGTCTCGATACGAACCCGCATCCCCGACCGAGACCGGAAATGGTCGGGCGAAGCGGCCCGGCGCAGCCACGATAGGAGTCCGATGGGATCGTCCACCTGCGTTTGGCAAAGAGATAGGCCCAAAGGGGTGCCCCCATGGTCCGATATGACTAGTCCTTGTCTTCATTCTCGTGTCAGCGTGCTCGCGGGTGAGCAACGGCGAACACCTCCCTCAAGTTGTCCACGGTGACCAGGGTGTAGATCTGCGTCGTAGTCACGGACGCGTGCCCCAGGAGCTCCTGGACCACTCGCACGTCTGCTCCCCCCTCGAGCAGATGCGTCGCAAACGAATGTCTCAGCGTATGCGGTGACACGTCCCGGGTCACCCCCGCCCGGTCAGCGGCTTTGACCAGCACGCTCCAGGCCGACTGACGAGAGAGGCGACCACCGCGCGCGTTCAGGAACAGCGCACCCGCGCGGTCGGAGGTGCCCACCGCGGCCAGCTCCGGGCGCGCCCGGGTCAGATAGGCGTCGATGGCGGTGAGGGCGAACGAGCCGATCGGGACCATCCGCTCCTTTCCGCCCTTGCCGCGGAGCACGACGGTCCCGTCCACACGGTCCACGTCGTCGACGTCGAGCCCGACCGCTTCGCTGATCCGGGCGCCGGTTCCGTACAGGACCTCCAGGAGCGCGCGGTCGCGGAGCGCGAGCGTCGTCCCCGCAGACCCCGCCGCATCCAGGATCGACTCGACGTCGGCGAGCGGAAGCGCCTTGGGGAGTCGACGCGCCGGTGCCGGCGGCCGTACGCCGGCCGCGGGGTCGGACGTCGCGAGCCCGTCGGTCACGCAGAACTTGTGGAAACCGCGCACGGCGACGACCGTGCGTCCGGCCGAGGTCGCCGACAGTGGCGGATGGTCGGCATCCCCTTCTCGCAGCCGGATCAGGAAGGCGGAGACGGTCGCCTCGTCGACCCCGTCCAGATCCTCGACACGGCGCTCCTGCAGGAACTCGACGTACCGCCGCAGGTCGCGTCGGTAGGACGTCAGGGTGTTGGCAGCGAGCCCGCGCTCGACCGCGAGGTGGTCGAGGTAGGTGCGCAGCGCAAGGGGAAGTTCGGCCACGATGCTCGGCTCCGGTCTGCTGCCTCTCAGCCGGCGCTCGCGAGAACCTCGTCGAGGTCCACGGCATCGATGCCGGTCGCCGCACCGACCGGCGCGTTCGTGAGCTTCCCGTCGTGGGTGTTCACCCCCAGGGCGAGCGAGTGGTCGTCGCGGCAGGCCTGCACCCACCCCTTGTCCGCCAGCGCCACGGCGTACGGCATGGTGGCGTTGGTCAGGGCGTACGTCGAGGTGTTCGGGACCGCGCCCGGCATGTTCGCCACGCAGTAGAAGATCGAGTTGTGCACCTCGAAGGTCGGGTCCGAGTGCGTCGTCGCGTGGGTGTCCTCGAAGCAACCGCCCTGGTCGACGGCGATGTCGACCAGCACCGAGCCCGGCTTCATCTGCGAGACCAGCTCGTTGCTGACCAGCTTCGGGGCCGCCGCACCGGGGATCAGCACCGCGCCGATCACCATGTCGGCCTCCATCACCTGCTGCCGGATCGCCAGCTGTGACGACGCCAGGCCGTGCACGCGATTGTTGTACCGCCAGAAGGACATCCGCAGCTTGTCCAGGTCGGTGTCCAGGAGGGTCACGTCGGCGCCCATGCCGAGCGCGATGTTCGCGGCGTTCTGGCCGGAGACGCCGGCCCCGATGATCACGATCTTGGCGTTGGCCACACCACCGACGCCGCCCATCAGCACCCCTCGGCCACCCTGCGCCTTCATCAGCGCGTGGGCACCCACCTGCGGTGCGAGACAGCCGGCGACCTCGGACATCGGGTACAGCAGCGGCAGGCCTCCGGACGGCAGCTGGACCGTCTCGTAGGCGATGCCGGTGACCTTCCGCGAGACGAGCTCCTCGGTCAACGGCTTGTCCGCGGCCAGGTGCAGATAGGTGAAGAGGGTCAGCCCCTCGTGCATCCGGTGGTACTCCTCGGCGATGGGCTCCTTCACCTTGAGCACCATCTCGGCGTTGTCCCACACCTCGTCCGCGCTGTCGAGGATCTTCGCGCCCGCCGCTTCGTACTCGCGGTCCTCGATCAGCGACCCGACACCGGCGTTCTTCTCGACATACACGTCGTGGCCGTGCGCGGTCAGCTCGTGGACGCCGATCGGGGTGATGGCGACGCGGTACTCGTGGTTCTTGACTTCCTTGGGGACGCCGATCTTCACGGGGTGCTCCTTCACTCACGACCCGTCTCGGGTGGGCCGTTCACGACACTAGTGCTTGGTGACGGCCGCCACACTCTCGACGTCGCGCATGGTCCGCAGCACGTTGCGGCAGGTGAGCTTCGCGAGGTCCTCGGCCGACCACCCGCGGTCGGACAGCGCGGCCAGGAGCCGGGGATAGCCGGTCACGTCCTCGAGCCCCTCGGGCAGCCACTCGACGCCGTCGTAGTCGCCGCCGAGACCGACGTGGTCGATGCCGGCGACCTCGCGCACGTGCTCCACGTGGGCCACGACGTCGGAGAGGGACGCCGGTGGGTGCGGGACCTCCTCCTGGTACGCCGCTTCCACCGCCTCGAGCGCCGGGATGTCGCGGGCGTCGACGCCTTGCGCCTCCGCGCGACGCTGGGCCTCGAGCGCCCAGTCCCGGACGGCCTGGTTCACGAACCTCGGCACGAACGTCACCATGCAGGTGCCGCCGTTGTCCGCGAGTCGGGCGAGCACGTCGTCGGGGACGTTGCGCGGGTGGTCGCACACGGCGTACGCCGAGGAGTGGCTGAAGATCACTGGTGCCGCTGTGACGTCCAGGGTGTCGCGCATGACGTCGTGGCTGACGTGCGAGAGGTCGACGAGCATCCCGATCCGGTTCATCTCCCGGACGATGTCGCGGCCGGTGTCGTTCAGGCCGCCGAGTGCTGCCACGTCGGTGGCGGAGTCCGCCCACGGCACGTTGTCGTTGTGGGTGAGGGTCAGGTAGCGCACACCGAGCCGGTGGTACATCCGCAGCACCGCGGTGGACTCGGCGATCTGGTGACCGCCCTCGGCTCCCATCAGGCACGCGATCCGGCCCGCTCGCCACGCCGCCTCCACCTCGTCGGCGGTGGTGGCCAGCGTGAGGTGGTCGGCGTACCGCTCGATCATCGCGTACGCCGCATCGACCTGCTCGAGCGTCGAGGTCACCGCCCGCTCGCCCTCCCGGCAGGGCACGAACACCGACCAGAACTGCGCGCCCACTCCGCCATCACGCAGCCGCGGCAGGTCGGTCTGGGTCCGCGTCTGCCGCTCCCCCACGTCGTACGCCGCGAAGTCGTAGCCGTTGAGGTCGCGCATCGCCCACAGCAGGTCGTTGTGGCCGTCGATCACCGGGTTCTCGGCGAGCAGGCCCTCGATCGGGGTCACAGCAGTCCTTTCGCATCGGCGAGCAGTAGTGCCTGGACGAGCGGCCCGTCGCCGACCCGCCCGTCGAGCACGGCCGTGCGGAGATCGGCCACCGGCACCCAGTCCCCGGTCATCTCCGCCTCCTCGTGCGTCCGCTCGAAGTCGTCGTCCACATCGCGCAGGCCGCGGGCGAGGAAGAAATGCATCTCCTCGCTGCTGATGCCCGGGCTGGACCAGGTCGACCCGAGGGGTGTCCACTCAGCCGCCTCGAGCCCGGCCTCCTCGCGCAGCTCGCGGCGGGCGGTGTCCTCTGGCGACTCCCCGTCTGCGTCCAGCAGCCCCGCCGGCAGCTCGACGAAGCGCCGTTGCGCCGGGTGGCGGTACTGCCACAGGCAGTAGGCGCGTCGCCGGTCGTCCACGGCCAGGACGATCACCGCACCCGGATGCTCCAGGACCAGGCGAGGAAACGTCGTCGCGGCGTCATCCGGGGCATGCAGCTCGTCCTGGCGCAGGGCCATCACCCAGTCGGTCCGGTAGAAGTCCTCGGTGCCGACGACGGGCCAGGACTCGGGGGCGTCGCGCAGCTCACCGGGCACGGCTCGACCGTACCGAGGTGTCGCAGCAGCCCTGTCAGAGGGCCGGTCAGAGTCGTCCGGACTTGACCACGCGGCTCAGGAACTGCTGGGTGCGCGGCTCCCGTGGCTCCTCGAAGATCTGCTCGGCGGAGCCGCGCTCGAGGATCTGCCCTGCGTCGAGGAAGCACACCTGGGAGGCGACCTCCTTGGCGAAGCCCATCTCGTGGGTGGCGAGCAGCATGGTCAGCCCCCCGTGGGCGAGCTCGCGGACGATCTCGAGCACGTCGCCGACGAGCTCGGGGTCGAGGGCCGCGGTGATCTCGTCGAGCAGCATCACCCGCGGCTGCATCGCCAGCGCCCGAACGATCGCGACGCGCTGCTGCTGGCCGCCCGAGAGCATGTCCGGGTACGACTTCGCCTTGTCCTGCATCCCGACCGAGTCGAGCAGCGCGACCGCGCGCTCGCGCGCCTGGCCCTTGGGCACCCCACCGACCCGCGTCGGCGCGAGCATGACGTTCTCCAGCACCGACATGTGCGGGAACAGGTTGTAGCTCTGGAAGACGATGCCGACGTCCCGACGCAGCGCATTGAGGTCGACCCCCGCGCCCGTCACCGTGTCGCCGTCGATCCGGATCTCCCCGTCCTGGATCTCCTCCAGCGCGTTCACACACCGCAGCAGGGTGGACTTGCCGGAGCCCGAGGCCCCGATCAGGCAGACCACCTCGTGCCGCTCGACGTCCAAGGAGACGCCCTTGAGCACCTCGTGGCGTCCGTAGGACTTGTGGACGTTGTCGATCTCGAGGAACGCCATGGCTACTTTCCTGCCCGTCTCGCCGCGTCACGGTCGATCAGGTAGTCCACGAACCGGGCCTGCGGGATCGTGATGATGATGAAGAACGCGGCCGCCAGCGTCACCGGCGACAGGTTGAACAGCTGGGCCTCCCAGAGCTTGGCGACCAGCACGACCTCGGCGATGGCCGCGGTGGACAGCAGGGCGGTGTCCTTCTGCAGGCTGATGAAGTCGTTGAGCAGGGGTGGGATGACGCGGCGCACGGCCTGCGGCACCAGCACGGTGCGCAATGTCTGGGTGTAGCTCAGGCCCAGCGACCGGGCAGCGGCGCTCTGACTGGGGTGGATCGACGACAGGCCCGCTCGGTAGACCTCCGCGACGTACGCCGAGTAGGTCATCGTCAGCGCCACGATGCCGAGCCACGCGGTGTTCCAGTCAGCCGTGGCCGGAAACGCCAGGGGCGTTCCGAACACGATGAGCAGGATCGTGACGATCGCGGGAATGGCTCGGAACACGTCGCAGTACACCAGCGCGATCAACCGCAGAGGAGCACCGGATCGTCCGGGCAGCATCCGCATGATGGCCAGCAGCAGTCCGAAGACGAGCACCAGCACCTGCGCCACGCAGGCCACCCAGATGTTCGTCCAGAAGGCGTGGATCATCTCGTCGAAGGACTGGTCCCACGCGCTCTTGGTGAAGAACGTGTGCGCAACGCCACCATCGTTCGCGAACGCCACCAGCAGCAGGCCGGCCACGATGACCACGGCCGTGGCGTAGCCCATGGCGATCTGGGCCTCTTCGCGGCCCGCCGCGGCAACCCGACGGGCGGCGACGAGCTCGCCGTCCTTCAGCATCGAGGCGCGCTTGGCGCTGTGCCCGAACGCGCGGAACGTCGGCCACAGCGGGTAGAGGCTCAACACAACCAGCACCACGCCGACGATGGTCGAGACGACCCCGCCGCCGTTGTAGTCGCGCAGTCGCAGCGCCGCCACCACGCTCATGGCGACGCCGACCAGACCTAGCAGCAGGCCGACGACCGCCAGCCCCACCACGGGGCGGGGCTGGCTCGGGGTCGGTGTGGGCTGGAGCTCTTCAGTGACGAGTCCGGGCGCACTCATGTCGGGACCTACGGGATCGTCCAGACGGGGACGTCGTTCGGGTCGCCGCCGAAGGCGGGACCGAGGTAGGTCTTGGACAGCTGGTCGAGCGTGCCGTCACCGAGCAGCGTCTCGATGGCTTGGTTGAAGGCGTCCTCGTTGGCCGATCCTTGCGGGTAGATCGCGCCGTACTTCTCACCGGTCTTGTACTGACCGACGACCTCGAGCTGGCCACCGGTGGACTTCGCCTCGGCCAGCACGATCGCGGTGTCGAGGAAGTCGGCGTCGACCTGGCCGGAGAGCAGACCCTGGTAGAGCGTCTGAGAGTCGGGGTAGGTCTTGGTGGACGCGCAGTGCAGCTCGTTCTTGAGGAAGTCGACCGACGTCGTCCCGGCGTACGCCGCGCACGACTTGCTCGTGATGTTGTCCTCGGTGATGCCCGAGTCCTTCTTGACCAGGACGCCGATGTTCGAGTCGAAGTACGACGTGGAGAAGTCCACGACCTTGTCACGCTCGGGAGTGATCGTGATCTCCGCCAGCGCGATGTCGTAGTCGTTGGTGCGACCGGCGACCAGCTGGTCGAACGAGACGTTCTTGACTGTGACCGAGCTCAGGCCGGCCATGTTGGCCAGCTCGGCGGCCATGCAGTACTCGTACCCGCTCTTGATCGACTCCGGCGTGGTGCCGTTCCACCAGCCTTGGGCCGGAAGCGTCGTCTCGACGGTCAGGGTGCCGTCTTTCACGGGCTTGATGTCGATGCTGTTGGCCTTGCTCGTGATGTCGCAGTCTCCGTAGCTTCCTGCCGGCTGGTTGCCGCCAGTCGCCGCCGGTGTGGAGGAGTCGGACGAGCCGCAGGCCGCCAGAGCGACTGCCAGGAAGGCAGCGCCCCCTGCGCACAGGGTTCGTTTGAGAGACAAAGACATGTGGTGCTTCCTTCCAACGGGGCAGAGGCCGGACGGCTTCCCGGACGGCTACGGAGCACAGTGGTCGTCGCGGGCGGTGGAGTCAAGGACATCGGCCACCGATTCCCGCATCGATCCGGTCACGAGGCCGTCGGAATCCGCAGCGATACGGTGGCGCCATGACCGACATCGCGAGCCTCACTCGGGACGAAGCCGCTGAGCGGGCGACCCTGCTCGACATCGAGCGGTACGACGTGCACGTCGACCTACGGGGCCTCTACGAGGGTGGGCTGTGGGCGGCGACGTCGACCGTCTCGTTCCGCTGCCGTCAGCCAGGCGCGAGCACCTTCGTCGACTGCATTGGTGACGTCTCCTCGGTCACCCTCAACGGGGAACCGCTCGACCCGGCCACCGCCGAGCACGGGCGCATCCCGCTTCCCGACCTGCGTGCCGACAACGTCCTGGTGGTGTCGCACACGCAGTCCGACACCGGCTCGGGGACGGCCATCTTGAAGACCGTCGACCCTCTCGACAAGCTCGTCTACGTCTGGTCCACCTTCGAGCCCGACCGGGCTCGCTACGCCTTCGCCTGCTTCGACCAGCCGGACCTCAAGGCGCCGCACGGCTTCGTGGTCGACGCCCACGAGAGCTGGACGGTCACCAGCAACTCCGGCCCCGACCAGGTCGAGGACCTCGACGACGAGACGGGAGGCGGCCGGCGGTGGACGTTCGGCGACACCCC
>Ga0164241_10001942_pt1 | contig 23671 bp, 21 predicted proteins | sample OricomyardsoilBY_FD_108780 | JGI IMG/M metagenome (GOLD analysis project Ga0164241, IMG submission 108780) | Backyard soil microbial communities from Emeryville, California, USA - Original compost - Back yard soil (BY) | ecosystem: Environmental > Terrestrial > Soil > Unclassified | place: USA... | reverse complement strand
TCGGGTCTCCCAGGCCGTTGGTGTCGCCCTCGCGCTGCTCGCTCGCGAGCTCAAACCGTCGCGCTCACGCCCGCGAATTGCCCTGAAGCTCGGAGCCGTGGGTGCTTAAGAGATCGGGCATGGGGGCGAACCTCATCGTGGCCGACTACAACGTCGACGGTGCGGCCAAGGTCGCCGCCGAGCTGATACAAAACGGTGTCAGGGCCTTCCCGTTCAAAGTCGACGTGGCGAAGGCTGCCGAGGTCGAAGCGCTGGTCGACTTCGCCGTCGACAAACTCGGTGCGTTGAACGGCATCTTCAACAACGCCGGCATCGGCCTCGTCAAGCCTTTCCTCGAGATGGACCCGGCGACGTATCACAAGGTCATCGACGTCGATCAGCACAGCGTCTACTACGGGATGTACTACGCGGCGAAGAAGATGGTGGCGATCGGAAGCAAAGGCACGTTCGTGAACACCGCTTCCATCTACGGCACGACCGCGGCGGTGGCCAGCTTCAACTACAACGCGGCGAAAGCGGCGGTCATCATGATGACGCGCTCAGCTGCGCTCGAGCTCGCGCCGCATGGGATACGGGTCGTGGCCGTCGCGCCGGGCTTCATCAACACGCCGATCCTCGGTAAGGACGCCGCAATGAAGGAATCGCTCGCAAAGCAACACCTGCGTGGGAAGCTTATCGAGCCGGAGCAGGTGGCCAGCGTGGTGGCTTTCCTGTTCACGGACGGCGCGTCGGCCATCAACGGGTCTACAATCCCGGTCGAAGATGGCTTCCAAATTTTCAAGAACAGCTGACACAAGAACGCGGCGGCGTTCGCACGGCCTGATTGCCGCCGCTCGGGAGAAAATCACGTGAACATGAACGACGCTGCAGCGAACCCTCGGGTCAAAGTCCTCGTCTTCGGCGCCTCGCTCCGCGCGGACTCCAAGAACAAGCAGCTCGCTGTCCTCGCGGCGCGGGCCGCTGAAAAAACCGGCGCCACCGTTGATCTCGCGTCTATGCGCGACTTCGACGTCCCGTCCTACGACGGCGACATAGAAGACCGCTCGGGGATACCGAAAGGCGCCGAAGCGCTACGACGTCGCCTCATCGAGAGCGATGCCTTCATCGTAGCTTCGCCTGAATACAACGGATCGATGCCCGGCGTGCTCAAGAACCTGATTGACTGGACTTCGCGCTTTCGACCGCAGCCCTTCGACGGAAAGCACGGCTTGCTCATGAGCGCATCGCCGTCCATGGGTGGTGGTAACCGAGGCCTGTGGGCGCTGCGCATGCCGTTCGAGCACCTCGGCGCGCGTATCTACCCCGACATGTTTTCGCTCGCTCAAGCACATAAGACCCTCGTCGATGGCGATATCGCCGAGGCTCGACTGCGTGGGCGCTTCGAAGATTACGTGCGAGCCTTTTTGTCGCTAGCCGAAGCGGCGAAGCACTATCCCTGCATGAAGCGCGCTTGGGTCGAGTTTCTCGGGGAACCCCCTGGCGCCGACGCCGATCGCGTGGATCCGGTGGCATCATGACGCTGATGCCTATGTCCCCGAGCGTGCGCGGCACGGAAAGAGCTGAAGAAGACCGCTTGGCGATCGAGCGTTGGGAGGATGAGGGAGGCACGCCTCTGCGGGAGGACGATCCTCGTCCGGCTGCGCCGACGCCAGCTCCTTCGGGCGGGAGCCGAAAATGAAGTGAACATGCCGATCCATGCTCCGTTCGAACATCTCGAAGGTGCGGCGCCCCTATTGCGCGAGCTCGCCGATCGGATGTTCTCCCGCACCGCGGGCGCTGCGCTCATCATCGGCAATCAGGTACGATTGCTGGAGGATGGTCGCGAAAACTACCCCGCGTGGCTCGCCGCGATCCGCGCTGCGAAGCACCACGTCCACTTCGAGAACTACTTCATCTATGATGACCTGATTGGAAGCGAGTTTGGCGAAGCGTTCCGGGCCAAAGCACGCGCAGGCGTCCGCGTGCGAGTCATCTACGACTGGTTAGGTGGACTCGGTAAGGCATCGCGGCGGTTTTGGAGGACCCTTCGTGACGCGGGCGTCGAGGTGAGAGTTCACAACCCACCGCGGCTCTCCAGTCCCACCAGTTGGATATCGCGAGACCATCGCAAGACGTTGGTCGTCGATGGGGAGGTCGGATATGTCACTGGCCTCTGCGTGGGTCAGATGTGGGTCGCTGATCCGGCAGGGAGCGCCGAGCCTTGGCGTGACACGGGCGTCGAAATCCGAGGTCCCGCCGTCGCCGAAATTGGACGAGCGTTTGCGCGGAGCTGGGCACTGTTGGGGTCTGTGCTTCCGGAAGGTGACTCCATTCACGAGCCTCCCCCGATTGGGGACGTCAGCTTGCGGATCGTTGCGAGCGAACCCGCCACCGCTGGCATGCTGCGCCTCGATCAGCTCGTGGCCGCGATCGCGCGTCACCGCCTATGGCTTACGGACGCCTACTACAGCGGAATTTCTTCCTATCTGCAGGCGTTGAGCGCAGCGGCGCGAGACGGCGTCGACGTGCGGCTCTTGGTCCCCCACGCGACCGATATCCCGTTGCTCAAGCCGTTTTCGAGGGCTGGGTACCGAGCGCTGCTCGAAGCAGGGGTCCGCGTGTTCGAGTGGAACGGCACCATGCTGCACGCCAAAACCGCTGTAGCTGATGGCCGTTGGGCGCGTGTCGGCTCGACCAACCTCAACGTCGCCAGCTGGCTCGGCAACTTCGAGCTCGACGCGGTCATCGAGGACGCTGCCTTCGCGGGGCAGATGGAACAGCTCTTCCTGCGCGACTTGTCGAATTCGACCGAGCTCGTCCTAGACCCCCATCGCAAAGTCTATGCGCCAGGCCAGCCGCGGCGGCCAGGTCACGGCATCCGCCGCCGCTCTGGCAGTACGAGCACCATCGCTGCGGGCGCCGTGCGCATCGGCAACGCTGTCGGTGCCGTTTTGACGAACCGTCGCGTGCTCGCCCCCGTCCAAGCACGCTTGACGTCCCTCGTGGGAGCTCTTCTCTGTGCCTTCGCTGTGCTCGTGGTCGTCTTTCCGCGGGCCATAGCCGTGCCCGCTGCCGCGCTCGCACTCTGGGGAGGACTTGCCCTTCTTTGGAGGAGCCTTCAGCTGCGCCGCAGGTCGAAACGAGCGTCTACCGTCGTCGTCAAAGAACCGGAGCCCTCCTGAGCACGCGTAGCGCCCGAGGCCACCTGGGCGGAGCCAGCTCGCTCATGGCTCGTGGCGATCGACGCCACGACTTGCTTCCGATGGGATAGAGAGCGGCGGCGGTGTATCGGCCGCCCCCGCGGTGCGGCGGCGGAACAGCGCGACCCGCGCCAAGAGCACCGTGGTCACGGGTACGGTCATGCAGAGCAGGATGATGATGAGCAAGGGGTGCAGCGCGAGGCGACCTTCGAACATCGAGAAGTAGAGGACACCCGCGAGCGCCACGCACCAGCTACCGAAGGTGTAGGCGAGCGCGGGCGGATGCATGCGCAGGAAAAAGTCCTGAAAGCGTGAAAAACCCAACGCCGAGATGACGACGAACGTGCCGCTCAGGACGAGCAGCAGGGCGACCACCGCCTCTACCCAGGGCGGAACGTCAGCGCTCATTCAATCACCTCACCGCGCAGGATGAACTTCGCCATCGCAGAGGAGCTCACGAAGCTGAACAGCGCAATTAGAAGCGCGGCCTCGAAGTACACGTCACTTTGGTTGCGGATACCGAGCACCAGCATGACTAGCATCGCGTGGAAGTAGAGCAGGTCGAGCGCGAACACGCGATCGTGCGCGCCTGGTCCCCTGACCAATCTAGTGAGCACCAAAACGGATGCGCCGGCATAGCAGCCGAGCGTGAAGACGATAGCTCCCGAAAGCAGTGCGCTCATTCGAAAATCTCCCGCAGAGGCCTCTCGTAGCGAGCCTTGAAGTAAGCGATGAATGTGGCCTGTTCGCCGACATTCCAGACGTGCAGCAGCATTGCACTGCGATCGAGGGCAAGCTCCGACCATACCGTACCCGGGACGATCGTCGTCACCATCGACAGCGCCGCCAGGCCGACGGGGTCGCGCAGCTCGAGTGGCACCACCACGAACCTCGATTGCGGGCGCCGCCGTGGCCCCGTCACGACGTCCCAAGCAACTTGGAAATTGGACCGCACCACGTCCCACCCCACGCGCAGGGTGAAGCGCAAGACAACTAGCGGTCGCCGCACCCGAACCTTCGTGAGCCGAAGGTTCGAGGTGACAATCGGAGCTGCGACCGCGAGGCCGAGCCCCACGAGCACCTGTCCGAGGCTGGTGGAGCGTGCGAGCACGAGCCACAGCGCCAGCAGCGCCGCGGACGACAGCGGAGCAGGCACGAGCTTCTTGAAGAAGGTCAAGGTACGCCACCCCGCTCGACCAGGGAGCGCGTTGGTCCAGGTCGCGGCTTCATCGATAGCACCGCAGCGATGTACGCAGTCGGCGAGTGGAGCGCGGCGGCGGTGGCGCGCGTGTAGCGTAAGACAGGCTCGGCGAAGACCGTGAGCAAGACGCAAGAGAAGACGAGTCCCAACACCGAAGCAGCCTCGACCGGCTTGATGCGGGGTGCCTGCCCGCGCCTCGACCAAAAGTGTCGAATGCCTGCTCGCGAGAGGGAGATGGTAGCCATCAACCCGGAGAAGAGCAGCATGCCAACCATCCACCAGGCAGCAGAGCTGGGGGCGGCGACTCTCGTCTCGGCGCCTTGTTCGATGTTCAATACGGAGCTCAGCAGCGCGACCTTGGCGACGAACCCCGACAGCGGCGGCAGGCCCGCCACGAGGAGCGCGCCGCACATGAAGGTCAGGCCGAGTAGGGCGATGGATACGGGGAAGGTTCTAGCAATGAGCGGCCTCTCTTCATCGTCGAGGTTGGTGTCCTCACCGGGCTCGACGTGGACGTCGGACAGCCGCGGCTGCCCGTCGGGCCCGATACGGCCCACCAGCTCGACGAGGAGGAAGAGCGCGCTCACCGCTAGCGTCGCGCTCACCATGTAAAACAACGCGGCCGATGTCACCGAGACGAGCCCCATCCCCAGCGCCGAAAGGAGCGTCCCGGATGACACGATCACCGAAAAGCCCGCGATGCGGCCGAGACGCATCGTGGAAACCAGGCCGAACGCACCGAACGCGATCGTCGCGAGTCCGCCATAAAGGAGGACTGGACCTCCGAAGTGCGCCGACGGGCTGCCGTCGGAGAAGAACAGCGTCCACGAGCGCATGAGCACGTAGACGCCTACCTTGGTCATCAGCGCGAAGAGCGCCGCGACGGGCGCGCTCGTTGCGGCGTAGGCGGGCACCAGCCAGGCGTTGAGCGGCCAGATCGCCGCCTTGATGAGGAATGCGACCGCGAGGATGGCCATGCCAGCGTGCAGCAGCCCTTGGTCACTCGCCGGAACGAAAGCTAGCTTCGTGGCGATATCGGCCATCGAAAGCGTGCCTACGACGCCGTAAACCACCGCGAGGCCGACGAGAAATAGAGATGACGCGAGCAGGTTGACGGCGATGTAGTGTAGCCCGGAGCTCACCCGCCGCCGTCCCGAGCCATGCAGATGGAGACCGTAGGAGGCCGCCAGCATCACCTCGAAGAAAACGAACAAGTTGAACAGGTCCCCGGTGAGGAACGCGCCGTTGAGCCCCATCAATTGAATCTGGAAGAGCGCGTGGAAGTACACGCCCGCGCGGTCCCACCCTGCCTCCGAATACAGCGCAGCGCAGAGGCTGACGACACCCACGAGGACCAGCATGAGGGCGGAGAGCCGGTCGGCCACGAGCACGATGCCGAACGGGGCCTCCCAGTTCGAACCCAGGTAGACGTGGATTGCGCCAGGCACGCCCCGGGCGTCAACGGCGAGCAGAATAGCGAGCGCGACGACGAGACCGGCGAATGTGGCGCAGATGTTGACGAGCGCCATGGCCCGCCGACGCTTCTCGCGAAGGAGCACGAGCAAGGCCGTCGTTACGAGCGGGAGCACCACCGGAACCGCGATCAGATGAGGCAAAAGGTCCATCACCGCTCCCCCGTTCCATCGACGTGATCGGTGCCGCTCAGGCCACGCGACGCCAGCAGCACGACGAGGAAGAGCGCCGTGGTCGCGAAGCCTATGACGATGGCAGTAAGCACCAAGGACTGCGGCATCGGGTCCGTGTAGTGCTCGAGGCTGGCAGGGACCCCCGGCTTCAAAATGGGTGGCTTGTCGAGGAAGAGGCTGCCCACGCTGAAGATGAAGAGGTTGACCGCGTACGAAAGCAACGTGAGACCCATGATCACTTGGAAGGTTCGCGGACGCAGCAGGAGCCAGACCCCGGCCCCGCACAGCACACCGATGACGAGCGCGAGCAGAGCTTCCATCAGCCTGCCCCGGCGTTCTTCGGCGCAGCCGAGCTGTGCGCGGATGGCCGGTGCGCCCGGACCGACTGGTGGGCGAGCGCTGTGAGGATGAGGAGCGTCGACCCGACGACTACCGCGAACACTCCGAGGTCGAAGAAGGTCGCGCTCGGCAGATGCACTTCGCCGATCAGTGGCAACGTGACGTGCGCGGTATGGGTAGTGAGGAAGGGATAGCCGAGCGCGACCGCCCCCAGGCCCGTCGTCGCCGCGAACAGCAGACCGAAGGCGATCCAGCGCGCGGGGCGGAGGCGAGCTCGGCTCTCTACCCACCGTGTCCCGGACACGATGTACTGCATCAGGAACGCGATGGCGACGATCAGGCCCGCAACGAAGCCGCCCCCGGGCTGGTTGTGTCCTCGCAGCAGGAAATGCGCTGCGACCACGAACGACACCGGCAGTAGCAAGCGCGCGATCGTCGCCGGCACCATTAGGTATCCGCGCGCCGCGTCGGAAGCCGTTCGCGGCTTCACGAGATCGGTGACGACGTCAGGCGGTAATAGCCTCTGCTGGTGCGGCTGCTCGATGCTCTCGACGGGCGGACGAAAGCGCCGCAACAGGGCGTACACCGTGAGCGCGACCGCGCCGAGCACCGTGATCTCACCCATGGTATCGAGCGCTCGAAAGTCCACGAGCATGACATTGACGACGTTGGTGCCCCCCCCCTGCGGCAGCGCGTGGGCGAGAAAAAATGGCGAGATACTTTGCGGAGCGGGCCGGGTCAGCATGGAGTACGAGAGCGCGGCGAGCCCGCTACCGGCACCCACGGCGAGCGTCACATCGCGTATGCGCCGCGCCCTCTGCCGCATCGTCACTCGAGTCGAAGGCGTCGGCAGGCGCATCGGCAGCCACCTCAGTCCCAGCAGCAGCAGCATGGTCGTCACCACCTCTACGACGACCTGTGTGAGCGCCAGATCGGGCGCAGAGAACCAGAGGAACGTGAGGCAGGTGACGAGACCTGCGCCGCCCATCAACGCGATCGCCACGAGCCGGTGGAACTTGGCCATCAGGGCCGCGCCGACCGCGCACACCATGCCGATGATGCAGAACACAACGAATGCATTCGAAGCCGGCAGCCGCGCTCGGTCCCCCCAGGCCAGCGGGACGCCGCGTGCGGCGAGGAGCGCGAGTAACAGCGTGATCGCCACGATCGTGAACACCTGCGTTTGAAGGCGCCGAGTGCTGACCCACCGAACTGCGGTGCGCGCCAGACGGGTGACGATGACCAGCGCGCTCTCGAACAGGCGCCTGCCATTGAGCCGTTCGACGAGAGGCGCGTCTTGGAGGCGGCCTTGGCGCTGTTGGTTGCCCAGCCAGAGATAACCGACGATGCCGGCCGAGATGGCCACGAGGCTCATGACGACGGGCGCGTTGAAACCGTGCCACACGGCGAGACTATACGGGGGCAGCACCCCGCCGACGACCGGCCGCGCGGCGGCTGCCAACGACGGCGCGATCGAGATCGCCGGCGCGACGCCGACGATCAGGCAACTGAGTACCAACAGCGCGATCGGGGTCCGCATCCACCGTGGGGCCTCCTTTGGCTCGCGAGGCAGGTCGGTCGACAGTGGGCCGAAGAAGATGTCATAGCCGAAGCGCAGCGAGTACACGACCGCGAAGATCGCGGCGAGCGTCGCTAGGACGGGGAGCCCCAGCTCTACCGCGGGGTGGGAAGACAAGAACACCGTCTCCGCGAAGAACATCTCCTTCGACAGGAATCCGTTCAGGAGTGGCACACCGGCCATCGCCGCGCTTGCCACGAGCGCCAGTGCTCCGGTGTGGGGCATGCAACGGATCAGGCCATTCAGACGACGGATGTCACGCGTCCCCGTCTCGTGATCGACGACCCCCGCGGCCATGAAGAGAGAGGCCTTGAACGTCGCGTGATTCATGATGTGAAACACGCCAGCGACCGCGGCGAGCGGGCTATTGAGACCGAAGAGGAGCGTGATGAGGCCAAGATGGCTGATGGTCGAATAGGCGAGCACGCGCTTCAGATCGTGCTGAAACATAGCGGTGTACGCGCCGAGCAAGAGCGTCGCGGCCCCCGCGCCGCCGACGAGCCAGAACCACAGCTCCGTCCCCGAGAGCACGGGCCAGAGCCGCCCCAACAGAAACACACCCGCCTTCACCATGGTCGCTGAATGAAGGTAGGCCGAGACCGGCGTCGGAGCGGCCATCGCCCTGGGCAGCCAAAAGTGGAACGGGAACTGAGCGCTCTTGGTGAACGCTCCGAGCAAGATGAGCACGAGCGCGACCGGGTAGAGCGGGTGTGCTCGCACGAGCTCGCCGGAGGCGAGCACGACGTCCAGGTCGTAGCTACCAACGATGTGGCCCAAGACGACGACCCCGCCGAGCAGGGCCAGCCCACCCGCACCGGTAACGGTCAGCGCCATGCGCGCACCACGTTGCGCGTCCGCCCGATGATGCCAGTAGCCGATGAGCAAGAACGAGACGAGGCTCGTGAGCTCCCAAAAGACGATCAGCTGAACCAGGTTCCCGGAGAAGACCACGCCAAGCATCGCCCCCATGAAGGCGAGGAAGTACGCGTAGAAGCGCGCCACTGGGTCGTCCGGAGACATGTAATAGCGCGAGTAAAGACAGACGAGCGCCCCGATGACGGTGACGAGCACCGCGAACATCCACGCGAAGCCGTCGATCCGCACGGTCAGCTCGAGCCCGAGCGATGGGATCCACGAGACGACCTCCCGAATGACGCCGCCGTCACGTACCCGCGGGAACATACTGGCGATCCACGCCGCCGCGACGACCGCTACCAGGCCGGCACAAGTCGCGAGCGCGGTTCGAGCCCGCGGCGGCAAGAGCGCGGCGAGCAGGCTGCCTAAAAATGGCAAGAGCAACAGTGCGACGACAGACATGGCGCGGCTACTGTACTCCGAAGGCCAACCAGCGCTGCCATGGCGCGGTACACGGTTCGGATCGATCGACCCTCCGAGGGGCATCGTGAAAGCGTCGGCCTGTTGGGCACATCGTCCGGAAGAAGCCCTCGGCGACGAGGCCGGCGAGTGTCCTCGAACGCCCTCCTGACGGGCAGCGAGGCTTCCAAGGGCGGCGGGTCGGGAAACAACTCGTCGGGTGGCGGGGGGCCTATGTTAGAAACGCTCGAGTAGCTCTCGCAGATCCCCGGCGCGATCGAGAAGCTGCGCATCGGTGGCGTGGGCGGCCGCTTCGTGGCGATGTACGATCAGAAGTAGCGCTTTCCTCAGCGCCGGGCGCGGACCTCACACGTTCGCGTCCTCAGGCGCGACCAGCGCTGGGTCCGGCAGGCCGGCAGAGGGCCGCTGGTCGAGCTGGAGCGGGCATTGCGCATCGAGAGTGTAGGAAGCCATCGAGATCGAGCCGAACGCGTAGCCGTCTACCAGCACCTCGAGCGGCCGGTTCGCCGCGCTCGCGAGCCCAGCAACGTAGAGCAGGGGTATGAAATGATCCGGCGTGGGCGAGGCGCGCTCGTAATCCGGATGGCTCTGCAGCCCCGGAGCGCCAGTGGGCTTTTCGGTGAGGACCGCACGCCCCGCATCGTCGAAGCGGCGGGCCCAGTCGAACCCGAGCTCGGGCTCCGACCAGCTCAGGGCGCGGAGGTTGTGCACGATGTTCCCGCTGCCGATGATGAGGATGCCGCGATCTCGGAGGGGCGCCAGGCGCGCACCGAGCTCGAAGTGCGATTCGAAACCCCGGAGCGCGTGGATCGAAAGCTGCACGACCGGGATGTCGGCCTCGGGGAAGGCGTGCACGAGCACCGACCAGGTGCCGTGATCGATTCCCCAGCTGTCGCGATCGAGGCCGATGCGCGTGGGTTTGACGACGTCTGCGACCTCTTCCGCGAGCTGGGGGCTGCCCGGCGCTGGGTATTGCACCTCAAAAAGCTTCTGCGGAAACCCATAGAAGTCGTGAATGGTCCGCGGCCGAGTCATCGCGGTGACGGCGGTGAAGTTCCCGTACCAGTGCGCCGAGATGACGAGGATGGCGCGCGGCTTCGGCACCGTGCGCCCGAACGTCGCCCAAGACCTGGAGAAGCGATTCTGTTCGAGGGCGTTCATCGGGCTGCCGTGGCCGATGAAGACGGCGGGAGTCGGTCTTGGTGTCGATTCGTCGGCTGCGCTGACGTGGTCGGGACTGGTCATGGTTCGGTCTCGAGGTACTGCTGCACTTGATTCGTTCTGGCGCGCGGGCTGGCAGACGCCGCTGAAACCCTTCGCTAAGCGAGCCTACCATGGGAGCCAACTACTGGTCGTGATGGCGACCGAGGCCACGCTGAAGTGGCGTTAATCAATTGTCACTCCACAGCGCCGATATCGAGTAGGTTGCCCGTCCAGGAAGGGACCCTGACTATGACCCAACGCTACGACGACAAGCGACCCACGAAGCTGACGACCGACTTCGGCGCCCCCGTGCCCGACAACCAGAACAGCCTCACGGCCGGGCCGCGGGGTCCGCTACTGGCGCAGGACTTGTGGCTGAACGAGAAGCTCGCGAATTTCGTGCGCGAGGTCATCCCCGAGCGCCGCATGCACGCCAAGGGCTCGGGCGCATTTGGTTCCTTCACCGTCACCCACGACATCACGCGCTACACCCGCGCCAAGCTCTTCAGTCAGGTGGGAAAAAAGACCGAGATGTTCGCTCGCTTCACCACCGTGGCGGGCGAGCGTGGTGCTGCCGACGCAGAGCGCGACATTCGCGGTTTCGCCCTGAAATTCTATACGGAAGAGGGCAACTGGGACATGGTGGGTAACAACACCCCCGTCTTCTTCATCCGCGATCCGCGGAAGTTTCCGGATCTCAACAAGGCGGTCAAGCGCGACCCGCGCACGAACCTGCGCTCGGCCACGAACAATTGGGACTGGTGGACGCTGCTACCCGAGGCGCTGCACCAGGTGACGATCGTGATGAGCGATCGCGGTATTCCCTCGAGCTACCGACACATGCACGGCTTTGGTTCTCACACCTACTCGTTCTGGAACGAGAAGGGCGAGCGCTACTGGGTGAAGTTCCACTTTCGCACCCAGCAAGGCATCAAGAATTTTACCGACGCCGAGGCGGCCCTGCTCGTCGGCAGCGATCGCGAGAGTCACCAGCGCGACTTGTTCGACGCGATCGAGCGCGGCGATTTTCCCAAGTGGAAGATGTTCGTTCAGCTCATGCCTGAGGCTGACGCCGAGAAGGTCCCCTACCATCCGTTCGATCTAACCAAGGTCTGGCCGAAAGCCGACTACCCGCTGATCGAGGTTGGTGTGTTCGAGCTGAACCGCAACTCCGAAAACTTCTTTGCCGACGTCGAGCAGAGCGCATTCGCGCCGAGCAACTTGGTGCCAGGCATCAGCGTATCGCCCGACAAAATGCTGCAAGCGCGCCTGTTCAACTACGCCGACGCGCAGCGCTACCGGCTAGGCGTCAACTACCAACAGATCCCCGTCAACGCGGCGCGGTGCCCGGTGCACAGCAATCACCGCGACGGCCAGGGGCGCGTCGACGGCAACTACGGCGGCCGACCCCACTACGAGCCGAACAGCTTCAGCCAATGGCAGGAGCAGCCGGAGTTTCGTGAGCCGCCGCTGAAAATAAACGGTGACGCGGACTGGTGGAACTTCCGCGACGACGACAATAACTACTACAAGCAGCCTGGCGATCTGTTCCGGCTGATGACCCCGACGCAGCAGCAGGTCTTGTTCGACAACACCGCCCGCGCGATGGGCGACGCGCCGGAGCTCATCAAGCGACGCCACGTCGACAACTGCGCCAAGGCAGACGCGGCGTACGGCGCCGGCGTGGCCAAGGCGCTGGGTCTCTAGCTCGTGCTCCGGGGGGGCGGAGATGCACACGCCCCGCCCGCTGCGAGATTAATCGCTGTCCCTACCGTCGCGTCCAGACGCGCGCGGCAGGCTCCATTTGTAGCGCAGCGATAGATAGCGCATCGCAAAGCACAGCGTCAGCGCGCCCCAGGTGCGGAAGGTCGAGAACCATCCCACGCGCTCGCCCACCACCTCGACGCCAGCCGCCACCACCGCCGCCAATGCATAAATCTCTCGCTGAAGGATCTCCGGAACTCGATTGAGGAGCACATCGCGCATCACGCCGCCACCCACGGCCGTTACCACGCCGAGGAGTACTGCCAGCTCGGCGTTGTGGCCCACGATGGCCTTCTGGGCGCCAGTCACGGCAAATAGGCCAAGGCCCACCGAATCGAAGAAGGTCACCAGCTGCCCGAGCCGCAGCACCAGCGGGTTTGCGACCATCGTCAGCACGGCGGCCGACGTCGCGACGGTGAGGTAGCGCCAGTCGGTCAAACCAGTCGGTGGCACGGCACCCAAGCACAGGTCGCGCATCACCCCCCCGCCACACGCAACCGCGAACGCGATGACGATGACGCCAAACCAGTCGAGGCCGCGGCTCCTCGCAGCGGCGGCACCGCTGATGGCAAAGGCAAAGGTGCCAGCCAGGTCGAGAAACGTGAATAGCCGGGGGTTGTTGAGGCCGGCAAGCGCTAATTCGTGGACGTTCATGCGCGCGGTCTGGGTCGGCTCACGGCGCGTTTCCCGGGCTCAGCCATGCGAAAGCCCCGGCGAGCATGGCCTGCAAGCCTGTCTCCAGCGTCGGATGGAGCTGCGGCGCGAACCTGGGCGAGTGATTGCTTGGGATCTTGTTCACGCTCTTCTCCTGCTCGGCCTTCGCATACGTCGCAGGGTCGGTGCTGCCGACGAACCAGAACACGTAGGGCACGCCCCAGGTGCGGCCGAATATGCTGAAATCTTCGCTGGCCGCTGCCGGACCTGGCGCCAGCGACGCGTTCTCGCCGAACTGTTTACTGAATGCCTCCGCCAGCTTTTGAGTGGCGGCGACGTCGTTGTGAGTGAGCGGGTAGCTGTTGATGGTGGTGAACTCCGGCGGGCGCTCGGCACCGGAAGCGTCGCACTCAGCACAGCAGATGCGCCGGATCGAGGCGAGCATTGACTCGCGCGTGTCCTCGTTGAAGGTGCGCACGTTCAGCTTGATGGTGGCGTCGTCGGGGATGATGTTCTCTTTCGTGCCCGCCTGAAGCGAGCCGATCGTGAGCACCGCGGGCTCGGACGGCGCGAGCTCTCGCGAGACGATGGTCTGCAGGCGCAAGGTGGTGGCGGCCGCCATGATCACGGGATCGATCGAGGTCTGCGGCTGCGAGCCGTGCGAGCCGCGCCCAAACAGCTTGATTTTGAGGCTGTCTCCCGCTGAGAGGGTCACGCCAGGACGGTAGCTGACGGTGCCGGCGGGGCCGACCATCACGTGCTGGCCCAGGATGATCTCTGGTTTCGGAAAACGGTCCTCGCCCCAGTCTCTCACCATGGCGCGGGCGCCCTCGGCCGTTTCCTCGCCCGGCTGGAAGACGATCATCAGCGTTCCGCGCCAGACGGCGCGGTTCGCCGACAGCACGCGCGCGGCGCCGAGCATCCACGTCACGTGCATGTCGTGGCCGCACGAGTGCGCAACCCCCACTTGGACGCCGTCCGCGTCGTGCGCCGTCACGTTGCTCGCGTACTCGAGCCCGGTGTCCTCGGCCATCGGCAGCGCATCCATGTCGGCGCGCAGCATCACCGTCGGGCCGATGCCGTTCGTCATCACGCACACCACCCCCGTCACGCCGACGTTGGTCGTTACCTCGTAACCAAGAGCTTGCATTTTCTCGGCGACGATTCGCGCGGTGCGGAGCTCCTGCATCGAGAGTTCGGGATGACGATGCAGGTCCTTGTATAGAGCCTCGAGCTCGAGGAGCAGAGTGGGTTCGGCGGAAACCAGAGCTTGTATGGGGATGTTCACGACTATTTCCTTCCCTTGACGCACCGTGCAGAACGGAGTGTAGCCGGCGGAGCGGATGCTGCGGCGCGCTGAGCACGGCGGGCCTCAGCCAACCTTGATGCCGTGCGCCTTGAATGCGAGCAGGGCCCGTCGAGTGACCTCGCTGACGAACGCTTTCTCGTAGGTCGTGTCCACGACTGACGCCTTGCCCCGCAGTTGCAGCAGCACCCTGCCCTTGTCGAGGCGCTCGGCGATGCCGACAAGCACCGGCTGGGCCAAGTAAACGAAGTTACTCGTGAGCATGGCCTCTCGAAGCAGGCGCTCAGCCAACTCGAAGTCCTCTTCGACACCCAGGAAGAGGTCGATATTGACCTGCATGTCGAGGGCGCCGTAGTTCACCGAAGAGGTAATGTCGGTCAGGATCTTGTTGTTGGGGATGGTGACCGTATTTTCATCGAGCGTGTACATTCGCACGGAGCGCAGCCCGATTGCCACGATGTCCCCGTAGGCGCCCGCATACTCGACGCGGTCGCCGACCTGAAACGGCCGATCGAGCATGATGATCACGCCGGCAATCACCGACGCGACCAGATCGCGCATCGCGAAGCCGATGGCAACCGCGAGCGTGCCGCCGAGCAGCTTGAGAACCGTGTCGTCGACGCGCAACGACAACGCGACCACCACGGAAGCGGTCACGATGTACACAATGAACCGCGCGATCGACGCTACCTGCTGCAGCGTCAGCCGGCGGTCGGCATAGTGATCGCTCAGCCGTCGCACCAGCCCCGAGAAAGCCCGAAGGACGATGGCCGCGAAGGCGACCACGAACGCAGACGCCAGCACGCCGCTCCACCGGATGACTCCGGCCATTTTGCTCAAATCACCGGCCGCTTTCGCAAGCTCGTCAGCCCCGGCGACGCGCGTCATCGACATCAGGACGAGCGTCGCTGCCGCAGCGTACCGCGCACTTCGCGAATTGATCATGTTTGCTTGCCTGCCGGCTCCCATGCAATCAACAACCGACGCCGCTGCAGAAATATCGTCACCGCCCGCAGCCAATGCCAGGTGACGCGGTAGTGGCGCTCTCGCTGCTCGATCCAGCCGCGGCGCTCGGCGAAGTGGAGCGCCTCGTGGACTGCGGGCAGCGTCAGCAGGGTGGAGCGCGAGACGTCCTCCGCCGCCACGCTTTCCAGCCTGAGCACCGCGCGCAGCACGAAGGCCATGTCGGGCGGCAGGCGCTGGAGATCGCGGGGGTCCGGCGCCACGAACAGAGTCACGACCACGGTCTCGTCCGCCGCAATTCGCAGCGCGTCTCGCCAGAGGATGAGGGCGATCGCCGGATTGCCGCCTGACGCATCCCAGAGGAGCCGGTGGTAGTCGGCTTCGGTGCGGCGGACGAGCTGTGCGCGCTCCTCGTCACCTGCCCCGGGGCCGTCGTCGGAGAGAGCGAGAAAGCTCGGCTCGATGCCGGCCGCGGCGCACCGCGAGCGCAGAAGCTGGCCGATGCGCTGCTCCGACCACCGTCGCGTCCTCAACACCGCGTCGAACAGGGGATGCACGCCACGAGCTTTCTCGACGAACTGCCACATCGCGGCGCCGAAGCAGAAGACCCAGGTGCACCGTTCGCTCGCTGCTCGGGCCATCACCAGCAGCTGGTCGAGGGCGTCGAGGCCGCCGACCGCGGGAACCACGAGGCGCTGGGCGTCATCAATTACGATCGCAGGTGGAGGCGCGGCGCCGCTATCGCCTGCCGGTGCGTTGAGGCGCGCGGCGACGGCCTCGTCGGTGGCCCCGGGGGGCAGGCCAAGCGCGTCAATCAGCTGCCGGCGCAAGGCGGCGGCGCCGCCCGACGGACAGCGCAGGACAATCGCGAACGGCCGGTCCCGCACCGCGCGACGCGCGAGCGTCGACTTGCCGCTGCCGCGTTCGCCGACGACGGCGACGACCCCTCCTTCACCGGCCGCTATGCGGCCTTCGACCGCCTGGACGAGGTCGTCGTCGCCGGTGCCGGCCTCGGAGGGCGGGGCGTCAGGGTCGAAGGCGACACGAAGCGGAGGACCGAGCGGGCGCAACGCGGGACTGACAGCTCGCGCGGTTCGGAGCACTTCGCGCCGAAATAGGTAAGCCAGCACGCGCCGGGTCGCGTCGAACGCGGCCATCTGGCGCCGCGCTAGCGCACCGGCGCCCACGACGAGGAGGTACCCCGCACCGAACGCGGCGACGACGTAGCCCGAGCGCCCGGACGCGTTGCCAGCGACCCACCGCGCTATGCTGCTCTGCGTGGCGCGCGCCGCACACCGCTCCTCAATCGTGGGGCGCCACCAATGCACGAGCAGGAGCCCGATCGGCAGCATGGCGAGCCACGAGGTTCGCAGGATCCAGACGTACAGAGTCCCACGCAGAACGAACACCGCGCTGAGATCGAGCACCAGCCCGACCCCCACCGCGAGCCGCCCGAGCATTCGGAGCGACCGAAGGCGGAGCCACGCCTCTGCTTGTTGCTCACCCTCGGCTCGCGCAGGTGCGAGCAGCCCGTCAATCGTATGAACTACGGCCAAGCCACCCAGGGTCCAGCGCGCCACGATCCACGCGATGCGGAGGTCGAGCCGGCCGGCAATATCCGGTCCGACGACCCGCAAGATTATGGAGAAAAAGAGGAGCAGCTCTAGCGGGCGGTGGACCCGAGCGATCACCGCGACGAAGCGCTCGCGAAAGGGCTCGAGCCTTTGGGCGAGGGCGCTAGACGGCTCCCTGGGCGACGACGCCCATCCCATCACGGTGCGACGAGACACGCGACGCCACGCAAGAAACAGTGCGCCGAGGACGACGACCCCGAGGCCGGTGCTAGAGAAGACCGCGGCCCGGGCGCTCTCCAACACGGCGGCTCCGCGGGCCCAACGGCGGATGTTCGCGACGTGGTAGGCGGTGACGACTCGCAGCTGATTGACCTCTTCGCGGGCTTCGTCGCGCCCTGCGGGCCCGAAGCCGGTCAGGGCGTCGCGCCGCGGCGAAGGCAGGTACGGATAGAGCGAGTGTCGATCGCGGTTGAGCGCGAGCGCGAGCGCGTGCTCGTAGCGCACGCGGGCCCAGCGGGCCTCTCGCTGGGCCGCCGCGAGCTCCCCTGCCTTGGCCACCAGCTGGCTCCGGAGCCTCTCGATGTCGGCACCATCGGCAGGCAGGTCGCCTAGCACGACAGCAGGACCCGGGAGCGGCACCTCGCTCGTAGGCCGACTCACGTCGTCGAGGGCCGCGCTTAGCTGCGCCCGCGCCTCGCGGAGGTCATCGCGTACGTCGTCGTAGAGGGCGCTGGCCTCGTCGGGGGGGTGGCCAGGCTCGGCCGTGAGCAGCTCCTCGACGCGACGCCGGAGCGCAAGGACGCGCTCGGAACGCGCCTCGCGGCGCTGCTCGCGCTCGCGGAGTTTGATCTGGAAGGTCGACTGGGCCTCCCGAACGCCGAGCAACCTTGCGCGCTCTCGCGCGAGAAGGCGCAGCCCCTCGGTCTGCGCCGCCCCGATTTCCTGGAGGGCTTCCTGATGCTCCGCGGCGGCCACCTCCGCCGCTCGTTCTGCTTTCTTCCGGCCTTCGCGTTGGGCAGCGAGCTCCGGGAGCGCCGCGTCGGCGGCGGCGCGGCGAGCAGCGTGCGCCTCAAGGAGGGTGCGGCGTTCCTCGTCGCTCAGCTCGAGGATCGCGAGGCGCGCACGATCGACGGCGAGACGGGCGACATAGAGCGAGTCGGCGGATTGCGTTGCTGGCGGCGGCACGGGTTGAGGTGAAGCGCCGAGCACGGCTCGTAAGCGCCGCACTTCCACCCCGACGGCGTCCGCATCTTGGAGATTAACTTCGAAAAGAGACTGCGGCTCGAGCTCGACGCCGAGCCGATCCTCCGCGAGCGCGCGCAGCCGTTCTTCGAGAGCTCGCAGCGCCTCGAGCGGCGAATCTGAGGGTGCCTCAGGGTTGGCGGACGCAGGCGGGAGCGGCTGGGCTTCCGGGGTAGACGCAGTCCCTGCGGTTGCCGGCATCGAAGGGCCGGTTCCCCCTGCCGACGACGCGGTCGCTCCGAGGCTGAGGCAGATCGCGACCGCGGCTCGAAGCGCCGGCCTGACGCTGTACTGAAGGAAGAACATGTTGGTGCTCGGGCAGGCCAGGTTCGCTGTACGATCGAGCCCAGCGGCTTTCGGCGCCGCGCCGACGACCCCTGGACCCAACAAGAAAGCACTAGTAGCCCCTCGTACCCGGGTCAAATGCCTTCCCGCTCGCCGTTATGACGTCGAGCTACGCGTCGATAGGCCCGTTGCCCAAACGCGAGCTCGCTCGGCCGGTCATGGTAAGAGTGAACGACCATGATTGCTCGGGCGAGACTCTCGGCCACCGTCCTGCTGGCGTGCGCGGGTTCGGTCGCCTGTGGCGGGGCGCAGAGCTTGACGAACCGGCCGCTCGAGCAACGCGCGGCGGCGGCCGCCCCGGCTCACCACGTCGACTCGCTGCCGCTTCTGACGGCCAACCCCCTCACGACTGCGCTTGCCGCTGGGATCGTCCCCCTGCTTCCCGAGCTCGAAGCTGTCTACAAAGATCTGCACCAGCACGACCCTGCGACTGCAGATGATCGTGTCGCGGCAAATCTGAGCGATGGCTCGGAGGGTAGTTCGTCAGACAGTCTCACAGGCAATGCGATGAGCGCCACAACGCCTCCATCTCCAACCAATCCGTACGTCGAGGCCATCTCCGCCAGATGCTGACCAAGCTGCGACTCAATAACTTCAAAGCGTGGGAGAATTCGGGTGATATCCGGCTCGCCCCCTTGACCGTACTGTTCGGTACCAACAGCGCGGGTAAGACCAGCATCCCCCAGCTCTTGCTGTTGCTGAAGCAAACTGCGGAGTCTCCCGATCGACAGCGCGCGCTTCAGTTCGGGGACAGCAGGACGCTAGTCGATGTCGGCACCTACGACGACGCCGCACACGGTCACGACATCTCTCGCCCGATCGAATTTGCGCTCGAGTGGTCGCTCGACTCGGGCCTCGAGGTGCGCGATCCGATTTCTGGAACCGCTTATTCGGGCGACTGCCTCGCGTTTGAAGCGAAACTCGCGGCCGACAAGCGCCATCAACCACGCACCCAGTCGTTTCGTTATGAGCTCCGGCAAGATGGTAAATCGGTTCTTGACTTGGCGCTCGGGCGAAGGCCCGACGGGAAGCAGAACCAAAAAAACATCGAGTTTGAGCTAACCTCGTCGCGGTATGCACTGACTCGCCATCAAGGGCGCGCTTGGTCGCTGCCAGAGCCGCTTCGCTTCTACGGGTTTCCTGACGAGGTCGCCGCATATTACCAAAACACCGCCTTCGCTGCCGACCTCGTCCTCGAGCTCGAGCGGATGCTCCGGAGCATCTTCTACGTTGGCCCGCTGCGCGAGTACCCAAAGCGACTCTATTTATGGTCAGGTGAGGTTCCCGACCACGTTGGCGTTCGAGGGGATCGCGCCATAGAAGCGGTGCTATCTGGTGCGGATCGCTCTTTCAACTGGAAGGCGAAGCAGAAGACGAAGTCACTCCCTGCCGTCGTCGCGGAGAGACTCCGCGACATGGGCTTGATTCATGAATTTCAAGTCAAAGCTCTTGGCCAGCATCGTAAGGAATATGAGGTCCTCGTGCGCACGAGCCCCGGGCTGCCGCAGGTCAAGCTCACCGACGTGGGGTTCGGCGTAAGCCAGGTGTTGCCGGTCATCGTCGAGTGCTTCTACGTACCACGTCGCTCCATTGTCATCTTCGAGCAACCAGAGATTCACCTCCATCCGCGGGTGCAAGCAGACCTCGCGGATCTATTCGTCGACGCGATCCGAGCGCGCGAGAACGGCGTTCTTCGCCAATGTCAATTCATCATCGAGAGCCACTCGGAGCACTTTCTTCGTAGGCTTCAACGTAGAATCGCCGAGGAACAGTTGACGAAGGAAGACGCTGCGCTCTATTTCGTGCACACGGATGGTTCGAGCGCGCGCATCGAAGAGCTCCGCATCGACAAGTACGGCAACATAAGCAACTGGCCCGAGGGCTTCTTCGGCGACGAAATGGAGGACCTGGTTGCGAGGGCCGAGGCGCAATCGAAGCGAATGCCAAAGCAGGGCCCGAAGTGAAGACGCCCGGCTACAGGTGTGTGGTCGATACCAACGTTGCGATGACGGCGAACGGCGCAAACGACGGAGCTCCGCGATCGTGCGTCGTAGCAAGTGCGAAGGCCTTGCACGCGATCATGCTGTCCGGTCATGTCTTCATCGACGCGGGGGGTCTCATCGTCGAGGAGTACCGTCGAAATCTCAGTGCAAAGGGTCAGCCCGGGCCTGGTGACGCGTTTCTCAAGTGGCTTCTGACGCACGAGTGGGGCGGCCAGAGGGTCACTCGCGTTCCGATCACCGAGCGCACGAATGACGAGGAGGATTTCGTCGAGCTATCAAGGCCAATCGACGGCACGGCCTATGACAGGTCTGATCGAAAGTTCCTCGCCGTAGCTGCCGCGCACGCAGAGCGTCCGCCAATTTTGCAGTCGTTGGACAGCAAGTGGTGGGGCTGGCAGGAAGCCCTCGCGCAGGACGGGATCCTCGTCGAGTTCTTGTGCGAGCACGCGATCGCCGAGAAGCACGCCGCAAAGATGCCCGCGTGATGGACTTCTTCCGCTTCCCGCGTACCCCGCACCTCATGTGGCTCGGAAAGGAAAAGCCGCGCGATGACAAGGTACTCGCTCCCCGTGACGCGCAAGATTTTCTTGCTCACGAGGTATGCGTTGAAGAGAAGATTGACGGCGCCAACGTCGGCTTCTCGGTCGATGAGCATGGGAAGATCCGGGCCCAAAGCCGCGGGAAATACATCTTGCGCGAAGAAGCCCAGCCTCAATTCAAGCTGCTATTCAGATGGTTGGCGCAAAGGGAGCCGCAACTCGCCGCGGTGCTCTCGCCCAATCTCATGTTGTTTGGCGAGTGGTGCTACGCGGTTCATAGTGTGCGCTACAGTCGCCTCCCCGACTGGTTCCTCGTCTTCGACGTGTACGACCGCGAGGGCGACTACTTTTGGAGCACCGACCGGCGTGATGCCCTGGTCACGGATTTGGCCCTTGCAGCGGTGCCCCGACTTGGCAAAGGCTTATACGACCTGGCTTCGCTTCAATCGCTATTCGGTCCGTCGCAGGTCGGTGATGCTCTAGCAGAAGGCATCTACGTGCGGCAGGAGGCCGGCGATCGTCTCGCTGCTAGGGCCAAGCTGGTGCGCCCCGAGTTCGCTCAGGCGATCGATCAGCATTGGACAAAAAAGGCGCTGCAGCCCAACGCGCTGGCGCCTGCGCCGCGGTGCCCCGCCCCGTAACTTTTCGTAGTCTGCGCGCTTTGAGAGCCAACCCTTTTCGGGCTTCCGCTGACAGCGGACTACGAACGCGCTGTGATGGATCAATGACTTGCGGACGCGCTCGGCAGCCTTACATTGTCCGGCATGTTCGCTCATGGATTCTCCCGGTTCTGCACCCCGCCTAGCGGGAGTAGTGCAGTCGCCCGGCGGTTCTCCATGAGAATTGCCGCAGTTGCGTAAGGAGCGTCGCCCCATTCGGGCGCCGCTCCCGGCCGCGAGCGTATACGGCAACCCATTGAGGAGAACAGATATGTCAACGAGCGATCCACGCACCATGACCGAGTTCGATTTGCGCAGGCTCGACGCCCTAGCCCAGCGCCTCCGCGATCACGTTCGACCACCCGCTAGTCCCAGCCCGCTCGAGCGTGAGCTGGCGCGCGCCGTCTCGGTGAAGCCCGAGGAGATCCCCGGAACGGTAGTCACGATGAACTCCCAAGTTGAAGTCGTCGATCTCGTCACGGACGAGCGTCGTTCCGTCACGGTAGTCTTCCCAGCGATGGCGAGCGTCGAAGCAGGACGGGTCTCCGTCTTAGCTACCCTGGGTACTGCGCTGATCGGGAACTGCGAAGGGGCGCGCGTGGCTTGGCAGTCGCCGAGCGGCCCACGCCAGCTGCAGGTGGAGAGGGTACTGTTCCAACCGGAAGCAGCTGGCAGGTTTGACCTCTAGCTGACGGAAGTGCGCGCGGCGAGCGGCTCATGCCCGGCCCAGGCTGAGTGTGTCTGCTTGCTCGCGCGTATCGGCGCTCACTTGCCGGAAGCCTTCGGTGGAACGAGCAGCACATCGCACTTTACTTCGCGCAATAGCTCTCCCGAAACGGTCCCCAAAAATAAGTGCGCAGCAGCGGAGTAGCCACGGGTACCGAGCACCAGCAAGTCGTGCCGCCCCCTCCGTAGGACCTTCGCCACGACTAGGCTGGGCGAACCTTCACGAACGTGGGTCCTCCAGGCCGGTGCGTCGCCGCCCGGAACATTCGCGTGAGAGACAGCCAGTCTAAGTAGCCTGTCCAACTCGCGCGTAGCCTTACGCTGAAGAACCTCGTTCGCGTCTTCCACTTCGTCATTGGCGAGGCTGGGATAGACCAAGCCCGCGTGCGGAACCTCGTAGGCATGGATCGCAGCAACTCCAGGACGCGGTGGAGGAACTAAGCGAAGCAACTCGTGTACTACGCCATCCCCTGTCCCATCGATGTCGACCGCCACCGCGGGTTGGGCGTAGGCAGCTCTCGGAGCTAGTCGAACGACGAGCACGGGTAGTTTGGCCTTCCGAATCACGCGCTCAGCGGTCGAACCGAGGAAGGCCTCGCGGAGCGCACGGGCGCCACCTCTGCCCATGACGACAAGCTCTGCGTTGACCTTGGCCGCATAACCGACGATCGCTTTCACGGCCTCGCCGCGCAGGACCAGTGGGTGAACGCTGATACCACGAGGCAGCGACTTCCTCAGGTGCCGAGCCTCGACCGCGAGGGCTCGGACGGCGTCGCGCTCGGCCGTTTCCTGCTGTCGAGGCGTGAGGCTCCGCGGAATGACGTGCAGAATGGTCACCACCGCGTCCTTGGCTAGAGGAAGCAGTGAAACGCGGCCTAGAAGGCGGTCCGAGCTCGGTGTGAGATCGACCGGAACGAGCAAGCATTGGAGCGGCGGGGGGGTTGCGGGCGCCCGCCCCGACGGCCGCTTCATGTCCTTCGTGTGCATGTTTGGCTGCAAACTACCCCAGTGTCGGCCGTCGCGCGAGCAGACGCTGAGCGTCGTGGGTGTCGATCGCGGCCCACCAAAAGATGAGGCCGGCGATGACGTCATCAAGGTATCCGGCGCACGCGCACGGACCCCGTTCTTCCGCGCGTGATCGCGAGTCGGCACACTGGGGTTGATGACCAAACCGACGCGAAGTGGCTTGAGCGGATTCGGCAGTGGAAGGAGAGCGGCAAAACGGCCGAAGAGTTCGCCGTCGGGAAGCGCGAACGCGACGGAGAGCGTAACCGTCGGCTGACACCGAGGTAGCAAACTGATGCTTCAATGGGGCCGCCGCGCGAACGCGACGGAGAGGGCGATGTGTGTGACGTGCCCCGCGACCGTCGAGATGCTTCAATGGGGCCGCCGCGCGAACGCGACGGAGAGCCGC
>Ga0164241_10001941_pt1 | contig 23674 bp, 21 predicted proteins | sample OricomyardsoilBY_FD_108780 | JGI IMG/M metagenome (GOLD analysis project Ga0164241, IMG submission 108780) | Backyard soil microbial communities from Emeryville, California, USA - Original compost - Back yard soil (BY) | ecosystem: Environmental > Terrestrial > Soil > Unclassified | place: USA... | reverse complement strand
TCCCAACGGCGCGGGCAAGACCACCAGCTTCTATTCGGTGATGGGGCTGGTGAAGCCCGACAGCGGCCGCATCATGCTCGACGGCGAAGACATCACCAAGCTGCCCATGTACCGCCGCGCGATTCTGGGCCTCGGCTATCTGCCGCAGGAAACCTCGATCTTCCGCGGCCTGACGGTTGAAAAGAACATCCTCGCGGTGCTCGAACTCTCCGAGCCCGACCGCGATGCGCGCCGCGCCCGGCTCGACAAATTGCTCGACGAGTTCGGCCTTATCCGTCTGCGCGATTCGCCGGCGATGGCGCTGTCGGGTGGCGAGCGCCGCCGCGCCGAGATCGCCCGCGCGCTGGCGGCCGATCCGACGATCATGCTGCTCGACGAGCCCTTCGCGGGCATCGATCCGCTGTCGATCAGCGACATTCGCGACCTGATCTGCGAGCTGAAGAAGCGCGGCATCGGCGTGCTGATCACCGATCACAATGTCCGCGAGACGCTCGACATCGTCGATCGCGGCTACATTATCTATGACGGCCGCGTGCTCTTCGCCGGATCGCCCGACGATCTGGTGAAGGACGAGAATGTCCGCCGGCTGTACCTCGGCGAGAGCTTCACGCTTTAAGGCCATGGCGGGTTGTACCCCCTTCTCCTCGTCATCCCAGCGAACGCTGGGATCCAGAGTCGCGAGCGGATCGCTTAGGACTCCGGATCCCAGCTTCCGCTGGGATGACGACCGGGGGATTTGATGTCCCTCGCCCCCCGCCTCGACCTCCGCCAGTCGCAATCGCGGGTGATGACGCCGCAGCTCCAGCAGGCGATCAAGCTGCTGGCGCTGTCGAACCTCGAGATCGAGACCTTCATCGCCGAGGAGCTGGAGAAGAACCCGCTGCTTGATGCGGGCGGGGGTGAGGCCGACGCCGACACTCCCGATCGCGAAGTCCCCGAGATCATCGAACGCGACGGCCCCGCCGATGCAGCCGACTTGCTCAGCAGCGGCGGCGACGCCAATGGCGAGGCCGCGCTCGACGTCGATTTCACTGCCGAGACCTTTCACCACGACAGCCCCAGCGACTCGATGACCGATGCCGGCGGCGGGCTCGACGGCAGCCTGGGGATGAGCGGCGCCGGCGGCGGCGGGATGAGCGAGGACGGGCTCGATTTCGACAGTTTCGCCAATCCCGACCTCAGCCTCGCGGACCATCTGATGGCGCAGGCAGGCGCGAGCATCGACGGCGCCGACCTGTTCATCGCCGCGCATCTGATCGATCAGATCGACGAGACCGGCTATCTCACCGCGCCGCTGCTCGACATCGCCAACCGGCTCAACGTGGCGCTCGCGCGTGTCGAGGGCGTGCTCGGCACGATTCACAGCTTCGATCCCACCGGCGTCGGCGCGCGCAGCCTCGCCGAATGCCTGACGCTCCAGGCGAAGGAGGCCGACCGCTACGATCCGTGCATGGCGCGGCTGCTCGACAATCTCGACTTGCTCGCGCGCGGCGACCTCCAGCGGCTCAAGCGCATCTGCGACGTCGATGACGAGGACATGGCGGACATGATCCGCGAGCTGCGCGCCTATGATCCCAAGCCCGGGCTGCGCTTCGGCGGCGAAGCGACTCAATCGGTCACTCCGGACATCTTCGTGGCGAAGCGCGGCGCGGGCTGGGCAGTCGAGATCAATGCCGCGACGCTCCCGCGCCTGCTCGTCAACCGCGCTTATTATGCCGAAATCTCGAATGGCCCGCAGGACAAGGCGTCGAAGGCGTGGATGTCGGACATGCTCGCCAGCGCCAACTGGCTGGTCAAGGCGCTCGACCAGCGCCAGCGCACGATCATCAAGGTCGCGAGCGAGATCGTGAAGCAGCAGGAGGCCTTTTTCCTCCACGGCGTCGCGCATCTGAAGCCGATGACGCTGCGCCAGGTCGCCGACGTGATCGAGATGCACGAATCGACCGTCAGCCGCGTGACCTCAAACAAATATCTCAGCTGCGCGCGCGGCCTGTTCGAGCTCAAATATTTCTTTACCTCCGCGATCCAGTCGTCGGACGGCGGCGACGCGGTCTCGGCCAATGCGGTCAAGGACGCGATCAAGACGCTGATCGCCGCCGAAAGCCCCAAGGCGATCCTTTCCGACGATACGCTGGTCGAGCTGCTCAACGCCAAGGGTTTCGATATCGCCCGCCGCACCGTCGCCAAATATCGCGAGGCGCTGGGCATCGGCAGCTCGGTCCAGCGGCGGCGGCAGAAGGCGCTGGAGGGCGTGGGCTAGGGCCTGATCCGCATTGTTTGGAGCGCGCCTCCCCGGCGTTTTTTCGCGCCCGGCGAATATTTCTCCAAGCCCGACCGCGCGAGATTCCGCCGCGATGATTCAGAAATTGGTAGGGACGAATCGGTTATCGAATCGCAGTATGAGTGCCGAGTATTCGATTGAAGTGGAGCCCCAGCGCGATCTTGTCCGCATCCGGATGGGCGGATTCTTCACGCCGGAGGATATTAAAGGCTTTCTGGAAGCCCGCCGCGTCGCGCATCGCGGCCTGAGCTGCCGCCCCAACCAGCACCTGACGATCAACGATATCCGCGACATGAAAATCCAGTCGCAGGACATTGTCGACGGCTTTCGCGCGTTGCTCGCGGACCCCGCCTATCGCTCGCGCCGCCTCGCCTTTGTCGTCGGGCCCACGCTCGCGCGCACGCAACTCGTCCGGGCGCTCGCCAGCCGCACCGCGCGCTGCTTCGAGGATTTCTGGTCGGCCGAAGCCTGGCTGTTCGCCGACGAGGACGCCGCCGCCGCCTGATTCAGCCCGCCGGCTTGTTCGCGTCGGCGACGATCTTGTCGAAATCGGCCTTGCTCATGCTGATCATCAGCCCCTTGGCGTTCTTGCCAAAGGCTTCGAGCGGCACTTCGACCTTGCCGGCTTCAGTCACCACCACCGCCGCGCTCATGCTCACCGATTCGACATGGCCGACGACTACGCCCTTGGGGTCGCGAATCTCCGCGCCGACGAGAACATCGTCGGGGGAGGCCGCGTGGGCGCTGTTCTTGTTGCCGCTGGGCTTGTTGCCGCCGCGCCGCTCACTGGCGACCGCTTCGTCGCGCGCGCGCTGGATGTCGCGGTCGGCCGTGTCGCCGCCATTGCGCACCTGGGCGTTCTGAGTGAGGCCGCCGCCGCTATCCGGGGCCGTCTGGGCGTGCGCCACGCCCGCGCTCATCCCCGCCGCCGATACGCCCAGCGCCAGCTTGAGAATTGTCTTCATGGCCACCCTCTCCCGATTTCCGTTCAGACTAATCCCGCCAGCGCTGTCAGGCAAATGCGAACTTGTCCGAGTTAGTCGTCTTCGTCTTCGAAACCAGCGAGTTCCAGCGCCCGCGCCCTGATCTGTCTTTGGCGGCACCAATAGACCAGCGCATCCTCGCGGCCATGTGTCACCCACACTTCTTTCGGGGATATTTCCAGGATCGTGCGAGTCAGTTCGTCCCAGTCGGCATGGTCGGACAGGATCAGCGGCAGCTCGACACCCCGTTGCCGCGCGCGCTGGCGGACGCGCATCCAGCCCGATGCCATCGCAGTGACCGGATCGGGCAGCCGCCGTGACCAGCGATCGTTGAGCGCGCCGGGCGGGCACAGGATGATGCGCCCCTGAAGCTCGGCCTTGGCCACCCCGGTCGCGGGGCGCAGCTCGCCCAGCTCGACGCCCTGTTCGGCATAAAGATCGCACAGCCGCTGGAGTGCGCCATGGATATAGATGGGATCGTCGAACCCCATCGCGCGCAGCTCGGCGATCACCCGCTGCGCCTTGCCCAGCGCATAGGCGCCGACCAGCACGCATCGCTCCGGAAACGCCCGCAGGGCGGCCAGCAATTTGTCGATCTCGTCATGCGTCTCGGGGTGACGGAACACCGGCAAGCCAAAGGTCGCCTCGGTGACGAACACGTCGCACGGCGTGACTTCGAAGGGTTCGCAGGTCGGGTCCTCGCGGCGCTTGTAGTCGCCCGAGACGACGATGCGCTCGCCGCGATGTTCGAGCACGATCTGCGCCGATCCCAGCACATGCCCCGCCGGCACGAATCGCGCGGTCACGCCGCCAAGCCCGACGCTCTCGCCATAGGCCACCGGATGCCCGGCCTGTGCCCCATAGCGCGCGTCCATGATCGCCAGCGTCCCCGGCGTCGCCCACACCTCGCCATGTCCGCCGCGCGCATGATCGGCATGGCCATGCGTCACCAGCGCGCGCGGCACCGGTTGCGAGGGATCGACCCATGCGTCGGCGGCGGGGATATAGATCCCCTGGGGTTGCGGATCGATCCAGTCGCCGAGCTTCGCCATCATGCCTATATGGTTGTGATGCCCGCCGGTTCCCAGCTTCCCCAAATCCTGACCGGCTGGTTCGCTTCGCGCGGATGGGCGCCCCGTCGGCACCAGCTGGACATGCTCGCCGCCGCGCGCGCGGGGAACCATGCGCTGCTCGTCGCCCCCACCGGTGCGGGCAAGACGCTGGCGGGGTTCCTGCCGACGCTAGCCGAATTGATCCTTCGACAAGCTCAGGACGATCGGCCCAGCGGACTCCACACGCTCTACATCTCCCCGCTCAAGGCGCTCGCGGTCGACGTCCAGCGCAACTTGCTCACCCCCATCGAGGAGATGGGCCTCCCCATCCGTGTCGAGACCCGCACCGGCGACACCCCCTCCGACCGCAAGGCCCGCCAGCGCGCCCGCCCGCCCGAAATCCTGCTCACCACGCCCGAATCGCTCAGCCTGCTCCTCTCCTACGAAGACAGCCTCACGCTCTTCTCCGACCTCAAGACCGTGGTGATCGACGAAGTCCACGCCTTCGCCACCGGCAAGCGCGGCGACTTGCTCGCGCTCTGCCTGGCCCGGCTTCAGGCGCTCGCCCCCGGCTTCCGCCGAGTCGCGCTCTCGGCCACGGTCGCCGATCCCGACGGTTATCGCGCCTGGCTCGCGCCCTATGGCGACATCGAAGCGGTCACCCTGGTCGAAGGCGAGAAGGGCGCCGATCCCAATGTCGCAATCCTGCTGCCCGAGGACCGCGTCCCCTGGTCCGGTCACTCCGGCATCTACGCGATCAAACAGGTGATGGCGGAGATCGAGACTCACCGCACCACCATCGTCTTCTGCAACACCCGCGGGCTCGCCGAACTGGTCTTCCAGCAGCTCTGGAAGGTCAACGAACTCAAGCTCCCGATCGGCGTCCATCACGGCAGCCTCAGCCTCGAAGCCCGCCGCAAGGCCGAGCAGGCGATGGCCGATGGCCGCCTCCGCGCGCTCGTCGCGACGGCATCGCTCGATCTCGGCGTCGATTGGGGCGATGTCGACTGCGTCGTCCAGATGGGCGCCCCCAAGGGTTCGTCGCGCCTGCTCCAGCGCATCGGCCGCGCCAATCACCGGCTCGACGAATCCAGCGAAGCGATCCTCGTTCCCGGCAACCGCTTCGAATATCTCGAGGCCCGCGCCGCAATGGACGCAGTCGAGGAAGGCGAGCTCGACGCCGACATCTTCCGCCCCGGCGCGCTCGACGTGCTCGCCCAGCACATCATGGCCTGCGCCTGCGCCCGGCCCTTCGCCGCGAGCGAGATGCTCCACGAGATTCGCAGCGCGCTCCCCTATTCCGCGCTGCTCGACGAGACGTTTGAGCGCGTCCTCAATTTCATCGCCGATGGCGGCTATGCGTTGCGCGCCTATGACAAGTTCAAGCGCCTCACCCTCGCCAAGGATGGGCTGTGGCGCGTCAGCCATCCCAGCTTCATCGCGCAGCACCGGCTCAACGCCGGCATCATCGTCGAAGCGCCGATGCTCGATGTCCGCTTCAAGAATGGCCGCCGCCTCGGCAAGGTCGAGGAGAATTTCGCGGCTTCGCTTTCCCCCGGCGACACCTTCTTCTTCGCCGGCACCGCGCTCGAGGTCGAACGGATCGACAATACCGACCTGATCGTCCGCGCCACCGCCAAACAGGCGCGCATCCCCAGTTACATGGGCGCGCGCCTCGCCATCACCGCCAACCTCGCGCACCGCGTCCGCGCCTTCCTCCACGACCGCCGCGAATGGCCGCGCTTTCCCGACGACGTCCAGGAATGGCTCGACGCGCAGCAACGCCGCTCCGTCCTCCCCAAGCCCGATCAGCTCCTCATCGAGACCTTCCCGCACCAGGGCCGCCATCATATGGTCGCCTACAGCTTCGAGGGCTGGAACGCGCACCAGTCGCTCGGCATGCTGATCACCCGGCGGATGGAAGCGCTCGGCCTCAAGCCGCTCGGCTTCGTCGCGAACGATTACGCCCTCGCGGTCTATGGCCTCGAACGCATCACCGACCCCGCCGCGCTCTTCTCGCCCGATATCCTCGAGCATGAATTCGTCGATTGGGTGCAGGGATCGGCCTTGCTCAAGCGCGCCTTTCGCGAAGTCGCGATCATCGGCGGGCTCGTCGAGCGCCAGCATCCGGGCAAAAAGAAGACCGGGCGGCAAGTCACGTTTTCGACCGATCTGATCTATGACGTGCTGCGCAAGTACGAGCCCGACCATCTGTTGCTGCGTGCCGCCTGGGCCGATGCCCGCGCGCGGATGACCGATGTCGGCAGGCTGGCACATCTGCTCGACACCGCGGCCGAGACGATGCTCCATGTCGACTTGCCCCGCGTGACTCCGCTGGCGGTGCCCGTCCTCATCATGATCGGCCGCGAAAGCCTGCCCCAGGGCATGGCCGAAGACGCGCTGCTGATGGAAGCCGAAGCGATCGCGGCGGAAGCGATGCGGCTGGATTGAGCTTATTCCCCTCCCTGCAAGGGAGGGGTGTAAGAGCCACGCACCACCCCAGCGCAAATGTTTCCGCCTCATTGCTGCGCAGCATCGATAGGTATATCGTTACACGCATGTTCGGTCTCGCACGCCCGCTCATCTTCCTCCTGCTGCCGCTTGGTGCGGTCGCAAACGGACCCTCCTCATCCCTGCAGGATCCGGACGCGGTCGGCACCGAAAGCGGCGTCGATGCGACTCTGCTCAATTTCAAGGAGGCCGATGCCCGGCTGACCGTGCCGGTCGCGGTGGGCAATCGCGGGCCCTATGCCTTCATCATCGATACCGGCGCCGAACGCACCGTGATCTCGAGCCAGCTTGCCGGCCAGCTCCGGCTCGCGCCCGGCGCGCCGATCGGGCTGACCTCGATGACCGAGCGCAGCATCGTCGATACGGTGATCGTCCCCGAACTGTCGATCCAGTCGATCGGCATCCGCCACACCATCATCGCCCCCTCGCTCGACGCGAAGAATCTGGGGGCCGCCGGGCTGCTCGGGATCGATACGCTCGCCAAGCACCGCGTCACGATCGATTTCGATACCGGCGTGATGACCGTCCGCCCCTCCCAGCCGCGGCGCCGCGCCGTGGCCGAGGAAACCGACGAAATCGTCGTCACCGCCAAGAGCAAGTTCGGCCAGCTGATCGTCACCGACGCCTTTTACGGCGGCACCCGCATCCAGGTCGTGCTCGACACCGGCTCCGCGGTCAGCCTGGGCAATGAAAGCTTCCGCAAGCTCGTCGGCAAGCGGATGAAAGGCAAGACCCGCATTATCGAACTGACCAGCGTCACCGGCGGCAAGCTGAACATCGATTACGCGCTCGTGCCGGGAGTGAAGATCGGCGACGTCGCCTTCGATTCGCTGCCGATCGCCTTCGCCGATGTCGCGCCGTTCAAGCGCTTCGGCCTTACGCGCCGCCCGGCGCTGCTGCTCGGCATGGACGCGCTGCGCAGCTTCCGCCGCGTCGATATCGACTTCCCGAACCGCCAGGTCCGCTTCCTGATGCCCCGCGGCGCGCGGCATTTGCAGGATGGCCCCCAGGGTTCGTCGGTCGCCCCGCAACGGGGAACGGGGCCCAAGCCTTCGAATTGACCTCATAAATTCCCCTCCCTTCAAGGGAGGGGTTAGGCGTGGGTGAGAAAAGGCCGGGCTCGATGCCCGGCCTTTTCTTTTGCCGGGAGTGACCGAGGGCTCGCTGCGCTCGCAACCCACCCCCTGCCCCTCCCTTGCAGGGAGGGGAGTTCAGAAGGCTACCCATCGCGATTGACTTTCCCCCCGCGCCCCTGCTTGGGCGAAGCCGATGACTCAGCTCTCCCGCGCCAGCCTCGCCACCCTTCCGAGCGCCATTGCCCGCCCCGGCCATGATATCGCCGCCGTCACTACCGGGATCGTCCATTTCGGCCCCGGCGCCTTCCACCGCGCGCATCAGGCCGACGTCATCGACCGCCTGCTCGATACCGACCCGCGCTGGGGAATCGCCGCGGTGTCGCTGCGCACCCCGGGCACCGTAGACGCGCTCAAGGCGCAGGACGGGCTCTACACGCTCGCGGTGATCGACCGCGAACCCTCGATGCGCATCCTCGCCGCGCACTCCGAAGCGATCGGCCCCGGCGAGGGCAAGCGCCTGCGCGCGCGGCTCGCCAGCCCGCGCGTCCGGCTCGCGACCAGCACCGTTACCGAAAAGGGCTATTGCCTCGGCCCCGATGGCAGCCTGAACATGGCGCATCCTGACATCGTTCATGACCTCACTCAGCCAGCCGAACCGGCGAGCGTGATCGGCTGGATCGTCGCGGGCTTGTCGGATCGCCGAGCGGCGGGCGTGCCGCCGTTCGCGATGCTGTGCTGCGACAATATGACCGGCAATGGCGGCAAGCTCCGCGCCGCATGCGCCGCGCTCGCCCGCGCGAACGATCCCGCGCTGGCCGACTGGATCGAAGCCGAAGTCGCGTTCCCCGATTCGATGGTCGATTCGATCACCCCGGCGAGCGATCCGGCCTTCCTCGCCAAGGTCGAAGCCGAACTCGGCGCCGCCGATCACGCCGCGGTCCAGCGCGAAAGCTTCACGCAATGGGTCCTCCAGCGCTTCGACCTTCAGGACGGCCCCGATCTCGCCTCGGCGGGAGTGACGCTCACCAGCGATGTCCGTGGCTATGAGCAAGCCAAGCTGCGCATCCTCAACGGCGCGCATTCGACGCTGGCCTATACGGGTCTCGCGCTGGGGCATGAGACAGTGTTCGAGGCGATGTCCGATCCCGCGCTCGCGGCGTTCGTCACGCGCCTCGTCCACCACGACATTCGCGCCTCGCTGCGCCCGGTCGATGGGCTCGATACCGAGGCGTACGCAAACGCGGTGCTCGACCGGTTCCGCAACCCCGCGATCCGGCATCTCCTCGCCCAGATCGCATGGGACGGCTCGCAGAAGCTCCCATACCGCCTGCTCGACACGGTCCGCGAAGCGCTGGAAGCCGGTCGCCCAGTCGATCGCCTCGCGGTGCCGGTCGCGGCATGGATCGCCTTCATTCGCCGCAAGGCCGCGAACGGCGAGACGCTCACCGATCCGCTCGCGGATACGCTGGTCGCCGCCTCGCGCGATCTCGATGCGATGCTCGCGCTGCGCCAGGTCTTTCCGGAGCGGGTGGCTGCCGATGCGCGATTCCGCGATGCCGTGGCGAGCGCGCTGGCCGCTTTCGACGCGGGTCAGCCGGAGCCTTTGCTCGCGCGCTAAACCACTTGCAATGTTGGATTTTGCCTGCTTGGCTTGGGGCGGGGGCGTCCCTTGCCCTGCCGCTCTTTGACATCGCCAGATCATTGAGCGGCCAAGGCGGCAAAGTGTGTTTTGGGCTGACTTTTACTGACTTTCCGTTTCGCGCCATGCGGACGGATCACACCGTAACCGGCCCGCCCGTACTCAGCACATGGCTGCACAATTGCGCCTCGGGCGTATCGCCGTCCTCCAGCGCGGCGACCGTGACCCAGCCATCGGCCCTGAGCGCCGCGCCATGCGCCGCATCGGTGCCCATCGGCAGGAACAGCCGCCGCCGCTCGCCGCCGCCCAGTCCCGCGTCGAGGATCGGATCGGCATAGAGCGAAAAGCCCACCGCGGGCTCCTCGCGGCCATCCTCATGGATGATCGTGTAGGTGCCGCCACGCCCGATCTCACCGCGCACCCCGGCGGCGAAGATCGAGAAGCCCAGCCAGCTTTGATATTCGAAACCGTGCCGCTCGGTCGGATCGAGCGTCAGCGCGACGCCGGGCCCTATGCTCGCCGCGACCTGCGCCAGTCCCGCCAGTCGCGTCTCCAGCGCCGCGATGCCCTCCAGCCGCGCCATCGCCGCTTCGAACGGCCCGGCCGCTTCGATCAGCGGCAGGTACGCCGCATCGATCGCCGCGACGCCGCCGGCATCCTTGGCATCGAGCCGCTCGCGGAGCACCTCCAGCCGCTCGCCCGAAAGGCTCTGTCCGGCCAGCGTATCGACCAGGTCGGGCAAGGTGAAATCCACCGCCAGGCCGTTCACGCCCGCCGCGCTCAGCGCCTCGACCGCGACTCGCACGATCTCGCTCGCCGCCGCGACGCTATCGAGCCCGATCAGCTCGCACCCGATCTGCCGCATGGCACGCTCGGGACGAAGCTCGCTCGCGCGCAGCTTCATCACCGGGCCAGCGTATGAAAGCCGCACCGGCCGGGGATGATGCGCCATCCGCGTCGCCGCGATCCGCCCGATCTGCGCGGTCATGTCCGGCCGGATCGCCAGGATCTCCTGCGAGACCGGATCGACGAAGCGCACCGCGCCCTGCATCCCGCCCGCCTTGAGGCGCGACCCCAGTGCATCGGCGAACTCGGCCAGCGGCGGATCGGCGCGCTCATAGCCATAGCCATGCGCCACCCCGAGCACGCCCGCCTCCAGCCGGCCCGCCGCATCGGCGAACGGCGGCAGGCGGTCATGAAACCCTTCGGGGAGGAGCCCGGTCATCTAAAGCCCTCTCCGCTCCGGGGAGAGGGTTGGGAGAGGGGCAGTGCGGCTAGCGCAGCGCTAATGGTATGCGCCACGCCGTCCAGATTACTCCTGACATCGAGGTTGGTGAATCGAATCACGCGATATCCCTGCTCTTCCAACCAGCGCGTCCGCCGCGCATCCTTTGCATCACTCAACGCATGCGAATCGCCGTCGATCTCGACGATCAGCCCACGCAACCGCCCCGCGAAATCGGCGATATAGGGCGCGATCACGACCTGGCGAGAGAATTTAACGCCTTCGAACTGTTTGGCTCGCAGCACGCGCCACATTGCGGCTTGCGGCGAGGTTGGCTCGCTTCGCATCTTCTTGGCACGAGCGAGCAGCACTTCGTCCGTTTTCGGCACTGCCCCTCTCCCAAGCCTCTCCCCCGAGGGGAGAGGGCTATAGAAGTCAGAACTTCAGCGCCATCGCCGTCTTCACGCCCGGAAGCGCCTTGACGTTGGCGAGCAACTCCGGCGTGACGGGCTCATCGAGCGACAGCAGCAGCACCGCCTCGCCCCCCGCATCGCGGCGGCCAAGATGGAAGGTGCCGATATTCACCCCCGCCGCGCCCAGCGTCGTCCCGAGCCGCCCGATAAAACCCGGCGCGTCCTCGTTGACGATATAGAGCATATTGCCAACCAGATCGGCCTCGACCTTGATCCCGAACAGCTCGACCAGCCGGGGCGAAGCGTCGCCGAACAAGGTGCCCGCCACCGAACGGTCGCCGGCCTGGGTGCTGACCGTCACGCGGACCAACGTGTGGTACACGCCCTCGCGCTCATGCCGGACCTCGCGGACATCGAGTCCGCGCTCCTTGGCGAGGAACGGCGCGTTGACCATGTTGACCGTGTCCGAATGGACGCGCATCAGCCCGGCAAGCACCGCGCCGGTGATCGGCTTCTGGTTGAGCTCGGCGGCGGCGCCCTCGCACTCGATCGAAATGCCGCTGAGCGCGTCGTGCGCCAGCTGGCCGACCAGCGACCCGAGCTTCTCGGCCAGCGCCATGTACGGCTTGAGCCGCGGCGCTTCCTCGGCGGAGAGCGACGGCATGTTCAGCGCGTTGGTCACCCCGCCCGAGACGAGGAAGTCGGCCATCTGCTCGGCCACCTGGATCGCGACATTGACCTGCGCCTCGCTGGTCGACGCGCCCAGATGCGGGGTCGAGATGAAGTTCGCCGTTCCGAACAAGGGCGATGCGGTCGCCGGCTCGGTCACGAACACATCGAGCGCCGCGCCCGCGACATGCCCCGAATCGAGCGCTTCCTTGAGCGCCGCTTCGTCGATCAGCCCGCCGCGCGCGCAGTTGATGATCCGCACGCCCTTCTTGGTCTTGGCGAGGTTCTCGGCGGAAAGGATGTTGCGCGTCTGATCGGTCAGCGGGGTGTGCAGCGTGATGAAGTCGGCGCGAGCGAGCAGCCCGTCCAGCTCGACCTTCTCGACTCCCATCTCGACGGCGCGCTCGGGCGTCAGGAACGGATCGTACGCGATCACCTTCATCCGCAGCCCCAGCGCACGGTCGGCGACGATCGACCCGATATTGCCCGCCCCGATCAGCCCCAGCGTCTTGCTGGTCAGCTCGACGCCCATGAAACGGTTCTTTTCCCACTTGCCCAATTGGGTCGAAGCATCGGCTTCGGGCAGCTGGCGAGCGAGCGCGAACATCAGCGCAATGGCATGCTCGGCGGTGGTGATCGAGTTGCCGAACGGCGTGTTCATGACGACCACGCCCTTGGACGAGGCATAGGGGATATCGACATTATCGACTCCGATGCCCGCGCGGCCGATCACCTTGAGGTTGGTCGCGGCATCGAGAATCGCCTTGGTCGCCTTGGTCGAGCTGCGGATCGCGAGGCCGTCATACTGGCCGATGATCGCGGCGAGCTCGTCGGGGGTCTTGCCGGTGATCTCGTCCACCTCGACTCCGCGCTCGCGGAAGATCTGGGCGGCCTTGGGGTCCATTTTGTCGCTGATGAGGACTTTTGGCATTTCATTCTCCAATTCCCTCTCCCCTTCAGGGGAGAGGGCAAGCGAGCGTAGCGAAGCGAGGGAGAGGGCAGTCATGGAGACGAGCGGCTCGCGATATGCCCCTCTCCCCGACCCTCTCCCCTGAAGGGGAGAGGGAGGCTTATGAAGCTTTTGCCATCTCGTAGGCCCAGTCGAGCCAGGGCCCGAGCGCCTCGATATCGGCGGTATCGACCGTCGCGCCGCACCAGATGCGCAGCCCCGGGGGAGCATCGCGATATCCGGCGACGTCGTACGCGGCGTTCTCCTTCTCGAGCAAAGCGGCGAACTTCTTGATGAAGCCCTCGTCCGCGCCCTCGACCGTCAGGCACACCGACGTCTTCGACCGATTGGCCTCGTCGAGCGCCAGATGGCCCAGCCAGTCCCGCTCCGCGACGATCTTGTCGAGCGCCGCCGCATTGGCATCCGACCGCGCGATCAGGCCCTTCAGCCCGCCAAGCCCCTTCGCCCATTCGAGCGCGAAGATCGCATCCTCGACCGCGAGCATGCTCGGCGTATTGATCGTCTCGCCCTTGAACACGCCCTCGGCGAGCGCGCCCTTCGAGACCAGGCGGAACACCTTTGGCAGCGGCCATGCGGGGGTGTAATTCTCCAGCCGCTCCACAGCGCGCGGCCCGAGGATCAGCACGCCATGCCCGCCCTCGCCGCCCAGCACCTTCTGCCAGCTGAAGGTCGCGACATCGATCTTGTCCCAGGGCAGGTCGTACGCGAACACCGCGCTGGTCGAGTCCGCGAACGAAAGCCCTTCGCGGTCGTCCGGGATCCAGTCGCCGTTCGGCACGCGCACACCCGAAGTGGTGCCGTTCCAGGTGAACAGCACATCGTCCGACCAGTCGATCGCGGCCAGATCGGGCAGCTGCCCATAATCGGCGCGCACCACCGTCGGATCGAGCTTGAGCTGCTTGACCGCATCGGTGACCCAGCCCTCGCCGAAGCTCTCCCACGCCAGCGTCGTCACGCCGCGCGCGCCGAGCATCGTCCACATCGCCATTTCGAACGCGCCGGTGTCGGAGCCCGGAACGATGCCGATCCGGTGCGTGTCGGGGAGCGCCAGCATCTCGCGCATCAGGTCGATGCAATATTGGAGGCGAGTCTTGCCCAGCTTGGAGCGGTGCGAGCGGCCGAGAACTTCGGTGGCAAGCTTCGACGCATCCCAGCCCGGAGGCTTGGCGCAGGGTCCGCTGGAAAAATGGGGGCGTGCCGGCCTGGTGGCGGGCTGTGCAATAGACGCAGTTGTGGCGTCGGTAACGGCAGAATCAGTCATGTCAGTCTCTCCTTGCAGAGAGCACGCGCGGCGTTGGGACCGCGTGGCCCGTCGCCGCCCCTAAAGATGCGGGCCTGAAAGTCAATTGCGGCGAAATCGTATCTTTCGACACTTTGTTTCGTGGCGGGCGCGCAGTCGGGCGTTAGCGCTGGATTAACCTTGTTTTCCTATGAAGGGCGCATGCGTATTCGGTCTGTCACGGCCCTGTTCCCGCTTCTGCTCTCCGCCTGCATGTTCGGCGGCGGTGAGGAGCCGAGACCGGTGCGGCCGGCCAATTCGCCTCCCATCACCATCCTCGGCGAAACCCCGCGCGAGACGCAGCAATGCTTCACTGATCTCCAGCGCGAGGATGTGCGGTTCAGTCCCTTGCCCGATCGCGATTTCGGCGGGGGCTGCGTGGTGATGGGCGCGGTGCAGTTGCTCGATATCGGCGTCCCGGTGACCAACCTCAAATCGATGCGCTGCGGCCTCGCCCGCACCTTCACCGATTGGGTGCGCTATGCCGTCGCTCCGGCGGCGTACCAGATCCTCGGCAGCGAGCTGGTCAAGGTCGAAAGCTTCGGCACTTATTCGTGCCGGGGAATTGTCGGTGGCGGCGAGGAAGCGGCGAAGCGCGTCTCCGAACATGGCCTCGCCAACGCCGTCGACATCTCGGCCTTCGTGCTGCGCGACGGCCGCCGCATCACCATCGAGAAGGATTGGCGCTCGAACGACCCCGACGTGCGCCGCTTCCTCGAAACCATCCATGGCTCGGCGTGCAAGCGCTTCCGGACCGTGCTCAGCCCCGAATACAACGCCGCGCATTACAACCATCTGCATCTCGATATGGGCAGAGGGCCGTTCTGCGCCTAGGCTGCGGCCATGGCTCGCTTCCTGCTCCTGCTCGCGTGCATCTTTGGCCTCACCGCCGCGGCCCCGATCGACTGGTGGAATGTCCAGCGGCGCGGCGGCAACAGCTTCAACGGCGTCCCGCCCGATCAGGGCTATTTCAACGCGCTGGCGGGCTATGGCGGCCAGTGGGTCCGGCTGACCTATGACAAATGGAAGCCCGCGAAACGCGACTTCCTGATGGGCAGCGCCGACCAATATGACGGCCTCGTCCAGTCCGATCTCGCCACGCTGATCGCGACGATCGACCGCGCCCACGCCGCCGGGCTCAAGGTGGTCGTCACCCCGCTGTCGCTCCCCGGCGCGCGCTGGATCCAGAATAACGGCAACAAATATGACGGCCGGCTGTGGACCGGCAAGGCGTATTGGGCGCAGTCCGCAGCCTATTGGCGCGACCTGGCGAAGGCGCTGAAGGGCCATCCCGGCATCGCCGCGTACAACCTCATCAACGAGCCCACCCCCGAAAAGGGCAACGGCCTGAAGGAGCATCCCGACGCCGCGACCGCACAGGCCTGGTACGCCGCGCATCGCGGCACCGCGCAGGATATCCTCGCCTTCTACCGGCAAGTGATCGCCGCGATCCGCGAAGTCGATTCCGACACGCCGATCATGCTCGACGCGGGCTGGTACGCCGCCGCCGACGGCTTCGCTTATTGGACCCCGATCGACGATCCGGCGATCCTCTACGCCTTCCATATGTACGAACCGTACGAAGCGACCAGCGCGCTCAATCTCAAGCGCGACCCCCGCATCCCCTATCCCGGCATCGTCTCGGGGCAATATTGGGACAAGGCCCGCGTCGGCACCTATCTCGGCCAGCCGCTCGCCTGGGCCGATGCGCATGGGATCCCACGCAACCGCGTGGTCGCGGGCGAATTCGGCTGCATGCGCCGGCTGCCCTTCTGCCCGGCCTATCTCGACGATGTCCTTGACGTGCTCGAACCCGCCGGCGTGCATTGGGCATTCTATTCGTTCCGCGAGGATGTGTGGGACGGGATGGATTATGAGCTGGGCGGCGGCGCGCCACCCCCCGGCTATTGGGACAATCCCGCCGCCGCGAAGCGCGGCCCCACCCCCGTCTTCGCGCCGATCCTGCGCCGCCTCAAACCGTCACGCTGAGCCGGCATTTGGCTTCGGCCTCCGATTCTCCTAGGAATTCCCGAATGACTGAAGAAACACGTGTCCCGTCCAGGGTCTTCCGCCCGGCCAAGCAAGAGGCCGAAACCGCCAAGGATCATGGCGTCTCCCCGCAGACCGAGCATCCCGCATACAAGCTCGCCTTTCAGGACATGGATTTCCTGCTGCGCGACGATCTGCGCCCGGTCCGCTTCCAGCTCGAACTGCTCAAGCCGCAGATCGTGCTCGACGAGGCCAATATCGCCTCGACCTTCGTGGTCTATGGCTCGGCGCGCATTCCGGAGCCCGAAAAGGCACTTGCGCTGCGCGAAACGGCCAGGACCGATCAGGAGAAACTGATCGCCGAGCGGTTGATCGAGAAGAGCAAATATTATGACGTCGCCCGCGAGCTGGCGCACCTCGCCAGCAATTTCCCGCGCGACGAGGCCGGCAAGCAGCATTTCGTCGTCACTTCGGGCGGCGGCCCCTCGATCATGGAAGCGGCGAACCGCGGCGCGCGCGATGTCGGCGCCGACACGGTGGGACTGAACATCGTCCTGCCGCACGAGCAAGCGCCCAACCCCTATGTCACCCCCGGCCTTTCGATGCAGTTCCACTATTTCGCGCTCAGGAAGATGCACTTCCTGCTCCATGCGCGCGCGGTGGCGGTGTTCCCGGGCGGCTTCGGCACGTTCGACGAATCGTTCGAACTGCTGACGCTGATCCAGACCGGCAAGATCGAGCCGATCCCCGTGATCTTCTATGGCAAGGACTTCTGGAACCGCGTCGTCAATTTCGAGGCTTTGGTCGAGGAAGGCGTGATCGGCCCGCGCGATCTCGAGCTGTTCCACATCGTCGAAACCGCGCAGGAAGGCTGGGACATCGTCATGAAATTCTGGCAGGGCAAGGACCACACTCGCATCCATCGTCCGCGTGCGCGCATGGGCACCACCGACGGATCGTAATCCCCATCGTCACCCCCGCTCAAGGCGGGGCGACGTGTAGGGAGCGAACACAAAAAAGGCCGGGGATCGTCCCCGGCCTTTCTTGTTCGTGCTCGCGAGAAAAGCCTCAGTGGCCCTTCTTCTCCGCCTGCACCGCGGCGTTCGGATCGGCCGAAGGCGCGCCGCTGGCCGCGGTGGCATTGTCCGGCTCGGTCGAATTCGCATCGGAAGCCGGAGCGCCCGGCGCCGCGGCGGGGGCCGCCGCCGGTGCGGCCGGGAGCGGCAGGTTCGAGCCTTGCTGGTTGAGATAGACGATCAGGTCGGCGCGATCCTGCGGGTTGGGCAGACCGGGGAAGGTCATCAGCGTGCCCGGCGCGAACTTGGAAGGCTTCGTCAGCCAGGCGTTCATCGACTCGAAGTCCCACTTGCCGCCATGGCCCGAAAGCGCGGCGGAGAAGGCGAAGCCGCCCTTACCTTTGCCGATCTCCTCGCCCATCGTGCCCCACAGATTCGGGCCGATGCCGTTGGGGCCGCCCTGGGCGACCGTGTGGCAGCTCGCGCACTTCTTGAAGACCTCGGCGCCATGCGCGGGGTCGGCAGTGGCGAGCAACGTCGCGATCGGCACTTCGGCCGCGGCGGCGCCGCCCGCTTCCTCGACGCCTTCGACGGGATAGCCGGGCTTTTCGGGATGCTCCGAATGGAAGTACATCCCACTCGCGATCGACAGGCCAAGGGCGAGGATTCCGCCCGCCAGAGCCCAGCCCGCAATCGTATTCCCGCGATCGTCCATCTTCGACACCCTGTAATTCGTGCCTCCCTCTAGAGCGGCACTTTGAGCATCGCAAGCATGGCTTGCCGTGCGCGTAGCAAGCCGTGCTTGCCGGGGACCCAGGACGCGGCTAGCTCGCGCTCCACATGGACAGTTTCGCCGCCCCCGCACGACCGATCGTCGCCCGCATGATCGAGGAAGCCGCCGCCCATCCCGAGCGCGCGGTCGCGTTCCAGGGCGCGCCCGGCGCCAATTCGCATATCGCGGCGCTGGAAGCTTTTCCGGGCTGCCTGCCCTTGCCCTGCTTCAGCTTCGAGGACGCGATCGACGCGGTGCGGATGGCCCAGGCCGATTGCGCGATCATCCCGATCGAGAATTCGCTCCACGGCCGCGTCGCGGACATCCACTTCCTGCTCCCCGAATCGGGGTTGGTCATCACCGGCGAGCATTTCCTGCCGATCCGCTATGCGCTGATGGGGACGGGCAGCCTCGATCAGGTCAGGGAAGCGACCAGCCATCCGCAGGCGCTCGGCCAGTGCCGCCACTGGCTCAAGGCGCATGGCATTAGCCCCGCCGCCTATCCCGATACCGCCGGCGCCGCCGCCCTGGTCGCCGAAATGGCCGATCCCGCGGTCGCCGCGCTCGCCCCGCCGGGCGCCGACGCATTGTATGGGCTGAACCTGCTCGTCGAGGATATCGCCGACGCCGATCACAACATGACGCGCTTCGTCGTGCTCGCGCGCGAGGCGCCGCCCCTGCAAGGCGACGGCCCGTTCATGACCACCTTCATCTTCGAAGTGAAGAATATCCCCGCCGCGCTCTACAAGGCGCTGGGCGGCTTCGCGACCAACGGCGTCAATATGACCAAGCTCGAAAGCTACCAGCAGGGCGGCAGCTTCGCGGCGACCGAATTCTATGCGGACGTGGTGGGCCGCCCCGGCGAACCCGCGCTCGACCGCGCGCTCGAGGAACTGACCTTCCACACCAAATGGGTCCGCGTGCTCGGCACTTACGCCCAGGCGCGCGGCCGGGGCTGAACCGGCTCAGCGCTGCACGTCGTGCAGCGTCCCGTCATTGAACATCGCCTCGACTTGCGCGCGCTTCAGCGTGGCGTGATCGCCGCCGTAATAGCTGGCCGCGCTCGTCTTGCCCTCGCGCAGGTCGCGGTCCACGCCGCGCCAGTCGGTGTAATAGAGCGTGCCGACTTCGATCTCGACCGAATCGGACGCCACCTTCACCACGCGTGCCGCAGTGTACATCTGCGCGGCGTCGGGACGCTGCATCAGTCCCGCGACGTCGATCTCGTACAGGTCGCCGACCTGGGGCGCGGCGATATAGGTCTTGTCGGTGGCTGCGTTCGAGGCAGCGGCGATCGATCCGGTCGCGACCAGCGCGCCGATGCCGCCAAGGCCGACCAGCCAGCCGCGACGGTCGAACGCCGGGATCGCCTTGGCCACGTCCTTGTGCGCCTCATGCATCTCGTCATCGGAATGCTCGGCGCCGCAATTGCCGCAGACCAGATAGGGCGTCTTGCCGGTCACCCAGCGGAATAGCCAATAGACGTGCCGCACGGTGTAGGCGACCATTCGCGTGAAATAGCTGTCCTTGTCGCAATAGGCGCAGTGCCGCAGCCCCGCCGGACCCACTTCCGCAAAGCCGCCGCGCGATCCCCAGGAAATAAAGAACATGCCGACCCCCTTCGACATATCCGCCCATGGCGGGCGGATTCGTGACGGAGAGGCTATCGCAATCAGCCCAAAGCGCAAGCGAGGCTAGCCGCCCGCCGCCCAGGCGGTCAGCAGGTTGAACGCGATCGCATAGGGTGGCGGGGCAACGAACGGGCCGGGCTCGCCCGCCATCACCGCGCGGACTTCGTCGCGAGTGACCCAGATCGCGTCCTCCAGCTCGTTGGTGTCGATGGTGAGCGCGTCGTCGTCGGCGACGCCGATCGCCGCGATCATCAGCGAGGAGGGGAAGGGCCAGGGCTGGCTGGCGACATAGCGCACGTCGCGGACGCGCACCCCCGCTTCCTCGAAGGTCTCGCGCGCGACGGCTTCCTCAAGCGATTCGCCCGGTTCGACGAAACCGGCAAGCGCCGAATAGCGCCCCGGCGGCCAGCCCGGCCCCCGCCCCATCAGCACCTTGTCGCCGAACTCGGCGAGCATGATGACGACCGGATCGACGCGCGGGAAATGCTCTGCCGCGCAAGTCGGACATTTGCGGCCCCATCCGGCGCGGAACGGCGCGGTCCCCATCCCGCACACCGCGCAGAAGCGGTGCCGCATATGCCAGTCGATCACGCTGCGCGCCGCCGCAAAATGCGCCGCATCCTCGGGCGCGAGCTGTTCGAGGACGCGGAAGATCGTGAAGGCGCGTCCCGTCACCACCGCTTCGGCAGGATTTGCGGCGGCGAAATGGGGCACGCCCCGTTCGTCGAGCCCGAGCAGCACGACTTCGCCGCCCTCGGGCGCCTCGACGATGGAATCCCAGACGAGCCCGCCGTCCGCGCCCAGTTCGGGCTCGAGCCGCGCCATCCGCAACAGCTTGGCTCGCGGATCGGCCAGCGCCGCCGCGAGCTTCGCTTCGTCATTACGGATCGGATCGGCGCGGTCGAGCGTGCCGCCGGTAAAGCCGATTGTCACTGAGTGAGGTCGGCCGCCAGCGCCGCGTTCATATCCTTGCGCAGCGGCCATTTCTCGCCCGGCAGGTAATTCACCATCGCCGTGCCACGCACCCCGCGCGCCGGATCGACAAAGGCGATCGTCCCCGCGGCACCGCCCCAGCCATAGGTGCCCTTGCCCGCGACTCCCGGGACGTCGGCCAGATAGACCGATCCGCCCGCGCCGAAGCCGAGCGTCCCCGCCACGCCCATCGCCCCGAGGAAGCTGGTGTCGGCGCCTGCCGGCAACAGGTTCGACATGGCCAGCGCGACGGTCTCGGGCTTCATGATCCGCACGCCGTCGAGCTCGCCGCCATTCTGGAGCATGTGGAGGAAGCGGTCATAATCATAGGCCGAGGAGACCAGCCCCGCGCCGCCATAAGGGAAACTGGGCGGGTTGAGCCAGACCGAGCCCGTGCCGGTATCGATCGCAACATGGCTCCCCGCGGCATAGGCAGTCGCCAGCCGGCCCTTCTCGCTGCCCGGCACCGTGAAGAAGGTCGAATTCATCTTGAGCGGATCGAAGATGCGCTTCTGGAGGAAGGCGTCGAAGCGCATGCCCGAAGCCACTTCGATCACGCGCCCCATCAGGTCGAGCCCGATCGAATAGCTCCATTTGGTCCCCGGCTCGTACACCAGCGGGAACGTCGCCAGCTTGTTGGCGAACGCCTCGAGCGAAGCCGGGCGGATCGTGCGGAAACTGACTTCGAGCTGCGCGCTCACCTGCGCCGGGTTGATCCCCTGCGCGCGATAATTGTCGAGCAGCGTATTCTTGCCCGGCGCAGGCTGGCCAAGGTCATAGCCCAGGCCCGAAGTGTGCGTGAGCAGCATCCGCACCGTGATCGGGCGCGCGGCGGCATGGGTCTTGTCGATCGCGCCGCCGGGATCGTCGAGCACGCGCATATTCTTGAACGCGGGGATGAAGTCGCTGATTGGCTGGTCGAGCTTGAGCTTGCCTTCCTCGACCAGAATCATCGCCGCCATGCCGGTGATCGGCTTGGTCATCGAATAGACTCGCCACAGGCTGTTCTCGTCGGCCTTGGGCGCGTCGGCCTCATAGGCGATCCGGCCCGCCTTGTAGAAGGTCGCCGGCGCATTGGCGCGCCCGACCGAGATCACGATACCGGGGGTCTTGTCCTCGGCGACATAGCGCTCGACCAGCGCCTGCATCGCCTGGGGCGCGGGGCGCGCCGCCTCGACGCTCGGCGCCTGAACCAGAGCCGCAACCCCCGTGCTCGCCAGCAGCGCCGCACCGATCAGAAACTTCACGCGCATCATTCTCTCCCAAACGCCTTCGCGGCCTTCGCAAAGACCGTCGGCAACCCTGCCGACTCGATCCGCGCCACCGGCCACCATTCCCCACGCGCCGTCTCCTGCGCCCCGATTGTGGCGACCGCAAGCGCACATTCGAGGCGGAAATGCGTGAAGACATGCGTGATGGTTTCGGGGAGCATGCGCCAGCCGGCCGCCGCCGGCGCGTCCGCGAGTCCCGGCGGCGCGGCTTCCCACGGCCCGGTCGGCAGCGCGCGCATCCCGCCGAGCAGCCCCTTGTCCGGCCGCCGCACCAGCAGCACATGCCCGTCGCGCTCGGCCCAGAAGATCGTGCCATGACGCTGGGGCGAAGCCGCCTTCTTCACCTTGACCGGGAAGGCCGTGGGATCGCCACTCGCAAATCCTGCGCAATCCGCGCGCAACGGACAGAGCAGGCATTTGGGCGACTTGGGCATGCAGATGCCGCTGCCCAGATCCATCATCGCCTGCGCGAAATCGCCTGAGCGCGCGTCTGGGGTGATCGTACCGGCGAGCACCTTGATCTTCGGCTTGGCGGCGGGAAGCGGATCGCTGACCGCGAACAATCGCGCCACTACCCGCTCGACATTGCCGTCCACCACCACCGCGCGCTGCCCGAACGCGATCGCGGCGATCGCGGCGGCCGTATAATCCCCCACCCCCGGCAGCGCGCGCAGCCCCGCCTCGTCGCCGGGCAGCCCGTTCGCCGCGACCTGACGCGCACAGGCGAGCATGTTCCGCGCCCGGGCATAATAGCCCAGCCCCGCCCAGGCGCTCATCACATCGGCGTCGTCCGCCGCCGCCATCGCCTCGAAACTCGGCCACAGCGCAGTGAATTTCTCGAAATAGGGAATGACCGTCGCGACCTGGGTCTGCTGGAGCATCACCTCGGAGAGCCACACCAGATACGGCTCCGGCGCATTCGCCCCGGGCCGCGCGCGCCACGGCAAAACCCGCGCGCTCGCATCATACCAGTGGAGAAGCTTCGTTGCGATGTTGTCGGGCACGCCCCGGCTATGGCATGGACAGGCTGAAATGACGAAGCGTCCGCGTACCACGACCCGGCAACCCAAGCCCGAGCCCCAGCGCAGCATGCGCGCGCGGCCCGTTTCCGAACTGCTGCCCGATGTCGGCCGCGCCGCGTTTCGCCGCTTCGGCTTCGTCCAGCATTCGGTGGTCAGCCGCTGGGCCGAGATCGTCGGCGAACGCTATGCCGAGGTTTCCGCCCCCGAATCGATCCGCTTCCCGCCGGGCCAGCGCGCCGAGGGCGTCCTCAGCCTTATCGTCTCGGGCGCGCACGCCCCGATGATGCAGCATATCGCCCCCGAGATCGTCGAGCGAGTCAATCGCTTCTTCGGCTATGCCGCCGTCGCTCGCCTCCATATCCGCCACGGGGCGATCGACCGCCGCGAAGCCGCCGCGCCGCTCCCCGAACTCGCCCCGATCACCGAGGAGATGGGCGAAAGCCTGCGCGGGATCATGGACCCCGAGCTCAAGGCCGTGCTCGAAGCGCTCGCCTCGGGCGTCGCCGGCGCCGCCATTCCCAAGATCGGCAGGATCGATTGATGCGTTTCCTCATGCTCGCTTTGCTGCTCGTCCTCGGCGCCTCCGCGCCCGGGCTGGCGAAAGCCCCGCCGCCCAACTGGCTGACCGTGATCGCCAGCACGCCCGAAGGCGGCGTGCGCATGGGCAATCCCGACGCGCCGGTGAAGCTGGTCGAATATGGCTCGCGCAGCTGCCCGGTGTGCGGGCGCTTCGCCAATGAAGCGACGGACCAGCTGCGCAAGAACTATATCGCCACCGGCAAGGTCAGTTTCGAATATCGCGAATTCCTGATCCACCCGCAGGATATCGGCGCCGTGGTGATCGGCAAGTGCGTGAGCGACCGCAATTTCTTCGTCGTGCTCGACGCGATGTACGCCAATCAG
>Ga0164241_10001940_pt1 | contig 23684 bp, 19 predicted proteins | sample OricomyardsoilBY_FD_108780 | JGI IMG/M metagenome (GOLD analysis project Ga0164241, IMG submission 108780) | Backyard soil microbial communities from Emeryville, California, USA - Original compost - Back yard soil (BY) | ecosystem: Environmental > Terrestrial > Soil > Unclassified | place: USA... | reverse complement strand
CCCCCGTCCTCCAAAGTCGGACACCCCCTCCTCAGTTGAGGAGGGGGCTGGGGGGGAGGTCGAAATAATACAAGCGCCATGAAGGATTTGATGTTTTCATTCTCGCCTTTGTTGGTGTTATAGCGTAGCGTCACCAACAAAAGTGCTACATTAAACCCAACACCTGCACCCCCAATCTTTTTACCAATATTCCGGAATTCCCGAACAATGTTCGCCCCACACCGAACATTAGTAAATCCAATTTGCATTCGGGTATAGGCGCGTTGTATATTTGTATTATCCGCGGTTGGTGGCATGTTGCGCCAACCCCTTAGCTCAACTGTAAGCATAGGCCATGCTTTCGGTTGCGGGCTACACCCGGCTGCCCTGGAAAGCAGTTGGTTTAACCGTATCAAAAACAAAAACAGAACAAAAAGTAGCCCGCACTTATAGTTGAAAAGGGATGCCAGATGATGTAACAGTTCGATAAACTATATAATTACATTACGGTGAAGATACACCGCCGGCTCGCTGAAAGCACCCGAAATTATCGGGCAATTAGCGGGCTTGGCGTATTGGAATCATGCACACTTCATAATACACACATAAAAACAACCTGATATGAGTTTAAAGAAAAAGCAAGCCTATATATTGTTTGTAGAAAACAATGTTGAAATTAAAGAAGTAGCACGCATAGTAGGCGTTTCCGAACGCACAATATGGCGGTGGAACAAAGAAGAAAACTGGCGCGAGATGAAAAACGTACGCATACATGCGCCTGCAAAAATGGCCAGCTTGTATTACTTGCAAAGCGAAGCCCTGATGCAAAAAGCCCATAACGAAAAACGTGTATTAACCGATAAAGAAGCTAAAACAATGGCAAGCATGGCTGCTACTATCGATAAGCTATCGAAATACGACAAAATCGGATTTCACATACGCGCTATGGATAATTTCATGGGTTTTTTATCGAAGAAGGATTTGAAACTTGCACAGGCTATTGCCGATTACTCGTTACAATTTTTAAAACGCTTACAACGCGGCCCGTCGCACTATTAACTTTTGTCAGCGCTACTGACACCTAATGACAAATCACTGACATTTTATGATAGATTACTGACAAAAACTGCCACCCTACTGACAATTTCTGATACAAATTTTTTGACGCTGCACATTGATTTTGAATACATAAACCGCAAAATACATGGAAATTTGCATTTAAGTTGCCGATTATGGAAACCATAACTGTTTATAATATTGAAAAATTGCATTTGTCATATTGATCCGCCACAGGCGAGCGAATATCTATTCTTTTTTTTGTAACAACGCCTTATAAAATGAGATACGAAAATTTTATTATCATTGAATAAAATAAGCAATAATATGTATCAAGATATTATAATGCAAGTAGATTCAGGTAAAAGGCTGGCCTCAATGATTCTCGATCATATGTTTATGACTTTCATAGGCATGTTGTTTGTCATACCGCTATTTACAATTCAAATGTCAGCCTTGGTAAATGCCGGTCATAACCCTGTTGATCTTAATGTTTTTTCATCACCGTTTATTTATATAGCTATAACGGGCTTTGTACTTTATTTTTGTAAGGATAGTATTAATGGCAGAAGTATAGGTAAGCGCATATTGAAATTACAAGTGGTTAATAACGCAACGGATGCGCCCGCTTCACCCGTACAGTGTTTAGTACGAAACTTATTTTGTATTATTTGGCCCATTGAGGTTTTGGTTACTTTGGGTAATCCGAACAGGCGCATTGGCGATTATGTTGCGGGTACCAAAGTTGTGGTTTACGTCCCTGAAATTAGTGAACCGAGTAAGGTTAAAATTGGAGGTATTATTCTATCGTTTGCTATTGCCTACTTTCTGTTGGCAGCAGTAGTATTTAAACTGTCTGGTACCATGTGGTATGCCCCGAAGCCCGCATATATCGAGAGTTCATATTCGGAACAGAAAAGTAAAGAACTTGAGCAACTGTATGCCGATAGTATGTCGGAATACATTACTACCAGTTTTAGAGTATATGATAGTATTGCAGGTAGCAGTAAAATGTACATATCGGCTATTTATTACTATAATCAAGATTATGACGATGATGGTAAAGGGGAGTTGAAAAAATTAACGAAAAAGTTATTGTATTCAAAATATCCGGAATCAATCTTTAGCGGCCAAGCTCAATATATATACCGTTCATCCAATAGTTATAATTTTTCTTCCAGTAATATAGGCTCGTAAAATTGTTTGAGGAAAAACTTCCTCTGTTTTTTCTGTGGTTCCGTGGTGAGTGTATTTTTGTATTCACGCCTCAATACTTCTTGGTGCCTTAGTGCCTTTGTGGCAATGTTATTTTTGTATTAATCCCCTTTGTATTATTCTGCGTGTTTCAGCGAGTTCTGCGGGAAGCAAAATATCCTCCCCCGCTCCACCTGCTATTGCAGGCAGAGCGACCCCTCCGAAGGGGTACATGTTAGCGCATTTATTTTGTACTTAAACCTTAATATTTCTTTGCGCCTTAGTGCCTTTGTGGCTATTATATTTTTGTATTTACCTTTTTGTATTATTCTGCGGGTTTCTGTGTTTTCTGCGAGAGCACCTATTAACTAAAACGTATTAAACTTACTAGCGCGCACTTGCTCGTTTAGCTTAATACCGAGCGTAACAAAAAAGGTGAGGGGCTCGCTGGGTATAATGCCCGGGCCGGGGTAGCTGGTAGCGCGGCGCGTAAAATATTTGTTGTTGGTTAGGTTATTAATACCCGCGCTTAGCTGCACACATTTAATGCTGTATTTTGCGCTCCAGTCCATCACATAATAAGCGGGTATTAAACCGTTAACGGCGGTAGGGGTAAAGGTAGCGTTGGTGGCATCGGTGTATTGGTTACCGGTGTAGCTTGCCTGTATAGTGGTGCTAAATTTGCGGTAGCGGTAGGTAATGCCCGTGCGCAAAGTAAGCTGCGGTGCAAACTCTAAAAAGTTACCCGTTACATGCGCATACCCCGACTTAATATAAACAGCATTGGTATAGCCAGTGCTTACAAACACCGCTAAGTTGCCCGCACGTTTATCCATGTGGGCTGCGCCCAGCAGGTCGGCCTCGATGTAAGCCTCCATACCCAGGCTGCGTGTTTTGCCCACGTTGGTAGTAAGGCGGTAAATATTGTAAAGGCTGTCTACGGTTTGTATTTCGCCAATGCGGTTGTTGTATTGCAACCAAAAGCCGCTAACATCAAACATCAGCCATTTAAGTGGTGTGCCGCGATAGCCTAAATCTATATTAAAACCTGTTTCATCTTTCAGGTCAGGGTCTATTAATTGGCTGGTATTTACCACGCGCATATCGGTAAAAGTAATGCCGCGGTAGTTTTGCGAAAAGTTGGCATACAGCTCGGTGTTGCGCCATACGTTGTACGATAGGCCCAAGCCCAGCAACACAAAGTTACGGCTGTAGTTGCGCGTTTCGTTATTGGCAATGGTATCAACCACGTTACCCGAAACCTGACGGTAATAGCCTTTGCCTTTAGTGGTAATGTGTTCGTAACGCAGGCCGGGTACTATCTTCAATTTGTTTTTAATGTTGAATAAATTTTCGGTAAACAAAGCCACGTTAGTGCCCGGAAAAATATAGTCGCTGCTTTTTAAAGTGCTATCGGCAAAAGTAAAATCGGCATCGTTGCCGTTATCGGTGTAGCCTTGTACTTTGTGCGTTTGCCCCATGTAAAAACGCCCACCCACTAACAGCGACGACAATACTTTTTTGATGTAGTACTTCCATACGTAACGGGCTTCGGCACCAAAATTTTTATAGTCGTCGTGTATAAAATCGCGGTTCTGTGTTACATCATCGGTGCGGTTGGCACCGCCCAAAAAACCAATGGCATCGCGGCTGCCTAAAAAGCCCCAGGTGCGAAAGTTGAACACATGGAAAGCATTGTGTTTGTAGTTCAGGTTTAGCGCCAGTATATTCCAATTGGTAGCAAACCAATTGCGAGTGCGCAACGATGCTTTGGCATCGGTATTATACTGGGCATCGGTTAAGCCGCCCGACTGTTGCGTTAAATAATGCGAGTAGGTGTACTCGGCATTTACCGAAAGCTTTTCGCTGCACTGATAGCCCACCGATGCAAAGGCAGTGTGCACTTTGTACGCACCGTTAGGGCGCCAGCTTTCGCCTTGTTTGTAATCGTAATAACCATAGTAGTGGAAACACTTAATAGTGCCGCCAATGCTATTAAAAGTATTTACCAATTTGTAAGCACCCGCAGTAGTGTACGATGTCCACTCAATTTTTTTATCAGCAGGTGCTTTGCTCAATACATAGTTAAGCATGCCGCCAAACTGCGGTCCGTATTGCAACGATGCCGCACCGCGCACCACCTCAATGCGCTCAACGGCTGCTGCGGGTGGCACGTAATAACTTTCGGGGTAGCCGAGGGCATCGGCGCTCATATCGTAACCGTTTTGGCGGGTGTTAAAGTTAGATGTGCGGTTGGGGTTAAGGCCGCGTGTAGCTATGCCTAATTGCAGGCCTGCGGCATCGCTTTCCCACACATTTATGCCGGGCACTTTGCTGAATATTTGGCGCGATACATTGGCCGCTAAATTGGCGTCCATATCTTTCATTACAATTACTTCGTTCTTTTTGCCTTCGTATATAGCAGCATCCTCCACCGATTTTAAACGCGCCATGCCAAAGGTGCTTTTCTCGTCGTTTATTACCACCTCGTTAAAGCTTTTAATAAAGGGGTTTACCATCACCGAGTCCAGCTTTATATCGTGGTTGGTAAGCACTACTTCCACCACCTTTTTTTCGTATTGCAGGTTTTTGAAAATGAATTTGTAGGTAGCGGGTGGTAATTGTTTAAATGCAAAATGCCCTAACAAATCGGTGGCTATTTTCTCGCCTGTTTTATCGCAGGTTACTACTACATTGGCAGCGGGTTGACGGGTGTTTTGGTTGTACACGGTACCGCTTACCCCATTGCCGGTTGCCATAGCCAACAAGCAGGTAAAAACAGTAAGTAATACTAAGCCGGAACGTTTCATTACTAATGTGCGGCTTGCGCCAATATCCAGGGTTTGTTGGTTAGCCCGTAGTGCTGCATAGCCAGGTTAACGCGGGGGTTAATTAATAGTTGGCTTGCCCTGCCGTTTACCGATACATAGGCCTCGGCATATACTTCGGGTTGAGTGTAAGTGGTGGCGTATATTTTATTTAAGTGTTGGGCAAATTGCAGTATCATATCGGGTTGCGTGCTCATTTGCCTTTCCTGAAATGCGGTTAGGTAATCGCGGTTGTTTACCTCATAAGTTTTGCCTGTGGCGGCATCTTTGATATGGAAGGCAACGAAGCCGGTTTTTTCCATCAACATTACGCGCCACGAAAACCGATAACCTTGCTCGGTGTAAAACAAAGGCCCTTGGTATAATGCAAAACGGAATGGCAAAAATATTTGTATAGCGAAGTGAATGGTTAAGACAATAGACGATAGACGATAGGGATTAGACCATAGACGATAGACGATAGACGATTGAGGGTTGAGGGTTGATGGATGACGGGTGTGAGTTGCAGGTTTAGGGAAGTTAGCTCCCCTCTCCTTGGGAGAGGGGTTGGGGGTGAGGAATAATATTCTTTGGTAGAATTTTTCGGGTAGAAAAACCACTGCGCAAACCATCATAATATATGGGAACATACCTATAACGGGGAATAGCAAAGCCGTAGCAATATGGAACACTACCACTAATGCATAAGCATACCAAACCGTACGGCGATTGAAGAGCAAAAAAGCAATGCACACATCGAACAGCATGCCTGCCCAGCTAAACGTGTACGCTAACCATGTTTGACTTAGGTACGCGCCAATAACAGGTATGTTGGCTTTAGCGGGTAGCCATAGTTTTAATGGCATGGCGTGTAAAAGCCAGTCGGGGTTTATTTTGGCAATACCTGCAAAAAAGTAAACAATGGCCATTTGTAATTGCAACGAAAAAATGGCCCAGCGTGGTACCGTATTGCTGCGTTGGGTAATGCCCAGCATTACATCCAGCGAAAAGCTTTTGTTGGCGGGTAGTACACAAAGCAAGCCCGCTATAATGCTTATAAAATAGTAATGGTTTAAGTAGTTGGTTTTGTCAATCAGCTCAACGTAAGTAAACAGCAAAAAGAAAACAAGGCTGCTAATGCGATAGAACAAACCTGTAGCTATCATAAAAGCAGCTAACAGCATTAAAGCAAAAACAAGGTACATGCCTTCGGCGGAAAAAGGTTTTACCCATCCGAAACCGGTGTAGGTAAAAAAGAAAGCGGGTTTTACAAAAAGCGATTGAATCCAGCCTTTGCTGATAAAACGGATTAAAGCGCCAAACATCATTACACCAAACAACACACGGAACACTATCAAGGGCGCAATTGAAACCTCGCGGTTTAGCCATTGGTAAATACCCTTAGGGGTGTATGTATTTGCGTTCGTCATTTGTATTTTCCTCATCCTTAGGCTATATCAGCATCTATTAAAATAGATCCTTCTCCCGATTTATCGGCATCAGGATGACAAGCCCATCTGTCAACCAGCAACCCTCAACAGGCAACTGAACTAATCCCCATCATTATCGCTGAATGTTACGGTTACGCCCAGTACGCCGGTCATATCTACTTTCAACAATACGGTTAGTTTTTTCAGTTCAACCCAAAGGGCATCTACCTGTTGCGGGTTATTTACAACAGCTGTTTTTAAGCTGCCGTTAACATTAGCAGCGGCTGTGTAGCAAAGCTGCATTTGCCCTTTTATTTTATCAGATAGTTTAACGCCGCCCTCCATAGGGTCAACGGCATCTATGTAAGTATAAAGTCCGTTGCCCTGTGTGCCTTGCAGGTTGCCGTTTAGCAAGGCGTTAATACCATCTAAATTCCGTACAATATGTCGTAACGATGTTTGGCTAATGGGGCTTTCAACTTCGCTTGGTTGTGCGGTGCCGCCCGTGTATTTGCCCAATGGTTTGCCTATTTTGTTGTTGCGTACAAACTCTTCATCAACAATTAAAGCGTTAACCAAAATATTGGCTGAGCCATCGATAGCTAAACCCGTTTGAGTGGTAAATGTATTTTGATACGCCTGCCACATGGTTAGCAAAGCAGCGGCTTTGTTATTTATATTAGCCGTGAGTGCAGTAAGGTATTGCATACGGCGGGTGGCATTAGGGTCTGTAGTTAATGTTTGCAGTACGGTATTGTTATCGGTGCCGTAAATTAAATATTCGATAGCGGGCAGGCCTTTGCTGGTTGAACCTGCGTTTTCAATAAAGGCTGCGTTTAATACATCGGTGCCGCTTATAAAATTTTCGATAAACGTGGTGTTGGTGGCCCACTTGTTAATGCTGTTTTGTATAAACGATTCTTCAATGTCGCCCATGTTCATGGCTTCGCAAGGTTGCCATGCGTTTTGGGTAGCTAACCATTGTTGTTGCAATGCTGTAAGGGTGCTTAGTGACGGCGCTTGTGCAAATGCCTGCGCGGCATCGTTTAAATCATTAGCCTCGGTTTTAAAACTTATAGTTGATGGCTCGATAACATTGGTGTACGTAGCAGCTAACATTTGTCCACGGTCGTATTTATCCAACGGGTTATCCTTGGTGGGTTTGCATGATGAAAGGGCTGTGGCTATGATGAGGAATAATATGAATAACGATAGACCATAGACGATAGACGATGGTCGATTGCTGATGGACGATTGCTGATTAAAGATTGAAAATTTTGTTTTCCTTTTCATAGTGTTGTTTTTTCCTGACCCCCTCCCGAAGTTTCGAAAGGTGTTTATTTTTCCCTCACCCCCAGCCCCTTCGGCATTTGAAGTAAGAATGTTTATTGTTTCCCTCACCCTAGCCCCTCTCCCCAAGGGAGAGGGGGAAGTTTATAAAGTATTTAAAAACAGAATGAGTTTATCCCTATCCGTTTTGCTTAGTTTTTTAAAATCTTCTTTGCTTTTTTCTGCTTCGCCGCCGTGCCATAGTATGGCTTCTTCAATATTACGGGCGCGGCCATCGTGCAATAAAAAGGTGTGGTTGTTTACCGTTTGTATTAAGCCAAGCCCCCATAATGGTTGGGTGCGCCATTCATTACCATCGGCTAAAAAATCGGGGCGGTTATCGGCAAGCGCATTGCCCATATCGTGCAACAATAAATCGGTGTACGGCCTTATGGTTTGGTTGCTTAGTGCAGTTATATCAGCAGTACCTGTTTGCATTTTTGGGGTGTGGCATTTATCGCAGGCAAGGGCGGTAAATAATTTTTTGCCTTCCAGTACATCCTGCTCCTGCCAATCACGGCGGGCGGGTACTGCAAGCGTGCGGCTGTATATTACTATCTTGTTTAAATCATCGTTAGGTATTTCGGGGCTACCGCCGTTAGTTATATTTTGGCAGTTAGGTATGGCGCCGCAGTTTTCGATATTAAACAAAGGGGTAGTAATACCCATGTCGCCCAAAAATGCACCGCAAACCTGTTGGTATATACTGGGTTGATTGGCTTTCCAGCCAAAGCGGCCAAGGGCAGTAGTTTGGTGTTGGGCATCCCACACATAATTGGCTTTGCCGCTAATGCCATCGCCGTTTGCATCGGCAGGGTCGGCGTTGGCTAATATAGTTTGCTCGGGTACGGCTTCTAACAAACCTAAGCCTATTACCTGCTGCGCCACACGTGGCGAAAACTGCGTAGCCGAAAGGTTGCCATATTGCAATTGGTTAATGGTGTAATTAGGTACGCGCAGCGAATAGGTATTGCCATCGGGGTAAGTGCCTGCCAGTTCGCTGTAAGTAATATTTAGTTTGCCTTCGTAGCTAACGCCCTGTATGGCGTTGTCCTGTAGTTGATCGCCGTAGGTAGGGTCGCCTAATGGTTCGCCGTGCGCGCCTGTACCCATTATGCTCATGCGCATCAGCAATCCTATCGATTCGCCGTTGGGGTCCAAAGGTGGTTGGCCTCGGCCATCCAGCAAGTGGCACGATGAACATGAGCGTGCTTGAAACAAAGGGCCTAAGCCATCGCGTGCGGTAGTTGATGAGGGTGCGGCAATCCAGTTTTGCCTAAAAAACGAATTGCCTACAAAAAAGAAAAGGCCATTATCGCCGTCTAAGCCGGGCAATTCGTGGCCAAATGCGTTACTTGATTTATCAAAAACCGTTGCCGTACCTGCGCTTAGTTCTTCGCCTTGTTCGGCGTTAAGCGATGTATCTTTTTTACACCCCTGCATGATAAGCAGCGATGCACAAAGAGCAACAACAAATACGGCAACAGTTTTTTTCATAGTTGTAATTGTAAACTTTCTGACCACACCCCGTCTCGACAAAGTCGAGACACCCCTCTCCTTATTAAGGAGAGGGGACCCAAGTGAGGTTATTTTGTGTTATTAATTATTGTATTCACACATTTCAAAACAATTAATTGCTTAGCATCCCCGCTATTAAACAAGGGCCGCAAAGAAAAATATTATTCCGGTAAACTGGTATCAATTGTTAAGCCCAGTTTGCTGCCTGCCTGGCTAAAGTCGTCGCCCAATTGGCGTAGTGAATACACTGCATCCAACACGGCAGGCCTTTGGCTGCCATCGGTAATGGCATTATCGAAAGGTATGCCTGTGGCATTTACCCGCGCAACGGCGTTGGTCAATTGGTTGGTTACCGTGGTAGCTAAAGTTGCATCGGCTTTGGTTACTAAATCGCTAAGCGATGCACCGCTTATTACCGAGTTGTTGGTGCGGGTGTAGCTGCCTGTGTAAACATTTTTAATGCCTTGCAGGTTTAAACGTATATCGCGGTGGGTGTTATCGCTAAAGCAACTGTGCTCGTCTTCCTGGTCTTGGTTATCGTAAGCGGTGTAAATACGCTCGCCTGCTAATTCGCTTTTGCTAAGCACGCCTATACCCGTTAATATATTGGTTAGCGCCACATTGTTATCGAGCGCTAAAAAGGTAGCACGGTAAGTACCTGCCCCGCTTGCCCATCGGTTTTTTAAATATTCTAAATGGCCTACCAATAGGTTAGTAACCGTTTGCAGGTATTGCCTGCGGCGGGTTTCGGTGGTGCCGTTGCCTACGTAGTCGGTATAGGTGCGTTGGCCGGGTAAATTAGCCGATGGGGCAGTATTATCGGCACCCCACAGCAGGTATTCAATAGCATGGTAGCCTACGCTTATGTTTTTTTCGCCGCCTGCTTCGTTCAGGTTGTCTAAATCGCTCAGGTCATCGGTACCGGCTATAATATTGTCGATATATACTTCATCTAAAGGCCAGCCGTTTATTAAGCCTTCGGGGGCATCGGCGCCTGCATCAATAGGGCCGTTGCTAAAGCGGAAAGCCTCGGTTTGTCCGTAGGGTTCGCGGGCGGCTTTCCAAGCGGTTTTAGCATCATCAAAACTTTGCGGGGTAGGGTTGGCAACAAAAGCATCGATGGCAGTTTTCAGCTCAACACCTTTATTGTAGGTATCTTCATAAGTAGCCGATACTATATCGGCGTAGTTGCTTTTAATGCTCTCTTTTAGGGCGGCATTGGGGTCTTTATCGTCCTTTTTGCACGATTGTATTGATAAAACAAGGGTAAACAGGGCAAATAACAGGTGCTTGGTTTTCATAGTTTTCATGTTGTTTAGATTCATTCTAAATAGTTTCAGGATGCAAAAATATAAGCGCAGCGCACTTATGCAAGGTTTATTTAGAATTAATCTAATTAAGTTGATAAAAATCAAAAAAAGATAAGTGGGAAATTGGAAAATAGGGAGAATTAAGGGAATAGGGTAATTGAGAGAATTGGAAAATTGAGAGAATTAAGGGAATAGGGATAGGACGCTGATTAATTATGATTTTTATGATTGGCTTAAGATTGAATGAAAACCGGTGTTTAGTATATTTATGGGAATGAAAAATAAGCCATACTGGTTTAATATACTTAAGCATTTTGAGCGGAAGGGATATGTATATAATGGATTAACAATCCCCTATCTTATTGGCGCACGGTCAATTGTAGTACCAAATTCAATCAAGTGGTCAATACCAGATTTTATTACTTCACTTAGCGAATATGGATGTACTATTATGTGGTGTGATTTTGTAGGTGAATTTGTAATAGGGCCACTTGAAAATTTAGAATATACTCCAAAGTGTTTAAATGATACGTTCGGCAAAATAATTGCCATAGATGATGCACTTAATTCAATACATAGTATAGAGGAGCTTATAATTTTCTTTGAAAAAGAATACCATGCAAAAATTGAAAACGGAAAGTATTCAAAGAATTATGGCATATGGGAATATTTCTCAGAAACCGATGAAAAAAGACTTAATGAAGTAATTGAAACTATATTGCATTAAAAGTTTCCAAGAAAAGCGCGTCCTTCAATCATGGTCACATAACCAACCTCAAACCCCAAACGCTAAACCTCAACCCAAAACCCCAAACACACAACAACCTCAAACTTTTCTATATTCGCCCTGCATTTTTAAAACCATAGCAATATGAATTTCGACTTAACCGAAGAACATTTGATGATACGCCAGGCAGCGCGCGATTTTGCACAAAACGACTGCAAACCGGGTGTTATTGAACGCGATACCAATATGACTTTCCCGAAGGATTTGGTAAAGAAAATGGGCGAACTGGGCTTTTTGGGTATGATGGTTGACCCAGAATACGGCGGCGGCGGTATGGATACTTTAAGCTATGTAATAGCTATGGAGGAGATATCGAAAGTGGATGCATCGTGCTCGGTAATTATGAGTGTAAACAACTCGCTGGTATGCTGGGGTTTAGAGGCTTTTGGCACCGAGGAGCAAAAAAAGAAATATTTAACACCGCTTGCTAAGGGCGAAAAAATAGGCGCTTTCTGCTTAAGCGAACCCGAGGCCGGCAGCGATGCTACCAGTCAGCGCACTACAGCGGTTGACATGGGCGACCACTATATATTAAATGGTACCAAAAACTGGATTACCAACGGCGGCAGCGCAAGCACGTATTTAGTAATAGCGCAAACGCACCCCGAAAAGGGCCACCGCGGTATTAACGTGTTGATAGTAGAGAAAGGAATGCCGGGCTTTGAAGTAGCCAAGAAAGAAGATAAATTAGGCATACGCGCCAGCGACACGCATACCTTGTTGTTTAACGACGTAAAGGTGCCTAAGGAAAACCGCATTGGCGAAGATGGCTTCGGGTTTAAGTTTGCCATGAAAACACTTAGCGGCGGACGTATAGGTATTGCCGCACAGGCATTGGGTATAGCCGCAGGCGCTTATGAATTAGCTGCCGATTACGCACAGCAACGTAAGGCTTTTGGTAAAGAAATTATTAACCACCAGGCTATAGCATTTAAACTGGCCGATATGGCTACCGAAATTGAAGCTGCACGTTTATTGGTTTACAAAGCAGCACGCTTAAAAGATATGGGCGAAAACTACGATATGGCATCGGCTATGGCTAAGGTATTTGCCAGCGAAACAGCAATGAAAGTAGCTACCGAAGCAGTACAGGTACACGGCGGTTACGGATTTGTAAAAGAGTACCACGTAGAACGCTTAATGCGCGATGCTAAAATTACACAGATATACGAGGGTACCAGCGAGGTACAACGCATAGTTATAAGCCGCGGTGTATTGGCTTAGGTAGTTATGCTCTCGCTGAAACGCGCAGAATAAATACAAACGAAAAATACAATTACTACACAGAGGAAAAAGAGATATAACGCAGAGGTTCACAGAGATATTTGTGAACCTCTGTTTTATTATGGCTATTTATTAAAGTATTGCTGGAATGCTTTTTTAGTAAATGGTTATGACAAACCAAAACTACAATAATCATATACGTTGGTACTGGCCGCATCATTTTTTGTTTTACGGGGTTATATTGCTGGCAACTGCGCTATGTGTGGTAGCCGCATTTAAATTTACCGAACAGCATTTTGAGTGGATAGCCATGGCGGGCTGCTTTGTGGTTATAGGAGCATTATCGTTAATGCTGCGACAGCATTATGCATTAGGTAATCAAGATAGGATTGTGCGGCTTGAAATGCGGTTGCGTTATTACCTACTTACCGGCAAGCGAATGGAGATGGTGGAGGAGCGGCTTACCATGGGGCAAATATCGGCGCTGCGCTTTGCAAGCGATGAGGAATTACCGGGCTTGGTGAATCGTGCTATGCTGGAAAACTTATCTGCCGATGATATAAAGAAAGCTGTTACCAATTGGCAGGCTGATAATATGCGGAGGTAATGTTTTGGGTTTAATACAAAAGAAAACGTAGCCACTAAGAGAGATATTTGTGAGCCTCTGTTTATTTGAGGGCCCCTTATTTTTTTGTATTTCCTATGTCTTTCTGTTTCCCTAATATTTAATCCGTGTTTATCTGTGTGCATCTGCGGTTAAACTTTTTGTATTCTCTATGCCTCTGTGGTTAAAATTTGTATCACTTTTTTTGTATTTACTTAGTGCTACTTGGTGTGCTTAGTTTCTTAGTGGTTAAATATTTCTCAACCCGTTCGGCAAATTGCTCGGCTACAAAGTGGTTACCGTAGGGGGTTAGGTGGCAGTAGTCGGTGTAAAATTCTTGTTCGGCGGGTATGCTTTGTGTTTCTACATTCATATCAATATAATGTCCACCGCTTTGCTGCACTACTTTACTTAATGTAGGCGATTGTATTTGGTTAATGTAATACTGCATGTAATAGTTATCCAACAGGGGCAGGGCATCGCCTAATTGATAATATGCGTTTAATGCATCGTTGGGTTTTTGGTTGCAGGCACGCAGTAAGCTATCGATAGATATGTGCTTGTTTTGGTAATTGCGGCAGGCGGCAAGTAGCTGCTGTTCTAAATTGGTTAAAGGCTTTTGCGCATAGTAACGCGCCAGCATAGGCTGCAAGCAAAAAATGGAGTAAACACTATCGGCTGCTAATTGCTCTTCATAAGATTTGATGAGCCATAATTCCTTCTGCCAATTTGTATTCATATACGAATCTATCATGGCATATTTTTCGGGCGAGTAGTTATTATTGCTGCCTGTATCTTTCAACTCATTCAGCATGGTACGTACATCTTCGGCGTGCCAGGTACTTATAAAGCTTTCGCCCTGCTTGGGTGAATCGCTATTCTTTTTAGGTTGTTGCAATAGCCAACTGCCCACCAGCATAGCGGTGTAACCTAACCCCGATGCGCGTTGTAAAACTTCAAGGTTCAACTCTTCATCTATTTGCCCATCGGCACCTAAATAGGGGTCGCCGCCATTGGTTAAGCCGCGCACGGGCCAGCGGTCGTTATAGCCATCCATATTTATAATAACATCGGGGTGGTAATCGTGAAAGCGCTGATAATACATAGCATAGTTTTGATTAAACTGATGTTGTACAATAGCGGCGTTTACTACTTCGAAATTAAGCTCGGGGTGCGCTTTTACAAGTAGTTGTTTTAAGTGGCCTGCAATACTGGCTTTGTAACAATAACTACCCTCGGGGTAGGCATTGCTTTTGGTAACACTTAAGGTAGCCAAGCTGCCAAACATAGCCGAACCGCCCGTTAAAAATATGCGGATAGTATTGGCAGGTTTTTGTTTTTGCAAATCGGTAGTATCGCCGGTTATAAAACCATTGCCATCCATGTATAGTTGGCAGTTTTTTTTAAAGTTGTTATCGTAAGCATCAATGTAGTGGTTGGTGGCATTTTGCGAGACCGCCCAAAAGTTAAGCTTGCGGCTGTATATCTGTTTGTTTACTGCACCGCCCGGTGCTACTAAGCCCTTTTTTAGCAATATGCGGTACGATACATATTCCAAAACTTTCCACCCGGCAAATACCATTAGCACTATGGCCAATATTTTTGCTAATTGTACGAATGGTTTTTTCACAGGGGTATAGGTGTTTGCTTTGGTAAGGTAATAATAAAAAAAGCCCAAGAATTAATTCCCGGGCTATAGATAAATACTTTTCAATAATTAGTTAGGCATTACAATTGTATATCGCCCACCATTGTTTTAGGGTCCACCCATTCGTCAAATTCGGCAGCAGTTAGGTAGCCTAATTCCACAGCAGTATCCTTCAATGTTTTGCCGTTTTTGTGTGCGGTTTGTGCTATTTCTGCAGCTTTGTAATAACCAATTTTAGTGTTCAAAGCAGTAACTAGCATTAAGCTGTTGTTCAGGTTGCGGGTTATGTTTTCTTCAATTGGTTTTATGCCCACTGCGCACTTATCGTTAAACGATACGCATACATCGCCAATTAAACGTGCCGAGTGCAGGAAGTTGTAAATCATCATAGGTTTAAACACGTTCAGCTCAAAGTGGCCTGTTGCACCGCCAATGTTAATTGCTACATCGTTACCTAATACTTGTGCAGCAACCATGGTCATAGCTTCGCACTGGGTAGGGTTAACTTTGCCGGGCATAATTGATGAACCCGGTTCATTATCGGGTATATACAATTCGCCAATACCGCAACGGGGGCCGCTGGCAAGCAGGCGGATATCGTTTGCAATTTTCATCATACTGCATGCTACGGTTTTTAGTGCGCCGTGGCTTTCAACAATAGCATCGTGCGCTGCCAATGCTTCAAATTTATTTTCGGCAGTAATAAACGGCAAGCCTGTAAGCTTGGCAATATTTGCTGCTACGTTTACGGCGTAATCAGGTGGGGTGTTAATACCTGTACCTACAGCGGTACCGCCCAAAGCTAACTCGGCTAAGTGCGGCAAGGTGTTTTTAATGGCCTTTAAGCCGTGGTTAAGCTGCGATACATAACCCGATAGTTCCTGACCAACGGTAAGTGGGGTAGCATCCATTAAGTGGGTGCGGCCAATTTTTACCACGCCCATAAACTCCTTGCTTTTAGCAGCCAAAGTATCGCGCAGTGCTTCAATGCCCGGTATGGTTACTTCCACCAATATTTTATAAGCAGCAATGTGCATAGCCGTAGGGAAGGTATCGTTACTCGACTGCGATTTGTTTACATCATCGTTAGGGTGTACGGCCTTTTTTTCATCAAGTAAACTACCGCCCTGTATTACATGCGCACGGTAGGCTACTACTTCGTTTACGTTCATGTTGCTTTGTGTACCGCTACCTGTTTGCCATACCACTAACGGAAACTGGTCGTCTAACTTGCCTTCTAATATTTCATCGCATACTTTGCCTATCAGGTCGCTGGTGGTTTGCGATAATACGCCTGCTTCAAGATTGGTAAGCGCCGCCGCCTTTTTTAAGTACGCAAATGCGCGTATTATTTCTTTGGGCATTTTATTAATGTCCTGTGCAATTTTAAAGTTTTCGATGCTACGCTGTGTTTGTGCACCCCAATAAACATTAGCTGGTACCTCAACCACGCCCATTGTATCTTTCTCTTTTCTAAATCCTGCTTGCATTGTTATATTTTTTAAATTAGGTATTGTTTGCGGCAACGAATGTATAATGAAATTGGAAAAGTAGCCGCCCTAAACTTTATATTCAATACATGGAAGAACATTTTGAAGACTACCGCGCCTTTGACAGCATTGAAACCGCCAGGTTTGTATTGCTGGATATGTTAGAGGCTAATAACATACCATACACACTTTACAAAGATGCTTACAGGCAGGATGTAATATTGGGCCAAGGAATAGGTTTAACTGATGTATGGGTGCGCATACGCCCCGATGATTTTAAAAAGGTAGATAACCTGATGCTGAGCGCAGCCGAGGAAAGATATACCGAAATACCGGCCGATTACTACCTGCGGGAGATGGAAACAACCGAATTACTGGATGTATTAAAACAATCGGATATGTGGAGTATTGATGATTTTGTAATAGCCCGTAAGCTTTTGGAAGAGAGGGGTATACCGGTTTCGCCTGATAAAATTGAGGCTTGGGCTGAGGAAAGGCAAAAACAATTATTGCACGAAAAATGGGTAATTACACCTGGTAATGAAGGTGCCCAAACAGGTATAATTGAAGGCCCCGGTGTAGCAAGCAGTGCAGTGCTTGATTATAAGCCGGCTATAAAGGGCAGAAAGGACATAGCACCCGGCAAATGGCGTAAGGGGCAAATATTTGTCTACTTATTTATAGCTATTATACTGCTACGTTTTTTAATTGTGTTTATATACAATTGGTACCTTAATAGCTAATACAGACTTCAATTGGCTATAGGTTTCGGCATTATTTTTATTTTTGCCAACCTTATGGCAAAAGTGCCCGAAAATATACATCCCATTTTCAATACTCTACTAACTCGTGAGAGTAAAGAGAAATTGCTGAAGCAAACCGCCAAGGTTATCTGGTTTACAGGTTTGTCGGGTTCGGGTAAAAGCACTATTGCCAAAGGGTTGGAGAATGAGTTGCACTTGCGCGGGTATTTAACTTTTGTGTTAGATGGCGATAATGTGCGTTCGGGCATTAATAACAACCTAGGCTTTAGCGATGAAGACAGGCGCGAAAACATACGCCGCGTATCGGAAGTAGCTAAAATATTATTTGAAGCAGGTGTTATAACCATTTGCAGTTTTGTAAGCCCTACCGAGGACCTGCGCGAAATAACCAGGCAGGTAATAGGTAAGCAAAACTTGGTGGAGGTGTTTGTAAATACACCAATTGAGGAATGCGAAAGGCGCGATGTAAAAGGGCTTTACCAAAAAGCACGAAGGGGTGAGATAAAAGATTTTACGGGTATAAGTGCGCCATTTGATGCACCTATAAACCCGGACGTGGAACTAATAACAGAAGACAGAACTATATACGAAACCGTACAGGAGGTACTGCGGTACATACTGCCTAAGGTAAAATATTTGGGCGGTGAGAAACAGGAATCCTCGTGGATTATTTAAAACTGAGCAAACATGGCGTACACGTTAAACCACTTAAAAACACTTGAAGCAGAATCGATATTTATATTGCGCGAAGTAGCTGCGCAGTTTGAAAACCCCGCCATATTATTCAGCGGCGGTAAAGATTCTATATTAGTTACCTACTTAGCCAAAAAGGCGTTCTTTCCCGCACCTATTCCTTTCCCTTTGGTGCATATTGATACAGGGCACAACTTTATTGAAACCCTGACTTACCGCGATAGCTTAGTTGAAAAATTAGGCGCCAAATTAATAGTAGGCTCGGTACAGGAAACTATTGATGGCGGACGTGTTGCCGAAGAAAAAGGCTTTAATGCTTCGCGCATACGCCTGCAAACCACTACACTACTTGAAACTATTGAGCAATATAAATTTGATGCATGTATTGGAGGTGCCCGCCGCGATGAAGAAAAGGCCCGCGCCAAGGAACGTTTTTTTAGTCACCGCGATGAGTTTGGACAGTGGGACCCTAAAAACCAGCGCCCCGAATTATGGAACCTGTTTAACGGACGTATGCATCATGGAGAAAATTTTAGAATATTCCCAATATCGAACTGGACTGAATTGGATGTGTGGCAATACTTAGCTATGGAAGGTATTGAACTACCAACCTTATACTTTAGCCATAAGCGTAAAGTATTTGAACGCGATGGGGTTTGGTTGGCCGAAACGCCGCATATACCTATGAAACCAAACGAGAAGGCTGAGGAACGTGTGGTACGTTTCCGTACCATTGGCGATATTACCTCAACAGGTGCTTCGTTTTCGGAGGCTGCAACTTTAGATGATATTATACAGGAAGTGGCCGTTACCCGTACCACCGAACGGGGTGGGCGTGCCGATGATAAGCGCAGCGAAACAAGTATGGAAGACCGCAAAAAGGAAGGCTACTTTTAAGCATTTCGGATTGCGAAGATCGGATTTAGGAATAGAAGATAATTTGAAAATTGGATAATTAGGAAATTGAAATGAGCAACGAAGAAGTAAATAACGGACAACCAGCAATTGACAACCAACCACTTACTTTTGACAGTAAGAGCTATTTGAATATGGAGTTGATGCGTTTTACTACCGCAGGTAGTGTTGACGATGGAAAATCGACTTTAATAGGCCGTTTGTTATATGATAGCAAATCGATTTTTGAAGACCAGATGGAATCTATCCGTGCTACATCGGAACGCCGTGGCGAAACCACTGTAAACCTTGCCCTGCTTACCGATGGATTGCGTGCCGAACGTGAACAGGGTATTACCATAGATGTGGCATACCGCTATTTTAGTACCCCTAAGCGTAAGTTTATAATTGCCGATACCCCCGGGCACATACAATACACCCGTAACATGGTAACGGGTGCATCAACAGCTAACTTGGCCATTATTTTGGTTGATGCCCGCCAAGGTATTGTTGAGCAAACAAGGCGCCATTCCATTATTGCATCGCTGTTAGGTATACCGCATATAGCGCTTTGTATTAATAAAATGGATTTGGTTGATTACAACAAAGAAGTGTACGACAGGATAGTAACTGAGTACCGCGAGTTTGCAACCCGCCTTAAAACCAAGGATATAAATTTTATTCCTATTTCGGCATTAAACGGCGATAACGTAGTACATCGTTCAGATAAAATGAAATGGTACGAAGGTGTTACCCTTTTGTATTTGTTAGAGAACATACACATAGCCAGCGATATTAACCACATTGATATGCGCTTTCCCGTGCAATGTGTTATACGTCCATACTCGGATGATTTTCACGATTACCGAGGCTATGCGGGCCGCTTGGCCAGTGGTGTAATACGCCCCGGCGATAAAGTAGTGGTGTTGCCATCGGGCTTTACAAGTACCGTTAAAAGTGTTGAGCTGGACGGTAAGCAAATGAAAGAAGCGTTTGCCCCTTTATCGGTAACAGTACAACTGGAAGATGATATAGATATTTCGCGCGGCGATATGTTGGTGCGCGAGGGCAATGTGCCAAGGCAAGACCAAGATATTGAAGCTATGATATGCTGGATGGGCGAAAAGCCTTTACAGCTAAACGGTAAGTATGCACTAAAGCATACCAGTAAGGATGCGCGAGCCGTTGTAAAGGAAATAAAGTACAAACTGGATATAAATACCCTGCACCGTATTACCGATAACCCAAGCATAGGTATGAATGATGTAGGCCGTATTAAGATACGTACTACTACACCTTTGTTTTTTGATGCTTATACCAAAAACCGCGATACTGGCAGCTTTATATTAATTGACGAAGCAACCAATGTTACCATTGCCGCTTGTATGATTATTGATTAATTTGTAAGTAGAAAGAAAACTATTCATCGGATGAATAGTTAGTTGAGTAAACACATGTATTTATTTTGAAATGTCTTTTTTAGGATGAAAATTCATCCGGTGAATACTGCCAGGCAATTCTATTTATTGATTAGCGGGCTTTAATATTTCGTTTTCATTTAAGTTAAACTCCCAACGCTTAACGCCGGCTTTGCCGTATATTTCCATACGGCACACGCGGTTGCCAACGGGGCCTGTAACCGCTATTTTTCCGTAGTTCTTTTTAAAGTAACCTTTGCTTGGTAAGCAGTATGGATTATAGTAACCCTTTACATGTTTTACAGGTATGGTTGGGCTTGTTAATGGTGAAGAGGTGAAGTCGTAAAAAGTATAGCCTTTCCACTCGCGCTTACTTAATTCGCTATAGTGTTTATCGCCCGTTAAAAATATAACGCCACCAATTTTATTATCGGCTATGTAGTCTAACAGCTTATTTCGTTCAACCGGGTACTTGGCGTAGCTTTCGCCAAAATAGCAGTCGTTCAATACTTGCGAACCTATACACACAAATTTAAAAGTGGCGGTACTGGCCTTTAGTTTTTGTTGTAACCATTCCAATTGTGTAGCGCCTAAAAATGCGCCTGCTGTATCACCTTCAGGGTCGCGGTAATATCGGTCGTCGGTCATAAAAAATTCCGAATCGTAATATTTATAGGTAAAATAGTTGCAGGGTACCGAGTCCACTTCAGTATCGGGGTTGGGCCAAAAACCTTTAAACACTTTCATGGCAGTATCCTTTAACGGAAAGTTTTTGTCGGCATCGTTCCATCCGTAATCGTGGTCGTCCCAAATGGCATAGTTGGGTTGCTTGGCCATAAAATCCTGCAGTAATAAAAAGTAGTTACGTACGCGTAGGTTTCGCATAAACATAGCATCGTAGGTATTGTGCTGCTTGCCTAAGTAATAAATATTATCGCCCAACCATACCATAAAATCGGCGCGTTCTTTTTTCATGGCGCCAAATATTTTTACTGAAAAACCGGGGAAAATAAACCGGCTCCAATCGGTATTTAAAAGTGCGCATGAACCCACCAAAAATTCTATGTCCTTAACGGTGCTATCGCTTTGTGTACGGAAATTACATTTAGGGTGGGGGTACAATCCGTCGTAAGCATATATGGGCTTGTATACACGGTCGGGCTGCAAGCCTGTAAAATCCATTATTAGCGAAAAATTTCCTTTGCTATCATTTATTTTACGTAAACCCGTGGGGGTGTACACCTGCTTGCTTGCGGTATCCTCTAAGGTAATAGCATTCAATCCGTCTCCTCGGTACGATACCCATAACTTGGCCGAATTTTTAGTTACGGCACCTACGGCCGGGCCTGCTACCAGCTTGGCTTTTTCGGGGTTTTGGGCATATAACAAAGCAAGGTTTAAAAAACACAACAGAAAGGCGGGGCATTTTTTCATAACAATAATTTAATGGCAAGGCAGATGTATGCACAACAAATGTAATTGACCATACATAGCATTTATAGCAACTGCATATAATTTTTGTAAAAATATTAGCTATGCCTATATTTTGTATTTTAGCCTTAGCCGTAGTGGCTACATAAAACCTTTACAACCATGAAAACTAAAACAGTAGAAGAGTTAAAGGCCATGATGGATGGCGGCGAAAATTTTCAATTGATTGATGTGCGCGAACCACATGAGTTTGAAATATGCAACCTGAAAGGCGAATTAATACCGCTGAATGAGTTGCCGGATAACATAGATAAAATAAGCCGCGATAAAACGGTAGTAATACACTGCCGTAGTGGTGCCCGTAGTGGCCGTGCCTGCCAATATTTGGAGGAGCAAGGGTACAACAATGTATATAATCTTACCGGAGGCATATTGGCCTGGGCCGATGAAATTGACCCCGAAATGCCAAAGTATTAATAGCCTATTGCTTTATTAATTTTTTAACTGCGGTACCCGCTTTAACTATATACATACCGCTGCTAAGGTTAGCGGTGTTTAATTTGCAGTAACCTTTACCTGCGGTTTGTTGTAACAGCATAGCTCCGTTAACCCTGTATACACTTATGGTGGTGCCTGCTTGTAAACCCGTAACCAGCACATTGTTTGTTGCAGGGTTTGGGTACAGGCTAAAATCAGTATCAACGTTTGTTTCATTAATGCCCGATATTAGGTTGTACTTTTCCAGTACTGCATCGTAATTATTATACCCGGTATGTGTGCCTGTTATTATATTTCCAAATCCATCGGTTGCCATTGTTTCGCTGCCTCTTGGGGTTAGCGAGTCGCCTTCAATGGTTATGCCTTCTACCATACCTGTAGTGCCGTTAAGTGTTAGTATACCAACCGAGCCTGCCTGCCATTGGGTAGCATCGCCTAACGCAAAAACTTTTCCATTATATTCTACCATTGCCGAGGGGTCGTAATCAAGTAAGGTGCGCCATAGTACACTGCCCTGCGATGATATTTTGTAAACGTATGGGGTATCATTAGTCCAGGTTTGGTTAATGCTACCTGCGTATATATCGCCCGCATCATCAGTTATTAGCTGCATTTTCCAATCGCCAAAGCCCTGTGCAAGCGCCAGCGAATCTTTAATCCAAACATCATTACCGGCCGCATCAATTTTTCGAAGTTGGTACCCAATGCCTGTCCACCATAACAGGTATAAATTATCTTGTGCATCAATAGTGGTAACAGGGCCATTATAGTAATAGTTTAAAACACTATCGCTCCACCACAAAGGGCTGCCGTTTCCTGCAAATGCAACCAACGAATCGGAGCAACCCGAAATAATATTGCCTGCCGATGTGTTTTCAAGTATAACGTTTTGCCACGAGTTACAATCGGTAATGCGCTTCCATACTTCATTACCATTGGCATCCATTTTTATTAGTATGCCGTGCCCGTGGTATTGCAAATCAATATTATACCCCGCTACATATATTTCGCCGATACTACTTACAACTATTTTTTGGGCAACGCTTTCAAAACCATTATCGGTTATTTCTTTTTCCCAGGCAAACGTACCGTTGCTGTTAAACTTAGCAACTATCCAAAAGTAAACCGAGTCGGAGTTGCCGGTAGCACGGTAGCCGGCAACATACACGTTGCCGCTGCTATCAACAGCCATCGTTTTAAAATTTGCATTTTTCTCGTTATTACGCGTATAAACGGTATTAAACAAAACATTGCCGCCTGTTGTTAGCTTACGTATTACAGGCAGGCTTACCGAACTACCACCCTGCACATAATAATTGGCTTGTATTAACTGGTAAATATTGTTTTGTGCATCAACCGATATGGCAATATTGTTTTCGTAAGTGCCGGTATCGTATTGATAAGTAATGCCCCATTCTTTTTGCAGTTGCGAAAAAGCCGGCAAGGCTATCAGTATTGTAAGCAGGTTCAGAAATATTTTTTTCATAACACATCCATTTAACTGCCACAAATTTACAGCATCAGCAATGCTGCCAATAGGACAAAACATATATTTAATGGCATTATTCAGCAACAGCCTTGCGGTACTCCATAGGTGTAGTACCCGTATG